>Ga0126312_10000146_pt1 | contig 33559 bp, 32 predicted proteins | sample Plot104A_FD_92537 | JGI IMG/M metagenome (GOLD analysis project Ga0126312, IMG submission 92537) | Serpentine soil microbial communities from UC McLaughlin Reserve, CA, USA - Plot104A | ecosystem: Environmental > Terrestrial > Soil > Grasslands | place: USA: UC McLaughlin Reserve, Lake County... | reverse complement strand
CCTCCCCCTCAACGCGGGAAGGATCCTAAGACGTTGCGCTCGTCTCGGCGCCGGCGGGCTCCAGGACGATCACCGGGATCACCCTTCCGCCCGCCCGGCCCTGGTAGTCGTCGTAGCCGACATAGAGATCGTTGACCTTCTCCCAGAGCTCCCCCCGCTCGGCCCCCTCCGCCTCGCGAGCCACGTACGCCCCCTTCGGGCCGCCGCGGGGCAAAAACGAGACCTCCGGATTCGCCTTCACGTTGTGGTACCAGGCCGGGTGCTTGGCAGCACCGGCCTTCGAGGCGACAAGGACGAGCCGGTCGCCGTCGCGGAGATAGAGAAGAGGCGTCGCCCGCGGCTGGCCGGACTTCGCGCCGCGGGCGTAAAGCAGGCCGACGCTCTGGCCGGGGTACATCCCGACCGTGCCGTTCGACCATGCCAGCAGACGCTGGTCGATCGGGTTCGCGATGTTCACCGCGATCCAGCCACCCGGCCGCGAGCGCGCGATGTTCTCGAGCAGGTGCTCCCACCAGCGAAGCTGTCGCCTGCGCGGCTGAGGCATCGGCTGATCCTAGCCCGCTTCCGGCGAGTTTCTGCTCGTCTGAAGCAGTTTCTCGCCACACCGTGGCTCAACACCGGACTCGGCGCCGCCGATATAACCGTGGTATGGACACGCGGATCGAGCGAATCGTGCTTGAAACCGATCGTCACCGGATCGTCGGTGACCTCCACATGCCCCGCGAGGGCTACCGCAGCCGGCTCTCCGACTACCTCAACCGCGGGGACGACAGCTTCGTGCCGCTGGCCAACGCGGAGATCCGCTCCCTGAACGGGGAGGGCCGCGCCGAGGAGCGCAGCTTCCTGGCCGTTTCACGAGGCCACATCACCCTCGCCTACCTCGCCTCAGAGCGCGACACCTAGCCACAAGTGCGCCGAACGTCCCTGGACGCACGCTATAGCGCACATGGAGGGACGCTCAGCTTTGGGGTCAGTCCACCACCAGCCCGTGGCGCATCGTGTCCTCGGCCGTGACCCGCGGCTCGACGAACTGCAGCAGGTAGTCGGGGCCGCCCGCCTTCGAGCCCACGCCCGATAGCCGGTTGCCCCCGAACGGCTGGCGCGCGACCATCGCGCCGGTGATCTCGCGGTTCACGTAGAGGTTTCCCACCGGAAGGCGACGCACGACCGCCTCGACCGTGCGGGGATCACGCGAAAAGAGCCCGCCGGTGAGTGCGAACGGCAGCGCCTCGACGCGCTCGCACGCCGAATCGACGTCGTCGACCGCCTCGAGCGAGAGCAGCGGCCCGAAGATCTCCTCATGCAGCACCGCCGAGGTCGGGGGGAGGCCCGTGGCCAGGGCCGGCGCGCAGAACCACCCCTCCGCGGGAAGGCCGTCGGCCCGGGCGGCGATCTCTCCCTCCCCCGCCACCGCCGCCGCGTAGCGCTCGACCCGCTCCTTCGCCTCGCGCTCGATCACCGGCGGGACGTCGATGCCGAACCGCTCCGCCTGGCCGACCGCAAGGACCTCGACGGCGCCCGCGAGCCGCTCGACGAGCTGGTCGGCGATCGCTCGGTGCGCCAGCACCCGAGAGCAGGCTGAGCACTTCTGCCCCGCGTAGCCGAAGGCCGATCGCACGATGGCGGGGACGGCGGCGTCGAGGTCGGCGTCGGAGTCGACGATCACGCAGTTCTTCCCTCCCATCTCGGCGACGACCCTCTTTATGTGCGCCTGCCCCTCGCGCGCCTCGGCGGCGCCGCGGACGACCTCGAGCCCGACCGCGGCGGACCCGGTGAACGCGATCACGTGGACGCCTGGGTGGCGCACGAGCGCCGCCCCCGTCTCGCCGTAGCCGGGGAGGAGCGCCAGTGCCTCGTGGGGAACGCCCGCGTCATGGAGGGCGCGCACGAGCGCATGCCCGCAGGCCGGGGACTGCTCGGCCGGCTTCAGCACCACGGCGTTACCGGCCGCAAGTCCTGCGCTCACCATCCCCGCCGGGATGGCGATCGGGAAGTTCCACGGCGAGATCACAGCCACCACACCGCGCGGCGCGTAGCGCATGCTGTTGCGCTCGCCGCGCACCTGGAGCAGCTCCCGCCCCTGCTCCAACTCGACCGCCCCTCGCCGGTAGTACTCGATGAAGTCGATCGCCTCGCAGATGTCGGCGTCGGCCTCCGCCCACGGCTTCGCGCACTCGCGGACCTCGAGCGCCGCCAGCCCGGCCCGCCGCTCGCGCAGCAGCTCGGCGGCCCGGCCGAGGACCTCAGCCCGATCAGCGGCCGGGCGCGTGCCCCACTCGGCCGCGCCGCGGCGCGCGGCCTCGAGCGCCGCAGCGACGTCATCCTCGCCGGCGATCCCGGCCCGCGCGACCAGGCGCTGCGGCTCCCCGGGGTCGGTGGAGTCGATCCCCTCGGCGGCGCCCTCGTCGCCGCCGATGATCACCGGAACCTCCAGCGGGAGCTGTCTCTCAAGCCCCGCGAGCGCCCCGGAGAGAAGGTCGCGGTCCGGCGCCCGGCGAAGCTCGAGCGTCGGCTCGTTCGCAAACGGCGACAGGCCACCAGACGCTGCATCGCGCTTCGCCCTCGACTTCGGGCTCTCTTGGAGTGGCTCCGCGCTCATGGCGCGGCGAGCAGCTCCTCCAGCGGCGCGCCCTCCGACTGCGCGAGGAGGAACGACTCGTTGGCTGTGTTCTCCAGGAGGCGGCGCACGAGGTAGGCCATTCCCGCGACGAGGTCGCCCACCGGGCAGTAGACCCGCACCCGGTGGCCGACTGCCGCGAGCTGCTCCGCGAGCTCGTCGCCGAGGCCGCGCAGCGTCTGCAGCTCGAGGTCGGTGCCATCCCCGCCCCGGAGCCGGTCGTAGGCGATCGCGTGCGAGATCGAGCGCAGGTTGTGCGAGCCCACGGCGACTCGCACCGCGGGCCGGGCGTCGAGCAGTCGCCGCGTGAGCACCTCGAAGTTGCGGTCGCACTCGGCCTTGTCCGTGAATACGGGCTCATCCCACCCGTGCTGGCCGGCCTCGGCCACCTCTCGGTCCCAATAGGCGCCCTTCACCAGCCGGACCACCGCCGGCAGCCGCCGGCTGCCGGCGGCCCACTCGAGAATCCGGTCCAGGTGGGCGGGCGAGTCCCGCAGGTACGCCTGGAGGACGAGCCCGGCTGACGGGCCGTCGGCGAACTCGTCCTCGGCCACGAGGCTCAGCACCAGCTCGAGGGTCGTCTCGAGTGCATCGAGCTCCTCCATGTCGATGTGGAGGTGGGCACCGAGCTCGTCGGCGAGATGCAGCAGCGGGCGCAGGCGCTCGCCGGCATCGGCGAGGCCGACCTCAGGGGCCTCCGGATGAAGCCGCGGCGTGAGCGCCGAGACCTTCACCGAGAGGTTCACGCGCGGGATCGAGCCGATCAAATCGCGCTCGAGCCGGGCGCTCTCGGGCCAATCCACGGTCTCGGCCGCGAGCTCGCGAAGCGCGACGGCGCAGCGATCCGCGTATCGGTCCGCCTCCGCCGCCGTAACGGTTGCCTCCCCGAGCAGATCGAGCGACGCCCCCATGCCGGAGCGCCACATCCGCCGCAGCTCACGCCGGGCCCCGGTCGCGCTCTCGCCGACGATGAACCGCCGGGCCATGTGGCGAACGCCGGCGGCCGTGGCCGCCCCGAGCGCAATTCGCCCCGCCTTCGTGTGTGAGGCGCGCATCGCCGCATCAATCGACGGCGGTCGCTCCCCGAGCTCGTCGAGGAACCCGGCCAAATGGCCCCCGAGGTCGTCCAGCGACCGGCAGGCAGGCGTGACGTCCACGAGGCGGAAGAGCGCCGCGCGAAGCTCACGGTCGTGCGCGGCGAGCTTCATCGCCCGCTCGTCGACGGCCGCGATCGGCCCGCGCGAGCGCCGCCCAACGCGCGGCGCGAGGGCCTGCCCCACGGTCGTGATCTCAGCCTCGAGCCGATCCTCATCGACACTTGGCTGTGATCCCACGGCCACAACCGCAGGCTACCCCTCCCCTCCCGCCGCCGAACGTCCCCGAATGGTCGCTATAGCGCCCATTGCGGGACGTTCGGCGCGGTTTAGGGGGTGAGGACGATCTTGAGCGCCTCGCGGCGGTCGTAGATCTCGTAGGCCTCCGGGGCCTCGTCGAGCTTCATGCGGTGGGTCACCAGCGGCGCGGGGTCGAGCTCGCCCGCGCTGATCGCGTCGAGCACGGGGTCCACGTGCTTGATCACGTTGGCGTGGCCCGTCTTCAGCGTGAGCGCCTTGATCCAGACGATGCCCATGTGCAGCTCGACCCGCTCGGCGTACACGCCGGTGGCGGAGACGGTGCCGGCCTTGCGCGTGACCCGGAACGCGAGATCGAGCGCGTCAGGGTGCCCCACGGCATCGATCGCCGCGTCGACCCCGCGGCCCTCGGTCGCCTGCTTGGCGGCGGCCCGCGGATCCTCTTCGGTGAGATGAACCGGCTGGCCGCCAAAGGAGCGCGCCATCTCGAGCCGGTCGGCCACGGTGTCAATGGCGAGTACGGTCTCGGCGCCCGCCGCCTTTGCCGCCTGCACTGCGCACAGTCCCACCGGCCCGAGCCCGAGCACCGCGACGCTGCCTCCCCGCTCGACGCCGACCTCGTTGACCGCGTGATAGCCGGTGCCCATCACGTCGCCGGCAAACAGCGCCACGTCGTCGGCGACGCCCTCCGGGACCTTGCGCAGGGTAAGGTCGGCGCTGGGGACGAGAAGGAGCTCGGCTTGGGCACCCTGAAGCGAGCCGAGCGTGGCCCCGTGGCCGAACACCCGGCCGCGGTCACATTTGTGGAAGTCGCCGCGCCGGCAGAAGAAGCACGCGCCGCATGCGGTGCAGTAGGTGCCCAGCACCCGATCACCCTCGGCGACGGAGGTGACCCCGTCGCCCGTCGCCAGCACCGTGCCGACGTACTCGTGCCCGATCACGAAGCCGGGCTCGATCTCCACCCGCCCGTGGTAGATGTGGAGGTCCGAGCCGCAGATTCCGCTCGCCTCGACGCGGATCACCGCATCCGTCCGCTCGGTCAGCTCAGGATCCGGGCGCTCATCGACCCGCACCTCGCCTGGGGCCTGGAAGGTCACCGCCCGCATCGCGCGGCACTCTAGCCTCACGCAGCCGAACGTCCCTGGACGGCCGCTGTGGCGGCCACCCCGGGACGTTCGGTGCTGGGGTGGGTAGGTTTGGGTGGTGGCCGTCCGCTGCACGCACCTCGACCAGATCAAGGTCACCCCACCCGCCGAGGTCGAGGGATGCGAGGAGTGCCTGAAGACCGGTGACCGGTGGATGCACCTCCGCGTATGCCTTACATGCGGCAAGGTCGGTTGTTGCGACGACTCCGCGAACAAGCACGCGAGCGCCCACGCGCGGCAGGAGGGCCACCCGATCATCCGCTCGGCCGAGCCGGGTGAGAGCTGGTGCTGGTGCTACGAGGACGACGTCGCATTCGAGGTGGACTTCGAGGATTAGGGTTCGGCTCAACCAACCGGAGGGGGAGCCCATGCCCGAGCCTTCTAAGTCCGTCCTGATCACCGGGTGCTCGTCGGGGATCGGGCACGCCACCGCCTCGCACCTGAACGAGCGCGGCTGGAGCGTCTACGCCACGGCGCGGCGGCCCGAAGCGATCGCCGATCTCGCGGAAGCGGGATGCCGAACGCTCGCCGTTGACGTGACCGACGAGGCGTCGATGCAGGGTGCCGTCGACCAGGTGACCGCGGCCGGTCCGCTGGGGGCGCTGGTGAACAACGCCGGATACAGCCAGTCGGGCGCGATCGAGAGCGTCGAGATGGACTCGATCCGCCGCCAGTTCGAGACCAACGTCTTCGGCCTGATCCGCATGTGCCAGCTCGTGCTCCCCGGCATGCGCGCGGCGGGCGCGGGCCGGATCGTGAACATCAGCTCGATGGGCGGGCGGCTGACCTTCCCCGGCGGCGGCATCTACCACGCGACCAAGCATGCGGTCGAGGCCATCTCGGACGCGCTGCGCTTCGAGGTGCGGGGCTTCGGCGTGGACGTCGTGTGCATCGAGCCCGGGCTGATCACGACCGAGTTCGGGAACGCCGCGCTCGGCTCGATCGCCGCGGGCGCCGCCTCCGAGGGGCCCTACGCCGAGTTCAACGCGCGGGTGGGCGCCATGACCGCCGGCGTATACGAGAGCGGGGCGCTGGCCAAGCTCGGCGGCGGCCCGGAGGTCGTGGCCCGCAAGATCGAGCGCGCGCTTACCAGCCGCCGGCCGCGCCCGCGCTACAAGGTCACGGCGTCCGCGCACCTGGCGATCGCCCAGCGCCGCCTGGTGAGCGATCGCATGTGGGACGCGATGATGCGCACGCAGATGCCGCAACCAGGCCGCTGAATCCTCGACCAAGCGGAACATTAAGGGCATGTTGCACTTGCACCTCTCCGGCTACGCCTGAACGCTTCTCAGTAGTAGTGTCCGGTTCGGTTTCCGGCGGAATCCGGGAATTTGGGGGTGCCGGTCGGCATGACCGCCGGAGAGGCACAAAGGGAGAGCGACAAAGCAAGTGGAGGCCCACGATTTCCGCGAGGAAGTCCGTTCGTCCGCGGTCGGTGCATCGGCGGAGCTAACCGATATCGACCCCACGGCGATCCGGGCCAGGTCGCCGTGGCAGCTGTTCTGGCGGCGCTTCAAGGAGGACCGGCTGGCGATGGCGTCGCTCATCTTCGTCGCCGTCCTGATCGTGGTGGCGATCATCGCGCCACTGATCGTGAGCATCGCCGGCGCACCTGAGCCGGAGTTCCGCGACCAGACTGCCCTTGACCCGCTCTTCGCCACCGCGACCGGGCCGTCGGCGGACCACTGGTTCGGCGTCGACAACCTCGGACGCGACATCTTCAGCCGCACGGTTTACGGCGCGCGCGTCTCGCTCGTCGTGGCGTTCGTGGCGACGACCATCGCGACGGCCCTCGGCGTCGTCGCCGGCCTGATCGCCGGGTACTTCCGCGGGTGGACGGACACGCTCGTTTCGCGCTCGGTCGATGTCCTTCTCGCGATCCCCTATCTGATGCTCGCGATCGGCCTCGCCTCGGCGTGCACGTTCACGGTCGGCGAGAACGAGGGCAGCGGGGGCTGCCTCGGCGGGCTCATCAAGCCGGGCCTGCCGGTGGTGATCTTCGTGATCTCGTTCACGAGCTGGACCTATATGGCGCGGATCATCCGCGGGCAGACCCTCTCGTTGCGCGAGAAGGAGTTCGTCGAGTCGGCGCGCTCGGTGGGCGCCTCCAACTCGCGGATCATCTTCAGGGAGCTGCTTCCCAACCTCACCGCCCCGATCATCGTCTACGCCTCGATCCTGATCCCGCAGGTGATCCTGTATGAGGCAGCGCTCTCGTTCCTCGGGATCGGGGTGAGCCCGGACACCGCGAGCTGGGGAGCGATGATCGCCGACGCCACCTCCGACTTCGACACCTACTGGTGGTTCATGTTGTTCCCCGGGCTGGCCCTGCTGTTCACCGTGCTCGCCTTCAACCTCGTCGGCGACGCGATGCAGGATGCTCTCAACCCCCGCGCGAAGAAGACTTCCTAGTGAGTACCCAAACGAAACGTACCCAAGGCATCACCAACCGAAAGGATCAACAGATGCGATTGAGATGGCTCAGGCTGCTCGCGCCGCTTGCCGCGGTGCTTGCCTTTGCCTTCGTCCTCACCTCGTGTGGCGATAGCGACGACGAGAGTGAGGGGACTGGGGCCACCGGTTCAACCGGTATTCCCGAGGAGTTCGCTGCGCCCACCGCAGCGCCGGATGACGCCAAGGCCGGCGGCGATCTGGTCATCCTCAACGAGGGCGATATCGACTACATGGATCCCGGAGCCGCGTACTACCAGGTCACGTACATGCTGGACTTCGCGCTCTTCCGCTCGCTCGTCAGCTGGGCGCCGGATGCCACCACCGATCCGACCCCGGACCTCGCGACGGGTGAACCGGAGGTCTCCGAGGACGGCAAGACGATCACCTACACGATCCACGACGACGTGAAGTACGCGCCGCCGCTTCAGGACCAGACGGTGACCACGGCCGACATCAAGTACGCGATCGAGCGATCGCTACTCCCCGGCGTGGCCAACGGCTACACCTCGACGTACCTGTCGGGTGTGACCGGCATGGACGAGGCGATCAAGGCCGCCGAGAAGAACACGACCGAGGCGCCTGACATCAGCGGCATCGAGACGCCTGATGACACGACCATCGTCTTCAACCTCGACGACACGTCGTCGGCCGGCGTCCTGGGAGCACTGTCGCTGCCGGTCAGCGCGCCGGTCCCCGAGGACTACGCCAAGAAGTACGACGCGGAGGAGCCGTCGACGTACGGCGAATACGCCGTGTTCACCGGCCCATACATGGTCGTGAACGATTGTGTGGACGACGAGACCGGCGAGGTCACGGACGAGAACTGCTCCGGCAAGATCACCGGGTACCAGCCCGGGAAGGAGATCAAGCTGGTCCGCAACCCGAGCTGGGACGCGGACACGGACTTCCGTCCCGCCTACGTCGACACGATCACGTTCCAGGAGGGCTTCGCCGACCCGACATCGGCGTCGAAGAAGATCCTCGACGGCTCGAGCCAGGTGACGGGAGACTTCCCGCCCTCGCCCACGGTCGTCAAGGAGGTCGCCTCCGGCGGCCAGTACGACCCGAGCCAGATGATCGTGACGCCCTCGGGCGGCACGCGCTACATCGCGCTCAACACGTCGGAGGCGCCGTTCGATGACGTCAACATCCGGAAGGCGGTCATCGCCAACTCCGACCGCGTCGCGCTGCGGAACACCCGCGGTGGCGAGCTGTTCGGCCCGGTGATGAACCACTTCATCCCGCCGCTCATTCCTGGATTCGAGGAAGCCGGTGGCCTCGAGCCGCCGGAGGGCCTCGACTTCCTGGCGAGCGAAACGGGTGACCCGGATCTGGCCGCCGAGTACATGAAGAAGGCCGGATTCAAGAGCGGGAAGTGCGAGGGCTCGGCGTGCGACATCACCATGGTCGGCGATGACGCACCGCCTGGCCGTGACACGGCGACGGTGTTCCAGGATCAGCTCGAGCAGCTGGGCTTCAACGTGCAGTTCCAGCCCGTCGAGCACTCCCTGATGTACACCAAGTTCTGCTCGATCCCGAGCCAGGAGCCGGATGTCTGCCCGAACGTCGGTTGGATCAAGGACTTCAACGATCCACAGGCGTTCTTCGACATCCCCCTGTACGGGCCGGCGATCAACCCGTCGAACAACTCGAACTGGCCCATGTTGGACGATCCGCAGCTCAACAAGGCCATCGAGGAGGCGAAGTTGATCGAGGACCCGGAGGAGCGAGCCCAGGAGTATGGCGAGCTGGACAAGCAAGCCATGGCGCTGGCGCCGTTCGTCCCGTGGGTGTGGGACAACGACATCATGGTTCGGTCTGAGGACGTGAACCAGGTCACGAACCTGTTCAACGGCCTGACCGACGTGAGCTTCACCTCGATCAAGTAGAGGTGGAGGTCAGGACCCACTGACGATAAAGCGGGCCCCGCCGCGCCAAGCGCGGCGGGGCCCGCCTATCGCCGACACAACGGAGGACAGTGGCCCGCTACATCGTCAGACGCGTGCTCTGGGGCGTCGCCCTGCTGGTGATCGTCACCGCGGTCGTCTTCATCCTCTTCTACGTACTCCCGACCGCCGACCCGGCGAAGCTCCGGGCCGGGCGGACGGCAAATCCGCAGCTCATAAACGACATCCGCGAGCAGTTGCACCTCGACGATCCCATCTACGTCCAGTTCTGGGACTACCTGAAGAACGTCTTCCTCCATTTCGACTTCGGCCAGAGCTATCTCTCGCAGGCGAGCGTCAAGGACATCATCTTCGACCGCCTGCCGGCGACCGCGCTTCTGGTCGTGGGCGCCGTGATCCTCTGGCTCGGGATCGCGATCCCGGTCGGGATCATCAGCGCCGTCAAGCGCCGCTCGCTGCTGGACCGCACGACGATGGTGACCTCGCTGGCATTCATCTCGGCGCCCGTCTTCTGGCTTGGCCTCGTCGCGCTGTATCTCTTCGCGAATGACGTGGGCCTCATACCGCTCTTCCCCGGCCAGGGCTCGTATCTCACGGCCGACAGCTTCCTCGCCAAATGCGGGTCGATGCTTCTGCCGTGGATGGTGCTCGCCGCGGCCACGGCCGCGATTTACGCCAGGTATCTGCGCTCGAGCATGATCGACACCATGGCCGAGGACTACATCCGCACAGCCCGAGCGAAGGGTCTCCCCGAGCGGCAGGTGATCATGAAGCACGGCGTCCGCGCCGCGATCACGCCGATCGTGACCCTCCTCGGGCTCGACATCGGCCTGCTTCTCGCGGGCAACGCGATCCTCACCGAAACGGTGTTCAACATTCCCGGCATCGGCCAGCAGATCGTCCTGTCAATCCGTCGCTCAGACCTCCCGATGATCCAGGGGATCGTCCTCTTCGGCGCCTTCTTCATCGTGATCTTCAACCTGATCGTGGACATCCTGTACGCGTTCCTCGACCCGCGGGTGAGATACCAATGAGCGCCGGCGGCAACCTTCTCGAGGTCGAGGACCTGCGCGTCCACTTCGACACGGACGACGGCGTGGTCAGGGCGGTCGACGGCCTCTCCTACTCGGTGGATCCCGGGCAGACGCTCGGGATCGTCGGCGAGTCCGGCTCGGGCAAGAGCGTCGCCAACATGACGATCCTCGGGCTGACCCGAGCGGAGAACGCCGAGATCACCGGGAGGATCAGGTTTGACGGCGAGGACCTGCTGGAACTCGACGACGAGGGACTTCAGCGCGTGCGGGGCAACGACATCGCGATGATCTTCCAGGATCCCCTCACCTCGCTTCACCCCTTCTACAAGGTGGGCAAACAGATGACGGAGGCAGTCCAGGCGCACCAGGACTCAAGCGACGCCGAGGCGCGCAAGCGGTGCATCGAGCTCCTCCAGCTCGTCGGCATCCCGGACGCCGAGCGCCGCTTCGGCGAGTACCCGCACGAGTTCTCGGGCGGAATGCGCCAGCGCGCGATGATCGCGATGGCGCTCACCAACGATCCGAAGCTCCTGATCGCCGACGAGCCCACGACGGCGCTGGACGTGACGATCCAGGCGCAGATCCTGCGGCTCATCGAACGCCTCCAGAGCGAGCTCGGCATGGCGGTGATCATGATCACCCACGATCTCGGGGTGATCGCCGAGGTCGCCGACGACGTGCTAGTCATGTACGGCGGGCGCGCCGTCGAGGCCGGTAGCCTCGACGAGATCTTCTACGACCCCCAGCACCCCTACACCTGGGGCCTCCTCGGCTCGCTGACCCGCACAGACCGCCCCCGCTCCGCCGACCGCCTCTCGCAGATCGCTGGGCAGCCGCCGTCGCTGATCGCGCCGCCGCAGGGGTGCCACTTCCGCCCGCGGTGCCCGCACGAGTTCCACAAGTGCCCCCAGACCCCAGGGCTCGAGGCTAGGTCCGGCTCCCGAACCCACCTCGACCGCTGCTGGCTCGCGGCCGAGCAGAAGCGGGAGCTGCGAGTTGGTCCCGAGGGCGAGATCGGCCTGGCGGAGCGCCAGGAACCAGTCGCGACGCCCACAGCTGAATCATGAACGCGCACGCCAACGGCAATCTGCTCGAGGTCGAGAACCTCGTGAAGCACTTCCCGATCAAGTCGGGGATCCTGATCGACCGCGAGGTCGGGCGGGTTCGAGCCGTGGACGACGTGAGCTTCAACGTCGGCCAGGGCGAGACGCTCGGTCTGGTCGGGGAGTCGGGATGCGGCAAGTCGACGCTCTGCCGCACACTGCTGCGGCTGATCGAGCCCACCTCGGGCTCGATGGTGTTCGACGGTCAGGAGCTCACCGACCTGGGTCGCGGCGGCCTGCGGGCGATGCGCCGCGAGATGCAGATGATCTTCCAGGATCCCTACGCGTCGCTCAATCCCCGCAAGCGGGTCGGGCAGATCGTCGGTGACCCGCTCGAGCAGCACAACATCGCCTCGGGCGAGGAGCGCAAGCGCCGCGTGCAGGAGCTGCTCGAGCGCGTCGGGCTGAACCCGGAGCATTACAACCGCTACCCACACGAGTTCTCGGGCGGGCAGCGGCAGCGCATCGGCATCGCCCGCGCGCTGGCGCTGAATCCGAAGCTCATCGTCGCCGACGAGCCCGTCTCGGCGCTGGACGTTTCGATCCAGGCGCAGATCATCAACCTGCTCTCGGACCTGCAGAGCGAGTTCGGGCTCACCTACATCTTCGTCGCGCACGACCTCGGGGTCGTTCGCCACGTCTCAGACCGCATCGCGGTGATGTACCTCGGCAAGATCGTCGAGATCGGCCCCGCCGAGGAGGTCTACACCAACCCGATCCATCCGTACACGCTCTCGCTGCTCTCCGCGATCCCGATCCCGGACCCCCGTGCGAACGCCCAGCGCAAACCGGTCACGCTCGAGGGCGACGTCCCCAGCCCGGCAAATCCGCCGGCGGCGTGCCGCTTTCATACGCGCTGCCCCTATGCGACCGAGATCTGCTCCGAGGAGGAGCCTCCACTGATCGATCACGGCGGCGGTCACTGGGCGGCCTGTCACCATCCGCTGAACCGCGAGGCTCCGCAGGACGTCGCCGCGGTGGTCGGCGGGGCGCGCGAGTAGCCCGGCGCGGCGGACAGGGGTGCCCCGGGTCTTCTAATATCCGACCCCGCTGGGCGGGATTAGATGAGAATGCATTAGGCTGCCCTAATTAGGCCTAAGTAGATTCTCGACCATAGGAGGCCGGAGTTGGAGATCGGGGGACTCGCCCGCTGGAGCACGATTGCGCTTGGCGCCGCCGCGCTTGCGGCTGGAGCGGGCTGCGGAGACGACGAGGGGGACGACACCACCACCGCGGCAAGCGGGGGCACGGACCTGAGCGCGGTGAAGTACTACCTCACCGGGCACACCGCCCAGCTGACGGCTTCGACCCAAATCCTGAAGGAGCAGGGCGACCGTTACTACGCGCTCGCGAAGAGCGAGGACTTCGACTACCAGGCGCTCATGGATGAGCACGGCGACGAGGTCGCCGAGCTGATGGAGCGCTCGAAGGACGCCTTCCATAAGGCGAACCCCGCCTACGAGGAGATGGAGGGCATCGTCGCCGGCGTGCCGCGCCTGGCGCAGTACGACGTCGACATCGACGCCGGCTCCGACGCGTCCGATGCCGCGAACGCCGTCTCCTTCAGCCTCGAGACGCCTGACGGCAAGACCATCAAGCAGCCGGGCAACGCCATGTTCATCACCGAGACGACCATCTACGGCACCGACAAGAGCTTCCTCGCCGAGGGCGTGAAGCAGGATGTCGACCGGGACGGCAAGGAGGAGTTCGGCGAGGGAATCCCCGACGCGAACGCCTACAAGGCGATCGTGGACAAGTTCGATGAGCTGGCGTCCGGCCTCGCGGCCGACGCGCACGAGTTCGAGCCCACCGCATCCGACGCGTTCACCGCGATCACGGTGATGACGCCGACGATGAGCGAGTACTTCGAGGCATGGAAGAACACCCGTGCCGTCGCGGGCGCGCAGGCGACCGACCCGGCGTTCGTGGATCGCTCGCGCCTCTACGACATCGCCGACATCCTCGAGGGCCTGGTTCTCACTTACGACCAGGTGAACCCGATGATCGCCAAAGAGTCGAAGGCGCAGGCGGAGCAGACGGGTAAGGCCCTGGGCGACCTGCTCACGTTCGTCGAGGGCCTGCGGGACCGCGAGGCGGCCGGCACGCAATTCTCGGCCGAGCAGGCGGACACCCTGGGCTCCGAGGCCCAGAGCCAGGCCGAGGCGATCGCCGGCCAGGTGACTCAAGCGGCCCAGCGGCTCAACGTGGAGCTCCAGTCATAGTGCTCACGGCCGCAGGACCGGGAGCACTAGGGGCGTAGGGATGCGAGGCGGATCGCGGCGAAAGGAGGTGGCAGCGCGGGCGGTGGTCGCCGCGCTCGCCACCGCCTTTGCCGCGGCCCTTCTCGCGAGCCCCGCCCCGGCTGCAAAGGGCTCGGCCGAGCAGCCGTGGAAGGCGGCGGAGGCGATCCGCCAATCCCTGTTCGACGCCCAGACGGCATTCGTCCTGGGCGAGCCCCCGCGGCGGTCGGTTGCCGCCGCGCGCCAGGCCCTCGAGGAGTCGCTCGCTGGCGAGCTTCGCCGATTCGACCCTGCGGCCCTGCGGGATGCACGCGCCGCCCTGGATCGCGCCGAGCATGCCTTCACCGATCGGGACGAGGTCGAGCTTGCGGCCGCCCGCGGGGAGATCATGGCGGCGCTGCGCCGTGGCGCCTACGCGGTCACTCTGGAGGCCACCCGCAACGGCGATGTCGCCACCGCACGGCGGTGGTTCCTGGTTCGGGACTTCCGGGAGTCCACGCGCTTCAGCCGGCCGGGCGTCGACGGCACCGCCGCCCTGGATTCGCTGGCCGCGGGTGACATCGACCGCAGGGACGCGGCCCTCCAGGTGAAGAAGGACCTTCTCGACACCTACCAGGCGCGGCTCCGTGACTACCTCGGCGACGCGGACGGCGAGCTCGACAGCGGCTTCGGCGCGGCCCTCGCCGAGTCGGCCGCCCTCGTGCGCGGTTACTGGCTGATCCTCGACGGCGAGTACGAGCGCCAGCGCAGCGCCACCGAGCGGCGATCCGCCGACGCCGACTTCGCAGCGCTCGAGGAGGCGGCCATCGCGGAGGACGGGGCGGCCTTCAAGCGCGCCCGCGATCGGGTGCTCGCCGACCTCGACGGGTTCACCGCAGCCCCGTTCACGCCCGAGGAGGAAGCACGGCGCGCCCAGCAACTGATCCGCTTCCTCGACTTGGTGCCGATCGAGTACGACCACGGCACCGAGGACGGGCATGTGACGATCCCGTTCGAGCTTTCGGGAGAGATGCTCGCCTTCATCGACGCCGCCAAGTCGGCGCTCGACGATCTGGCCGGGTCACTCGACGAGCGGGACCCGGCCGTTGTGTCGAGTGTCGAACGCTCCCTCGAGCAGCTGAAGCAGATCGCCAGCGGCGCTCTCGAGGGCGGGCCCGTGCCACCGCAGGACGAGGTCGATGCGCTCCACGACAAAACGTCCGATGCGCTCGATGCCGCGATGCCGGATGAGTGGAAGGAGTCGAGCGACGAGGCCGACTTCGACCTGGTGGACATCTCGCTCGATCAGATGGAGGCCGCCGTCGCAGCCGGGAAGTACGACCAGGCCGAGCAGGCCCGCCTCTCCGCATACGCCTTCTTCGAGTTCGGGCCCGAGCCGAAGCTCCAGGCCTTCGACCCCCAGCTCGTCTCGGACGTCGAGGGCCTCGTGTGGTACGGCGCTCGCGGTGAGGATGGGCTGGGCGAGCTGATCTCCGGCGGCGCCGACGCGCCGACGATCCACGACGCCCGGCTCGCGCTCGATGAGGCGCTCGAGGAGGCGCGGGCGCGCACCGGCGAAGGCGCCAGCACCGCGACGGTGATCACGAACGCCGCGACCATCGTCTTCCGGGAGGGCCTCGAGGCGATCCTGATCATCGCGGCGATCACCGCGAGCATGGTCGGCACCAATCGCCGGCTGCGCCGGCCGGTTCTCCGCGGGGCCCTGCTCGCCCTGCCGGCGACGGCCGTGCTCTTCACCCTCGCCGTGCTGCTTCTCGACTCGCTGGCTCAGTATGGGGAGAAGCTCGAGGCGATCGTCGGTGTGGTGGCCATCGGCGTGCTGTTACTGGTCCTCAACTGGTTCTTCCACCGCGTCTACTGGACCGAGTGGATCGCAGGCCACAGACGGCGCGGGATGAAGCTCGCGGGGACCGCCGCCGCGGCCGGCGCGGGCGCGATGACGGTCGCGGGGCTCTACCTGCTCGGCTTCTCGAGCGTCTTCCGCGAGGGCTTCGAGGTGACTCTGTTCCTCCAGGCGCTCCAGCTCAGTTCCGGAATCGGGGTCGTCCTCGCCGGCGTCACACTTGGCCTGATCGCGACCGCCGTGATCGGCGCCGTCACCTTCGCGCTCGAGCGGCGCCTTCCCTACAAGAAGATGCTCGTGGCCACCGGGGTGATGATCGCTCTTGTCCTGGTCGTGATGGTCGGCACCACGGTGCGCGTGATGCAGGGCGTCGGCTGGCTGCCGATCACCCCGGTCGACGCCGACTTCCCGCTCTGGATGGGCACGTGGCTCGGCATCTTCCCGACGGTCGAGGGGCTCGCCGCTCAGTTCGCCGCGTTCCTCTTCGTCGTCGGCAGCTACTACGCCGCCGAATGGTGGCGAAAGCGGAAGGCCCGCGCGGCGATCGCCGCCTACGAGGAGGCGCAGGCCGTCGAGCCGGCCGTGGAGGCCGGGCCCGCGGCCGACCCCAAGCCCCTGCCGCCGGTAATCCGGGTGCCGCTCAACACGAACGGCACCGGCCGCGATCGCGAACCCTCGCACCGCACCTAGGGGACGCTCCATGGCATCGGGGGTTCTGTGCGGTATGCGCACAAAAATCCCCACCGCTTCGCTCGTCGGAGCGCTGGCAGACGCCCAATACGGTCCGGTCGGTTCCGACCTCCGTCAGCCCATCACCGAGCGAACCAGCGGGACGTAGCCCGAGCTATGCCCGGTCCGGGTCGGGTGATAGCTCTCCGAGATCGGGTTCGACAGACCGTTGATCCACTCGGACGATGAGCAGACCGCGTGGCCGGTGAATGCCGGGATCGCGTCCTTGAACACGAACCTCGTTCCCTCGGTCGCCACCTGCTCCTGAGTCCTCGTCCTCAGGAGATCGGCGGTCTGGTTGAGCCGCCTCATCTCGCTCGGCGAGAACCAGGTGCCCGCGTCGCAGTCCGCGCCCATGAACAGGCGCGGATAGCCGAGCACGATCACCGTGGCCTTCGGCGCCCGTGACTTGACGGCGTCGTACACTGTGTTCAGGCGGCCCTTGAGGGTCTTGTTGATGAACGCCTGAGCGTCGTCGATCGCGCCGTTGCAGTCCGAGGCCCAGCTCGGGAAGGCGCACTCGGTGATCACGTCCGCGAACCCGGCGTCGTTTCCGCCGATCGTGATCGTGACCCACCGCGTGGTCGAGCTCAGCGAGCCGAGCTGGTTCGTCGTCACGTCGCCGGTCCACGCGCCGCTGCAGGCCGCGAGCACCACGTCAGTATTCGCCCGCTGCGTGTCGATCAGCTTCGGGTACGAGTAGCTGCTGCGCTTACACCCGGAGTCGTAGTGCTCCCGGGTTCCAACGCCGGACGAATACGAATCGCCCAGGGCGACGTACTGCTCCGCGGAGGCAGCGGGCGCCACGCCCGCGACCGCCAGAACGACGGCGGACAGCAGCGCCCGCCTGAGACGTACCAACATCTCTCCTCCATCTCCCGTCGGGCCCGGGGACCGACTCCGCCGGACCGGTTGCGATGCCTATGGAGAACCCCGCGTGGGTGTACTGCGCCCCCCTACGCGCACACAATCACCCAAAGCCCGGAGCCTGTCCTAGGGAACAGCGGCGGCGATGATCTCGGCAGTCTCGGCCTCGATGCCGGTGGCGAGGGCCTCGAGATCGTCCACGATCGCGGGGTCGGCGCAGAGCCCGAAGCAGACGGCGCCCGCGTAGGAGATCGCCGAGACGCGCAGCGCGTGATGCTCGCCGATCTCCGCGAGCGTGTGGAGCCTCGAGACCGGCGCGCCGAGCACCCGAACCGCGGACCTGGGCCCTGGCACGTTCGAGACGTTGAGGGCGAAGCGCCGCGGGCTGCGCTCCACCTTCTCCCACAGGGTCTCGAGGCGGGGCGAGAGGTGGCGCAGCTCGCGCGTCATCTCGTCGATCCGCTGAGCGTCGTGAGCGGCCTTCCGCGCGGCCGTCTGCTCGTGCACGGCGCGCAGGCGCACCACCGCGTCCTGCTCCGCAACCGGAACGGCGACCGTGAAGAAGGAGCCTCGATTGCCTGCATCGTCGCCCTCGTGATGGAGGCTCACCGGCACCTTCAGGCGCATCTCTTCGAGGTGACCATGGTGTTCGGCGATCCACCGGCGCAGTCCGCCTGCGACGCTGGCGAGCACCGCGTCATTCACCGTGGCGCCGGCAAGCGACTTGGCCGAGTCATGGAGCGCTTGCAGCGGCGCGACGGCGAAGCCCACGCGCCGCAGCCTGCCGATCCGCCCGTCGAACGGCGAGGTCTCGCGGCTGCGCGCGAACTCGCGCTCGAGGAACGCGGCGAGGTGACCGCGCCGGCGGGCGTCGTCTAACGCGGGGCGCGGCGAGGCAGGGGTCGGCCTATCGCCGCCCCCGGTCTCCTCCTCGAATAGGAGCTGCCGGGCGAAGCGCATGGTCGTCGTCCCGTCCGCGACCGCGTGGTGGATGCGCCACACGAGCGCCGTACCGTCGGCGAGCGGCAGCACGTCGAGCCGCCAGAGCGGGCGCGAGCGGTCCAGGTGCTGGGCGAAGAGCTCGGCGACCGCGTCGCGAAGCCCGCTGTCGTCGAGGCCACGGGTGAGCTGGGCATCCACGACGTGGTCCGCTAGGTCGAACCCGGGGTCCTCGACCCAGGCGGGTGCGCGAGTCGTCCCGCCCAACCGGCGGGTGAGAGCGGGAACGAGGTCGATGCGCTCAGCGATCAGCTCCCGCAGCGCGTCCCCTCCCGGCGCCCCCGCGCCGAGCACGATGACCTTGCACGTGTGCCCGGCGATCGTGTCGCTTTCGAGCTCGAGGATCGCGCGGTCCTCGTCCGTGAGTGGAGCCGCCTCGGTCACGCCATCCCTTCTAGCACCCCCGGTGGTAGGTTGCCGCGGACAGCACAAACCAACTCGAGAAAGGTCAAGGATGGCTGACGCACTCAACGGAACCTGCCTCTGCGGCGAGGTCGAGTACGAGGTTCAGGATCCCCAGGCGCTGGGCTATTGCCACTGCACCCGCTGCCAGCATTGGACGGGCTCGAGCCTTGCGGGCGTGGTCGTCGCCAAGGAGAACTTCGGGTTCACCAAGGGCGAAGACCTCGTGAAGACCTACGAGAGCCACCTCGCACCGCGCAACTTCTGCAGCAACTGCGGGTCCAGCATCTACGACGACCTCGGCGACGTGTACTTCGTTGCCGCGGGGCTGATGAGCGACCTCGACATGGAGCCGAGCTTCCACCAGCAGGTCGCGTACAAGGCCAAGTGGCACCAGATCGGCGACAACGCCCCGCAGTTCGACGAGATGCCGCCCGGCTAAGGAATAACCCCGTTAGCGGAGGGGGAGGGATTCGAACCCTCGTCACGCCCTTAAGACGTGAAACGGTTTTCGAGACCGCCGCATTCAACCACTCTGCCACCCCTCCGGATGACGGCCCCAGGCTAGCGGCCGTGTGCGGGCGTGCGAGGGGAAAGTTAGGGCACGATGAAGCCGCCGCGGCCGCGTTCCTGCCTGCTGAAAGCGATGATAGGGTCCGCCTCGGCCCCAGGGGTAAGGGAGAGATAGGAGCCGGCGGCGTCGCCGGGGCCCCGTATTTGACGCCTGGCTCCGACCACACGGAGGTAGTTGCTGCATGAGTCGGATCGGGAAGCTCGCCATCATCGGCGTGGCCGCCGTCGCGGCGGCGTTTGGCCTCGCCGCCTGCGGCGACGATGACAGTGGCGGGGGCGGCGGAACGATCATCCGCGGGACAACCGACCAGCCGATCTCATACGACCCGGCCGGCGCGTACGACCTGCCCTCCTACGACGGCATCTACGCGGCGTACCAGAACCTCATGCAGTTCCCGCCCGGGGCGACCAAGCCCGAGCCCGAGGCGGCAGAGTCGTGCGACTTTACGGACAACAGCAACACGACCTTCGAGTGCACGATGCGCGACGGGCTGAAGTTCTCCGACGGCTCGCCGCTGACCGCCGAGGACGTCGTGTTCTCGTTTGAGCGCAACGTCGAGATCGCCGACCCGAACGGCGCCTCGTCGCTGCTCGCGAACATGCAGAGCCTCGAGGCGCCTGACGACAAGACGGTCGTCTTCCACTTCAAGGAGCCCGACGCCACCTGGCCGTCGGTGATCGCCACAGCGTCCTTCGCGATCGTCCCGTCGGACGTCTACCCGAAGGACAAGCTCCAGAAGGACGACTTCGTCGGCTCGGGCCGGTATGAGATCGCCGAGTACGAGCCCGGCCAGCAGACGGTCCTCCAGGCGAACCCCGAGTACACCGGGGAAGATCCGCCGCAGACCGATCAGATCATCAACCAATACTTCGACAAGGGATCGGCGCTGAAGCTGGCGCTCGAGCAGGGCGACGTCGACATCGCCTATCGAAGCCTCAGCCCGACCGACTTCGATGATCTGGAGACCGCGGAGGGGGTCAACGTCGTCTCCGGCGAGGGGACGGAGATCCGCTACATGGTCTTCAATCTCGACCTGATGCCCGGTGATAACGATGAGCAGAAGCTCGCCATCCGCCAGGCGGTGGCGCAGACGATCGACCGCGAGTCGATCGCCCAGAACGTCTACAACGGCACGGTCGAGCCGCTGTACTCGATGATCCCGCAGGGGCTCGACTTCGCGAACGACTCCTACTTCAAGGAGATGTATGGCGAGAGCCCGGATGTGGACGCGGCGAAGCAGACCCTTGAGGGCGCGGGCGTGAAGACGCCGGTGCCGCTCGAGGTCTGGTGGACCCCGACCCACTACGGGACCTCGTCGGGCGACGAGTACGCGGAGATCAAGCGTCAGCTCGACGACAGCGGCCTCTTCGACGTGACGCTCAAGTCGACCGAGTGGAACCAGTACTCCACCGCGGCATTCACCGACAAGTACCCCGTGTACCAGCTCGGCTGGTTCCCGGATTACCCGGACGCGGACGACTACGTCGGGAACTTCTACTCGAAGACCAGCTTTCTCAACATCCACTACAACGACCCGGAGATGCAGAAGCAGCTGGCCGCCGAGAAGGCCTCCGACGACGACGCCACCCGGCAGGCGGCGTTCGACAAGGTCCAGGAGATCGGCGCCGAGGACGTGCCGACGATCCCGATCTGGCAGGCAAATCAGGTCGCCGGCGTGGCGGATGGCGTCGAGGGCGTCGAGGAGACGTTCGACCCCTCGTTCATCTTCCGCTACTGGCTCCTGACCAAGAGCGACTAGGCGGAGCTGGGTTGCACCACACGGCCGGCGTTGAGGAGCGCCGGTCGTGTGGTCGTCTCTGCCCTCTGGGGGTAGGGAGGTAGAGGCATGAGCTCACACGGCACCTCTCTGCGCACATACATCCTCACGCGCATCGCCCTCGCCGTGCCAACCGTGCTCATCCTGCTCACGATCGTCTTCCTGCTCATGCGGGTGGCCCCGGGGGACCCGATCACCTCCGCGCTGGGCGCCCGCCTCCCGGCGGAGGAGCTCGAGCAGCGCCGAGAGGCGGCTGGATACGACAAGCCGATCCCGCAGCAGTACGTCGAGTACCTGGGAAACGTCGTCACCCTCGATATGGGCGAGTCGCTGACGGACAACCGTACGGTGACGTCGATCATCGTCGACAACGGCTCGGCGACCCTGGAGCTGACGATCGCCGCGTTCATCGTCGCCGTCGTCGTCGGCGTGGGCCTGGGGCTGCTCGCCGGGCGCTTCAGAGACACACCGATCGACGTCGGCTCCCGCCTGTTCGGGATCATCATCTACGCCTTCCCCGTCTTCTTCCTCGGCTTCCTGGCCCAGCTGCTGTTCGGCAGCGTGCTCGGCTGGTTACCCACCTCCGGGCGAGCGAGCCCGCTCGTCGAGTTCGAGCTCAACCAGATCACTCACTTCTACTTGATCGACACGCTCATCAGCGGCAACTGGTCGCAGTTCTGGGACGTGTTCACACACCTCATCCTGCCGGCGGCCACGCTCGGGCTGGTGATCAGCGGCGTGCTGATCCGCCTGGTGCGCGTGAATCTCCTGCAGACGATGCGCGGGGACTACGTCGAGGCGGCGCGCGCCCGCGGGGTCGGCGAGCGACGCATCGTGATCCACCACGCGTTCCGCAACGCCCTGGTCCCGGTGGTGACCATCGCCGGACTTCAGTTCGCGATCCTGCTCGGCGGCGCGGTGCTCACCGAGCAGACGTTCAACTGGCCGGGCATCGGTTCCGAGCTGATTCGCTATCTCGACCAGCGCGACTACATCGCGGTGCAGGGGATCATCACGATCTTCGCCGTGTTCGTAGTGCTCATCTCCGTCCTGATCGACATCGTCACGGCCTTCATCGACCCGCGGGTGAGGTACAGCTGATGCGCCTCCCCCACGTCCTCCAGCCGGTCGCGCAGACGCGCGGGGTCCCCCGGTGGATCCTGATCTCCGGCGTCGTCATCGTCGCCTTCTTCCTGATCCTCGCAATCTTCGCCCCGCTGATCGCCCCGTACGGCTTCGACCAGGTGGAGGCCGACGGCATGCGCTTCGCGAAGCAGGCGTCGCCCGATTCCCAGCACCTGTTCGGGACCACGGTTCAGTCCACCGACGTGCTCTCCCGCGTGGTCTGGGGATCGCGGACGGCGATCGAGGTTGTCGTACTCGCGGTCGTCTTCTCGCTCGCGATCGGCGTTCCGCTGGGCCTCTTCTCCGGCTACGTCGGCGGACGCATCGACCGCTTCCTGGTGCTGATCATGGACGCGCTCTTCGCCTTCCCCTATCTGCTGCTGGCGATCGTGATCGCTTTCCTTTTGTCCGACACCTTCGGGCAGGGGGTCGTGACGGCAGCGGTGGCGATCACGGTGGTCTACGTCCCGCAGTACTTCCGCGTAATCCGCAACCACGTGATCAGCGTTCGCGAGGAGCCGTACGTCGAGGCAGCGCGTGCCCTCGGCGCCCCGCGGCGAACCATCATCGGGCGCTACATCTTCTACAACGTCATCCAGAATGTCCCATCGCTGGCGACGCTGAACGCCGCCGACGCGATCCTGACGCTCGCGGCCCTCGGGTTCCTCGGGTACGGCATCCAGCCGACCGACGCTGCGGAGTGGGGCTACGACCTCCAGCGAGCGATCGACGACGCCGGCGCCGGCATCTGGTGGACCGGTCTCTTCCCGGGCCTTGCGATTGTCCTTCTCGTGACCGGATTCACGCTCCTCGGTGAAGGGCTGAACGATGTGATCAACCCCCTGATCCGCTACCAGCGCATTCCCAAGCCGGACATTCCCGCGGCCGCGCGCCCGCTGGAGGTCGGCGGGCCGGCCGCTGCGGGCGCCGCGCGTGCGGCAACTGAGACGAGGGCGCACGACCCACCTGGGGAGGTCAACCGTGAGTGACGGTCCCGTGACAGCTTCCACCGACACCGAGCCGGTTCTCCGTGTAAACGATCTGCGTGTCTGGTACGGGACGCAGGACGGCGATCCCGTGCGCGCGGTCGACGGCGTATCGCTCGAGATCAAGGCCGGCGAGACCCTCGGGCTCGTCGGCGAGTCCGGGTGCGGCAAGTCGACGCTCGGCCGCGGGGTCCTGGGCCTTTTGCCCGACAGCGCGGGCGTCGAGGGGCGGGTCCTCTATCGCGACCGCGAGCTGGTGGGCATCCCGCCCAAGGAGATGCGGGCGATGCGCGGGCCGGAGGTCGGGCTGATCTTCCAGGAGCCGATGACGCGGCTCAACCCGCTCGTGACGATCGAGAGCCACTTCATGGAGACGCTGCGCGCCCACGAGCCGGAGCTCGACAAGGAGGAGATGAAGCGCCGGTCGCTGGAGGCGCTCGCCGGCATGGGCATCCCCCCCACCCGCTTCAAGCAGTATCCGCACGAGTTCTCGGGCGGGATGCGCCAGCGGATCATGATCGCGCTCGCCCTCGTGCTGGGTCCGAAGCTGCTCGTCGCCGACGAGCCGACCACGGCGCTCGATGTGATCGTTGAGGCACAGATCCTGGGGATCCTCGCCGACCTGCGCCGCAACTTCGACACGGCGCTGCTCCTCATCACCCACAACCTCGGGATCGTCGCCGAGGCCTGCGACCGCCTGGCGGTGATGTACGCGGGGCGGATCGTCGAGGAGGGAGACGCGCGCGAGGTGTTCGCCGAGCCCGCGCACCCCTACACGCGCGAGCTCCTGCGCTCGATCATCTCGCTCGACACGACGGGGCTGCACTACATCCCGGGCGCGCCGCCCAACCTGATCGATCCGCCTTCCGGCTGTCGCTTCCACCCCCGCTGCCCGAACGCGATGCGCGTCTGCCCCGAGCGGTTCCCGATCGAGGTGCCGCTGGCCGGGGGAAGGCGCACGGAATGCTGGCTGCACGGCCCGGCCGACGAGATTCCGCCCGGCGGCAGCGAGCCCCTGGAGCGCCAGGAGATCGCGCTCGCGGAGGAGGCGTGATGGAAAGCGCGCAGCTCGAGCGCAGCGCGGCGCGCGGCGGCGGGCGGGGCGAGACTTCGCGCGCGGATCCCCTTCTGGAGGTACGCGACCTGCGGACCCTGTTCGGGCTCCGGGGCTCGTTCGCCGATCGCCTTCGGGGTGCGGAGGCGGGCTCGGTGCACGCGGTGGACGGTGTGAGCTTCGACCTTCGCCCCGGCGAGGTGCTTGGGATCGTTGGGGAGTCGGGATCGGGCAAGACCACCCTCGGGCGCACGTTGCTGGGCTTGGTGGACGCCACGAGCGGCTCGATCAAGCTCGAGGGCCGCGAGATCACGGGCCTTGGCGAGGCGGAGTTCCGCGAGCTGCGCACCCGCCTTGGGATCGTCTTCCAGGATCCGCACGCATCGCTGAACCCGGCGCTCACGATCGGCGCGTCGGTTGGCGATCCCCTGCGCTTTCACGGCCTCGGGGGCTCCGACGAGGAGCGCAGGGGACGGGTCGTCGCCGCGCTCGAGCGAGTGGGCCTTGCCCCCGCGCAGCAGTTCATGGACAAGTACCCGGCGGCCCTCTCCGGAGGACAGAAGCAGCGGGCGGTGCTCGCCCGGGCGATCATCCTCGGCCCGGACATCCTGATCGCGGACGAGCCCGTTTCGATGCTGGACATGAGCGTGCGGGCCAAGATCCTGGAGCTCATGCTCGACCTCAAGCGGGAGTTCGCGCTGACCTACGTCTACATCACCCACGACCTGGCGACCGCCAAGTTCTTCTGCGACCGCATCGCGATCATGTACCTGGGGCGGATCGTCGAGATCGGGCCTGCCGCGCAGATCTACGACGATCCCAAGCACCCGTACACGCAGGCGCTCCTTCGCGCCATCCCCGAGCCCGACCCGTCGCGCACGGTCCCGCGGGACCTCCCCCGCGGGGAGGTTCCCGACGCGGTGATGCCTCCGCTCGGCTGCTCTTTACACCCCCGCTGCCCCCGCGCCTTCGAGGTGTGCGGCTGGGAGAGCCGGGACCTTCGCACCCTTCTCGAGCTGCGCTGGACCCAGCTTCCCGAGGAGGAGTTCGAGCGCGAGCGGGCGCTCATCGGCGATCTCGACGTGCTCGACGAGCCCGCGACGGAGTGCGTGCTGCCCGCCGCACCGGATGGCGCGGGCGACGATGCCGCCGAGGTCCTGGAGAGGCTGCGAGCCGAGGCGCCCGACGACCCGTTCTGGAAGGGCGTCGCCTCGACCGACGTCGAGCAGGGCGGCGTGCGAGTGCGCTTCCGCGATGGCATCGTGCCCGGCGAATCGGAGGCCGACGCGGCCCTGGTGCGCTGCCACCTCTACGACGACGCAGCGCTCGCGAAGGCCCGCAAGCCGTAGTCCGTGGCATCGCTGGGGAGCCCCGATCGCGGCGATGGCTCAAGCCGTTTCCCGGCTGGGTAGGGGGCTAGTAGGCGGCAACTTCATGCCTCTGTCCTGCTTCAAGGTCGTAGTGCGACCTTGAGTTAGGACGATGGCGCCCGGAGCAGCGTCCGCAGCTCGCTGATCATGTAGCGGGGGTCCTCGAAGACGTCCGCCCACGTGAAGCGGCGGAACTCGTCGCCTCGAGTACGGGCTTCACGTTCGCGCCGGTAGTCCCCCTCCCAGGCCTGCCGAGAGTTGTGGAAGCGGTAGCTGTTGAGTTCCACCGTGAGCCGATGCTCTGGCCAGCGGCAATCGACTCGGCGCCCGCCCGCCGGGCGGTTGGTCTCCGGCAGCGGCAGGCCCTCCCCACGAAGGCGACCGAGGAAGCCGCGCTCCAGCTTGCTGAGCGCCACCTTCGTCTCACCGCTCATGATCCGCCTCGACTTTGCGGCGCCCGGGCTGTTGGGGCGGCGGGCGAGGACCGCCTTGACCTGTGTGGGACTGGTGTGGTACTTGACGCCGGCCTCATGGCAGGCACGCGCCAGGTCATCCTCGGTGAGGACGACAGCCAAGTCGACGAGCGTGCGTGCGGCGGTCGTGGTCGGGATGCCGCGATGCATGGTCAGATCGCCAGGACTCAAACGCCGGCAGTGGTGGGTGATCACCCCGTCGATCTTTCGCTGCCTGGAGCAGGTCACCTCGGGACGAGGAGGATCCCCCTTGATCAGGCCCAAGTGATACGCAGCGGCGCGGCCGCTGAGGCCCGCGACCTTGCCGCACGCCTTGACGGCGGCGAGGTAGTCAGCTGCGGTACTGGGTGCCTGATGTCCGACGCGGTACACGCCTAGGTGCTTACGAATCAGCGCGCCGATCCGCAGGCGCTGCTTGATCTCGCCGACAGTCATTCCTGCCGCAACGAGTTCCTCATGGGTCACGATCCCCTCCGCCTCCCGGGCAATCCTCCCGATGACCCGCTCGGCTGTCCTACCTGAAAGTCGCACCACAACCTTGAGGCACGACGGCACGCGTTTTTTCCCCCTTACCGCCTCCCTACCCAGCGCCGGGTGGCGGCTGGAGCCCCCTCTGGACCGGGCTCGCCGCGAGCGGCGGCGCTACTCCTTGGCTATCGCGTAGCCCAGGATCTCGACCACCTGCTCGGGCTCGCGGGCGGTGGCCATCGCGGCTCGGTCGATCTCCTTCAGCGCGTGGTCGTGCTCAGGTGGGTGGAGCGTGACCACGGGCTTGCCCAGCGCGACCGCGTAGCCGGCGTCGAACGCCGCGTTCCACTGCTTGTACTTCTCGCCGAAGCGGACGACGACGACGTCGGCGCGCTGGAGCAGGGTCTGCGTGCGCACGGCGTTCACCCCGGCGCCCTTGTGGTCGTGCCAGAACTTGTCGCTCTCGGCGCCCAGGATGTCGACGCCCACGTCGTCGGAGGCGCCGTGGTCGGTCACCGGGGAGAGCAGCGTCACGGGCAACCCCGCTCGGCGAATGCCGTCGGCGATCCGATCACGCCAATCGGAGTGGATCTCCCCCGCCAGGTAGACGTTCCAGGTGCCGTTTTCCGAGGCCATGGGCTCAATCTAGCGAGCCGCCCACCGCTATCGTCACCGTGCCCGGGATCGCACTGGAGAGGTGACCGAGTGGCTTAAGGTGCGCGACTGGAAATCGCGTGGGCGCTTTACGGCGCCTCGTGGGTTCGAATCCCACCCTCTCCGCTCGTATACGCTTCCGCCCCCGCAGGGGACTCGCCGTCAGATATAGGAGTTATTCATGGGCATTTTCGGTAAGTCAAAGGCGCAGAAGGCGCAGGACCTCATGGCGACCGGCTCGAAGGGAGTCGGCACCGTGATCTCCGTACAGGACACCGGCACGACCATCAACGACAACCCGCGCGTGAAGATGGTCTTCCGCGTCGAGCCGCTGGACGGGAGCCCGGCTCTCGACCTCGAGAAGAAGGCCACGGTCTCGCGGGTCGAGATCCCGCGCCAGGGCGATCGCTACCCGGTCTGGTACGACCCGCAGGACACCAGCACCTGGGCGTTCGCGACGATCGCGGACGACTCCGGCCGCGAGAACATCCGTCAGATGTTCGGCGACGCCGCCGAGACGTTCGTGGGAATGAACGCCCCCGGGGCCCCGGTGGCGGCGGGCGGCGGCCAGGACACCGTCGAGACGCTCAAGCAGCTCGCCGACCTGCACTCGCAGGGCGTCCTGAGCGACGACGAGTTCGCCGCCCAGAAGGCGAAGCTACTCGGCTGAACCGGTACCTGGGCCGAAAAAGCGGTTCGCACCCGCGGGCTTCCAGCGTTCGCTGATGATCGCGAACGGGATCCCGAGGAACCAGAAAGCCACCGCAAGCCCGGTGCTGGCGAAAGCGACGGGCACCGACAAAAGGAAGAACACCACTGGCGAGGCCGACTGGATTACGCCCCAGCGGTAAATCTCCTCGGGCAGCCGCTCGCGCAGCAAACCCTGCCGGTGGGCGCGCCTGAACAGGACCACTTCGAGCCCGCTCACGACCGCGACGTTTACCGCGTAGATGGCCACGGACAGCGGGTTCTCGAAGTACGTGCCGAGGAGGTCCGTCGGGAACGGCAGGAACGCGATGAACGCCAGGTACACGAGGTTGATCGCGATCAGGCCGCCGTCCATAGCCGAGAGGCGGCCGAAGAACTGGTGGTGGGCGATCCAGTAACGCCCGATCACCGCGAAGCTGATGAAGAAGCTGACGAATTCGCTGGTCCTGTCGTCGAGCGCGTCCGCGAGCTCCTTGACGCTCGACGTGTCGTTCAGGGTCGGGACGGTGACGGCGACGACGAGCAGCGTCATCGCGATCGCGAAGAGGCCATCCGAGAACGCCAGGACCCGGCCGAACTCCTCGCTGCCGCGGTCGAAGCTCGCGCGCAACGAGATTTCGCGGGTCCGCGTATCCGCCACGGGCCGTCAGGCTAGGGGCCGGCCCGGACCCCACGCCCGAGGCCCGAATCAGTCAACGTTCCGAGCGTGACGGCGTCCTCAGGCGATGCGAACGACCCCGGCCTCCTAAGCGCGGGCGAGACATCCGTGCTCATCGATCAGTACGAGCTGGCGATGGCCGCCAGCTACCTAGAGCGGGACATGAACGGGCCCGCCGTCTTCGAGCTGTTCTCGCGCGTGCTCCCGCCGCACCGCCGCTGGCTGCTGGCCGCCGGGCTAGGTCCAACCCTGCGGCTCATCCAGGAGCTGCGATTCGCCGACGCGGAGCTGGCCTACCTGGAGGCCCTGGGCTTCGGTCGCCGTTTCCTCGAGTACCTGGCGACCTTTCGCTTCTCGGGGGACGTGGACGCTGTGCCCGAGGGCACGGTCGTGTTCGCAAACGAGCCCATCGTGCGCGTCACGGCGCCGCGCATCGAGGGGCAGCTCCTCGAGACGTTGCTGCTGAACCAGGTCAACTTCCAGACCATGGCGGCGACCAAGGCGGCGCGCGTCGTGCTGGCCGCCGGCGGTGGGGAGCCCGGTGCGGGCGAGGCCGTGGTCGACTTCTCGCCCCGTCGCGACCACGGCATCGACGCGGCGATGAAGGTCGCCCGCTCGGCGGCGGTCGCCGGGTGCGGCGGAACGTCGAACGTCGCCGCCGCGATGCGGTACGGCCTTCGGCCCGTGGGGACGATGGCCCACTCCTACGTGATGTCGTTTCGATCCGAGCGGGAGGCGTTTCGAGCCTTCCTCGCCGACCACCCGGCGGACCCCGCCCTGCTGGTCGACACCTACGACACGCTCGAGGGAACGCGTAACGCAATCGCGGCGGCGGAGGAGACCGGGGTCGACCTCGTTGGGGTGCGGCTCGACTCGGGGGACCTCGGTTCGCTGTCGGTAGCGGTGCGCGAGCTGCTGGACGAGGCGGGGATGCGGTCCGTGCGGATCGCGGCCAGCGGCGATCTCGAGGAGGGCCGGATCGCCGAGCTCGTCGCGTCGGGAGCGCCGATCGACCTCTGGGGAGTGGGCACCGACCTCGGCACGAGCCGGGATTCACCGGTCGTGAATGGCGTCTACAAGCTGGTCGCCGACCGCACCCCCGACGGCGACTGGCGCGGCGTGTTCAAGAGCTCCGAGGACAAGGCGACGCTCCCAGGCGCCAAGCAGATGTTCCGGAGCTTCTCCACGGGCGGCGAGATGGCGGGCGACGTGATCGCCCGCGCGGACGAGCCCCTCGACGGGGAGCCACTGCTGGGTCCCGCGATGCAGCACGGACGAATCGTCATGGAGGAGTCGCTGGACGACATCCGAGCCCGCTCGGCGACGCAGCTCGCGGCTCTGCCCGCTCGCCTGCGTGATCCGCTGCCGAAGCGGGAGCCGAAGCCGTACCCGGTGGGCTACTCCGACCGCCTGGCCGCGGCGCGAGCCTAGCTCTCATACTGGGGTCGTGAGCTTCTTCGCCCGCGATGAGCACTTCATGCGCCTTGCCCTGCGGGAGGCGGAGCGCGCGGCGGAACACGATGATGTCCCGATCGGGGCGGTGGTGGTGCGCGATGGAGAGGTGATTGGCGCCGCCGGCAACGAGCGAGAACTGCGCTCGGACCCCACCGCCCATGCGGAGATCCTCGCCCTGCGCGAAGCGGCCGCGCACCTCGGAGGATGGCGAGTCCCACACGCCGTCCTCTACGTGACGCTCGAGCCCTGCGCGATGTGCGCGGGGGCGATCGTCCTGGCGCGCGTGCCCCGGGTGGTGTTCGGTGCCACCGATCCGAAGGCGGGCGCGGCGGGCAGCGTGCTGGATGTGCTTGGGGAGCCGCGCCTCAACCACCGGCCGCAGGTGGATACAGGGTTGCTCGCGAGCGACTCCGCGAGCCTTCTCGAGTCGTTCTTCGCCGCGCGGCGCCGCTAGTTCGCTAGGTGGTGCGGACGATGTAAACGCCGCAGGGCGCGTGGTGGGAGACCTTGTTGGGCACGCTGCCGAGGAGGAAGCGCTTGGCACCCGTCATGCCCTTGTTGCCGACCACGATGAGGTCGGCGTTCTGCTCCTCGGCAACATCGAGGAGCGCGTCGGCCGGATCCCCCTCACGGGCGTGCGTGGTGACCTCGACGCCCTCCTGCCGGGCGGCCCCGGCGGAGTTTTCGAGGGTAGTGTTCACATCCTCGCGGGGGCCGACGGCGTACGCGACGTCGCCGGGCACCTCCGAAGTTTCGCTGCGCAGGCGCTCCCGCGAAACCGGCTCGTACGCGCTTACGATCTCGAGCTTCGCACCACCGAGCTTCGCGAGCTCGCTGGCCTGCCGCACCGCCTCGGCGGCGGTGTCGGATCCGTCGGTGCCTACAACGATGCGCTGGAACAAAGGACGCCCCCTCGTTAGCTATCCCGGGACGCGCGCATACTATCCTCGCGCGGCGCCTGGGCCGCCGTCACACCAGCTTGATCGTCGCGATGACCATCGACGCGATGAGCATCACTACGAGGATCGCGAGGCTGTAGACCCAGCTTCGGGGCACGCGAATAGGGTACGGCGCGCATGGCCTCAGTGGAGACCGTCACGGGCCCGATCGACGCCGTCGAGCTCGGGACCACGCTCATCCACGAGCACCTCCTCGCCCGCGACGAGGGGATCCATGCCCAGTGGCCGCACCTGGCGACCGGGGGCCTCGACCCCGAGCCCGTTGAGGTGCCCCCGGATCGCGTCTTCGACGTCGCCGTTGGGTGCGCCCGCGGCGTCCTCGACCGCGGCGTGCGCACCATCTGCGACCCGAGCTGCATGTTCCTCGGCCGCGACGTCGGCTTCATGCGGCGCGTCGCCGAGGCGACCGACGTTCAGGTCGTGCCGTGCACAGGCATCTACACCTACGACCACCTCCCCACCGGGCTTCTGACGAGGGACGCGGACGCGATCGCGGACCTGTTCGTCCACGACATCGAAACCGGCATCCAGGGCACCGAGATCAAGGCGGCGTTCATCAAGTGCGCGGCCGACGAGCCCGGTGTGAACGAGAACGTCGAGAAGATCCACCGCGCCGCCGCGCGCGCCTCGGCGCGGACGGGAGCGCCGATCATGGCCCACTCGCGTCCGGCGTCGAACACCGCCCCGCGCCAGATCGAGATCTTCGAGGAGGAGGGCGTCGAGCTGGGGCGCGTGCAGATCGCCCACACCGGGGACAGCGACGACCTCGACTACATCGAGGGCCTGCTTCAGAAGGGCGTGTTCATCGGCATGGATCGCTTCGGGCTCGAGATCTTCCTCCCCTACGCGCAGCGCATCACAACCGTTCTCGCGCTACTCGAGCGCGGCTACGCGGACCGGATGTTCCTCTCCGCCGACTACTGCGCGACGCTCGACTGGTATCCGCTCGAGGTCGAGAAGGCGATGGTCGCGGGAGGCGCCGCTAAGGACTGGTCGATGAACATCGTCCACGACAAGGTGCTGCCGTCGCTGCGGGAGGGCGGCGCCACCGACGAGCAGATCGAGACGATGCTCGTCGCGAATCCCCCACGCTGGCTCGCGGGCGCCTAGGAGCCTCCGGGCTGCCGCCGGTAGGGTCTAGGCCATGTCAGCAGCGACGCTTCACACAAACGCCGGGGCGATCACGATCGAGCTCTTCGACGACGATGCGCCGAAGACGGTCGAGAACTTCCGCAAGCTCTCGGGCGACGGCTTCTATGACGGACTCATATTCCACCGGGTCATCCGCGACTTCATGATCCAGGGCGGATGCCCAGAGGGCACGGGGACCGGGGGGCCGGGCTACACGTTCGAGGACGAGATCAACGAGAACAAGATCGTTCGCGGCGCGCTGGCGATGGCGAACGCCGGGCCGAACACCAACGGCTCCCAGTTCTTCATCGTCACCACCGACGAGGCGTCTTGGCTCGACGGCAAGCACACGGTGTTTGGGCGCGTGACCGACGGGATGGACGCGGTCGACGCGATCGAGGGGACCGAGACGGGCCCGGGAGACCGTCCTGTAGAGCCCCAGGTCATCGAGCGTGTCGAGCTGACCGACTAGTTGGCGGCGGCGTACTCGCTAGACGGCAGGATCGCGCTGCTCACCCTTCGGCTAGACGGAACCGCGTGGGCGGCCTAGAATCGCCTTCTCGGGGACGTTGGACCCTATGGGCGCGGGAAGTGAGAGCAGGCTCGGCGCGGGAGCCCTAAGCGTTCTTGGGGGTCCTGCCGCTCAGGCCGGCCCGGATCGCCGAGCGAGCCTCGCGCCAGGTGAGCAGGCGCCCCGAGCGATCGTCGATGACCTTGAGGCGCGTCGCCTTGATCCCGTCCCAGAAGGTGAGGACGGGAACATCGTGGAAGATCGGGTTGTCGTCGTGCGCGCGCTGGAGGTTGTAGTTCGGGATGCGCGCGTTCAGGTGATGCACGTGATGCAGGCCGATGTTCCCGCTGAAGAACTGGAGGATCCGCGGGAGCTTCAGGTAGGAGCTCCCCCGGAGGGCCGCTTCGGCATAGCTCCACCGGTCGGTGCTCTCCCAGTAGACGTCCTCGAACTGGTGCTGGACGTAGAAGAGCCAGACGCCGGCGGTGCCCGCCGCGATCGCCGGCGGCATTTGAACGAGCAGGAACTCCTGCCAGCCGACCAGCAGGCAGATGGTCGCCGTGATCGCCGCCACGGCGACGTTGGTGATCATCACGCTCCGGCGCTGCGCGGGGCCGGCCTTGCTCGAGTAGAAGCGCGGCATGACGATCAGTGAGTAGATCGGGCCGATCCCGAACATCACCAGGGGGTTGCGGAAGAGGTAGTAGCCGGCCCGCTTGTACCACGGGAGGGCGCGATACTCGGCGAGCGTCAGCGTCGGGACGTCGCCCTGGCCGCGCCGGTCGAGGTCGCCAGCCGAGCCGTGATGGGCCCAGTGGTCCGCGCGCCAGTTCTCGAACGGCTGGAAGACGAGGAGGCCGCAGAGCATCCCGAACCAGCGGTTCGCGCGCCGCGAGGGAAGGAACGACCCGTGCGTGCAGTCGTGGAAGAGGATGAACGTGCGCAGCAGAAAGCCGGATGCGGG
>Ga0126312_10000144_pt1 | contig 33665 bp, 33 predicted proteins | sample Plot104A_FD_92537 | JGI IMG/M metagenome (GOLD analysis project Ga0126312, IMG submission 92537) | Serpentine soil microbial communities from UC McLaughlin Reserve, CA, USA - Plot104A | ecosystem: Environmental > Terrestrial > Soil > Grasslands | place: USA: UC McLaughlin Reserve, Lake County... | reverse complement strand
CGCCCAGCGCTGGTGGGACGGGACACAGTGGACGCAGCAGACCCAGGCGCCCCAGGCCTCCGCGCCGATGGCGGCCGGGACCTACGTGCCCGATGCGAATGCCCGTCAGTGGGCCATGTTCGCCCACCTCTCGGCGCTGCTCGCCTCCTTGGTCGGCGGCCTGACCTTCATCGGCCCGCTGGTCATCTACCTGGTCAAGCGCGACGAGCATCCGTTCATCGCCGACCAAGCTCGGGAGGCGCTGAACTTCAACCTCTCGATGCTCATCTACAGCGTCGGCCTGGCGATCGTCTCCTTCGTGCTGACTCTCATCCTGATCGGGTTCCTGCTGTTCCTGCTGTTCATCCCGCTGGCGATCGCCTGGCTGGTGCTCACGATCATCGCCGCGATGAAGGCCAATGAGGGCGAGGCCTACCGCTACCCGGTCACCATCCGGATGGTGACCTGACCGCCGTCCTACAGTTGGCCCCAGCGGGGCCATAGCTCAGTTGGAAGAGCGCCTGCTTTGCAAGCAGGAGGTCGCCGGTTCGAGCCCGGCTGGCTCCACTGGCGGAGACCCGCTTGTAGAGCGGAGTTCAGGTGCTCGGGGCAGCCGCGCCGGGGCGCCCGAGGTGGGTCGTGGAAGCAGTTGTGCAAGCGCTCGCGAGAGGCTTCATGGGTATACCGCTGAATGACGCATCCCGAGATGTCGCGCGGGAGGATCGCCGCGACGGTGATGCCAAGCTGCTAGCCGGCGTCGCCTGAGTCACTCTGCCGTGCCCCCAGATGTCGCTCCAGCGGGAGGAATGAACTCGTAGGGCGTCCTAGCTAAGAGATGCTGGCTTGGCCGGAGCGGGTGGACGCTCGTGGGTCCTGAGCGTGATCTCTGTGACGACGGCGGCTGCAATGTCCTCAATCAGCGCGATTTCCTCGCTCTTCCAGATGCGGGGCTCGTGGTCGATCACGCACAGCGTGCCGATGGCCTGGCCATCGCGGGAGATCAGAGGGACCCCCAAGTACGCAATCACACCCAGGTCGCGGATTGCGAGGTTGTCGAGCAAGCGCTCATCCTCGCGGGCGTCGGCGACAATCACCGGCTCGCGAGCGACCACGACGTGCTGGCAGAAGGAGTGCGAAAGCGGTGTTTCGCGCGCTGTGGCCCATGGTTCGGGTAGCCCGAGGCAGCTCTTGAAGAATTGGCGGTCGTGGTCGACGGCCGAGACCAGCGCGACCGGCGCATTCACGACCTTGGCCGCGAGTCTCGTTAGTCGGTCAAATGACTCCTCCGGAGGCGTGTCCAACAGGGCCGCTTCGTGAAGCGCCGCCAGGCGCCCTGGCTCCGCGAGGGCCTTCGCGCGCTCGCTGGTTCCGGCTGAGCGGCCGCTTGCGCGCGAGGCGATGTCGGCGATCGTCAACTCGTCGTCGGGATCGCCCCGGCTGCCGGCCAGGGCTGCCAAACGCAGAATCGTTGCCTCACGCACGAACTGTGCCGCGCTTACCTCACTCCTGCGCGACTCCCGCTCCAGCATGGCCCACAGGTCTTCACCGAAGCGCACCGTGGTAGCCCGCATGCCCATGCCGACAAGGGTAGTGAAGGGGCAGATGCGCCCCGATCCGACATCTCATGGCGGCTAGAACGGGGTTTAGACGCCCAACCCAGGGGTAGCGATAGCGCATCCGATAGCGCTACGGCAAGGAGTAACGCATGGCAGCACTCAAGATCGTTGACTCACTCCAGACCGGCTTCGACGCGTTCTTCGCGTTCCTGCCGAACCTGCTGGCCTTCCTGGTCATCCTGGTGGTGGGCTTCGTCATCGCCAAGATCGTCTCGGCCGTCGTCCGCAAGGTCGCCCAGAAGGCGGGCTTGGATAAGGCGCTGCACGAGTCAGACGCGAAGCAGTACGTCGACCGAGTCATGCCTGATGCGTCGCCCTCGTCGGCCATCGGCAAGGTCTTCTTCTACATCATCTTCATCTTCGTGCTCACGGCTGCGATCGGGGCTCTGAAGATCCCGGCCGTCACCGCGTTCATGAACCAGGTGCTCGCCTACCTGCCCAACGTGATCGCGGCGATCGTGATCTTCGTGGTGGCTGCGGCCCTAGCCGGCGTCATCGCCGGTGGCGTCGCCAAGCTGCTGGGGGACACTCCCACCGGCAAGATCGTCGCCACCGCTGTCCCCGGGCTGGTGATGCTGATAGCCGTCTTCATGATCCTCAACCAGCTGCAGATCGCCCCCGAAATCGTGCAGATCACCTACACCGCTCTCGTTGCCACGGTCGCCCTCGCTTCGGCGCTGGCTTTCGGGCTCGGCGGACGCGAGGTGGCGGGCACGATGCTCAACGACGCCTACCGAAAGGGCCAGGAGCAGCGCGGCCAGGTTCGCCAGGACGTCGAGACCGGCAAGCGGCGCGGTCAGGAGCAGGCCGAGCGCGGCAAGCAGCGCGCCCAGGCCGAGGTCGGAACGGACCGTCAGCCCGGCAACGGCGGACAGGGCGGCCCCTCCGGCGCCTACCGGGCAGAGGGCTGAGCAGCATGGCCCGAGAGAACGGGATAGGCAGCAAGGTCCTCGACCGCGACAGGAACAAGGTCGGCAAGCTGGAGGGCGCGACTCGAGAGCCTCGATGCAAGCACCTAGGGATAAGGCCCGGGCGAGGCGCGGCCTGATGGACGATCGGTTGGGCTCGTAAGCCGCTTCAGCCCCGCCAATCTCCTTACGGCGCCAACCTCGCCGTGGCCTCCCTCGCCCTGATCCGATTCTCGCGCCCGACGCTCGCCGAGGTCAAGCGGCTCGCCCACCCGCCTGCGCGACGGGCTCAGGTCGGCGCTGCGCACGCACCTCGGAGGTAGGAGCCCATGCTCGCCTACCTGCTCGGAATCGGCATAGCGTTGGCTTCTGCCAGCTCCTACAGCGTCGGCGTTCTCCTCCAGTCGCTGGAGGCCCGCGACGTCCCTGACACGGAGTCGCTCAAGCTCTCGCTGATCAAGAACCTGGTCTCGCGCAAGCGCTGGCTCGTCGGCACCGCCTGCGTGATCCTCGGCTGGGTCCTGCAGGCCGCCGCCCTGGGCTTTGCGCCCTTGACCGTGGTCCAGCCCGCGCTCGCCGTCGGGCTCTTCGTGCTGCTGATCGCCGGCGAGCGGCTGTCGGACGAGTCTGTGGGCCGCCGCGAGGTTCTCGCGGTCCTTACGATATCCGTCGGCGTGACGGGCCTCGGGCTGGCTTCGCCCAAGGGCGCCGAAGGTGGTTCGGCGGCACCCATCGTCATCGGTCCGGCGCTTGCGCTCTTGGCCATCGCTGCGCTCTCGCCCTATCTGCTGCAGGGCCGCAAGCTGCCTGTGCTCGTTGTTGTTAGCGCCGGCTTGGCCTACGCCTGTTCGGGCTTCATGACCAAGTTCGTAGCGGACTCGTTCTCGGAGGCGAACGTCGTTGCAGGAGTTGCCTGGCTGGGGGGTACCATCCTCGCCGCGGTAGTCGGACTCGTGAGCGAGATGACCGCTCTCCAGCGGCGCTCCGCCGTGAAGGTGTTCCCCGGCGTGCTCGTCATCCAGATCGTCCTCGCGGTTCTGCTCGCGCCCGTCTTGGCGGGCGAGAAGTGGAGCACCAATCCGCTCCTGCTGGCGGTCTTGGGCGCGTCGCTCGTGATCCTTGCCGGGGGCACCGCCGTTCTAGCTAGCGCCGGCGCCGTGGCCGCGGTGGTGGACTCGGACGGCAATGCGCATACGCCGCCGGTGGCCGAGCCCGCCACTCCTTGACGAGGCCTGCGGGGGCGTAGCTGCAGGTGGTTGCTGGTTCGAGCCCAGCACCGCCCACCGCCCGGAGGACCCGGTGCGGCCCAGCATGCGACCTAGCGCCTGGCCCCCTGGCGGCGGGAGCGCGAGGTATGGAAGGCGCACTGGCGGTGGAAGAGGTCCCCGTAGAGGCAGACGCCGTCTTCCTGGCGGCGGACGGGTTTCGAGCAGGCGACGCACGTGCCGCCCTCCGGGTAGGGGGCGCTTGGGATCGAGCTGGAGCCCAGGCGAGTCCGGCGCATGCGAGTTTTCCAGCGGTGACGTTCAGAGGGTCCCGATCGCCCCTGCGACGGCGTCTGTCCCTTGCCTGGCTGATGCACCCTCGTCGCATGGTTTCCCCCGCGTGGTGGCGCTGAGGAGGAGGATTACCCTGGCGGATGCAGGCGACACGTGGCCCGGCCGGTCGCAGCCCAGGCGGTCGGGCGCGACGCGGTCTAGTGGTCCACCTCGAGCCATACTTCGTTGCCATCGGCACGGCGCTTGATCCCCCAGCGGTCGGCCATCCTGTTAACGAGAACCAGACCCCAGCCGCCTTCCTTGCCGGCTGGGGGTGGGCCGTGCCATCTGAACCTGGGCCCGCCGCTTCGGACGACCAGCCGAGCCATCCCCGCCAGCCAGGTCACCTCAAGCTCCGCGGGCGGCTCGCCGTGGCGAACGGCGTTCGAGACGATCTCCGTCGACAGCAAAGCCAAAGTCTCCCGCGCCCGGTCCGGCAGGTGCCGGTCAACGCCGCGTAGAAAGGCTCGAACCGCCGGAAGGGGAAGTCCCGGAGTTACGCCGAGGGTGTGTGTCTCGCTGGCCATGGCTCTCAGTCGTGCGAATCCTCGAGGCCGGGATACCGGTGACCCCTCCTGCCGACCTCGTGGCCATTCAGCCAGACTCGCCCGCCACCCGCGCCCGGCTTCTCGTCAGACTGGGCGAGCCAGGCTCGAAGAGCGGCGATCTCCTCGCCCGTGACCCGCAGCCGGACGTAGGCACCGATCTCGTTCGGCGTGCCGATCTCTGCACGCCAGTCCTCGCTCAGCTTCACCTGCTCGTCTAGTGCAGCATCCAACTGCAGGAACGCCGCATCGCGCTCGGTGACCATCGCCATCGCCTTCCGACCTCTCTAGAGGAGCGCGTGAAGGAAAGAGAGGGTGAGACCCAACCCGCGATCGGTCGCTACGGACACTAGTCCTTTCGGGGACGCGACCGGCGGGGCGACCAGGAGCCTTGTCTCGCGCCACCCGAGTGCTGGATCGGTGAACTCGTTGTCCCCTTTCACTTGCTGGACCGGCGCAATCCAATCAAGGCGATAGCGGTCGTCAGCCGCGCTCTGCTGCGCTCGCCGCGGGCACTCAGGCGCCAGATTCGGCTGGTCCAACGTAGCCTCGGCCGGCCTCTAGGAGTGCTCTCCGTAGCTGTCGGGCAACCAGGAAGGACACTGTTGACGAAAGAACGAGGAGACGGACATGGCAACAGCGGCTGAACTTGGACAGGCGGGCCTCCAGGGCTGGCGCCAAAAGGTGGCGGACGGCATCTCCCGACCAGTCGCAGACCGTGCACCTCTCGAGGAGGAGCAGGTACGGGCCATCATCGGGGCTGCGTTCTTCGTCTTGTCAGTGGTCTACGTCGTCAAGACGATCTCCACGGCTGCGCGCAAAGGTTGAGTCGTTAACGGGCTTGGCGCTCGCGCGCGAGAAGCAGTAGCCGCCGTCGGTGCTTTCGTGAAAGGCGCTCTTCAGCGAGTGACCGAAGGCTCTCCGGCGGCCCAGCGGATCGCGGCCCGATATGTCCCCTCTGTGCGACGCTCGGGTAGTGCAGCGGTATCCGGTGGCCGCACGAGCGCCGGGGAGTCGCTCCAGGGCCTGCCCTAGAAGCCCGCGCGCCCGCCAGTGTCTACGACATGCGTTACCTGGCTGAGTCGGATCCAGACCTGTCGGCCCTGGCCGCTCACCTCGAACGACGTCCAGCCCTCCTCGCTGTCAAGGCCGGCTGCGAGGCTATTCATCACCGCCTCGGCGCTCTCGCCTTCGACAACGACGTTCGCCCCGCTCGTGAGGTGAACCTCCACCCGCGCCATCGGTCAGGAGACATCTCGTCGGCGAGGCACAGCCTGCTTACGCACCGTTGGCTCCGCCGCTAGAGGCTCCTCAGTCGTGCTGTTCGCCCAGGGGACGAAGCGGGGATCCCTGCCGCCGCGCTCACGGCCGTTTAGCCCTACCCGGCCACCTCGGCGTGTCGGCAGGTCGAACCTGGTCTTGATCCCCCGCCCAACGCGACGATCGCCCTGGGCGCGATGCATTCCGCCCCGACGCCTCGCGGGCCTGTTGCGCTCCTGTGAGCTCATGACCTAGCGCCCCCGTCTTGGTCCGAGACCCGGAGTTGCTGCGGGTGGGCCGTTCGCACCGGACCGCATTGAGCCCCTGGGTAGCCCTCGTCGTCGACCCAGTGCACCCAAGCCTCTCGCGCTGCGACTTGCTCGCCCGCGGCCCGTAGATGAACGTTGGCTTCCAGCTCGCTCGCTGTGCCGATGGCGGCGTCGAGCTGCTCGCCTCGACGATCCTGTTCGACCTCCGCTGTTTGCAGGCGCAGACGCGCGCTATCGCGTTCGTTGCTTTCCATAGTCCTCAACCTTTCTGTCCCTCTGTAAGAAGGCGCGCGAAAGGAAGAGAGTGAGACCCAGCGAGCGTTGAGTCGGCCCCGCGGGTCTCGATCATTGTCCCCAGGCTCCCCGCCTCCGCGCTGTTGCGCTTCGGTGGCATTCGGGCCTGGGGCTGAAGTCTCGCCCGCAGGGTCAGCTCGACCAGCCACGTTACTCCTTTTAGGAGCCTCAGTGGAGGCCGAGGTTCTTGCCGACCTGGTGCATTTCGCATATGGCTAAGCCGGATGCGGTTCCTGCGTGCTCGCGGGAACGTGCTAGCGTCGCCTGCAGCATCGGCTTATGCCGCTGGTCTGGATCGCTCGGCCCACATGGTCGTTGCAGCTCCGTCCGACCCTCTCTTGCGACAACGGCTGTTTTGCCGTCTCGCGCGCTCCGCGCGCTACATCGAAAGAGAGCCCAGATGAACACCCCGTCCGTGTATCCGCTTCGTCTCGAAGGAACGCTCGCGCCGCCGCTCAGCCGCGGGCTCTGGCTCGTGAAGTGGGTGCTTGCAATCCCGCACTACTTCGTGCTGCTGTTCCTCTGGGTCGCGTTTGCGGTCGTTTCGGTGCTCGCTTTGTTTGCGATCCTCTTCACCGGCCGCTACCCGCGCGGCCTGTTCGAATTCAACGTCGGGGTTATGCGTTGGAGTTGGCGGGTCGGGTTTTACTCCTACAGCGCCCTCGCCACCGATCAGTACCCGCCGTTCAGCCTTGCCGACAAGTCTGACTATCCGGCTCGCCTGGAGGTGGACTACCCGCAGTCGCTCTCGCGCGGACTCGTGCTCGTCAAGTGGTGGCTGCTTGCGCTGCCACAGCTTCTGATCGTCGCGGTCTTCGTCGGTGGGGCTTCGGCCTTCGGGAGCGGCTCAGACATGCAGTGGATGGCCCTATCGGGCGGACTGATCGGCCTCTTGGTCTTCATCGCCGGTGTCGTTCTGCTTTTCACCGGCCGGTACCCACAGACGATCTACGACTTCGTGCTCGGGCTCAACCGCTGGGTCTTCCGCGTGGCGGCCTATACCGCGCTGATGACCGACGAGTACCCCCCGTTCCGCCTTGACCAGGGCGGCCAGGAGCCGCCGCGTGAACCGCAGGCTCCCATCAAGCCCGCGCCTATTACGACGCCCACTTGACTACCCCCCAAGGCGAGGAGCCAGCATGGCCGTATGTCGCATCTTTGACGTGCAGGGGGCGACGCTCGAGCAATACGACCAGGTCGCCGAGAAGCTCGGGCCGGAGACCGGGCCGAACAAGCCGCCCGGCGCGATCTTCCACGTTGCCGGACACACCGGCAATGGGCTCATGGTGATCGAAGTCTGGGAGTCACCGGAGGACGCCAACCGATACGCCGAGGAGCGGCTGGGGGCAGCGATGCAGGAGTTCGACCTTCCCGAGCCCCAGATCACAGAGTTCGAGGTCCACAACACCGACTGGCAGGAGTAGGCCCATCGGAAACCCTGCGGGCCGGTCACCCAGCTCAACCCCAGCGGGCGCCCTCGCTGCTCCTAGAGCCCGAGCCTGAGGAGGGGAGCGGCAACGGGGTTGTTAAGGGCCTCGTCGCGCTGGCCCTTCTGCTCGGCCTGCTCGCAATCGGCTTTGCCGTTAGGCGACTCCGCCACGGCTCCGCCGTGGCATCGGGCATCGGCGAGTCCGGGCAGACAACGTCAGCGGCCCTCCGGCAGGCGGGAAGCGATGCGAGCCCTTCGGACAGTCTCAAGCCGCAGCCATGACCGCCTGAGCTCCCCGAACCCCTCTTGTCCCGCCAGCCGCACGCCCTCGACGCCGGACAGGAGGAGAATCCCGGAGCGGACGTCGGGCGGCCCTTGGCACGAAAGGCCCAACCGAGCCCACGTTGTGCGTTCTTTCGGACTCTTCTCGCCTTCGGCGGCCACCGGGCCGAATGGCTGATGGCGCCCAGGAGGAGGCCCTTGCGACCTCGGTCCAGGAGAGCGGGGTCAGCGCTTGACCGAGCGGGAAAGGGCCGCAGGCGAGCTAGCGCAACGGCGGCCCGATATGTCCCTCAGTGCGACGCTCGGATAGTCCACCGCTACCGGGTGGCAGCATGAGCACCAGCGAGTCCGTCCAGGATCGGCCCTGCATCGAGGTCCGGAGCCTTCTGGGCAACGTACGGCGCTTCTCGGTAACGGAGTACGAGGCAGCCCTCCAGAAGGCGCGCACCTGCGCCTACCCAAAGGCACTGAGCTTCTTTGAGCTGATGTGGACCGTCGGCGCTCCTGCGGTCCACGAGCTCACCTGCGAGTGGCAGAAGCCGCGCTGCGACGAGTTCCGAATCGGCGAGTGGGAGACCTACGCCGCCCAGATGGACCGGCTCCTAGGGCTCGTCACCTAGGACCTCGCTCGGGTGGCGTACCGCTAACCGATCGACGTAGCTCCCCTGACTTGAGGCTTGATCGCAGCCAAGTGCTCGCATCCAATTCCTGTGGTACCGAGCTACGGCCGTCTTATTGCCGTGCCCATCGGCGCCCAGGCGTCGTAGTCGACCGTCAGCGCTTCTGTGGTGGGGTGCAACTGGCAGGTCAGGACGTAGCCCTCGTTGACCTCGCCCTGCTTGAGGGCGTAGTTGCGGTCCATCTCGCCGTCTCCGTCGAGCAGCTTGGCCCGGCAGGTGCCGCAGACGCCCTCCCGGCATGAGTAGGGCGCGTCCTCGCGCACCTCGAGAGCGCCGTCGAGCACCGGGTCTCCTCCGGAGAGCTCGAAGGTCTCCTCATCCCCGTCGAGGTGGATGGTGACCTTGCAGGGTGGAGCGTCGCTCCGGCGGTCGCCGTTCGAATCGGGCGCCTGGAACAGCTCGACCTGTAGCTGCTCGGGATCGGCACCGGAATCGAGCAGACCGCTGTGAATGGCGTCGACCATCGCCGCCGGTCCGCAGATGAACCACTGGTCTACGTCGTCGGGGGGGAAGCGCTCGGCTCGGAGCCGCTCGAGCCTTTCGGCGTCCAGCCGCCCGCTCAGGAGCTCGTCGCGCTGGTCTTCCCTGGTGAGGACGTGGAGCACCTCGAAGCGATCGGCGTAGCGCGCCACGAGCTCGTCGAGGCGGTCGCGGAACATGGTGGAGTGACGGCTCCGGTTCACGTACACGAGCGTGAAGCTGCTGTTGCCCTCCACCTCGAGCGTCGTCTCGATGATGGAGATGACCGGCGTGATGCCGCTTCCGCCCGCCACCGCCGCGTAGTGCTTGGCGTTCCCGGGATCGAGCGCGGGGCCGAAGCTGCCCGTGGGCGTCATGACCTCGAGCTCGTCGCCGACCTCCAGCTCCTCCGCTGCGTACGACGAGAACGCGCCGTCGGGAAGACGCTTGATCGCGATGCGCGGCTCGCCTGACGTGGCGGAGCTGCAGAGCGAGTAATTGCGCCGCACGCCCTCGCCGCCGAGGTCGGTCCGCACGGTGAGGTGCTGTCCTGGCTCGAAGCTGAAGTAGCGCTCCAGGTCCTCGGGCACGTCGAACGTGAGCGCCACGCTGTCCTCGGTCGGGTAGTCGATGGCGGCCACGCGGAGCCGGTGGAACACCCCGTGGGGCGAGGCGGTCCCCTCCGGGATCCTGACCGGGAGCATTCGAGCCAGCTTCGAGCCCTCGCGTAAGGAGCGGTACTCGTCCGCTGCGATCTCGTGACCGAGGACGGTCGCCATCGCGGGGTCGTGCTGGAGATAGCCCTCCTCGTTGTGTCGCCAAGCCCGTAGGTAGCGGTAGAACGGAATGGAGGGATGCAGGTGGTGCACGAGGTGGTAGTTCTGGGAGAGCATCAGGGGGGTGAACAGCCACTCGAGCCCCACGCGGATTCGCGTCGCGCGATAGCGGTCCTCGCGCTGGGTCTTTCCGAGCCCGTGATGGGGCAGCCAGTCGAACCACCACGCCAGCACCAGGAGCCCGATGCGCTGGGGGATCAGCACGACGACTGCCACCTCCCACAGGGCACCGCCGGCCGCCGCCACACCCATTCCAGCCAAGAACAGCCCTGCGACGGCGATGTTCTCGCGTGCGTCGGCCTTGGTCTGCCGCCGCCGGTTCTGGATGTAGAACCGGGCGTACCAGTAGTCGAGAGTCAGCCAGCGAAACGGCAGCTGCCACCACGGCCCCTGGCTCGTCCAGTGGTCAGGATCGGTCTCAGGGTCCTCGTTGGCGAACCGGTGGTGCTGGATGTGGATGAACTTGAATACCGGGTAGGCCATGTAGATCGCCACGAAGGGCGCCGCGAGCCTGCCGACGAGCCCGTTCACCCAGCGCGTCGAACTGATCGAGTAGTGGACGGCGTCGTGCAGGACGGTGAACATCACGAAGCCCGCCGCGGTGTGCATCGGCACCGTCAACCGCGGTGAGAGCGCCTCCGTCAGAACCGCCCAGGTGGCGAGGCTCCAGAGAGCCAGCGCGCCGCTGAAGATGGCCATGGTCGGCGAAGCCAGCCCTGGCACGCGCTCACCCGGATCGGGCAGAGCACCGCGAACCCGCGGCCCCACCGCCGTCGGCACCGTCGCGCCCCCCGAAGCCACGCGCGGATGCTATCGCGGGCCAGAGTGGCAGCAGATCAGGCGCCCCCCCGTGCCGCGCCCGCGCTCCTGCCGAGCTTGCACATGCTATGGCGCGGTCACCGACCCTCCAAACGCGAAAGTAGCGGGGCCTGATATGTCCCTCAGTGCGACGCTCGAATTGTCCACCGCTACCGGGTGACCGCATGAGCTCCAGGTCGTCGAGGTCTACCCCGTAGACGTCGCCGCGATCGCCGAATGGCCCAGTGACGTCCAATCCGACCGAGTGGTACGCCTCCAGCGACCAATGCCCGACTTCGCCACCTTCGAGGACTAAGAGAGCTCGAGCATGAACAACGAAGAGCAGGTCCCTCAAGCGAGAACCGCAGCGGCAGCAGCCGACGCTGAAACAACGCCAGCTGAGAAGCTCGAGGGCTGGGGAGTTCCAGCTCGCGACATCCTCTTACGAATTGCCCGGGCCGGCCAGCTGTTGGACGTGCGTTGCGAGATGCCTCAGTGCTACTGCCCCCGGGGCCGTGGGTACTTCGAGAAGAGATCGCCGGGTGCCAAGTGGCAGCCGACGGCCGAGTACCTGCTCCCGCTTTGCAAGCAGGAGGTCGCCGGTTCGAGCCCGGCTGGCTCCATGGCCGCGAGGCCGCTCGTAGAGCGGAGGTAGGGTTTTCTCAGAATCAGGTTCCGGGCCCAAAGAGAGGTGGCCTGGGGAAGCGCTGCGGAAGCGCCCGGTTGGGGGCCAGGAGCTCCAGCCGCCTCGGCACGACGCTTGTGTCTCGGCAGGCCCGTCACCCAGGAAGATGGGGGGCGGCCGGTGTTTGCTCGACGTCCGGACCCGCCGCCCACAGAGCACCGGGTGCGGATCGAGACCCTCTTGTTAGGGTCGGCCGGTGGGTCAGGTCCGAATCGACGAACCAGGCGACGGTGTCCTGCTGGCGACCATCGACAACCCGCCGCTCGCGCTCATGACGGAGGTCATCGTGGCCGAGCTCGAGGCGCTGAGCCGTAGGGCCGAGAGCGACCCTGAGGTCAGGGGCGTGGTGCTGACCGGCGCCCATCCCGAGCGCTTCGTGGCCCACTACGAGGTCGCCGAGCTGCTGGCCGGCGCGCGGGCCTCCCCAGCGGTCAACCCTGGCCCGGCGCGGGGGCTGCTCTCGGCTGTCGCCGCGCTGCGCAGGGTGCCCGGCGCGATCGCGGCCATGGCCGGCACCCAGGTGTCGGGGCTCTCGGACGCCGAGCGCTTCGGAGAGGTGCTTTCCCGTTTCGAGAGCAGCGGCGCCGTCACCGTCGCGGCCGTGAACGGCTCCGCGATGGGGGGAGGCTGCGAACTCTCGCTGGCCTGCGACTTCCGCGTTATGGCTGATGGGCCCTTCTACATCGGCCAGCCCGAGATCCTCCTCGGCTTCCCCCCAGGCGGGGGCGGTACCCAGCGACTGGCGCGGCTGCTCGGCACCGGGCCGGCGCTGCGGATGTGCCTAGAAGGCGCGCCGCTCACGCCGCACGAGGCCAGGGACGTGGGGGTCGTAGACGAGGTCGTCCCCCAGCACGAGGTGCTCGACCGCGCGGTCGCGCTCGCCGCTCGGCTCGGCAAGCGGCCAAAGGCGGGCATCGCGGCAGTCAAGCGGGCCGTCTACCGCGGCGGCGCGCTTCCCCTGGGCGCTGGGCTGCGCCTCGAGCGAGCGGAGTTCATGGCCGCGCTAGTGACCAAGGAGGCCGAGGACGCGATGGCGGCCTACGTGAAGGCCACGGAGCGCGCCGGCGATCTCCCCCTCTACGACGAGGAAGCCCGCGAACGCGCCCTGGAGCGCGGCCGCTTCACCTGAGACTGCCGTTGCGGCGGACGTGAGCCTTGCCGTCGAACGTGCCTCAGATTGTGCGACCCCGTAAGTCCGAGGTAGGCTGACCGCGTGAGCCGCCCGCTCCTGCTGCTGGGCGTCGTTTACGTGCTTATTGCGGCGCTCGTGATGCCCGGGTCGCTCCTCGCGGCCGAGGAAGCGCCGGACAAGGCCCAGGGAGACACGCAAGGGGCGGCGTCGAGCGGGCAGCAGGCGGAGGGGGCAGGCGAGGCGAACGCCGAGGTCCAGCGGGCTGCCGGTGAGCCGCCGGCGAGCGGTTCCCCGCCGAGCGGCGGCGCACCCGCCGAGCAGCCCGCCGAGACGCGGTCGCTGGCGCGCGCTGCCGCTTCCGGCACGGTGGTCATCCGCGACTTCGAGTTCGCCCCGAGGTCGATCACGGTCAACGCAGGGGACACCGTGACGTGGGCCAACAACGGGCCCTCCCCCCACTCCGCAACGGCCAACGACGGGAGCTTCGACACCGGCGTGTTCGGCGAGCGACGGAGCCGCTCCCACCGCTTCGTAGAGGCCGGGACCTTCACCTACTACTGCCGGCCGCACCCGTTCATGAAGGGCTCGGTGACCGTGCGGGGCGCGAGCTCGGGTGGCGGGGGCAGCGCCGACTCCGATGCCAAGGCAGGCGCATCGTCGGACGCCGCGGAGGGCAGCTCGGCCGGTGCGGGAGGCTCGGACGCCCAGGGCGGGTCGCAGGGCTCGGACGCCCAGGGCGGGTCCCAAGGGGCGGGCGGCCGCAAGGGAGCGCGCCTTCCCGCGAGCGGGGCGGACGCCGGGATCCTCGCGGGCCTCGGTTTGGCGATGCTCGCCCTGGGGACGGCCATGCGGCGCCGCACCGCCAGGGGTGGGGCGTAGGGCCGTCGACCCGTCGCAGTTTGCAACGGCCCCCGCTGCCGCCCGTGAGTTCTCACCTGGCGCCGATCAGGCGGTGCTCGGCTCGGGCAGCTGGCCGATCTGCGCCAGCAGGCTCATTACGTCGACAATCTCCCACTCCTCCTCGATCTTGCCGTCGCGACAACGGCTGACCGTGAGGCCGGTGAACTCGACGTCGTGGTCGGTGACGTGGCGGCCGCGGATGGTGAATCGGGTTGCGACGTAGTCGCCCTCGGTGAACTGGTGGTCGACCGTGACGCTGAGGTCGGGGATCTGCGAGCGGTAGTCCTGGACCATCTCGGCCAGGCCGTCAGCGCCGCGGATGCCCTCCGGATGCAGGACGTAGTCCTCGGCCAGCAAGCCGGGGAGCGCGTCGAAGTTGCCGGTCGCCGCCTGCGAGAAGCATGCGCGGACCGCCGCCTTGTTCTGTTCATGTGTATCCATGCCGCGGAGCTTCTCGCGGTGTGGCCGGCACAGCATCGGTAGAACTACCGAGATCGCTACGGGTCTTTGGACTTCTGGCTCACTGCGTAGGCGGCGACCTCGGAGCGGCGACGAAGGCCCAGCTTGGAGAGGATGCTGGCCACGTGATGCTCGGCGGTGCGCGTGCTGATCACGAGCCGTTCTGCGATCTGGGCATTCGAGCAGCCTTCCGCGAGAAGGCCCACCACCTCGGCCTCGCGACGGGTGAGCGAGGTCGCTCCCCGGGGCCACGCGCGTCCCGCAGCAGCCCCGAGGCCACGCAGCAGCCCCGCTGCCGCGTCCGCGTCTGGAAGCGCGCCGAGCCGCTCGAACGTCGCGACCGCAAGCTTGCCCTCGCGGACCGCCGCGGCTGGTGCCGAGGCCGCCAGCGTGCGGGCGAGCTCAAGCTGCGCGCGCGCCGCGTCGAGCGGGAGGTCCAAGGAGGCGAACACCTCGACCGCGCGCTTGAGCCGACCCGCTGCCCGCTCGTCGCCCTGTGCCGCCGCCACGCGCGCCTCAGCGAGTGCGGCACAGGCCTCGAGGCGCTCCCGTCCGGACTCGCGCGCGATCGTTGACAACCGGTCGGCGGCGTCGTGGGCCGCAGCCACATCCCCGATCGCCAGTCGGGTCAGGACCAGCAGCTCCAATGCCGGGGCACACGTCGGATCGGCAAGCTCCGACCCTTCGGCGCACAACTCTCCGAGCTGGGACGCAAGTTCGGCGTCGCCGCGCGCGAGCGCGATCTTCGCGGCCAGAAGCCGCGCGTTGGAATGCCACTCCGCCCCCTCGAGCAGTCGCTCCGCCTCTTCCACACGGCCCTGGCGCACGCGAAGGTCGGCGAGGCGCAGGGCTGCGAACATCCGGTCACCGCGATACCCGCGGTCGAACTCCTCGATGGCTGCCTGCAGCTCGGTCTCGGCCTCGGTCCAACGACCGAGAGCGACGAGGATCCCGCCGTAATGGGTCCGGCAGGTCGGCCGCACGAAGTCGGTCCACACCACGTAGCGATCTACCATCGAGAGCCAGTCCGTTGCGCGGCGCACGTCGAGCGCCTCCTCGCAGGCACTCAAGAGCCGGCAGTAGACCTCGCCCAAGGCGAAGTGATCGCGGACGCGGCCGGCCGTGACAGCGGCCATCGCCTCGTCAAGCAGGCGCATGCCCTCCACGACCTCACCGCCTACGACCTGCGCCTCGCCTAGGAGAGCGAGCGCCTCGATCTCGAGATCCCCGTCGCCGAAGCGGCGAGCGATGGCCAGCGCCGAGACCGCGAGCTGCCTGCGCTCTGCCGGGTCGCGCGAAAAGGGTGCTTGAAGGAGCGTCAGCCAGCCGTGCGCAGCAGTCTCCTCGGTGCCGTCGAGCACCCTCTCAGCGCGTTCCTTCCAGCCAAGAGCCGCGCTGAAGTTCCCGTGGTAGGTGGCATACATGAACGTCAGCCAGATCGCGTCGTCCGACGCGCGAGCGAGCTGGCCGGCCGCTTTGTACAAGTCGAACGCCCGCTCCCTGAGCTCGATCGCGCGCTCGTACTCGCGCTCGATCATCGCGACCTTGCTCAACCCGGTCAGCGCCTCGGGGCTCTCGCGGGCTTCGAGCGCACGCTCCAGGCAGCCTCGCGCCGTCTCCCAGTCCGCGTCGGTGATCGCGCGCTCACCCGCCCGCAATAGCTCTTCCCACGCCTGGGGCTCCACCGTCACCGATCATTTCATCCTGGCCATCGACCGGCCACGGACACCCGGGGGCTCGCCGCATCGAGTCAGGTAGGCGCGCTACCACTGATGCGCAGCCAACGTCAACTCACAGGCGAAGGCCGAGCCCGTCTCTTGCGTTGAGGCTCCTGAACGCCTACGGTGCTGGCGCCCGGCGCCATCTGAGCGTGCGTTGGCTCACCGACTCGCCCGAGGTCCATGCCCCGCCGCCCAATCGTCCTGCTGCTCGTCTTCGCCGTCCTCGGGTTGCTCTTCTCGTCCCAGGTGCGACGCGTGGAAGCAGGCCAGAAGACGAAGGTCGTGGCCCGTGAGCTGAGCGGGCCGGTTGACCGCAGTCGCACTTTTCGGGTTCCCCTCGACGCCCACCACATCGCCATCCACTGGCGCGGATCGCGGGACGCGCAGGTGCGGGTCGCCATGAGCCGGGACGGCAGCTCCTTCGCCAGCGCGCAGCGCGTGGTCCTGGACGAGGTGGGCGAGCAGCGAAGAAACGGCGAGACCTACGGGTCGGTGATGCCGTCGCGCGGCGTCAAGGCAGTCCAGGTCCTGAGCGACCGGCGCCTGGCGCGGGTCAGCGTCCTGGCGATGGCCGACGGACCGACCTCCGTGGAGCATCGCTGGCAGCTTGGCGAAGCGGCCTCGGCATCGGTCGAACAGCCCTCGGTGATCTCGCGCGCGGGCTGGGGCGCAGACGAATCGCTGCGCTTCGACGCCAGGGGGTCGCAGACCTGGCCGCCGGAGTTCCACCCCGTGCAGAAGCTGATCGTCCACCACACTGCCACCCGGAACGATGACCCCGATCCGGCAGCCACGATCAGGTCGATCTACTACTACCACGCGGTCACCCAGGGCTGGGGCGACATCGGCTACAACTTCCTGGTCGACGAGTCCGGCCGCGTCTACGAGGGCCGCTACTCGCGCCCCTACGCGACCGGTGAGTCTCCCACCGGCGAGAACCTCGCCGGCGAAGGGGTGACCGCGGCGCACGCTCAGGGCTTCAACTCCGGAACCGTCGGGGTCGCGTTGCTGGGCACGCTCACAGACCGCGACACCACGCCTACCGCGCGCGACGCGCTCGAGCGCTTTCTGGCCTGGAAGTCGGACCGCCACGCCATCGACCCCCAGGGCTCCTGGCTCTACACCAACCCGGTCAACGGCGCGCAGAAGACCTTCGCCAATATCGCCGGACACCGGGATGTGAACGCCACCGAGTGCCCCGGCAACTTGTTTTACTCGACGCTTCCCACCCTCCGCCAGCGCGTCGCGGCACTCATCTCCGGCTCGCCGTCCGACACCACGGCGCCGGCGACACCCACCGGGCTTTCGGCCAGCGCGGGCAAGACGAGCGTCGCGCTGGACTGGAGCAACAACGCCGAGTCGGACCTCGCCGGCTACCGCGTCTACCGCCAGGACCGCAAGGGCAGCTGGCCCTCCTCACCGCTGGGGGCCGTCACGTCGAGCGCATTCACCAACACCGGGCTCAAGGCCAGCACGACGTACACCTACCGGGTGACCGCCTTCGACGCCAGCGGCAACGAGAGCCAGCCCTCCAAGATCTCGGCAACGACCCAGCGGCGTTGAGGGCCGCAAGCGCCACAGCCGCAGGGCTGTCGGAGTAGGCGATCGAGCCCTCGCAGTGGCTCGGCTCACCCGAGCTCGGGCGCCTCTTTGGTCAGGGCCTCGACGTAGCGGGAGTAGCGCGCGACCAGCGACGGCGCGCTCACGCCGTGGACGACGATGCTGAGCAGAACCGTGGCGACCACCGTCGTCTCGATCGTTGGGAGCCCTGGCAGGCCGTGCTCCTCGCTTATCACCACGAAGAGCAGGGCGATGCTCGCGATGCCTCGGGGCCCGAACCAGCCCATGAAGGCGAGCGTTGGAGGCTTCAAGCCGGAGCCGACCATGGCCAGCACGACGGGCACCGTCCGAATGATGGTCAGGCTCAGCACGGCATAGCCGGCGATTGTCCACGTCAGGTCATCGAGCACGCTCGCGGCCAGGACGCCGAAGATGAAGAAGACGGCGAACGAGAGGATCTGGCCGTCCTGCTCCATGAACTCCGTCAGCCGTTCCCGGCGATCTCCGAGCGGCGCGGCCGCCAACAGACCCGCGACGAAGGCAGCTATGAAACCGCTCGCGCCGATCGCATCGGCGGCGAAGAAGGTGACGAGGGCCAGGGCTGCCAGCGCCATCTGCTCATAGGCCGGGGCGACCGTGCGCCGGCGGATCGCTGCGGCCATGACCCGCCCGCCGAGGGCCCCTGCAACAGCGCCTACCACGACGCCGCCGCCGATGATGACCAGGGCCTCGTGGGCCAGGCCGTGCTCGGGTGAACCTTCCACCGCGACGGTGGCCGCCAGCGCGAAGAACACCACCGGAACCACCCCGCCGTCGTTGAGTCCTGCCTCGACGTCGAGTGCGTCTCGGACCCGTGCTGGAACGCGGCGGTCGCTCACTACCGGGGCGGCGAGCGCCGCATCCGTGGGCGCGAGCAGGGCGGCGAGCAGCACCATCTCCCAGATATCCAGCTGCCCGAACAACACGAGGGCGGCGAGCACGCCGGCCGCGATCGTCAGCGGCAAGCCGATGCCCAGCAAGCGGTCCGGAAGCTGACTGTCGCTGCGCAGGCGGCGCAGGCCGAGCTTGGCGGCGTCGGCGAACAAGACCAGCGCGAGCGCGAGCTCAGCGAGAAGCAGGACGGCCTCGCGGGCGTCGCCCCCCAGCTCGCTCGGCCTGATGTCAGCGCCACCCGCCACTCCCAGCAGGAGCCCGCTCAGGGCGAAGACCATCGCCGGGCTGACGGCGGTCCCCCCGAGGCGCTTGGAAAGCAGCGTGAAGACGAGCAGAACGGCTGCAAAGACTCCGAGACCCGTCATGGCACCGGGAGAGTCGCCGTACGAATCGCGGCGCCGAGGAAGAGTGGGCCGCCGAGCGCGAGGATCGCTCTGCGGCCCACCGACCTCGCGAGCTTCATGCTCAGGTTTACGAAGTAGACCGCGGGGCCATGGCACCACGACCTGACGGTTCACGTGCTCGGCGCCCCGCCCGCCTCAGCGCCGGGCGGGTCACCGCCTCAGGCAGCGCCGACCTCGTCCAGCTGCTTCTCGAGCTCCTTGGGGTCGGCGTCCACTTCCTTCTCCAACATCTTGGCTGCGCGGGTGAGCCGCTTCTCGAGCTCCTCCTGCACGCGGCTTTCGGCGATCACGATCAGCGCGGCCTCATTGTCCCCGAGGTAGTCCCCGAGCTCCTTGAGGTCGGCTCTGGACATGCCGCCCTCGAGGTGCCCGATCAGCCCGCCCGCGGCGGCACCGAGGACCGCGCTGCCGATGATCGCGGGAGGGAAGACCAGCCCGATGAGCGCGCCTACCCCGGCGCCGGTCCAGGCTCCATGCTGGGTGGGCTTCTCGTGCTTGTGAACGTGCACCTTGCCGTCGGGAGTCTTGTGCAGGACGGCGGCGTCGTAGGTGCCGATCCAGCCCTCGTCGTGAGCTTCGAGGAGGACCTCGTAGTCGGCGCGGGCGTCGTCTTCGGTGTCGTAGGCGGCGGCGTACAAAAACACGGGTCTGTCGGCCATGCGGGCCTTTCGCTTGGTGTCTCGGACATGTTGACCCTCCTCCAGCGCCCCGCGGCGGACAATGGTGCGTGCCCGTTGCCGCTGAGGCAGGCTCGCCGGTGTCCCGGGAGTGACATTTCCCCAGACATCGCGAGCGACGGCGAGCGCCCAATTGCCGTGCGGGCATTGGTCTCCCGGCTTCGACGGACCGGCTTCGGCCGAGCTCCACGGGTTCCGGGTTGGGCGCGTGCACGCCCTGCTTTGCACCGGCCGGCACCCTTGCCTTGCCGAAGGCTGTGAGCGAGGCTCGGCCCGAGAAAGCTCGGAGGAGCCAGGACACGCGGCGTCAGCGTCGAACTCTGAGGGTTGAGTCTCCAACTGAGAGGAGCATCAAAGTGAGAGGTACCGGTCGTGTGGCTTTCGCAGGCTTCCTGCTGTTGCTGGTGGGAACGCTCAACATCATCTACGGCTTGGGCGCCTTGGATGATGCGAACATCTTCGTCAACGACAAGCGGTTCGTCCTCGACAATCTCAACACCCTCGGCTGGGTGCTGCTGATTCTCGGAGTGATCCAGCTCGCCGGAGGTTTCTCGCTGCTGGCCGGCAACACCTTCGGGCGAGTGCTCGGGATCATCGGCGGCAGCCTCGGCGCGATCGGGGCAGTGCTGTCCATCGGAGGTAACAACCCGTGGTGGTCGCTGGCCGTCTTCGCGCTCTGCGTCTACGTCGTCCACGGCATCGTCATCTTCGGCCGAGACGAGCGAGCCGCCGAGGCCGCGTAGCCCGTCTGACCGGTGCAGGGTCTTACGGCAGGCCCTGCGCCGCCGGCCTGCCAAGTGAAACGACCCGCAGCAGCGGGTTGAACACAGCGGTCTGACCCGCAAGGGGCGGGAGGATTGCAACGCGACGGCCCGGACTGACGCCCAAGAGGCGACTGCCCTTCGCAGCGGGCTCCGTCCTTAGGTGGAGAGCCGAAGGGCCGGCTTATGCTCCACAGGTGCTCGGCGAAACGCTCGGACGCCGCAGCCCGGCGTGGCGGCGACTTCCTGGGTGGCTCCGGCGCTTCGCCGGCATCGGCGCGCTGCCGTCTGACTCCGAGGAGACCAGGCTTCGCAAGTCCGTGCTGGTGCTGTCGTCGGGCCTGATGGCAACGCTGGCGTTTGTCTGGGTTGGGACCTACGCGGCACTTGGGTTGTGGCTTTCGGCGGCGATCCCCCTCGCCTACCAGCTCGCCTCGGCGGCGAGCATCTACGCGTATGCGCGGGAGCGCCGGTATCAGCTGTTCCGGGCGAGCCAGCTGGGAATGAGCCTCTTGCTGCCGTTCGCCCTGCAATGGAGCCTGGGTGGCTTTCGCACGTCCTCGGCGGTCGCGCTGTGGGGCCTGACCTCTCCCGTGGGCGCCCTGTTGTTTGTAGGCGCGCGCGAGGCCGTGCCGTGGTTTCTGGCTTTCGTCGCCTTGGTCGTGGTGTCGGCCGCGATCGATCCCAGCCTGGCGGCAAACGCGCCCGACGTGCCCAACGCCGTCATCGTGACGTTCTTCGCGCTCGATGTAATAGGAGTTTCCACCACCGTTTACGTGCTGCTGCAGTACTTCGTCCGCGCTCGCGAGCGAGCGCTGGCGGAGTCCGAGCGTCTGCTTCTCAACGTGCTGCCTGCGCCGGTGGCGAGCCGGCTCAAGCAGTCCGACGAGGTGATCGCGGACGGGTTCGGGGCCGTGACCGTGCTGTTCGCTGACATCGTCGGCTTTACCGGGCTCGCACAACGTCTCGCCCCGGCAGACGTGGTCACCCTGCTCGACGAGGTGTTCGGACGCTGGGACGGGCTCGCCGCTCGCCATGGGGTGGAGAAGATCAAGACGATCGGTGACGCTTACATGGTTGCGGGGGGCATTCCCAGGCCGCGCGAAGACCACGCTGAGGCGATCGCCGATATGGCCCTGGAGATGGGCCCGGAGCTCGCACAGTGCGCGGCCGAAAGTGGCCGGGCGCTCGAGGTTCGCATCGGTATCGACACCGGTCCGGTTGTCGCCGGCGTGATCGGCCGAGCCAAGTTCATCTACGACCTGTGGGGAGACACGGTCAACACGGCCAGCCGCATGGAGTCCCACGGGCTGCCCGGCAGCATCCAGGTCACCGAGCACACCTACGAGCGGCTGCGCGACCGCTACGAGCTCCGCCGGCGGGGAAAGATCGAGATCAAGGGCAAGGAGCCGATGACCACCTACCTCTTGGTCGAAAGGAGGGACGCGGGGGGCGCCGCACGGACCAAGTGAGGCAGTCGCTGCCCGAGCGACGTTCGGCCCGGGAGAGTGGCGATCTCGAGCGCATCGTGAATCCCGAGCTGGTCCTCGGTTCAACTACAGCTCGTACGTGGCCGAGATGACTCCGCTGGCGAATGCCTCCGAGCGCGCGAGCTTCAGTCCATAGTCGTCGCCAGGCTCAAACAGTCGGCGCCCTCGCCCCACGACGACAGGGTGGATCAACAGGCGCAGCTCGTCGACCAACCCAGCGCCGAGCAGCGAACGCACGAGGGTCGTGCTGCCCGAGGTCTGCAGCTCCTTTCCCTCCTCCTGCTTGAGCGCGGCGACAGCCTCAGCGGCGTCGCCTTCAAGGAGGGTCGAGTTCTCCCAATCAGCGCTGTTCAAGGTCGTCGATGCCACGTACTTGCGAGCGCTGTTGATTGCCGCCGCCATCCGGTCCTCGTACGGCTGGTTGGGCCAGAAACCCGCCCACTCTTCGTAGGTCACTCGGCCAAGAACGAACCCGCCGGACTCGGCCATGGCGCGGCCCAGCTCGGCGCCGAGCTCCTGATCGAAGTATGGCCCCTGCCAGCGCTCGGGGTTCTCGACTACGCCGTCGAGCGTGATGAACAACGAAGCCGCGAGCGTTCTCATTCGACCTCTTTCTGTCGTGGTTTGCCGGACGCCGGTGTCGGCGAGTCAGCCTGGGCGGCGCCATTTGGCTCTCATGGGGTTCGACTGTGACTGCGACGCCGATTCACCGGCGAATTCGCCCGAACGGCCGAGGCGCGGGGGATCTCCCCGCAGCAGCCGTGGCGTGGCCGCCCGCTCCCGTTGGGGACGCTGCAGCAGCGGCGTTGCCACACTCAACGCCATGCAAACGAACGCTTCGGCTCCGCGCGAAACCGACCTGCTGGCGGCCGCTCGAACAGGCGATGAGTCGGCGTTTCCGCGACCTGATCGAGCCGCACCGCGACGAGCTTCAGGCCCTCTCCTACCGCTTGCTCGGCTCCACTCACGACGCTGAAGATGCCACTCAGGAAGCACTGGTGCGGGCGTGGCGGGCGCTGCCGCGCTTCGACGGCCGAAGCCGTCTGCGCACCTGGCTCTACCGGATCGCCACCAACGTCTGCCTCGACGCGCTTGCCAGCCGCCGCAGGCGCCTGCTGCCGATGGATTACGGACCCCCTGTAAGCGAGGGCGCCGAGGCGCCGACCGACCCGTTGGACAGCGAGCTATGGATTGAGCCCTACCCCGACAAACTCGCTCGGCCCAGTGAGAACGGGCCGGACCCAGCTGCCCGGTGCGCCGCGAGAGAGACGCTCGAGCTGTCGTTCGTCGCTGCGCTTCAGCACCTTCCTCCGCGCCAGCGCTGCATTCTCGTCCTACGAGACGTGCTCAGCTTCTCCGCGTCCGAGGTCGCCGAGATGCTCTCGACGACGTCCACGTCCGTGAATAGCGCCCTTCAGCGGGCACGCGAGGCGATCGAGCGGCGATTGCCTGAGGGCGGCGACCAAGGGAACCTGCGCTGGCTCGGCGACGCGCGGTTACGCCAGCTCGTCAGCGATCTGATCGATTCATTTGAGCGCGGCGACGTGGAAGCGATCCTTGCGATGCTCGCCGAAGACGTGCGGTTCTCGATGCCGCCCTACGCAGCCTGGTACCAGGGCCGTCCCGGGGTGGCGGATTCCTGGCTGATCCCGGACGAGCGGCCGACCGGGCTGCGCTTTCTCCCGACCCGCGCGAACGGCCAGATTGCGCTCGGGGTCTATAAGTTCGACCGCCAGTCGCGCCGCTACTGCCCGATCGCCCTCGAAGTCCTGAGCCTGCGCGGCGAGCTCGTCGCCGAAGTGACCTCCTTCCGCTACCCCGAGCTGGTGCGGCGCTTTGGGCTGCCGGAGGAGCTGCCAGACGACGACACCGAGGCCCGACCGAACAACCCGCGTGACGGAAGTGCGCAGGTCGAGCGCTCGAGCCTGAGCTACTGAGCCTTAGACCAGAGAGGAACAGGCGATGAGTGATGCGGACAGAGAGCAGCGCGAGCAGGCGTTCGAGCAGCTGTGGCGGGGCTGGGAGGAATTGCTCCGTGTCGGCGAGCAGGTCGGGCCCGAGAGGATGAGCACGGCCATCGACGGTCTTTCGGAGCGTGGAGCCAAGTCCTTGCTCAAGGTCGCCGCCGCAGCCGTGCTCCGCGCGCGCCAGCAGCAGGCCGACGACACCCCGCCGGAGTCCCCGCCGACGTAGCTCGGCACGGCGAGTCAACTCAGTGGCCCAAGCGCCCCCGCGGCAATAACCGGGGTCCGGGGGTGGTGCGGCTGTCCGGAGTAACGCCCCTCGACGGGGGGTAGGGTGACGCCCGGGGATGGATGAGGGCGCCGCCGCGAGCGAGCAGGAGGAGGACGTGGCTCACCGCCAGCCCGAGCCCGACCCCCCTGCGCCCGACGAGACCGCGGAGGTCTCCAACTACGAGATCGTCTCGCACTGGTTCGACCAGGCGGCCGAGCGGCTGGACCTGCGCGACGACCTGGCCGCCGTCCTGCGCTCCTCCTACCGCGAGGTCCAAGTGCAGATCCCTGTCAAGCAGTCGGACGGGCGCGTGCACGTCTACCACGGCTACCGCGTGCAGCACAACGGCGCCCGCGGGCCCTACAAGGGCGGCATCCGTTTCCACCCCGACGTGGACCTCGACGAAGTGCGTGCCCTTGCGGAGCTGATGACGTGGAAGACCGCGATCGCCGAAATCCCCTTCGGCGGCGCCAAGGGCGGCGTGAACGTCGACCCGGGTCAGCTCGAAACCTCCGAGGTCCAGAAGATCGCCCGCTCGTTCATGGACAAGATCGAGAAGGTGCTGGGACCCCAGCGCGACATCCCCGCTCCCGACGTCGGGACCAACGCCCAGACAATGGCCTGGCTCATGGACGAGTACGGCAAGCTGCACGGCCATACGCCGGCCTGCGTGACGGGCAAGCCGCTCGAGCTGGAGGGATCACACGGTCGCGAGGCGGCAACGGGCCGGGGCGTGGTCTGCCATTTCTCCGAGGCAGCGGCGGAGTTGGATGTGGACCCGGCGGACTGCGACTTCGTGGTTCAGGGCTTCGGCAACGTCGGCTCGTGGATCGCCCGCATCCTGGTCGAGAAGGGCGCGCGAATGGTGGGCTGCGCCGACGCCAGCGGCGCGATACGAAACGAGAAGGGCATCGACGTCGAGGCCCTGGTCGAGCACTCGCGGGAGAACGGGAGGATCGAGGGCTTCGAGGGTGACGCCGAGCGGTGCAGCGCCGAGGAGCTGCTGGCCACCGAGTGCGACGTGGTCTTCCCCGCGGCCCTCGGCGGCATGATCCATCGTGGCAACGCCGACATCCTGCGCTGCAAGCTGATGGTGGAGGGTGCCAACAGCCCCACCACGCCCAACGCCGACGAGATCCTGAACGGCAACGGGGTCCACGTCGTGCCTGACGTCATGGCCAACGCCGGCGGCGTGATCGTCTCCTACTTCGAGTGGGTTCAGAACCTCCAGCACTTCCGCTGGGAGGAGGACGCCGTCAACCACCAGCTCGAGACGATGATGCGCAACGCTTACCGTCAAGTCGCCGAAAAGGCCAACGAGGACGAGGTCTCGTTGCGCTTGGCGGCTTACCAGATGGGCATCGAGCGTGTGCTCGCCGCCGCACGCACCCGCGGCTACGTGACCTGAGCCGGCCGGAGCCGACTGTGGCGGGAACCGCCCGCCCCGGCGGTTCCCGCTGAATCACAGCCGAGCGGCGTCCCGTGCCGCTGGATTCGACGGAACCCTCCGTGCCGTCGTACACGACTCTTCGGCCGCCCCGGCTTCCTGCTCGCCTGCGCGCAAGGGGGCGTGGACAGGTGTTGGAGCCCGCCGGGCCTAGTCGAAGTCGAAGTCCCGAGGGGGCTTCTGCTCGAACCAGAGCCTGTCGTGCTCGGGCGTCTCGGACAGGAAATCCGGGGTCTCCTCGAGAACGTCCTCGTCCTCACTCCCCGCGGGCGCGGCCTCCTCGTCGAGCGGCTCGGGCTCGTCGCCGAAGGGCTCGTCGAACGGAGAGCCCACCTCGGTGACGGGCTGCTCCTCTGGCAGCGGCTCCTCGCGGGGCAGCGGGTCCTCGGGCAGTGACTCCTTGGGCAGCGGGTCCTCGGGCAGCGGCTCCTCGTGGGGCGGGGGCTCCTCTGGCAACGGGTCCTCGGGCGGGGGCTCCTCTGGCAACGGGTCCTCGGGCGGCGGCTCCTCATGGGGCGGCGGCTCCTCTGGCAACGAGTCCACGATCGCCGTGTCGTCCAGGGCGGCCTCGCGCGGCCGCGGCTCCTCTGCCAGGGGCTCGGCCGCAGGCTTGGGATCGTCGTCCGCCACGATCGGTTCATCGCTGACGAACGGCTCGTCCTCGAGCGCCGGCTCGGGGCGGGGGCGATCGCCGGGCTCGTAGGAGGTGTCGCCCTCCGCAGCACCGTCGAAGGGCATGCCGGGCTCGGACTCGTCGGGCGGGGAGACCTCGACCAGGCGGGTCGGTTCCTCCTCGCGGCGGGCAGGCCCCAGGGCTTCGGTCTCCTGATGACGCAACTCGTCCTCGGCCGCCCCATGCCGGCGCCGCAGCTCGAGGTGCTCACGGATGGCGTCCTCGAGAACACCCATCGGCCCGAAGCCTACCGTCAGCGCGGCGTCGCCAGCGATCCGGCGCGCTCGACCCGATTCTTCCCCGCGCGCTTCGCGCGATAGAGCGCGGCGTCGGCCGCCGCGATAAGCGAGGCCTTGTCCGATGCGGAGTCCGGGACGGAAGCCACGCCGAAACTGGCCGTGACGCTTATCCGGCCGTCGCCGTCCAGCCGCGTGATTTCTAGGTTCTCGATCGCCTCCCGCATTCGCTCGGCAAGTTGGGCCGCGCCCGCGGCGTCCGTTTCCGGGGTTACTACGGCCAGCTCCTCGCCTCCGTAGCGGGCCGGCTCGTCGATGTCGCGCGACAGGTCTCGCAAGACCCGGCCCACCATCACGAGCACCTGGTCCCCCTGCTGGTGTCCATAGAGGTCGTTTACCTGCTTGAAGTCGTCGATGTCGAGCATGACCAGGCCCAGCGAGCTGCTGAAGCGCCGCGACCGCTCGATCTCGCGGTCGAGGGTGGTGTTGAGCTCGCGGATGTTCGAAAGCCCGGTCAGCTCGTCCGTGACCGCCTGGCGCTGCACTGTCTCGTGGAGGTCGGCGTTTTCGATCGACACGGCGGCCTGGCCGGCGAGGTACTCGAACAGCTCGCGCTCCTCACGCGTGAACTCGGTCGCGCGGGCGATCGATACCAGGGCCACGTGCTCGCGTCCGCCCCGGTGCGGGGCAGTGATGGGAATGGAGAGGGCGTGGGCGCCCCGCCCGCGCGCCGTGGCGGCCCGTCCCCCCGCGGCCGGCAGAGCGGCGCCATCCCCCAACGCGACCCGCTCCGCCGCCCCCATGGCCGCCGTGGTGGGGACTGCGTCGGGGCCGCGCTGTGTGCGCTCGATGCGGTCGTGGTCGAGCGGGACGGCGCGACCGGCCTCGGCCTCACAGGCGTCGATCGCCGTGACCAGGGTCAGCTCGACGATCCCTTGCGGGTCGAGACCCGAGGCGAAGGCCGCTCCAACGCGGCGGATGGTCTCCTCCAGCTCGCGGCGCTTTCGGTCCAGCTCGTCGATCTTGGCCTCGAGTTGCCCGGACATGCTGTTGAACTCGCGGCCGAGCAGCGCGAATTCGTCACCGCCGTAGGTGGGCACGGGGTGCTTAAAGTCGCCCTTGGCGAGACGGCGCGCGGCCTCCAGGAAGCTCCCGATCTGGTCTTGCAGCGCCCGGACGACGAACACCGACGAGGCCAACGCCAGGAGCAGGAAGCCGAGCAGGATCCCACCCATGAGGATGCGGCTGTTGCCCAAGGAGCCGGTGAGCGCGCGGGTGGGGTCGTAGACCGAGACGAGCACGGGCGGGCCGACGCTCTCGTGCAGCCGGGCCGAGCGCCCGCGGTACTCCTCGCCCTTGAAGTCGAAGTCCCCTCCGCCGGAGGGCACCATGCGAGCGCCGTTGCCGGTGTCTGCCAGCATCCGCCCGTCGCGGCTCACGCCGACCTGCATCCTGGTGAGCCTCGCCAGCCGCTTGGCGTAGTCGCGGGCGTCGGTGACCGAGAGGCTCAGCGTTCCCAGCCGCTCGCCGCGGCCGTCCACCAGAGGCGCGCCGGCCGCCGCTATGGCGCTGGGGCGCCCCGCTCGAACGACATGCCCCGTGCCCGCCGACCGGAACGCCACGCCGGCGATCCTCCGCTGCGAGGGGGCCTCGCGCAGGCCCCTGCGCGCCCGCGTACCGCCGGCTGCGAGCCCGTCCACGAACTCGTGGTCGGCGGCCAGGCCCCGGAGGCTGTCTTCGGCCCGCGCGGCTGACGCGTCGTAGACCGAGAAGGCCACGCGCATGGCGGCCGCGAGCCCGGCGTCGGCCTTGCCCGTCTCGCTGTCGGCCGTGAGCCGATAGAGGACAGCCGCGACGGCGACCATCGGGACGATCACGATGATCGTGAAGAAGACGCGCAGGCGTCCACGGAAGCTCATCTCGCCGTGCAACTGTAACCCGCGAGGGGTGGCCGGCGAGCCGGCTTAGGAAGGCCTGCCCGGCGCTACCATCGATGCCCCTCGGGGCTATAGCTCAGCTGGAAGAGCGCCTGGATCGCACCCAGGAGGTCGCCGGTTCGAGTCCGGCTAGCTCCATCCGTCGAGATCAGTGTTGGCCCAGCCTGGTCCAGCAGGCTAGGAGGTCACTCGACCGGAGGGATCGATCTCGAAGACGGTCAGCGGTAGTGTCGAGCTACCTGCAAACTCAGGGGGAGGCAGCTGTGGGCACGAGAGTGACGGGGGTTCGTTCCCACCAAAGGGGCGCACAATGACCGAGGCGGGTCCCGCCGGCACGTCGGGACACGTGACGCTCCGCGAAGCCGGGCCTGGAGACAGTGAGGCGTGCGCTCAGGTCTGCTTCGACGCCTTCGGGGGCTTCCATGACCACCATCGATTCCCGCGCGACTTTCCGGTGCTGGAGGCCGCCGCGGGCATCATGGCGATGTGGATCCCGCATCCCTCGATCTGGGGGGTTGTTGCGGAGATCGACGGACGGGTGGTCGGCTCCAACTTTCTTGACGAGCGGGACCCGATCAGGGGTGTGGGACCCATCACGGTCGATCCGGAAGGCCAGGACGCAGGAGTGGGCCGGAAGCTCATGCACGCGGTGGTCGAGCGCGGCGAAGGAGCTACCGGCATCCGGCTCCTGCAGGACGCCTTCAACCTGCGGTCCCGCGCGCTGTATGAGTCGCTCGGCTTCGAGGTGAAGGAACCCGTCGCGGTGATGACCGGCAAGCCACGAAGCGGCCCGGTCGAGGGTGTGGAGGTGCGGCCTCTCGTGGAAGCCGACCTGCACGAGTGCGCGTCGCTCTGCAAGCAGGTGCACGGCTTCGAGCGCACGAACGAGCTTCGCGACGCTATCCAGGCGTTCGCCCCGTTCGTCGCTGTGAGCACTGGACGCCTCGTGGCTTACGCCTCGGCCGTCACGTTCTGGCCAATGAACCACGGTGTCGCCGAGAGCGAGGACGACATGAAGGCCCTGCTCGTGGGAGCGGCGGCCGCGGTGGAGGATCCCCTCGCCTTTCTCGTGCCTCTGCGTACCGGCTTGTTCCGATGGGGTCTCGGGGAGGGGCTGCGACTGGTTAAGCCCATGAACCTGATGACGATGGGCGAGTATCAGCCGCCGCGGGCATCCTGGTTCCCCTCGGTGCTCTACTGATCCGCCTCACCGCAACTCGGGAGACTGCCGTGCCGCAGGGGGGCTCGAGGGCCTCATGCGGGAGCGGCTGAAAGCTCCTCCCCATAGGGAATTCCTGGAAGCGCGCCGCACAATCTCCACGTTCTCCTGCGACATCGCCCACCCATATCCCGCCGGGATCGAATGGGCACCAGTGCCCGAATCGACGTCAATCCCCGGTAATCCGCGGCTATCCGCCTGTCCACGCATGAAGCGCGCCAGCCTCAGATTCCGCTCTGCACACGCTCGCAAGGCGCGCGCTCATAGCTCCAGCGCCATTGGAGACCGGCTCTGCGGGCGGGCTTCCTGCAGCGGGTGACCTCGTGCCAGTCGCGGGCTCGGAGCCTTCCGCCGGGCGCTATGCCCACCCCCAAAACCTGGCCAAAGACCCGCTCTGCCCCGCGTGCGCACGACGACGCAGCGCCGGCGCCCGGCACTTGGGTATCCGGCGCAGGTCGACGATGCGCTTCTCGCTGCGCTGAGGGATGGAGGCGACGGGTGTAGCGTTGCCGCTTGCCGCAAGCGTCGATCTCCCGGAGACTGGCCTTTAAGGAGGAGACGACGTCGAGCCACACCGTACAACCGGATGATTGAAGCGCGCGAGTTCGGCGTCCGGGAGAGGAACGGAATCGACTTGGAGACGGGCGAGCCGGCGGTCTCGGGCGCCGTCCGCGAGCTCGCCGGGGTTCGCGTCCCGGTGCTGGTCCTGGCGTTGCTGGCCGTCGAGGTCATGGCCGACGGTGCGACCCACGACCTCTTCTACTACCTGCTGGCCGCCGGCGGCCTGTTCGCAGCGGGAGCGCTCTGGCTTGCGTTCAGCGGCCGGGGACCTGCCCTGCCGTGGGTGCTCTACGTGGGAATCGACATCGTGCTGCTGTCGGCGCTGCTGTACACGTCCGGCGGCGGTGATTCGCCCATCCGACCACTGTTCGTCCTGCTCCCGCTGATCGGGGTGCTCTCATACAGCAGGTACTGGACCGCCGTTGTCGGCTGCATCGCTCTGCTCGACTTCCTCGTTGTCGCCGCGATTCACGCTGCTGCGGAGGGCGGACCGAGCTCTGCCTCGATCGTGGTGTTCTCGCTCTTCATCGGCTTGGGCACGCTCGGCGCGACGCTGCCGGTGCACGCGGTCGCTCAGCGCCAACGCGCAAAGGCCGAGCTCGAGCAGCGCGCGAGTCTGCTGGCGGAGCAGGCCGCGCGCGCGCAGGCGGAGGCGATTGCTGAGACCGTCGGCAAGCTCCAGCGAATCACCGACGTCACGCTGAGCCACCTTTCTCTCGAGGAGCTCCTTCGCGAGGTCCTGGGCAGGATCGGGGACGTCATCCGCTCCGATGCGGCTGCCGTTCTGGTCGCCGCCGATGACCTCACGCTGCGGGCGTCGGGTACCGCGGGATTGAACGGGGTGAGAAACGGAACGCGCCTCGAGGCGGGCCAAGGGTTCCCGGGCCGTGTCGCACAGGCGCGAGAACCGATCACGACCACCGCAAGAGCTGAGGAGGACGAGATCAGCCTCGCCTTCACCGAGCAGGGAGCCAGCTCGCTGCTCGGGGTGCCGCTCACGGTCGATGAGCGCCTGATCGGAGTCTTGATCGTGGGCGCCGGCGACGGGCGGGAGCTCGGGCAGGTGGACGCTGACCTCCTCCGGCTCGCTGCCGACCGCATCGCACTCGCGATTCAGCGTGCCCAGCTCTATGAGCGCGAGCACTTCGCCGCGCAGACCTTCCAGCGAAGCCTCCTGCCGGAGCGCCTTCCGGAGATCCCCGGTCTGATGGTCGCGGCCCGTTACATGCCCGCGCGCGAGGAGGCGAAGGTCGGTGGCGACTGGTACGACGTCCTCGAGCTGCCCGGAGACGCCGTGGGGCTTGCGATGGGCGACGTGGTTAGCCATGGGATCCGAGCCGCCTCGATAATGGGCCAGATCCGTAGCGCGATGCGTGCTTACGCCTTCGACGACGAGTCGCCGGGGGACACGCTGACGAAGCTCAACGCGGTCATGAGAGGGCTCGATCAGCGCGAGACCGCCACCGCCGTGTACCTCGCGCTCGACCTCGCGGAGCCGACCCTCTGCTTCGCCAGCGCCGGTCATCCACCGCCGCTCTTGATAGATCCGGCTGGGAGCGCCGAGCTTCTCGAGGCGGGTCGATCGGTGCCGCTGGGCGTGGACGCGGGGACCCGCTATCCGGAGGCTGTCGAGCGGCTCGAGCCAGGCTCGACGATCCTGCTTTACACAGATGGGCTGGTCGAGCGGCGGGGCAGCTCGCTCAACGAGGGGCTCGAGCGCCTGGTATCCGAAGCGACAGGGCAGTCGGCCGAGCCCGGACCCCTCTGCGACCGGCTCATCGGCGCGCTGCTCGGCGACCAGCCTCCGCTCGACGACGTGGCGGTCCTGGCCGCCCACGTCGTCAGCGTCCCGGAAGAGCGGCTCGAGCTGGAGCTTCCCTGCAGGCCGAGTACCCTCGCGCCGCTCCGTCGGACACTCCAACACTGGCTGTCAGGCGTTCGCCCCTCGGGCGACGAGCTGCAGGACATCCTCGTGGCCGTGTCGGAGGCGGCGAGCAATGCGATCGAGCACGCGTACGGGCCCGTCGAGGCCAGCTATCGGGTCGAGGGCCGGCTTGCGGGAGATCGGGTTTCAGTCACGGTGACCGACTCGGGAAGCTGGCGGGAGCGGCGCGGCCTCGACCGTGGTCGAGGCACGGCTTTGATGCGCGGGTTGATGGACGGGTTCGAGGTCTACCCGTCGGAGGCCGGCACGGTCGTGCAGCTCGAGCGCAGGCTCGGCTCCAGGACGGGCGCGTGAGCGCCCAGGCCGACATCCACACGACGAGTGACGCCCACGGTGTCGTCATCGCACGCATAGCGGGGGAGATAGACACCTCGAACGCGACCGGCGTGGAAGACCGGCTCACCGCGGCGGTTCCCAATACGGCCCCGGGGATGGTGCTCGATCTGTCCGAGCTGAGCTATGTCGACAGCTCCGGGGTCGAGCTTCTCTTCCGCCTCGGAGAGCGGCTCGAGGACCGCCGGCAGCGGCTCGCCGTCGCGTTGCCGGAGGGCGCCCCGATCGCACGCGTCTTCGAGATCGTGCGGTTCCGCGAGAAGCTTCCGCTCGTCGGCTCGGTGGCTGAGGCTGGAGTGCTGCTGCGGGGCGACTCTCTCTGAGTCCGGCGGGCGCTGTCCCGGTGCAGGCAGGCCGCTACGCCTGAGTTCATGGCTTGGCGGATGCCCAGGAGGTGCCCCGTGCTTGCTTCGCCCCGCTCCCCGCGACGTCAGAACGCGCAGTCTTCGATGCGCGACTTTGTCGATGCCGGAATAGAGGTGGGATAGCCCACCCATACTGTTCCTTTGACGACAGTGGTGCCGGTCTTACCGGCCGCCGCCCCGAAGTCCTTCCACGATTTGGCCTCGTGCCGCGCTTCGTCCTCACTCTTGTCCACCTCGATAGGGATGGCCCCGCTCCCGCCTCTCAGCGGCACCTGGAACTGCTTGCTCACCGCGGTGGACCTGTACGGGATCTTGACTCCGGTCAGGCAGTCGCGAATATCGCCAAGGCTCTTCGAGTCCGATGAACCGCAGCCGGCGATCTCAGCGGCCGCCACCAAGGTGGCGACCCCGGCCACGAGGGAAAGCCGTGCGCTTGACCGAACTAGCTTCACTTGTCTGTCGCCACCCTGGGCATCAAGTCGCTGATCTCCGTGTCGCGGTCCGCTTTCGTCTTGGGACTATGGCGTCAACGGCCGAAAGAACAAAGTCCCGCGGCAAGCGAGCTGAACGGCGAGGTGGAGTGGCTAGCCGACCCGGCCAGGTCGGGCCGGCGGCGGACCTCTCCTCAAAGACGCTTTCCTCGCGTCAGTGAGTGGCGACGCTTCAAGTCGAAGCCGAGCCGAGCCAGGTGGCGGCGTGCCACCGCGCTCGTGAAGTCGCGGCTCGCCAGGCCAGTGGCTTTGGCGAACACTTGGTTGACCGGATACCAGACGCCACCCACGGATACAGCGTGGCTCCGAATCGGCTGCGGTTGTACACCCGCCATGGCCTCCAGGACGGCGTCTCGACTCAGATGGATCAGCTTGCCCTTGACGACGAACTGCACTCTCTCGACCCCTCGTGGTAACGCCTTCAGCGACCAGGCTACCCCGCCCGAGTCACTCGAAGACACTACTCCAGCGGGGTGATCCTGCGGCGGTGCGCGTCGCGCGGGATGCGCACGTAGGTGACGAGGCGGATCACCACGGGCGCGGTTATTAGCGGGCGACGAGCTCGCCTCGCTACGCCGCGAGGCCGAGGCCGAGTTGGCCGAGCAGGG
>Ga0126312_10000143_pt1 | contig 33764 bp, 36 predicted proteins | sample Plot104A_FD_92537 | JGI IMG/M metagenome (GOLD analysis project Ga0126312, IMG submission 92537) | Serpentine soil microbial communities from UC McLaughlin Reserve, CA, USA - Plot104A | ecosystem: Environmental > Terrestrial > Soil > Grasslands | place: USA: UC McLaughlin Reserve, Lake County... | reverse complement strand
GCTGATCGCGATAGGGATAGGAGGCATGATAACCGTCGGCTCTCGGCTGCTAAACGCCGTCACACAGGGTGGGTTTGCAAACACGGAGATGGAAAGATCGCTCTTTTACGGCGAGTATGCGTTCCTGTTTACTCTGGTCGCTGGCCTCGGGCTCGTGATCTACGGTCTTGTTAGCATCCAGAAGGAGAGGGGCAAGGAGCGCTCTGTGAATCGTTAAAATCTTTTTTCACCGCAGCTCCAACACCCTTGTTGTTATCGTTGCTGTTTCTTTTTTGGTTGTCAAAAGTGGAGCCGGTTATCTGCGATAAGGTGCATGAGCCTGTGCATGGTCAAGATGGTGCGTTACGAAAGAAAGGTGCACAGCTGCGTTAGATGCGGCAACATCTACACTTGCATAAGCCCGGCTGTGTGTACATTTGCGCGCGAGACCCCGGACTGCCCAAAATGCTATCAGGGTCCTCCTTACAAGCAGCAAGAAGAAAGAGCGCGCCATATGACGCAATTGCGGCCTGAATCCGCTCCAATTATATCCAATGCTGTACAATCAGGCTTGATGTCGGACACAGGGTTTGCATGCCCAAAGTGCGATTATGTTTTTCCCTCTGCTGAGCAGGTTGCAGAGCATCTGAGAAACGAGCACACTGACGGGGCACAGACTGAGACATCGAAGCGCACTGTTTGAATCAAATAGTGCCCGACAGGTGCACACAAATAATATTATTATTATAATTATTATAATTATATTAGAGGGTCACGCTGCTTCGCGCGGCGATTCTTGTGTCTGCCCGTTTTTCCTTAACGATAGCCGTTGCTAGCAATGTTGTATTTGGAGCTAAGACTGTTTTTTCCGCCCGCAGTAGTCATGGTAGTGTAAAGTAATCCTATATTGTAAACCTGGCCCCTATTCCCAAATACTGTGATGCTGTTGCCAATCCGAAATGATCTTGTGTTGTAGCAGCAAATACCATGCCAGCCATTGCACTACCAATGAGGCTTTGTATCGATATGCCAAGAATAATGCGTGTTACGGTGCCAATGACTACTATGGTTACCGTCGGGCTTTGTGCCATTACAGATATATCTCTACAGTTATTACCAAAAGGTGCCCTGAAATCACAATCACGCTCCGGATAGACTGAGCCTGCGACCTTGGAGTGTCTGCAATCAGCCTGTAAACAGGCTGTGTCATGTCCTGCAAGTGCAACGATCATTATTAAAATTAAACAGTTGTAAGATTGATCCGCTTTTATCATATTAAGAGCAAGGACAAGCATGTCCCACAGGCTTGAGAAAAACGCAGATGCTAAATACCATGACTACACAGAACCTAAGACATCCACCCATCGCTCAACCACAGACTACAAGAATGACGAAGAGCATCAGGCATCTTCCGGAGACATTGAATATCAGGACGCAGAGTCGGTATGGAAGATGTCAAAGGACAGTGCCAAGAGCAATGGAGGGTCTTTTGCAGAAGAGCAAAGAAGCGTAGGAACATAGTCAAAGAGAACAAACAGGAATAATAGCAGCATCAATGGCCTGCTTGCTTCTTTATGCTCAACTTATGCAGGCTCTCCAAAAGGGGTCTCTGCTTTTACTTCGCTTTTGACTGATGCCACGGCATATGACGCTCTTGCTCGAGCCTCCTTCTCACCTCGCCGTACGTCTGGATCGATTGATTAATAACTCGTCCTCTTGGCTGTACGAGTAAATATGGAACTGAGACGCGGGCGCCCTTTGTCGTCTAGTCAATTTTAACTGAATGCGAGAACTGCGGTGGAAACCTTATTTGGACTTCGCCCCTCATTGTCGTAGCATCACGTTACGCGTCTTTGCTATTAAACCGCTCATAGATTGGCCTAGGCTGCCACGCTTCTTCTCTGATGCTGCCTGCCCGAGTGGATCTTAAGCCTCCCTCTCCCCCTTGTCTAGAAAACTGGCGTTGCATATCGTGCAGGCAGACAAACAAACAAACCGCTTGCTTTCCACTTCGTTCTTTTTTTACAGAGGTTCGTTATGAATCCAAACATATGCATATTATTGCACCTGTCCACCACGTCTTTTAGCAATGGGATAGTTAGTTTTTTCTAAGACCAATGCAGCAAGGCTTCATTCAAGTTGCTGTGAATGACATTATCCATGACCTAATGGGGTGGTGGCGGTAATTTTGTTGCAAGTATTAAAAGCATTATCAGCCGTACAGATATACGATGGCCAGCGCAGTTAAGCCTGAATTCAGAAGGATTGAAGAATTTGCCGACGAAACAACAACCATCAGACCAGTAGCAAGGAACGAGGGAATAAATTTGAACGACGCAGTCCTCATAGCAGGTTTCCCAGGCCCGGGCCTTGTCGGCTCGATGAGCGCCAACTATATCATAGAACAGCAGAAGATGCACCAGATAGCGTATGTTGATTCTGATTTCATAACGCCGGGTGTGATATTTATAGGCGGAATACTCAGGCATCCGTTTCGCATTTATGCCAACGAGGAGGGGACTGCATGCGTGCTCGTTTGTGACTCGCCATTAGTACTTGCAGGGATTCGCTCTCTGCTAAACTCAGTGGTCAGGTGGGCTCAGAGCAATGGCATCAGAGAGGTCATAGTTCTGGAAGGTATCGCCATATCTGAGATGCCAGAGCAGGAAAGAAAGCCGATGGTACTGTCAAGCGACGGCAGATCAGATGACCATGGTTATCTGAGCCGCATGAAAAGGGGCAAGACAAACGCTCCAGCCCTTCCTCCTGCATTCATTGCTGGCGTATCTGGCGGACTTTTGGCGTCCTGCCTGTCAAATGGCATCCCCTGCACAGGCCTTTTGATACCGGCCCCAGCCAGAATCCCTGACCCTGAGGGCGCTGCCATCCTAATTGAGACGGCAAACAGGCTCGCCAACAACCCGTTTAAGATAGATGTCCACAAGCTGAGGAATGAAGCTGCAGAGCTAAAACGCCAGATGCAGGAGCTAATCAACTCTGTTCGGAGGCAGCAGGACCAGACGCGTCCTGATGGAAGCTTGGGAATATACACATAAGCAACAAGACGATAATTTGCATCGGTTAAGCACTAGTCGACTACGATAGAATAACATTCTGATGTGCTAGCTGGAATTTCAAGTACGCAAATCCTTTACGAAATCGCGCTCTGTACTCATTACCCAAACTACGTTAATAGCTTGCAGGGCTACTGTCGACATGTCTAGCGACAATAGAGGTTTGGCCTCAGCAGACAATGAAACAAAACAACGGGTAGCAAAGGCAGGCGGCGAGGCTCGCGCCCAGAACCCGGAAAGTCTGGCAGAAGCGGGACGCAAAGGCGGAGAAGCAGTGGTTGAAAAGTATGGGCATGAGCACATGGCTGAAATTGGCAGAAAAGGCGGCGAGGCAAGGGCTCAGGACAAAGAGTCATTGAGAGAAGCTGGCAGGAAGGGCGGCCAATCCTGACAGCAAGGTGGCTTCAAGCAAGCCTACCTTGCACACCCTAATTTTTAGCTAACCCCCTCCCCTCTTGGTGCTCCAGCCGTTATTAGCAAATCTTGCATCTTATCATACAATGTCAACAACATCAATTCAAGCGGAAGCATCCAAACCGCAAAGAAAGATGCAGGAATGTAATCGTTGCAAAGCCGCTGGTTTCCCGAACCAGCCAATAGCCTTTGAAAAGATAGGCGAAGACCCGGCCACCGGCAAGATAAAGTGGAAGCTGGTGGATGAAAACGGCGCAGAGCACATGCACAAGGGCACTATAGATACTGTCCGGCGCAAGCGCATCGTGGACATCGCCGCGGTGTCAGACGCGTCTGAAGCAAGAAAGTTGCTTGCCCTCGGGTGGGAATATAAGACCTCGTATCCTGCGACGCCAGCCAGCGTGCCGCACTTCGTGCTGGTCAAGCGCGAATAGGCGAAAGTAGCTCTCTTTCTTTGCAGCCATAAATAGGTAGTAAGACCCTGCGTTACTACTACCTCCACAATTTTTCCTGTAGCAGCTATCATCAACTGATAAATAAAATAGCCAGCACGTTTTTTCATAGTCACTCAGGGGAGTCCTGTCAGATACGGGGTATGCAGCATAGATTTTGCTTCGCGTGAAGATTTTGAACGCCACCTAAAGGATCATCATCCAGACATACCAGCAAAAGCAAAACGACTAGACTAGGCTAATTTACAAACAATGGGCTTGAATTTCTGTTTTCTTCTGAAGCTGTCCAGTCAATGCAGCTCGGGCAGACGTATACTATGAGGTTGTCTGCCGTGTAGTAGGTGAGCATAGGCGTACGGCATGACTCGCACTTGACTACGTCAAAAGTGATATCTGACATCTATATTATTACTGTGTACTTTATGCTTAATTACCCTCTAGTGCCACCAGCAAAATAAAAAATTCAGGAAGGTTTTGGGCACCCTTCCATCGGCCAGATGAAGATCTCTTTTCCCGGGAGCTTCCATAGCTGGTTTTCGTACAGCGCGGTGTTGTCAATGTGGCAGCGCTCGCATATGTTGACTGCCACGTCATCTGAAGGCTTGCCTATTAGCTTCAGGAATTCCTTGGCGTATTCCACGGCCTTGGCATCCATGTCCTTTGATACCTGCGACGCCTGGCTTTTGTCGGTCGGCACAAACACGTCAAAGTGAAGCTTGCCTCCGTCGGCGTATGTATTGTATACTACGACTTTTTCGCCTGTTCCCTGATAGGGCTGAAGTTTGCTCTGCATGGCTCTTGAAAAGCTGTAAAGGGATTTAATTTTTCCTCATGTTTGTATGTACGTTAAACCTTTTTTCGTTATTTTGGCGTATAATCATCATCATCATCATCATGGAAGCAAGATGCGCACAATGTGGCTGCACCCTGTCAGAGTGCGAGCATAGCAAGACGGAGGGCGGGTGTGTTTATTGCATCTAGCTGCATTGTTTCTGCCAGTTTGACTAGCTATTTATTTGTATTTGTCGCACTTGCACTTGGTACATGCAACTGCCCGTTTTTTTCTGTCGTACTGATGCTGCCCCAACCTGTGGGTGCATCCTTTATTGGAACATACAGACCCATGACCCATTGTGCTCTGACACACCACTATCTCCTAGGCTGCCGCCTCTGACACAAATTCGGCCGCGATTATGTGCTTGCACTTCAGAAATCGGAAGCTAAAGTCCGGGCAAGTACAGGTCTTGATGTCCGCGTCGACCTCGTAGAACTTGCCCCTGTCCTTGATGCTCCTGATTTCAAACAGCCGCTCCTGCGGATCTTTTTCAAGTATCATGGGCTCTTTTTCGTTCAGTTCTACTATCCTGTAGGCGCGGTCAATGCGCTTTAGCATCTCCAGCAAATTCTGGCTGGAGACTTTTCTATTTCTCAACCAGTTCATTGCGCGCGTCCAATGGTACAAAGGGTATATAACGGGAGGAGCACTCGAGGGAGAGAGGGTTATCTCATGCTGTGGGGGTCTGACGCAACCTTTCGTATTCCTCTTGGCTTATCTCGCCCTTTGCGAGCCTGACCTTTAAGATGTTGAATGGGTCACCTATAGCCTGCTGTTGCGTCACCTGTTCGAACCCGCTGCTCCTTATTTCGTCTAAGAAATTCCACTTTTGCTTGACGTCTGCCTGCTTGCCCACCCGATAAAGTGCCCTTGTCAGCTTGTTCTTGTGCTTTGCAAACGACGCAGGCACGTGCAGGGCAAGCATGAAGCCCTTGGTGGCAAATATGTTCTTCCAGTCCTGGGGGTACGTTAGGTGCACCGGCGTAAAGTCAAGTGGGATGACTTCGTGTGGTTCTCTGTTCTCAGGGTCTTTGTTCTTCCATAGGTAGCCGATATATCCGGGGCTTGATTGCTCCGGTTTTTTCTTGGGCTTGTTCACGAGATCCATTATCGACGGGTCGTGCGTCCTGCCCACGACCACAAACGTCGTCCCGCCGTACCGCTTGGCGGTAGCCTGCCTCTTCTCTGCTTGCCTCCCGGTCGTCCCCCTTTTGTTGAAAAAGCCAGCAATGTGCACCTGCACTATTGTCCTGTCGGGCTTGTAGCCGAACAGCTTCAGGTACTCAAGGATCTCGTCACGCCTGTCGAGTGGCACTTGGCTGGATACTATGCGCTCTGCCTCCACAATCGCTGACGCTGCCTGGCCTTTCCTCTTTTTCTTGTTGTCTGGCAACTCTGCTGCCACGCTGGCAAGGATTGCGTAATATTGTATTTGTGGCTTGGCAAAAAATCGTCTAGCTGATTGTGCCCATTATGTTGTCGTGCTGCTGATCCTAAAGCCGAAAATGGCATAACCGCTTATCACTTCCCTGCTTTCATATGTATAGCCGAGGAGCTATCCCTGATGTGTTCGCCCCCCATAAACTACCAAAGTATCTCGCTATCCTTGGCGCCTGTTCGCCCGGCCTGAACAGATTTGCAGGCCTATTGCCCGATCCGCCAAAAGAAAATGCAGAAATCAGAGCGGCAACAAAAAATATGATTTTGTGACTGCTACCCTATGCCTACAAAGATGGCTGCTTCTCTCTTTTTGTTCTTCTTCGAGCTTTCCACGATACCTGTCGCGCTCACAGCATTTAGAACGCGGCAGAAATTGCGCTAGCTGGCAGAAGCGCTAGTATTATTATTATTATTTGTAAGCGCCTCCGGTGGTTGAGCAGGGTTTTCCGCTGTTTGCATTTCTCTGCCTTTGACAGGATCGGTCATGATCCTTTTCGATGGATCAAAGCCTCCTATATTGGCTATGTAAACAGCAGCATCGCTGCGCTGGCTATCACAACAGCAATTGACACTGCCATTACCGATTCGCACACCATTATAGCATGGGCAATACAAACATTTCTTAATTATATTCAATGAAAACGATCTTGAACTTCTAAATATCATGTGGCAGTCAGCCGCTACATGGCAGTGTCTGACAAGCCAGCAAGCAGCTGGCTTGACCTCATTAACGAGTCGGTGCACACGAGCGACGACATTGACATTGGCGACATCGATGCCGTGAGCCGCGATTTTGTTGTAGTAAAGCGCGGATTTATGAATATCCACTATTACTACATCCCCGTCAGCAAGGTGGAAGGTTGGGATGGCAATGTCCTCTGGCTAAAGATAACAGAGGACGAGGCAAAGCGCAATTACGAAAGGAATGTTGTGCCAGACCCATCGCGCTACTTTGTCAAGGACTATCCCGGCTACAATGCTGCATATCCAGAGCTGACGATCATTGTGCCGAGGTACTCGACGCCTGTTTACACTACAGCCACCGAACAGCCAGTCGTCTTCAGGTGCGCCCTCTGTGGCGCAGCATTTAGAAACGACGACGAGTTGAGTGGGCACGTTGCCACAAGTCACTAGGATAGCAGGCGTGGCAGCCTTCAAAGCTGGCTCATGGCGGACAGCAATCTGAGCGCCTTCGCCAGCTGACTCTTTTTCTAGAAGAACGGAGTGTGGAGTATACCTCTACCCCGCTTAATAGCCAAACGTTGTCAGATTATATTGCACATAAAATGCAATGTATATGCGGCAGGTAATCAGCTAGTTTGCTTTCTCCTGTAAGAGACTTGAACGCCATTCAGGCCAGAGTAAGGCAGACCCTTGACATGGGAGTGCAGATCGACCTATCCACTGAATCGTGTAAGAGGTTTCTCCGCAGGCACGTCAACTGCAAGAAAGGTGTCGTGATACTTTATGTTGACATTGACGGCTCGACGAAAATGAGTAGAGCGCTGCCGCCAGCACAATTTGCGACGATTTTGCATGTCTTTTCGCAGGAGATGAGCCTGACCATTTCCGAGTGCGGCGGCTACACGCTCAAATACGTGGGCGATGCAGTTATCGCGCTTTTTCCTGCGGAATACGACAGGCAGCAGGCATCCAAGAATGCAGTTGACTGTGCAAAGAGCATGCGGGAGATAATCACAAAGTGCATCAATCCCGAGCTGGTTGTCCACGGCATGCCCAGGATAAGGATAAAGATTTCAATTGACTCCGGCGATGTGCAGGTCGTGCTCTACGGCAAGAGCCTTGAACGGTCGCACATTGACATAGTAGGGTCGAGCATCAGCATGGCAGCAAAAATGATCTCCGTCGGGCATACAGGCCAGATAATAGTGGGTCGCTCGCTTTACGAGAACCTAGCTTCCAGCATGCGGCCTGAAGATTTTACCAGGCTGGATGTGGACAGGTCGCGGTGGTCATATGTCGACGAAAAGAGCGGAAGCTACAGGCTGTACCTGCTGAAATAGCAGCGCAGCTTTATTTTAGAAGATATACCCTTTACAGTATTGTGAGCGCAGTAAGTGAGATAATATCGCCTAGATCTATAGTTTCATTTGACCTAAGCGAAAACCCGTCCGCGCTAGACGTGGCAAAACTCATGGTAAAGAGGAGAGTAGGGTCAGTCGTGGCGATCGAGGGTGGCAAGCCTGTCGGGATAATCACAGAAAGAGACATCCTGAAGAAGGTATCCGGTCAGGACAGGTGCCCGGGCAAGGTCAAGGCCAGAGACCTCATGTCGTCGCCCCTTGTGACCATCAAGGCAATAGACTCCATCGAGACCGCCGCAGTGACGATGGCAAAGAACAAAGTCAAGAGGGTAGTGGTGCTTGAGGAGGATGGCTCTACAGTAGGCGTGCTGTCTGCGACCGACATCACGAAGAGGCTATCGAAAATCCTCACAGACGAGTACAATAGGTATGGATCGCTTAAGGCTATGCTGGAGATGGTCAGGGCCTAGCCGGCCTTCAGATCCTTCTTTAATTTTCTAAATTCTCTTACGCTTGACATCTGAACGTCGTCGCTTCTTGTCACGAGCTTAGACAGTGTCGGGTGGGCTCCTTTGCCCAGCCGTACGACCTCTTTGTCCTTTCTCAGGAACGACAGAGTAACGCTGTTATCCGACAGCCTGCTGGCTAATTCCGAAGCGGTTTTTAGCTTGTCAAATAGCCCTGTTTCGTCTTCGGATATTTTAAATGCGGCCGGCTCGAGCAGGTTGACTGCGATGCTTCCATTGTCTGCAGTTATCCGGGCTGCTGGTTTGCCTTCAAAGTCAATTGCGATTGTGCCCCTGCTTGCTGACCTCATGGCCTTGCCAAGCCAGTCGCTCAGCTGATCGGCAGGGTCGATGTGCAGGTGCTTGTTGCCCAGCATGCATTCCTACGCCGCCGTCGAGACGCTTGCTGTCCCCTGCATCGTTTCTTCGGTTTTATGAGCCTCCGCTGTGATTACCACCTTGCCATTGATTGTCCACTGGGCGCTACCTAATTCCCGGCCGTTTGGGCCCGCCGCCCTTGGAATATCGACGACAAGGTTGTCAAACGTGTATGTCACAGATGCGCCCTTGCCAGTCAGCCTGTCAAACAGTTGCCCGATTATCTCTGCCCACTGCGCAGACATTTGCTGCATGTTCTGCTGGTTGCTGCTGGTAGTAGTACCGCCACTATCTTGAGTCATTGCATACTTCATCGGGTACATTGCATTTAATGGGATGCTCAGATTTCTCTGGCAAATGATTGTTCCGGATACTGATGCCACTTAGCAGTCACTATGCTTCTGCAGCAGATGTTGGTTCGGCGCGCGTGCCTTCTGCCATTATTTCCTGTTGGGCAACGGAGGATTTTGTGTCTCTGGAAATAGCCGTGTGAGCATTGCAGTTGTGTTTGTCCTGATCCAGTCAGCCATTTCCTTTTCCTCGTTCAGGTCCTGGGTCATTCCTTTTGACGCAGGCATCGGCAACTACCTGATTCCATACATGATAAGTTACAAGGACATGGCATGTCAATAAACAGCTAGGAATGTGAGCCGAGGCCTCTTCCGGTTGCAGTCGACTTCCAGGATTGCACCACTGCAATGACCTTTGATAGCTACCCAAAAGAAAATGGAGAGCATTATTCCGAGTACTGCGCAGATCATGCCGCCAAGCTGATAGAGTACCACGGCGTCACTATGAATCATGTGTTGGCAAGCATGTCCACGCACCAGAGGTACGAATACCCGCATGAAGAGGTTGGACAAGAGACGAGGTACTTTTGGGATGGCGCTTACCTTAGCAACACGCCGCTCCGGGAAGTCCTGCAGTACCACAAGGACTACTGGCACAAAGTCACGGACCTGACAGAGATGCTCTCGACCTTGAAGTGTGTACATAGTGAACCTTTATCCTGCAATAGAAAAGAAGCTTCCGCAGGATCCTGACTTGATACTTGGCAGGCACATAGATATCAAGTTCTAAGACCGGACAAAGTACGACCTCAAGATTGCAGAAATGACCACAGACTATATCGACATTATCAAGGAATTGCGCGACATTGCTCAGGACAGAGAATTGCCGAAACAGGCCAGAGAAATCCTGTCAAAAAAATCAAAGATATCTTGGACAAAGATGCAAAAAGCAAAAAAGCGCAATGACGACCCAAGAAAAAGGCGCGAGCTATTGGAAGGGCGGTTTACCGTAACAAAGGCAGTCAACGTAGAGCGCGAAGACGACAGGCACGCAATATTCAGCAAGGCATTTGACTTTTCACGAATAACTATAGACGACCTACTGCAGAAAGGATACGACTCAGGCCAGGATGCATACGACAAAGCGGCGAAAAGGTAAAAACGGGCCGCAGAGCATAGACCAAGATTCAAGCGATCGGGTTGAAGTTTACGACCGATAATCTTAAAACTTTTGATATCTGAATATTCTATCGGAAACAATTAATGTGAAATTCCTCTTTGTAACGCTAGAGGCTCTAAGTATAGATCTTGCGCACGCCATACGCCAAGAAGGCAACGAAGTGAAATTCTTCATTCAGAGTGCGACAGAAAAGGACGTCGGTGATGGTTTTGTGGAAAAAATTGATTCGTGGGAAGACCAAGTAGACTGGGCCGACGTCATTGTTTTTGACGACATCGGGTTTGGCAGGACTGCTGACAAGTTGAGAGCAGAGGGCAAGAAGGTGGTAGGCGGCAGCGCGTACACCGACAGGCTTGAAAATGAAAGGGAATTTGGCCACCAAGAGCTTGGAAAAGTTGGCGTCTCAGTCCTTCCAAGCTGGAACTTTTCGGATTTTGAGGAGGCAATCAAATTCGTTCAGAACAATCCGGGAAGGTACGTGGTAAAGCCAAGCGGCAAGGCGCAGAATGAAAAAGAGCTGCTGTTCGTGGGTCAGGAAGCTGACGGCAACGACGTGATCAACGTTCTAGCGCATTACAAAAAGAACTGGTCGAACAAGATAAAGATATTCCAGATACAAAAGTACTCGGCAGGGGTTGAGGTTGCCGCAGGAGCATTCTTTAATGGAAATGAGTTCATCCAGCCTGTAAACATAAACTTTGAGCACAAGAGGCTGTTCCCGGGCGAAATTGGCCCCAGCACGGGCGAGATGGGAACTCTCATGCGATGGTCTGAGCGGAGCAGGATCTTTGAGCTTACCCTTGAAAAAATGAAGCAGAGCCTTGCCGCTGCCAATTACGTGGGCTATATTGATGTCAACTGCATAGCCAACGGGACTGGGATACACCCACTCGAGTTCACGTCACGCTTTGGCTACCCGACAATATCTATTCAGATGGAAGGGATCACGAGCAAGCTGGGCCAGTTCTTTTATTCCCTTGCTAGCAGCGAAAACGTCAGGCTTGAAACAAAGAAGGGCTTCCAAGTTGGAGTGGTTATTGCGGTTCCGCCGTTCCCCTTCAACGACGACAGAACGTTCAGGAAATTCTCGGAAGACGCAGCGATCCTCTTCAATAACCAGCACCTTGACGGAGTGCACCTTGGAGAGGTCAAGCGCGACGGGAGCGACTGGCGAATCGCGGGAAGGTCGGGCTATTCGCTGGTGGTTACCGGCTCTGGGGATACTACCGAAGAAGCCAGAAACAAGGCATACAAGAGGGTGAAAAACATCATGATACCGAACATGTTTTACAGGACGGACATTGGCAGCAGGTGGATCGAGGATAGCGATCTCCTGCTTTCCTACGGCTATATGTAAAAATCAAAGTGGGCCCAAAGGGATTCGAACCCTTGGCCGACCGGTTATGAGCCGGTCGCTCTAACCAGGCTGAGCTATGGGCCCAAGTAAAAAATCGTAAAGGCAGAGTATGTATAAAGGTTTGGAGAATTAGCAGTGCATCCCGCTGCCGACGTACTTTTCCTGGACAGAGTCGAGCAGCATGTTCTGCGCCTTCAGCGATTCAACTGCTGCATTGAATCCCGTCTGCCGCCTTTCCTCAGGGATTTTCTGCAATATCTCTCTCCACACCTGCGCGTGCCTCACGTCAGCCTCTTCGTGAATTTCGAAGTATTTCGTCGCGTCTTCGCTATCCATACCGTAGAACCTTTTCAGCCCATCAATTTTCGATCTGCTTATTTTTGGCAGCTCGGCTTCGTAGGCGTACATTGCGGCCACCGCCTCTTCAAAAGAAGATCCCATGAGCTTTTGTAAGAGCGCCATAGCCTCGTTTATCTTCTCTGCGCCTTCATGACCTGCAAGGTCGTCCCTTGAAACACCCAGCGCGGTTGCAAACCTAACCCACGGCTCAATGTGCTCGGCTTCCTCTCGGGCGTTATTGGCGATATCGACCTTTAATGCTGGATCTGCCGCCGCTGAGGCTATGCTTTCCACAAAGCCCGGCACCGCCTTGACCAGCTGGAAATACTCCTTCGAATACCCCTGCAGGTGATCGACCGTCAGCTTGCCCTCTGACCACATCTGGTAGAACGCGTGTTTGAGTAGGCTGCGCTTTTCAATTTCAGAATCGATCGTTTGAACAATATTTTCCATGGGTAACATCATTTCTCCCTCATAGAAAAACCTTATGAAAAATGAGCAAGAAAGGATTTTATGTGAAGGTTCTTACAAATTCTAGAAGTGCTCCGGTGGTGTAGTAGCCGCGTGGCTGCACAGTCCGGTCAAGCATTGTGGCCTTTCGAGTCGCAGATCCCGGGTTCAAATCCCGGCCGGAGCACTTTACACAATCCGCTGCAGCAACGATGGTTACCGTATTTTCTGCCAGAATTAAGCATCCCAAGTCCTAGAACAGTAAATTAATATGGTCACCAGTTTGAAATACGCTCAGGGATAGAGCTAGTTTTTGAGCAGGAGAAATATCGAGGCTAACCCTTTAACCGAGCAATTTGCCGATCACCTTGCCAAGATTGACGACGCGCTCAAGCGCGAGCTCGACCTTTATTCTTGGTCGGAGTTCCACGCGCCGCTGCGCTACGCCTGTGAGGGAGGCAAGCGCATAAGGCCGCTCATACTCCTGCTTTGCGCCGAATGCGTCCAGTCAAAAAAACCGGACGCAGACGCCTACCTTGCCGCCTCAGCCATTGAGCTTTTGCATACCGAGTCGATAATCCATGACGACATTATCGACGAGGAGAACCTTCGGCGCGGCAAGCCGTCGTTCCATGTAAAGTATGGCTACAACAGCAGTATCCTCACCGCCGACTTTGTGCTTGGCATCATACTCAACATCGGGTCCAAGTTGAAGGACCTAAGGATACTGAATGAGCTTTCAAACGCAGCCACTCGCATGAGCGAGGGCGAAATGATGGAGATAAGGCTTGGCAAGGAGCCGGACATCAGCGAAGACGACTACATCAAGGTGCTCGAGTACAAGACTGCCTCGCTGTTTGAAGCATCTGCAAGGATTGGCGCGATAATTGGCGGCGGCACTGAAGACCAAGTGCACGCCATGACCTCGTTTGGCAACCTGCTTGGCATCGCATACCAGATACACGACGACCTTATCGACTTCGATAACGAAAACAGGCTGTTCAATATGCTTGTCAAAAAGAATAAATCAAAGGAGTTTGTCGATCGCATGGACAAGCTCTACCAATTATATGCAGCCAAGGCAAAGAATGACCTGCGCAAGATATCGGCAGAGAGTAAGGCCAAGCGTCATCTGGAGCATCTGACCGACCTAGCATCCGTGCAGTTTTAGAACAGGGTCTTCTTTGACAGCCATCGTCTCAGCACCCTTATGATTGACGGCATGAGGATATGGGTCATGAGCAGCAACATGATTGCGACTACCAAAAGGATCCTAGACAAAAACGGGAGTTGTCCTTCTGTAACCTGCTGTATCGCAGGGATCAGGGTGATAAGCAGGATGGAAATGATATGCCGCCGGTCGTCACTATCGCCATCTTGTAGTGTGTGTGTGTGTGTGTGTGTGTGTGTGTGTGTGGGCGCGGCTGGCCTGCTGCCATTGGTACCGTGCGGCGTAAACCAGAGCTCCAGGTTCGACTGCATCTCCACCTTAGGCTCACCTTCGATCACTTCCTTGCTTTTTTCAAGCCACTTTTTCCTTTCCTGCGATCTTTCCCATTTCTGCAGGTTTTCGTAGGTATTGAAACGGAATATTATGACGTATGACGTACCCTAGCAGGGACGAAGGGTCTGCTGCTGGCGCCGGATAATGTTTACGTCCATGTGGCCCTCAAACCTCATGGCCTCGTTGATTATATGCCTTCCATCCACTCACTCCTCAAACTCCCTTATCCTGCTCTTCTTGGCAATTCTAGTTACGATTACTACGGTGATCGGCTCATTCTTGCCACTAGGAGCTAGATTCATCACAGGATATACTATTGGACTCAACGGCTAATAACCTGCACAGGTCGCGGACGTGCGACTTTCTGGCTAACCTAGCCTGATGGCATGGGAATCAGAGAGCTCAGATCAGGTACGGCCTGGGATGCAAAGTAAAGAATTGGTGCATAATAGATGCCAAAGCCTACCATGAACACTATTGCAAACACGAGCACTGCAACGATGGCTCTGGGCTCCTTTACCTTGCTCATGTCCGGCGCCTCTTCCATGTACATCTTTCTGATTATCCACGCGTAGTAGCCGAGCGAGAGCGCGCTGTTGAGGACGCCTGCGATGGCAAGCCACGGGCCCCATTCGACAAGCGGCCCGCTATTGATGCCTGCTTCAAAGAGCGTCAACTTGCTCCAAAAGCCGTTGAGCGGCGGAACTCCGGCAAGCGCAAGGAGCGACACCGAAAGCGCGACTGCAGTTATTGGCATCCTCTTACCAAGGCCGCGGTACTTTTCGAGGCTGTAGCTAGCAAGCGCGGTCGCCACCGCGGCTGCAGCAATAAAGCCAGCAGACTGCATGACTGCGTGATTGATTATGTGGAAAAGCGAGCCTGTGAGCGCCTGGTCAGAGTATGGGGCGAGCGCGATGCCTATCATTATGTAGCCTGCCTGGGCGATGCTAGAGTATGCGAGAATCCTTGGCACGCTTCTCTGCACCAGCGCGCCGAGGTTGCCAAGTGTCATTGTAAAGACCGCGATAACAGCAAGGGCGAGCGTCCAGTCAAGGTTGAGGGCGAACATGCCCAGCACAATGACCCGTATAGCCGCGGCAAAGCCGGCCTTCTTGGTGCCTGCCGCCAGGAGCGCTGCTATCGTGGTAGGTGAGCCCTCGTACGCGTCCGGCAGCCACATGTGGAATGGCACTAGGCCCATCTTGAAGCCAAAGCCTGCGATGAACAGCGCAACTGCAAGCAGCGCCACCGGCATCAGGCTTGCGTCAAGGCTGGCAAGCGCCCTGATAGAGTCACCAATATTTGTCGTGCCAGTCAGGCCGTAGACAAGGCCGATTGCAAACACGATGAGCGCAGACGACAACGCACCGAACATGAAATATTTGATTGCCGCTTCGTTAGAGATCGGGTCGCGCTTTATAAAGCCGGCGAGTGCGTAGGTTGGAAGCGACATCAGCTCCCATGCGACGAGCAGCATGACAAGGTCCGTCGAATACGCGATTATTACCATGCCGATGCTTGAGAGCAGTATCAGCGAGTAGTATGCCGCCGGATTGGACTTGTTCTTGTAAAAGTCCCATGAAGAGGCGGTGACCATTATGGACACGATCAATAGCGCGATTGCAAAGAACGAGCCAAACATGTCGTCGACCAGGACTTCCTCTGAGAAGGCTACCGCCGGCAGGACCTCGCCGGTAAAGACGCGGAAAAGGATTATTCCCATCGCGACTATCAGGGCGCCAAACGCTATCGCACTGTACATCCTGTTCCTGTCGCGGCCCCTTTCGCGCCTGCCGGCGTCTATCGCGGGGATAGCAAGGCCTACCACGCCCAGTATTATCGTCACAAGGATCGGAGTCGATGTTAGGTCTACCATCTTTTTTGTCACCTATAGAAACAGCAGCATCACGACTATCATGATGCCTGCTGCGAATACGAACAGGTATGTCTGCGTGATGCCGGTCTGGCCCGCCTTGACTACGCGGGACATGTATGCCATCGACTGCTGGAAGGCAGGGTTGATGCCGTCTACGATCGTGCTTTCAAAGTAGCGCCAGATAAAGCGGTATATCGCAAGAGGTCCGACGACCCCGCCCCAGTAAAGCGCAGTGTTGAGGTACCACCTGTTGTAGAGGAGCTTCCAGATGGCCCTTGTCCCAATGTTCCTTGAAATGATCTGTGAGTCTGCCTTCCTCCCGATGTAGAACACATAGCCGAGCGCCCCGCCTACCGCAAACGCGCCAACTGACGCGGCTGCCGCTATCGGGTTGAGACCAAAGAATGTCCTGTCGCCTTCCGGCAGAATGGGGATTCCGGGTTGGCCTCCCTCCTCCTCACCGCGGATTGCAAACGACTGGTCGAGGTATTCTGCGAACAGGTTGTGGAGCTGAACCTCAAAGGCAGGGCCGACTACCCCTATCGCTATTGACGCAACCGCCAAGATGGCAAACGGCACCCACATGCTCGGGCCGACCTCGTGCAGATGGTGTCCCTTGTGCTCCATCTCCTCGATGTGCTTGCTCTCCTTGCCAAAGAATGCCATCCCCAGCATCCTAAATGTGTAGAACGCGGTCATGACTGAGACTATTACTGCCATGGCAAAGAGCGGCCACGAGTACGCGTAGCCGGATTCTAGCACGGCGGCAAAGATGGCGTCCTTGCTCCAGAAACCTGAAGTGAATAGCGGCGCGCCTGCAAGTGATAGACTTGCCAAAAGCATAAAGATGTAGGTCTTGCGCATGTGCTTTTTCAGGCCGCCCATGTCGGTCATAAAGCGAGACCCCACGGCGTGCAGCAGCGCGCCGGCACCCATGAAGAGGGACGCCTTGAACATCGCATGGCTCATCATCTGAAAAAAGCCGGCGGTGTAACCGTCGACAAAGTTGAGCGAAAGCCCGGCGATGCCAAATACCATCATCATATAGCCAATCTGCGAGCCTGTCGAGTATGCAAGCACCTTCTTTATCTCGGGGTTTACAAGCGCCTGCGTTGCGAGCAGAAACGCGGTTATCGCGCCGACCCATGCGATGACTTCGAAAAAGTCCTGCACGCTAAATGCGCCGGCCACTGCTAGCGCGTAGAACAGCGGGCCGATGCGCGCCACCAAGAATACGCCGGCCTTCACCATGGTTGCGGCATGAATGAGTGCGGAAACTGCTGTTGGGCCAGTCATGGCTTCAAGCAGCCACTCATTGAGCGGGAACTGGGCCGACTTGCCTATAGCGCCGCCAAACAGCAGGATCGCCGCCGGCACGAGCAGGTTCTGGTTTGCCATTGTGGTTGCCCATGCGGTGTTCTCCACCAGTTCTTTGAAGCCAAACGTGCCGGCGTAAATGAATATCAGGAACATGCCTGCAAGCATCATGGTGTCCCCTGCGCGGGTCATAAGGAACGCCTTCATGCCGGCGTGAGTTGGCGAAGCCCACATCGGGATGCCTCCAGCGATGTGGCCTTCTCTTCCCACAAAATCCTTCTTCCTGTCGTAGTACCAGAAGCCAATGAGCGCGTACGATGCAAGCCCTACGCCTTCCCATCCAAAGAAGAGCATGAGCAGGTTGTCTGACATGACAATAAGTTGCATCGAACCTATGAAGAAGAGCATGAAGAACCAGTAGCGGGTCAGGTCCCTGTCGCCATGCATGTAACCAGTTGAGTAGACCATGATGAGAAACGAGATCCACGCGACCAGGTTGGCCATAATGATCGAAAGCGGGTCTGCAAGGACGCCAGCGTTGATACCGAGCGAAGAGATCCATGGTACCTGGCTGTGTATTTCTTCTCCTGCAAGCGCAGTCGGGATCAGAGTGGCGGCAGAAATGGCGCTTGCCAGCGCAAAGGCTACCGCGGTGTAGTCCCTCGCCCTGTGGCCTGCCTTTGCGACGCCCGCTATTATCGCGGCGCCTGCAAATGGCAGTATCCACACCATCCACGCGTTTATTGCAATCCCTTCAAAGCCTATTGCCATCTAGATAATCTCACCCTAATGCCCTCCTCCCCCTCCCACAGGGGTAGTAGTCGCACTTTCCTCCATTATTCCAGACTCTGCTGCAACGCTTTCAGCAGGGACTGGGACTGGAAGCACGCCTTCCTGACCTGCAAATATGCTCTCCACATAATCGGTTACCGGGACAAGGAACAGGTCGGGGTACACGCCTATGACAAGCGTCAGTGCCGCAAAGGCCGCCATCGTGGCAGTGATGTAGCGGTTCGAGTCTTTTACGTGAGCCAGTTCCTCTGGTATCTTGCCAAAGAATATGCGCTTGAACATCCACAGGATGTACGCTGATGAGAGTACCGTGGCGAGGATGCCGAATGCAAACATCGCAGTTCTGAGCGGATCCATGTCTGCTGTAGCCGTTTGCAAGACTCCGTTGAACATTATCCATTCTGCCATAAAGCCGCTTGTGGGCGGAATGCCGATGATGGTTAGGGCGCCTATCATTGCAATGACTGCAGTATAAGGCATCTTGCCTGCAAGGCCGCCCAGCTTTGACATGCTCCTTGTGCCGGTCTGGAGTATGATAGAGCCGGCCATCATGAAGAGGATAGCCTTGCCAAGGCCGTGGGTCACGTAGATCAATGTCCCGCCAGTTATGCCAAGGATGCTCTCCGAGCCAAGGCCAAAGAGGATGTAGCCCATCTGGCTGATGCTGGAGTAAGCGAGCACCTTCTTGATATCGTCCTGCATCAGCGCCATTGCGCCGCCGTATATCATGGTCGCAAGACCCCACATGTTGATGTAAAGACTGTACTGCTCATAGCTGCCAGTGAGAAGCTCCATCCACAGACGCAGCAGGCCGTACGCGCCGATGCCAATCATTGCCGGCGAGAGGAGCGCAGACACTGGAGTCGGCGCTTCCGCGTGGGCGTACGGGAGCCAGATGTGCAGCATGAACGCCGCCAGTTTCACACCAAGCCCAATGACAAGCGAAAAGACAATGAGCGTAAGCCAAGTGTCAGGAATTCGGGAAGCGTTTTCCTTGACAGTTGCAAAGTCAAAGCCGCCCGCAAAGAATCCCATCGCAAGGAGGCCAAGCAGGAGCACGACTGCGCCGACGTGTGTCCAGAAGAAGAACATCAGGGCTATCCTGCGCCTTGCGCCGTAGCCATAGAACGCGATAAGGAAGAACGACGGTACGAGCATCAGTTCAAAGAATACGTAAAATTCTATCAGGTTAGTCGCCAGGACCGTGCCTAGCATGCCCATCGAGAAGGCAAGATAGAGGGCAAAGTAGAGCCCTATCTGGCTGCTGACGTACTGCTGCGTGTCGACCACGGTCGTTACCTGCGAGCCAGATCCGCCGACATTGTTTACGCCGCCAGCTGCTGGAGCGTGTGAGTCTGTGCCGGGGCTGCCGCCGTGACCGGGCAGATCCTCCATCACCTTGTGAACCATGTATGGCTTTGAGTATAGCGCAAGGACTGTGCAGAGTATGTAAATGATCAGCGCAAATGGAAGGCTGAGACCGTCAAGCCTGAGTCCAAAGTCGCCAAACTGGCCCCACGGATATGTTTCGACATACACTCCGCCACTATAGACTGCAAGAGCTGGCACCATCAGCAACCCTGTCGATACTGCCAGAGCGCCAAAGGAGAGCCACGTCGCGGCGTTTACGCCAGCCTTTCTGCCTACGATGTAGGCGACTGGCGCCAGAAGGAGCGGTATAAAGGTCGCTGCCAACAGGAAATATGACTCTGCCATTCCGATTCTCTAACCCCGCATGCTCCTGAATTCAGCGACGTCGATCTCCTTGTACAGCCTGTACGCGACGATGATAAGCCCAAGTCCCACCGCTACCTCTGCCGCTGCTATTGCGATCGAAAAGAGTGCAAAGGTCTGGCCCTGCGCGTTTGGCAGGCCCCTTGCAAACGCGACAAGGGTGAGGTTTGCGGCGTTGGCAATAATCTCTATCGAAAACAGCATCCTGATCGCGTTGCGCTTGACCACAAGGCCGTAGATGCCTATCGCGATGAGCACGACAGACACTATGAGAAAGTCAACCAGTTCGCTCATTGTTTTGTTCCTCTTCAGTTGCTGCTCCTACGACGTCTTCTCTGCGCGCAAGCGCAAGAGCCGCAATTATAGAGCCGGCCAGAGTCAGCCCCAGTATTATCAGCGCCGGCGCATAGTAGGTAAGCATCAGTTCGCCTATTTCGCGAAAGTCGATCGCTTCCGCGCTGTCAAAGTTGCCAAATTGACCGTTTATTCCCGAGACGAGCAGCAGGGCCCCAAGGCTTGCCATAATGATTAGCATGAGGGCAATGCCTGCGCCCTTTCTCTTTTTGTCCTCCTTTGTGGTAAAGAGCGCTTGGGTTCTCACTAGCATGACTGTGAATATGATGAGCACTGCCACCGCGCCGACGTAGACTGCTATCTGGAACATTGCAACGAACGGCGCGTCCAAGAGCAGGAAAAAGCCGGCGATTCCAAGCATCGAGATTGCAAGCGCTATAGCGCCATAGATTAGCTCTCGGGCTTCAAGCGCAATAATGGCAGTCCCAACCGTCAGAACTGCAACGGCAATGAATATCGGGTCAGCCATGCGTGGCCCCCTTGTCGTCGATTACGATCTCGACGTCGCCTTGGTACTTGGGCTTAACTGCAAGCTGGCCAGGAGTGTAAATCAGGTGCTCTTTGGTAAAGGCAGACAGCTCGTAATCATTGGTCATGAAAAGAGCGTAGAACGGACAAGCATCGACACACAATCCACAAAAGACGCACTTGCCATAGTCTATCTGGGGCATGATGCCCTTCTTGTTCTGCTTCCACTGCTCGTCGACTTTGACCATGCCTATCGCTTCGGCGATACCCTCGCAGGCGATTGCGCACAGCTGGCATCCGGTGCACTTGTCGTGGAACAGGATGTGCCTGCCGCGGTAGCCAGCTATGCCGACGCCTCTCTTTGGGTCGAACTGGAAGCCATCGCCCACGAACTTGAGCTTCTGCTCCGGGTAGCGCAGCGTGAAGCGCTTGATAACTAGGTGCTTCGACCCAGACTCGATAGCTTTGATAAAGCCGCCCGCCGATGTCATCGTACTAGCAGACCTCCCGGACCAAGTATTCCGCCATATATTAGTGCAAGGGCTATAAACATATTGATGAACGTAAGCACGATCAGCTTGTACCAGCCCGTATGCAGCAAGATGTCTATCCTGATCCTTGGGCTGATGCCTCTGGGTAGGAGCATCAGCAATATCATGCCAAATGTCTTGAGTGTGAACCAGAGAGTCGCGTTGGCAGCGACCGGGTCGTAGATCGGGCTGATGTCTATAATGGGCGCGTGAACTTCCGGCGGGAATACCATCGGGCCGGCCCAGCCGCCAAGGAACAGGACAACAAATAGCGCTGCTAGAACGTACGTCTTGACGTACGAGCCAAGCTGGATGAGGCCGTATATCATGCCCGAAGTCTCGGTAAGCCAGCCAGCGACGATCTCGCTCTCTGCTTCTGGCAGGTCAAACGGGATCCTCTCAAGCTCTGCAAGCGATGAGATGTAGAACACGAACGCGCTTATTGGAACGAAAAAGATGAACCAGTACGACTGGAGCTGGGCGTCAACTATGCCCGTCAGGTTGAGGGTGCCAGACAGAATTACCACAGAGAGAGCTGACAGTATAAACGGGATTTCAAAGGCTATCATCTGATGGAGCGCACGCATGCCGCCAATGAATGGGTACTTGCTGTTGCTTGCCCATGAGAAGAGGAGCGCGATGAGCGGGAAGAAGCCGAGTATAGCAAATACTGCAAGCAGGCCCACGTCGATGTCTGCCACGACCCAGCCTGGCGCCACTGGTATCAGCGCAACAACCGCGGCAGCAGTCGAGACAAACATTATTGGCGCTGCCCAAAAAAGGACCTTGTCGGCGCCAGAGGGAACAATTATCTCCTTTGATATCAGCTTGAGCCCGTCGGCCACCAGCTGCAGGATGCCCTCTATCTTGCCGGCGTAAAGCGGGCCTATGCGGAGCTGCATCTTGGCGAGGAACTTACGCTCTACGAATATCGTGACGGCTGCTATCAGCGCGGCGTAGGTAAAGCCGGGGAACAAGGCCACCCTGAACAGGTCGGTAGTCATCAGGTGCTCGATTATCGGTATCGTGCGCGACGGGTCTACTATCATTGTCAGGAAGAGGTACGGTGTTAGGACCTCGTCGCCGATGGGCGGAAGTGGCACATAGAACAAGATAATGAAGAGGAGCGGAAGCCCGACCAGCGTAACTATAATGAGTATCCAGAATATAAGCCAGATGAGGCTGCCAACAAATTCGCCAAAGCGGAAGTTCTGCGGATACGTCGCCATTATCTATCTGCCTCCACAGGCCAGTAGTTGAGCGACCAGTAAACTGCTGGCATGTCTGCCAGCTTTTGCCCGACGAGCAGGTACGGCAGGGCAAGCATGTTGCGGAATGAGCCCACCGATATTTTCACCCTATAGGGCTTGGGCGTGCCGTCGCTCACGATATAGTATCCAAGAGCGCCCCTACCTGACTCGACCCGCCTGTAGGCTTCTCCGGGCGGCCCTTTCGGGTTTGGCTGGAGCTTGGCCCTCACCTCGCCTGACTGCGGCATCTTGTCGAGCAGCTGCTCGATGATGTGGCAGGACTCTTTCATGTCAAGGAACGGCACATAGGACCTTGCAAAGCAGTCGCCCGTCTTCATGTACTGGACTTTGAAATCGATCTCGTTGTAAATGTCATACGGCTCGGCCTTGCGGATGTCATAAGGTATGCCCGATGCGCGCACGACAGAACCTGTCACGCCAAGCTTTATCGCGTCTTCCTTTGACAGGACTGCGACGCCTTCAGTCCTCTGCCTGAAAAGCGGGTTGTTGTAAAAGATATCCTCGTATTCCTTTAAGCGCTTTTCGAAATACCTTACCTGCCGCATGCACCTGTCCTTAAAGCCGTCCGGCATGTCGTTTCGGACGCCGCCGGGGATGTTGTATGCGTGAGTCACCCTTGCGCCAGTGAGCGCTTCCAAAAGATCAATGAAAAGTTCCCTGTCGCCCATCGGCCACATGAACATCGTCGAGTGGCCGAGGAATATCCCATAGATTGCAAGCCAGTAGAGCGTGTAGACTTGGCGGTTCAATTCTGACGCAATGGCCCGGATAAACTGCCCCCGCCTTGGCACTTCGATGCCGACGAGCTCTTCGACCGCAAGGCTGTAGGAATATGTGATGTTGCTTGAATCGTGTATAACCGGTCTCTCAAGGTGCGGAATGTTCTGGATGACGTTTCGATACTCGCACATCTTTTCTTCTCCGCGATGCACGTAGCCGGGGTCGGGATCGCAGTAGACAATATAGTCGCCATCGACCTTGATTGTAAATCGAAAATGCCCTGAGCCGGGGTGCTGCGGCCCGACGCTGAGTGTCATAAGCCTGTCTTCCTCAGACTCTTTTACTATTTGGAGTCCGAGCTTTTTCGATTCCTCAAACTTGTCTTCAACGCTTGTCATGCTATTATTATTATCTCCCCTTTATCCTGAAATCCTTTCTGAGCGGCGGAATGTCTGCCCAGTCTTCTGGCAGCAGGAACCTGTCGTTCCTCGGGTGACCTTCAAAGTAGACGCCCAGCATTTCAAATGTCTCCCTCTCGTGGTACTCCACACTTTTGTAGACGTTAATTAACGTTGGCAAATGGGCATCGTCGCGGTTCGTCCTTGTGGTTAGCGAAAAGACGTGGGCCGCCAAGTCTTCGCGGGTGTACGAGCCAAGGTGGTAAATGACTTCGATCTGGTTTTCCTTTGGGTAATCGGTGCCGGCGACAGATTCTGCGTGGTCAAATCCCATAGTGTCACGCAGGAACGTCGCGACTTCGACGGTGTCTTTTGGATCGACCTGAATCTTGATCCGGAGAGGTTTGATAAAGACTACCTTTATTGACTCGCCAAACCTTTTCTTTACCTGATCCGCCAAGCCCTTCTCAAACGCTGGAGGCTCGGGTTCTTTTTTTGGAGACGGAGCTGCGGGTGCAGGCTTTGCTGCAGCAGTTGCTGGGGGCTTGGCTGTCGTTGGCGGCGCAGGTTTTGCCGGCGGTTTAGCTGTAGTGGTAGTAGTAGAAGGTTTGGACGGCGGAGAGCTGGATGCGGGTGCAGGCTTTTTTGGCTCTTCCTTGTTGCTGCTCATGTTACTTTATCTTAGACCTTTTGATCTTCTCTTGCAGCAACATCGTTCCTTGTATAAGTGTCTCAGGTCTTGGAGGACATCCGGGCACATACACGTCCACTGGGATAATGCCGTCAACTCCCGGCAGGACGTTATATGAGTCAATGTAGAGCCCGCCCGTTATGGCGCAGGCACCCATTGCAATCACGTACTTGGGTTCAGGCATCTGATCATAGACCATCCTCAGCCTCGGGGCCATCTTTCTTGTCACTGTCCCTTGCACCACGATAAGGTCGCACTGGCGCAGCGAGCCGAACGCCTCGATTATGCCGAACCTTTCCACGTCGTACCTGGGTCCGGAAGCCGCTCCGAACTCGACACTGCAGCAGGCGGTCTCAAGGTGCACAGGCCAGAGTGACCAGACTCGTCCCCAGTTGATAGCGTAGCCCAGTGGCTGGTCAAGTGCCTTTATCAGCACGTCGCTCAGCTTGCTGACAAGGATGTTAAAGTTAGTAGCGCTGACGAGTTCTCTTTTCATTGTAGACGCCGGTCCTCCTCGTTGGTTTTTCCGCATTTTAGGTATTTAATACTTGTTAGCAAAATAGTTACCAAATTCCTTTCCTCCCTGAAAGGTATAGTGCGTATGCCATTGCGGCGAACATTATCGCCAGAAATCCGATTATCGGAAGGGTAGCGGCGCGCGGAATGGAGAACAGGGCCGTCGCCCATGCGTAAAGAAAGATGGACATCACGTCAAAGACCACAAACATCAGGATGTAAGCATAGTATTGCATCATAAAGTGCGACCTTCCCTCTCCTGACGGCATCTGGCCGCACTCCATCGGCAGGAACTTGACAGGGTTGTATCTGCGTCTTGGCGAAAGGAGCCGGGACAGTATCAGCGCAGGCACCGAAGCTAGAAGACCGAAACCAAGCATGTAGAGAATTGGAGTAAAGTCTACGGCGGTCTCTCCAGCCAAGGCATGACTTCTTTTTTTGAAAGATATAAAATCTTTGCGAAAACGATAGGCTATTTCAGAAAGTTGTCATAGCATGCACTCGCATTGCTCCGAAAAAGCTCTGTGAGCCGGCGTAGAAGTTTGGACTCAAGTAGCATACACGATAATATCTCCAAATTGTCATTATACTTGCCATGTTGTTGCAGTTATTTGTGGAAATGCCTGCTGCCACCTAGTGTAATAACAACAACGGCGATGACAATACCACGAACCCATTGAAATTTATGAACAGCTTGAAGTGGGATTTTGACGCATGCGGCGCAGCCAATAGCGCCGGCAGGTCGGCTGCTGCAGAATATCGCGGGCACTATATTGTGCTATTCTACAAAGAAAGATCCACAGCTTGAAAAAAGGGTCCGCTTCCACTTCATTAAGAACAGGCTGGAGAGAGCTCACCCTGCGTCTACACTACCTATAGGGACGACATCGACGCTGCAAAAAAGGAGGGGCTGCTGTCTGTACATCTTCAAAATTTCAAGCGTCATAGACAGCAGCAAGGGCGTATGCTCCAGAACCACAACCATCATCATGTGGCGATATCTGCTCCTGAGCATGACAGGACTGTTTGTCTGCTTTGACGATAGCACATGAAGAAAAGGAATTAGCTTTTCAGGATCATGTTGAACAGCTGCCGCGCCGCCATCTTTGGGTGGTGCAGCGCAAGCTTCATCATCTTGCCTGCAGTAAAGTCAGCCTTGATAAAGTCCAGAAATTCGTCGACCGTCATGTCCCGGAGGATTTCTATCTCCCTGTCCCATTCCTCGTCGCTCAGCCTGATCCAACGCATCTGCACCCTGAGGGCAGACTGTATCTTGGACTCGACTTTGCTCTTCCACGCCCTTTCGTATTCCATCAATGACTCCCTGTCGGAATTGCGAGCAAGCGACTTGGCGCCCACCTGCCCGGCGAGCCTCCCAAACTCGATGGCGTAGCGAATGCCCTCAAGCACCAGTGGGTTTGACTGACCCGCCGAGTCGCCCACCATCACCAGCCCGTCCGCGATGCTGTTCTGCCTGACTCCATCATTCGGTATAAAGCCGTAATGCAGTTCGACAGGCTGTATCTTGCCCATAGAATCGAGCGGTCTGGGCCTTTTTTCCATCAGTTCGTGCAGTCCGTCAAGCGGGTCGGTACCGGACTCGGGCCTCCCGATCCCAACGCCTATTCTGACTCTGTTTTCTGACAGCGGGAATGCCCATGCGTAGCCGGCGTCAGAATACTGCTGGCCGACCATCAAGATCCACGTCGCGCTGTCAACGCCGTCGCAGTAGCACTCGTATTCGGCGCCAATACCGTAGCGCTTCCATTCGCCCGCTACCCCCGCCTTGCGGGCAACAGAGCTGCTAAAGCCGCTTGCGTCTATAACAAGCGTCGACCGCACTATCATGTCGCCCTTTGGTGTGCTTGCCTTGACGCCGGCTATTCTCCCGTCGCCCTCCTTGATGACGTTGATGACGTTGCTCCTCACCATTATCTTGGCGCCTGCCTCGGCGGCAAGAAAGGCAAGGTGCTGGTATGTGCCCCGCACGTCAAGGACGCATGACTTGGGGGAGCTGCTGGATATCGTCACGTCGTTGGACGGCGACACAAAGCGGTAGTTCTGCACCAGGTTGTAATATTTGCCTGGGATGCCGAGCCTGTTCATCGCCTCTATCCACGTCACGCCGCTTGTGCGGATGCGGTGGGCAATGGCTTCGTCCTTTTCAAGCAGGATTACTTTGGCGCCTGCGTTTGCCGCTGTACAAGCGGCAGACAGTCCCGCCGGCCCGCCTCCCACAATTGCAATATCGAATTTCTCTTCCATGTTGCCATCATCATCCTGCTGTGAACGAGACATTGTCAAAGCGCATGTAGGGCAGTATCGAGTCAAAGATTGCCTTTTGCTCTCGCGACACGCCGGTCAGGTGGCGCAACGCGTCAAAGACGTTGCCTGCCATCATCACTTCCTTGACTGCGTGCTTTATCTCGCCGTTCTTCACGAGCCTGCCTCCCTTGACCACTCCAGAAAAGTCGCCATTTACGGGATTCACATTGCCAGAAAACCTGCTTATTATTATGCCATTTTCCATCTCGGAGACCAAGGCGTCGACGCTCGACCTGCCCGGCCGGATTATAAAGTTGGTTGCAGACACCGACGGAGGTGAGCTCGTCGAACCGCCTGCGTTGCCGGTGCTGCGCACGCCGTCCTTGCGGGCGGTATAGGTATTGTAGAGGAATTTCTTGAGCACGCCTTTTTCAATCACGACGTTGCGCCTGTGCGGCACTCCTTCCCTGTCAAAGCTCGCCGCTCCAAGGCCCTCGGTGTTGGTCGCGTCGTCCTCGACAGCCAGCAATTCCGACGACACTTTTTTTCCAAGCTTGCCGGCAAACTGGCTAGACTTTTTCTGCACCGTGTCTGAATTTATTGAATGCGATATCACTTCTTCCACCAGCTCATTTACGGCTGACGGAGTCAGCAGCATCTCGCCCCTAAAGCTCGTGATCCTTTGCGGCCCGAGCGAGTTTACCACCGTCTCTGCAAATTCGACTGACGCCCTGCGCGCGTCGATATCCTTTACAAAATGCGAGCCTCCAGACTGGAAGTCAAAACTTGAAACGTTGCTGTCTTCTATGGCCATCCCCATTATCGACCACGAAAAGGTGCTTATCCGTTCTTTCAGCTCGGTGCCATTCGAGTTTGCAAGTGCGTGCGTCGCCACGGCCCTGGCCAGATTGCCGCTGTCGACACTCACCCTACTGTCGTACGACTTGGCGGCCTGCAGCATCTCTGCGGCCAGCCCGGCTGCGTCTGACGCCTCAAACGACTCAGCTTTTCTATCATAGATGCCCTTGAGCAACCGTACCTTTGACCTGCTGGGGAGCGAGTTGTACCTGTCCTTCGGGCTCACGCGGGCGACCTTGATCGCCATCGACACGGCCCCTTTGACATCATCCTTTGACAGCCTGTTGACAGAATAAAAGCCAAGCGAGCCGTTTAAAAGAACCCTTATCCCTATCGAGCTTATCGCCTGCGACTTGGCCTGCTTGAGATCATTGTTCTCTATAAAGACCTCCGACTCGGCGCTGACCGCAGCGTAGGCTTCTGCGTCGTCTGCGCCCTGTGCCTCGGCCTCTTTTATGGCATAGCGCAATACATCAAGCATATTGCTATTGCAAGCCTCCAATGACTGCGGTGCACCTGACATAGGGCCCGCCGCCGTCCACCTTGGCCGGCTGGTACTTGCCGCAGTAGCCCGTGCCGATGTCGTACCGAAACTTGTCGCCCACCATGTCGACTGACAGGAGCGCGTCAAACGCGTTGCCCGAGATGCTTGCGCCCCTCATCAGCTCCCTTATCTCGCCGTTCTCGATGAGGTATGCTTCTTCAGCGCCGAACATGAACTCGCCGTTTGCGTCGGCTTGGCCGTTGCGCGCTCCCTTGACGAGGTAGCCATGCCTTGTCTCCTTTATCATGTCGTCCAGTCTGTCCGAGCGAGGCTCGACAAAGGTGTTTCGCATTCTTATCAGCGGCTCGTCGTTGTACTGGAACGCTCGGGCGTTGCCAGTTGAGGCCGTGCCAAACGTCATTGCGGACTCGCGGTTATGCAAAAATGATTTGAGTATGCCATTTTCGATTATGGCAGTCCGCTCTGCCGCCACGCCCTCGTCGTCTACCATTATCGTGCCGGCGGCATTGTCGGCAAGGTCTGACCTGCCGCTGTCGACAAGCGTGACAAGCTCGCTTGCCACCTTTTCCCCAATTCGGCCTTTTACTACCGAGCCTGAAAGCACGAAATCGGCTTCTACTGTGTGTCCGATCGCCTCGTGCGAGAGAAGCCCGACCATTCCCGGGTCAAGAATGATGGTCGTCTTTTCGCCTTTTGCATGCTTGGCTTCAAGCAGCTTTGCCGCCCTTTCTGAAGCAGCTGCAGCATAGTCAAACTGGCTCTTTGCACCAAAAAGGTCGTCCCAGCCGCCGGTGATGCCGAGGCCTTCGTGCGCCGTCGCACTCTGGCCGGCCTTCTTGGCTATCGCGGTCACGCTAAACTCGGGCTTGGAGTCGTAAATCTCGACCTCTGCCCCGTCGCTGTTCACTATTACCTTGTGGTCGAGCATCTCGTGGTACACGCAGGATGCGGTGCTGACTGCTTTGGAGTGCTTGCGGGCCGCCTTTTCTGCCTCCCTTGTGACCTGCACCTTCTGCTCGATGTCAACGTCTGACAGACTGCCGCGCACCTTTAGCCTGAATGTCCCCTTGACCATCTTGGACTCTGCAAGGCCCTGCACCCTGTTCTTCTTGGTCTGGGCAAGCGCGCGGGCTGCCGCAATTGCCTGTCCAAGGGATTCTTTTAGCGCGTCAAATGACGTATCGTTACTCGTGCTGCTAAATCCCCAGCAGCCGTCGACCAGCACCCTGATGCCGCAACCTGAATTCTCCACTACCCTGATCCTTTCAAGCTCGCCATTGACAAAGTTGACGTCAGTCATGGACCTTGACTGATAGCGGGCTTCGACATAGCTGACGCCTCTTGACGAGGAGATCAGCGACTGGAGGCTGTCGAGCATGTGGGTGCTGCTGCCCTGCACAGCGTCATGCGTGGCCTGCTGTAAATTATATGTTTATTCTGTATCAGCTTTTTTGCCCGGCTTGGCGCAAAACGATCAAAACACACACGCACTGGCACAAGTATGCCAAGGTTAAAGCAATAATGAAAAGTTCGCTCAGGAATAGCCTAGCCTACAAAAACGATCTATCTAGTAATTTATGCTCGCTAGCGCGATGCAATGACATACAAAAAACATCTTTGCGGCCATTGCGCTGGTGTTGTTGTCAATGCTGTTCCAACAACAAAGATCAGCGCATTGGCCACAACCGATCCGTTCGGCATAGAGGAACTCTACGAAACCAAGCATGAAAAGACTCTGCATGGTTCACTGAAGACGATGACGACGAGCCATCAGAAGACAACAACCATGACGACGGATTCCCCTTCCACTTTGGAACGCTCGACAACATCGACGACCTAGAACATGAGGGAGACGCAGTAGAGAGAATGGATGTGGAAACCGGCTCTGAAGAACATGGAGTCAGGATGCATGCCAACCATCCGGAGGATGACGAGTGGGGAGAGAGAGAGAGACATGGAAATGACTGGCTACTTCAAGATGATAGACAGCGAAGACCAGATAATAACACTGATAGCAAGGCACGGCAGGGTGGAAGTTACAGTGGGGACGATGGCCGCGAAGCGCTACGCTATCACGGGATGCTGAGCGCGGACGGCGACGCCTACTTCAAGAAAAAGCTGTACCACGGTGACAGCGGATATAATACTGACAAGTTCGGAGCAGAAGGAAGCGCAGTCGACGACGTGAACGACGAATGGATTGGAGTGAAGTCTGCGACCTACAATGTAGAGGACAATGGCGTTAAGCTGGAACTCTGGGTCGACGACCGCGACGAAGAGAACAACTGGGAGAACGTGGCAGAGTATAACATACCGACGAGGGCGACCTTGAAATCAATGGAGATGGCGACTGCGACAGAAATGAGGACTATGTCATAGACGAGGGCCAGCCGCGCGAAACGTTCAGGCTTGACGATTCAGAGTCTGAGTTCAAGAACCTGTCAGTAGGAGAGATAGAAAGCGATACAATAGTGGAAGAAGACACAGAAGATGAAGATGAGTAAACAGGAGATCAAGATCGCCGCAATAGGTGTAACGCATCGATGAATAGTCTGACAGGCTACCGATAGGAGGCAGCCTATATCATTTTCTTTTTGCACGAATAAAGAAGCTACACCCCAAGAAAAGAGGTCTCGGCTTTTTCTTTCTTTCTTTTTTCCTATATGTCAATTGATTGGCCATTTCTGTATCGGCTTTTATCAAATATCATTTCAACTATCTTTGCTGCTACCTGCTTGGGCTGGAGCATCCTGCCCTTGTTCTGCCAGTAGTAGTCAGGATCGATTTCCTGCATCCTTGTCGCCACCTCGCCGGGGCATATCACCATGACTCTGATATTATTGTGACCTGCAACTTCCCACGCAAGGCTTTCAGTCAGCCCCATCATGCCAAACTTGCTTGCACAGTAGGCTGACAGGTTCTCAAAGCCAGTCTTGCCGGCGCCTGAGCTTACGTTCACAATTGTGCCAGAGTTGTTGCGGATCATGTAGGGCAGGACAGCCTTTGAGCACAGAAATGCGCTTTTCAGGTTGGAGTCGAGTGTTTCGTCCCATTCTTTTTCTGTAGTGTCGAGCAGGCTCTTGACGACTGCGATACCGGCATTGTTGACTAGTATGTCGATGTCCCCAAACTTGCTTGGAGTCTTTTTTATGAGCGAATCCACTTGCGAAAATACGCTGACGTCGCACCTGACTCCGAGCACGCTGGCATGAATTTGCTTGATCGCGTCCACTGTTTCGTCGATCTCCTGCCGCGTTCTTGAGCACACGACGACGTTCATTGCTCTTTTTGCAAGCAGGATGGCAGCTTCCCTTCCTATCCCTCTGCCGCTTCCTGTCACTATGACCGTCGCCATCTAGCGATTAAATGTAATTAGGCTTAAAATGCTTTGATGGCGCGCCAGAAGCAGCAACAACAACAATCTTCTAGCGTGCAATTTGGGCAGTCCCTTGGCGACTTGCTTGCCCTGCATTCCTGCGGCGTGCAGCCACAATCTGCACACTTCATGATACAGAAAAGCCGTTTAAGCGATAAAAATCTAACAATTATATCCCGTCTTCGCCCTTGCAAGATGCGGCAATGGACATTATCCCAGCAACTCCGGCCCCTGAGTTCAAAGAGGTCACCGGATGGGCTAACAGCAAGCCGCTTTCGATAAAGGGCCTGAAGGGAAAGGTGGTGGTGCTGGATTGCTGGACATACACCTGCATTTTCTGCCTCCGCACTATCCCCATCATGAGGCGCCTGCAGCAAAAATACGACAAGTACGGCTTGCAGGTGGTGCAGGCGCATTCTGCCGAATACCACTTTGCGACCGACCATGCAAACATCAAGCGTGCACTGGCAAGATACAGCGTGACCGAGCCTGTCGCGTTTGACACTGCCAACAAGACGTGGGAAGCCTACGGCAACATGTACTGGCCCAAGCACATCCTTGTCGATCACAACGGATTTGTGCGATACGAGCACGCCGGCTATGGCGGCATTGAGGATTTTGAAGAAATTGTTGTTGAATTGCTTGAAGAAGCAGGGAAAAAGCCTGCCGGGGAAAAAGAGCAGAACAACCCACATGACGAGATCTATGACACGTATGGCATGCACTTTTACGGAATGGCGCCAGAGATATGCATCGGATATTCGCGCCTCCGCCGGTTTGGCAACAACCAAACCCTCAAGCCTGACGCGCCAAACATTGTGATCGACCATGGCTCGCACGACGTAAACGTCGTGTACCTCCGCGGCAAGTGGATATGGCAGCGCGAAGGCGTTCAGTATTCGCCTGGCGGCAAGGAGCAGAACCCGGCTGTGATAATGAACTACAACGCTGCCAAGAGGGTGCACTGCATCATAGGCACGTCTGACGGTAGACCGGGCAAGGTAGAGATAAAGCTTGAAGGCAACTACCTGACAAAGGAGCAGCTGGGCAGAGATGCCAAGCTTGAAGGCAACGGTGTAAGCATTGCCACCATTGATTGGCCATTCATACACAACCTGGCCAAGACGGACAAGCCGGAAACGCATGAGATAGAGATAATACCGCGCTCTGACAATTTCGTGTTCTATACGTTTGTCTTTGGATAAATAAGTTTTTTTATCCGTACCACGCCGGTTTTCTCTTGATGGAAGAAAAGCAAGTAGAGCTTGCCGAAGGCGCAGCTGCACCAGATTTTACCATGAGGGACAAGGACGGCAGAGCTACGAAACTGTCAGAGCTTCGCGGCAAAAAGGACGTAGTTGTTTACTTTTATCCCAAGGATTTCACGCCCGGCTGTACAATAGAGGCTACAGAATTTGCCCGCGACTACAAAAAGTTCAAGGACGCAGGCATCGAGATAGTGGGTATTAGCCCCGACGACGAAGGGTCGCACCAAAAGTTCCGGGACAAGATGGGTATACCCTACCTGCTTGTTGCAGATACTGAAAATGAAACATCAAAAAAGTACGGCGTCTATGGTCTAAAGAGCTTTATGGGCAGAGAATACATGGGCGTCAATCGATCTACCTTTCTTGTTGACAAGTCGGGCAAAATAGTCAAGGTCTTCAAGAAGGTCAAGCCTGCGGGCCACAGCCAAGAAGTGCTGCAAGCTCTGCGGGGCTAGAGTTGCCTGTCAAATGCGTAAAAGTCGGACATCGGGTCTATCCTGTGGCTGTTTATGACAAGACCGATGAGCGACCTTATCTCGTCGCAGCACTCGATAAACCGCGTGCCCTTTTCAGTCGTGCGGT
>Ga0126312_10000141_pt1 | contig 33835 bp, 33 predicted proteins | sample Plot104A_FD_92537 | JGI IMG/M metagenome (GOLD analysis project Ga0126312, IMG submission 92537) | Serpentine soil microbial communities from UC McLaughlin Reserve, CA, USA - Plot104A | ecosystem: Environmental > Terrestrial > Soil > Grasslands | place: USA: UC McLaughlin Reserve, Lake County... | reverse complement strand
GGTCCTACCGGCGAACGCCGCCATGCTCGGCGTCTTTGCCGAGTCCGGCCTGGAGCTCACGCGCCAGCTCGAAGGCGGCGTCTTCGAGATCGAGTTTCCGATCACGCAGACGGCGGCGTACATCGAGCGCGTCGACCGGCGCGACCATGTCGCTGTCGTCGGGTCGCTGCGCCCGTTCTTCGAGCCGCGCACCGTCGCGGTCATCGGCGCCTCGCCTCGGCGCCGGACGATCGGCGGCGAGCTCTTCCGCAACGTTCTTGCCGGAGGCTTCACCGGGGCCGCCTATCCGGTCAACCGGACAGGCGAGTCCGTTGGCGGCGTCCGCGGCTACACCGAGCTCTCGGAGGTCCCGGATAAGATCGATCTCGCCGTCATCTGCGTCCCCGGCGAGCACGTGATGTCTGCGGCCGAGTCGGCGCTCGCCGCCGGCGTACGCGCGCTTTGCGTGATCTCCGCGGGCTTCGCCGAGACCGGGGCCGCAGGGCGCGAGCGCCAGGAGCGTCTGCTCGGGCTCGTCCGCTCCCACGGCGCCCGGCTGCTCGGGCCGAACTGCCTCGGAATCGCCTCCGCCGTCGTCGGCTTGAACGCGACCTTCGCCGCGCGTCCGGTCCCCACCGGCAACATCGGCTTTTCGTCGCAGAGCGGCGCGCTCGGGCTCGCGTTCCTCGAAGCGGCGGCGACGCGTGGGCTCGGGCTTTCGGCGTTCGTCTCGATCGGGAACAAGGCGGACGTCTCGAGCAACGACCTCCTCGAGTGGTGGCAGGACGACGAGCGGACGGACGTCGTCTTGCTGTATCTCGAGTCGTTCGGCAACCCGCGCAAGTTCGCGCGCGTGGCGCGACGCCTCGCGCGCTCGAAGCCGATCCTCGCGCTGAAAAGCGGTACGACGGGATCCGGCGCCCGCGCCGCGAGCTCACATACGGCCGCGCTCGCCGGCTCGGAGGCGGCCGTCGATGCTGTTTTCCACCAGGCCGGCGTGTTCCGCGCGGAGACGCTCGAGGAGCTGCTGGACGCGACGGCCCTCCTCGCGTCGCAGCCCCTGCCGCGCGGCCGCCGCGTCGGAGTCCTCACCAACGCCGGCGGGCTCGGGATCCTCTGCGCGGACGCATGCGAAGCGGCGGGTCTCGCGCTGCCGGCGTTCTCGCCCGAGACCGAGACGGCATTGCGCGCGTTGCTCCCGAGTGAGGCGAGCGTGGCGAACCCGATCGACATGCTCGGCTCGGCAACGGCGACGCACTACGAGAGCGTGCTGCCGGTCGTGTCCGCGGATCCTCGCGTGGACGCCGTGATCGTCCTGTTCGTCCCGCCTGTGACCGCGGGCGGAGACGAGGTTGCAGCCGCTCTCGATGCCGCGCTTGCGTCGAAGCACTCCGAGAAGCCGGTCCTCGGGGTCCTGCTCGGCGCGAGCATCGGGTCGGCGCGGCTTGCGCGCTTCGACTACCCGGAGTCCGCTGCGCGCGCTCTCGGCCGTGCCGCCGAGCGGGCGGAGTGGCTGCGGCGGCCCGCGGGCGCCGAGGTGGAGGTCGACCGGATCGACCTCGACTCCGCGCGCGCCGTTCTCGGCGACGCCGCGGACGGGTGGCTGACGCCGACGCAGGGACGCGCGCTGCTCGGCGCGTTCGGCATCCCAGTCGTGGACGAGCGCCAGGCGGAAGACGAGGAGGGGGCCGTCGCGGCGGCGGACGACTTTGGCTACCCCGTCGTCGTCAAGTCCGCGGCGCCGGGCGCGCACAAGACGGAGACGGGAGGCGTCGCAGTCGACGTCCGCGGCGCGCGCGAGGTACGGGATGCCGTGGCAAGAATCGGCGCGCCCGTCCTCGTCCAGCCGTATGTGCGCGGCGGCGCCGAGCTGTTGGCGGGCGCCGTGCAAGATCCGGTGTTCGGCCCGCTCGTCGCCTTCGGGCCGGGCGGCGTCCTCGCGGAGCTGATCGGCGACGCAGGGTTCCGGATCGCGCCGCTCACCGACGCCGACGCCGCTGAGCTGGTCCACGCCGGCAAGGCAGGGCGGCTGGTTGCCGGCTTCCGCGGCGGCGCGGCCGCAGACTCTGCCGCCCTCGAAGAGCTCGTGCTGCGGCTCTCGCGTCTCGGCGAGGAGCTACCCGAGGTCGCGGAGCTCGATCTCAACCCAGTCATCGCGGTCGCGGACGGGTGCGTAGCCGTCGATGCGCGAATCCGCATCGAGCGAGTGCCGCGCGAGGCGCGCGCGAAGACCTGGTAGGGACGGAGTGGCGCACGCCTTCGAAGTTCGCGACGTTCAGCGACGACTCGTCGGTGCGTCCGGCGGCTACGAGGTCGTGCACCGATCGCCGGGGCTCGAGATGGGCGTCTACGTTCTCGTCGCTCCCGAGGCCGACCGCCAGCAGCCGCACGAGGACGACGAGGTGTACGTCGTGCTCGAGGGCCGCGGTGTGCTCGAGGTCGAGGGGAAGACGTTCGAGGTGAGCGAAGGCTCCGCGGTGTTCGTCGAAGCGGGCGCCGACCACCGCTTCGTCGGCTACGAGTCGCTCAGCGTCCTTGTCCTCTTCGCGCGCTCCGACTAGGTGTCCGCCTGCTCCAGCAGCCCGTTCGCGAGCGCGTAGCGGACGAGGTCGGCGCGGGAGTGGAGCGACAGCTTCTGCATGATGTGCGCGCGGTGCGTTTCCGCGGTGCGGACGGAGATGTAGAGCATCTTCGCGATCTCCTGGTTCGTGTGGCCGAGCGCGAGCAAGCGCAGTACCTCCCGTTCGCGCTCAGACAGCGGATCCTCGGCCGCCCGCTTCCGTGCTTCGGTGTCGGCTGCGACGAGGCGCGCGCCCAGAGCGGGGTTGACGTAGCGGCCGCCGGCCGCGACCTCACGCACCGCAGCCACGACTTCCGAGTCCGCAGCCTCCTTGAGCACGTAGCCCGCCGCGCCCGCTTCGAACGCTTCGCGGACGTAGCGCGGATCGTCTTGCATGGAAAGAATCAGCACTTTCGCGTCCGGCTGCTCGTGCAGCAGCTGCGGCGTGGCGTCGATGCCGCTCGTCCCGGGCATCACGACGTCGAGCAGGATGACGTCCGGCTTCGTCGAGCGCGCCTCGAAGACCGCTGTCTTCGCGTCGCCCGCCTCACCGACCACCTCGATGTCGTGCTGCGCCTGGAGGAGGAGCCTGAGCCCCGATCGGACGACCGCGTGATCGTCGACGACGAGGACCTTGATCAGGGGAGGGGAACCTCGGCCACGATCGTCGTCCCCCGAGGCGAGGACTCCACTTCGAGCCGGCCGTCGAGGAGCGCGACGCGCTCTCGCATGCCGATCAACCCGAGGCCGCCCCCGTCTTCGTCGCCGTCCGCGGCGAACCCGACGCCGTTGTCCTCGACGACGGCCACTGCCGAGCGTTCCTTGCGCATCAGCAGGATGCTGACGTGTGACGCGCGTGCGTGCTTCATCACGTTTGTCAACGCCTCCTGGACGATGCGGTAGAGAGCGGTCTCGACCTCGGGCGGGAGGCGCTCCGGCCCGAGTTGCGCCTCGACGTCCGTCTCGACCGCCATCTGCTCGCCGAAGACGTCCGCGAGTCGCTCGACGGCGGCCAGGAGGCCGAAGTCGTCGAGCGCCTTCGGCCTCAGCTCGACCGCGAGGCGACGAACGTCTTGCAGCGTCGCCACGACGAGCCCTCGCAGCTCGGCCGCCGCCTGCTCGCGGCCGCTCGCGTCGCCTGCGTCCTCGAGCGCCTTGAGGCCCAAGAGGATCGACGTCAGAGCCTGTCCCGTCTCGTCGTGGAGCTCGCGCGCCAGCCGTCGCCGCTCGAGCTCCTGTCCCGCGACGACGCGCCGGAGCGTGTCCCGCTGCGTTCGCTCGGACAGCTCGACCGCAGCGGCGGCGCGCGTCGCGAGCGCCTCGACGAGGCGCAGATGGTCGTCGTCAAAACGCGGATCCGGGCCGAGCCGGTCATGGCACGCGATCACGCCGATCGCCCGGTCGCCGCGGACGAGCAGCGGGACCCAGATCCCCGACGTAATCCCGAATCCGCGCGCCGCGTCGTGGTCTGCTTCGGGATCGCCCAGGATCGAGTCGACCCGTTCGCTTCGCTTCCGGTCGAGAACGGCCCGCGTCTTCGAGCGGCGCCCGATGATCGGCGCGGCAAGGGTCTGCTCGGCATCCGGCCCGTCCGCCGCCACGATGACCATCCCGCCGTCCGGCGTCGGGAGCGAGACGGTCACGAGACGCGCGTCGATCAGCTCGCGCAGCGTGCGCGCGATCAGGCGCAGCAGCTCGGCGAGGTTCGTCTCGGTGACCAGCGCAGCCGCGACGGCGTCCAGCGATTCGAGCTGCCGCGACCACCGCGTCGCCGACTCGTAGAGCCTCGCGTTCTCGATCGCGACTGCCGCCTGCGAGGCGAGCAGCTGGACGAGCTCCTCGTCCTCCTCGGTGAACGGGCCCGCTTCCTTCTCCGTCAGATAGAGGTTCCCGTACGCGATCTCGCGCAGCAGGAGCGGGACCCCGAGGAAGGACTCCATCACCGGGTGCCCGTCGGGGAACCCGACGGCGCGGGGATCGTCGGCGATCCGCTCGAGCCGGAGCGGCTTCGCCTCGTGAATCAGCACGCCGAGGATCCCCCGGCCACGCGGAAGCTCGCCGATGGCGTGGTGCTGCTCATCGGTGACGCCGTGCGTGACGAACCGCTCCAGCCGTGTTCCCGAGGGGTCGATCACGCCCAGCGCTGCGTAGCGCGCGCCCGTGAGCTCGGCGGCGGCGTCCACGAGCTTCTGGAGCACGCTGTCGAGCGAAAGCTCCGAGGTGAGTGCGATCCCCGCGTCGACGAGAGCGCGAAGCCGGTCGCTCGTCTCCTGCATCCGGGAAGTATCGCCCTACGATTCCGGCGTGAAGAAGTCCGCGCTCCTCCTCGTAGTCATCGCCGCCTCCGGCTGCGCCGGCACACAGCAGGGGAATGCGGAGCAAGCGCTCGAGGGGCGCGTCCGGGATGCGGCGGTGTCGTGCACGCGTGCTGCGCGGATCGGTTATCTGCAGGAGCTCGACACGAAAGTCTTTCTCTGCCTCGCACGACACGGCACCGCGGATTGCGACCGCTACCGCGTCACACGACGCGATGGGCGTGGGTACGTAATCAGGCTCCTCGAGCGCGGCGCGGACTGTGTGCTGCCGCCCAGCTAGCGACGCGCTCGGTCAGCGCCGCGAGATCGGGGAACTTCGTCGTGTCGATCTCGTGCAGCTCGCCGCCGATCCGGAGCGGCCGCCAGTCCTCGCCCGACATGCGCCGCACGATCTCCGGCTCGTAGTCGACATCCGGATGCGCAGGATGACGGTCGCCCCGGTTGCGGTAACGCGCGAGCAGCGTCTGGAGGTCGGCGCTGACGTGCAGCTGGAACACGCGCGCGGGAGGAAGCGCGTGGAACGGGTCGGCGGTGCTGAAGTTGCCTTCGGCGACAACCGACACGTCTTTCCGGAGCAACTCGCCGACGAGGAGGAACAGGAGGTCGAAGGAGGCGCGGCCGAGCTGGCGCGACCCCTCGAGGTCGGAGGCGCCGAGCCGCTCCCACAACAGCTCCTTGAACGAGTCCTTCGCGACGAGCGGGAACTGCACCCGTTCCGCCACCGCACGAGCGACCGCCGTTTTACCGGCGCCCGGCGGGCCCGTCACGACGACGAGGAGGGGCAGTTGTTTCGCGTTCATCGAGCGGAGCTATACCTGCCGCCGGCAGCGGGCTCTGCCCGCTGCACACGACGCTTCCAAGGAGCTTCGAGCGCGTGGCTCCTCGCCCAAATGCAGGCGCGCGTTAAGCGAGCAAGCGCCGCAACACGAACGGGAGGATCCCGCCGTGGCGCAGGTGCTCGCGCTCGCGCGGCGTGTCGAGCCGCACGCGGGCGCGGAACTGCCTGTCGTCGGCGCGCACCGTGACCTCGCGCGCCTCGCCGTTCTCGAGGCCGCTGATCGCATACTCCTCGCGTCCCGTCAGGCCGAGCGCCTCGCGGCCCTCGCCGTCCAGGAACTGCAGCGGCAGCACGCCCATCATCAGCAGGTTCGAGCGGTGAATCCGCTCGTACGATTCCGCCATCACCGCCTTCACGCCGAGAAGCTTCGGCCCCTTCGCGGCCCAGTCGCGCGATGACCCCGTCCCGTATTCCTTGCCGGCGATCACGATCAGCGGCGTCTCGTCCGTGAGATAACGCTGCGACGCCTCGAAGATCGTCGACTCGTCGCCGCTGGGGAGGTGGACGGTCCAGGTTCCCTCCGAGCCAGGGACGAGCAGGTTCCTCAGCCGTACGTTGGCAAACGTGCCGCGCACCATCACCTCGTGGTTGCCGCGGCGTGAGCCGTACGAGTTGAATTCGCGACGCTCGACGCCGTGCTCGATCAGGTAGCGCCCAGCCGGCGAGTCGGGCTTGATCGCCCCCGCCGGCGAGATGTGATCGGTCGTAACCGAGTCGCCGAGCATGACGAGGCAGCGCGCGCCCTCGATGTCTCCGAACGGCTGCGGCTCCGCCGGCATTCCGTCGAAGTACGGGGGTCGGCGGATGTACGTCGACTCTGGATCCCACTCGTACAGATCCCCCGAGGGAACCTCGAGTGACCGCCAGGTCTCGTCGCCTGTGAAGACGTCTGCGTAGGTGGACGCGAACATCTCCGCGCGCACCGACGACGCGATCACGTCGCTCACCTCTTGCGAGCTCGGCCAGAGGTCGCGCAGGTAGACCTCCTCGCCGTTCTGGTCGGTCCCGATCGGCTCGTCGTCCCACTCGATGTCCATGCGGCCGGCCAGGGCGTACGCGACGACGAGCGGCGGCGACGCGAGGTAGTTCGCCTTCACCTCGGGGTGGATCCGGGCCTCGAAGTTGCGATTGCCGGAGAGCACGGAGCACACCACGAGGTCGCCCTCCGCGACCGCCTCCGAGATCGCCTCCGGCAAAGGGCCGGAGTTCCCGATACAGGTCGTGCAGCCGTAGCCGACGGTGTTGAACCCGAGCTCGTCGAGGTATCGCTGCAGCCCGGCCTGCTCGTAGTAGCGCGTCACGACCTTGGAGCCCGGCGCGAGCGACGACTTCACCCACGGTTTCCGGTCGAGCCCGCGCTCGACGGCGTGCTTCGCCAGCAGCCCCGCGGCGACCATCACCTGCGGGTTTGATGTGTTGGTGCAGGAGGTGATCGCGGCGATCACGACCGAGCCGTGCTCGATCGAGTAGTTCGTGTCGCCGACGGAGACGCGATGCCGCTCCGGCTCCGCGACGGCGACGGGGATCGGCGCGTCAGGGCGCTGCTCTCCGCCCGGCGCCTGCTCCGTCGTCGGGTCACTTGCCGGGAACGTGTCGGCGACGGCGTTGTCGTACGTGTCGTTGAGGTAGTCGACGCCGAAGCTCTCGAGCTGCGCGAGGAACGACTGCTTCGCCTGACGTAGCGGCACGCGATCCTGCGGGCGCCGAGGCCCCGCGAGCGACGGTTCGACGTCGCCGAGATTCAGCTCCACGACCTGTGAGTACGTCGCCTCTTCGGCCGGGTCGTGCCAGAGCATGTTCTCCTTGCAGTACGCCTCGACGAGCGCGATCCGCTCGCGGCTGCGGCCCGTCAGCCGCAGGTAATCGAGGGTCTGGTTGTCGACGGGGAAGAACCCGCACGTCGCCCCATACTCGGGCGACATGTTCCCGATCGTGGCGCGGTCCGCGACCGGGAGCGATGCGAGGCCGGCGCCGAAGTACTCGACGAACTTCCCGACGACGCCGGTGCGGCGCAATGTCTCCGTCACGGTGAGGACGAGATCGGTTGCGGTTGCGCCTTCCCGTAGCTTGCCGTGGAGTCGGAATCCGACCACCTGCGGAACGAGCATCGAGAGCGACTCCCCGAGCATCGCCGCCTCCGCCTCGATCCCGCCCACGCCCCAGCCGAGCACGCCGAGGCCGTTGACCATCGTCGTGTGCGAGTCGGTGCCGACGAGCGTGTCTGGGAAAGCGACGCCGTCGCGCTCCTCGACGACGCGGGCGAGGTACTCGAGATTGACCTGGTGGACGATCCCGGTTCCGGGCGGCACGACCTTGAGATCCCGCAGCGCGCCCTGGCCCCAGCGCAGGAACGCGTACCGCTCGCGGTTCCGCTCGAACTCCAGCTCGACGTTGCGCCGGAACGCGAGCCGCGTCGCGAATTCGTCGACTTGCACGGAATGGTCGATCACGAGCTCGGCGGGGATCAGCGGATTGATCTTTCCGGCGTCGCCTCCGAGGTCCGCCATCGCTTGTCGCATCGCCGCGAGATCGACGACGGCCGGGACACCGGTGAAGTCCTGGTGCAGCGCCCGCGCCGGCGAGAACGCGATCTCGCGCGACGGCTCGTCCGTCGCCACCCAGCCGGCGACCGCTTCGACATCGCTCGCGGAGCCGTTCCTGATGACGTTCTCGAGCAGGATGCGGAGCGTGTACGGGAGTCGCGCGACGTCCCACCGAGCCTGGAGCGCATCGAGCCGGTGGATGGCGACGCTCCGGTCGCCCACCCGAAGCTCCGTGCTCGAACGGAACTCATCCGCCACAGCCCCTAGTCAACCAGACGGCCGCGGGGCCGACGAACGGCCCCGCGGCACCGTCTGGAGATCAGCCGAAGACGGCGACGTAGAACGGGTGGTCTTCGAGCATGCCGTCCGGGCTGCGCGTCTGTACGAGCACCGTGTTGACGTTGTTCGACGTCGAGCAAATCAGGCCGTCGGCGGGGTTGCCGCAGGGGCCGGCCGACGTCTCCCCGCGGTTCGTCGCGCTATTCCCGGCGTACCCGGAGCTCGCCAGGATCAGCTTGCCGGCGTTCGACGAACCGAAGTTCAACAGGTACTGCCCAGCGCCCGGCTTGGCCGCGAGCGTGATTCCACCCGACGACGCGGCGATGCCGCCGTCCGCGCGGACCGCAACCCATTTGATCGAAGCACCGGGGCTTGCCGGACCTGCCGGGCCTGCCGGGCCTGCCGGGCCTGCGGGACCTGCCGGGCCTGCGGGACCGGCCGGTCCAGCCGGGCCTTGCGCGCCTGTCGCACCTGCCGGGCCTGCAGGGCCGATCGGACCTGCGAGGCCGCGTGGACCGCCCGGCAGCTGGCCCCTCTTGAAGTCCTTCGCCAGCAGCGAACGGTCGATCACCTGCCGGGTGCCGACGCTGTTTCTCGGCACCAGCTGCGTCGCCGCGTAGCCGGTGCCGCCGAGCGTGATTGCAAGCGCAATACACGCGACGACCATCGCCGGCGACGGCCGCAAACGACGGAACAGCTTCATTGCCACCTCCTGGTCTTGGTAACCCCGGCCCGCGGACCGTGCCAAGCGCCGGATGTGTTTCGTGTAAGGATCCCGTGCGAGTTTTTCTTCGTCAGCGCGTTTTCATAACCTCGGCGCGACCTCGTCCCGAGCGAAGGCGATGAACGGCGCCTGGTCGGGGTTGAGGTCGTGCAGAGCGACGTGCGTGAAGCCCGCGCGGTCGAACTCACGGATCTGCGCGACCCATTCGTCCGGGTCGTTTCCAAGGACGAGGGTTTCCGCCACGTCGTCGGGTCGCACCGCCTTCACGGCGGCTTCGAAGTCGCGCGGTAAAGCGAGGTCCTGCGAGAGCGAGCCGCCGAGCGCGTTGTTCGGCCAACGCTCGTGCGCGATCCGCTTCGCCTGATCCTTCGAGCCGGCGAAGCAGCCCGTGACCTTGCCGTGCTTCGGCCCGCTTCCGCCGGCCTGCTCGTACGTCTTCAGCGTGTCGGCGTCGGGCGCAACGTTCATGTAGCCGTCGCCGATTCGCCCTGCGAGCTCGGCGGCCTGCTCTTGGGCAGCGGCGACGACGATCGGCGGCGGCTCGTCCGGGAGCGTGTACAGCCGCGCCTGCTCAACCGTGTAATGCCTCCCGCGATGCGTCCGGTAGCCGCCCTCCCAGAGCTTTCGGATCACGTCGACGGCTTCCTCGAGCATCTCCAGCCGCTCGTCCGGCGCCGGCCATTTCGCGCCCGTCACATGCTCGTTGAGGTTTTCGCCTGTGCCCACGCCCAGGAAGAAGCGCCCGGGAAGCATCGCCGCCGTCGTGGCAGCGGCGTGCGCGACGATCGCAGGATGGATCCGCATCAGCGGGCAAGTGACGCCGGTGCCGATCGTCAACCGCTCCGTCGCCTGCGCGATCCCGCCGAGCACGCTCCACACGAATGGGCTCTGTCCCTGCGCGTCGATCCACGGGTGGAAATGATCGGAGATCACCGCGTAGGAGAAGCCCGCCTCCTCGGCGGCGCGCGCGTTCGCGACGAGGTCGCGCGGCGCGTGTTCCTCGGAAGACAGCCAGTAACCCAGCTCCACGGCCGCTCCCTACCGGTGCCGCCGCGTGGTAAACGCATGAGCGTGCATGCGCCGACCCTGCGGAGGTTCGCCGCACTCGCTGTTGCGGCTGCAGCCGTCGCGCTGGGCGCGCCGGCGCACGCCTGGGCGCACGCGACCCTCCTCCGGAGCGACCCGGCGGACGGCACCGTGCTGCAGCAGCCGCCGGCGCACGTGACGCTGCAGTTCAGCGAGCCAGTGGAGACGTCCCTCGCCGACATCGCCGTGCTCGACGCGAAGCTCGAGCGCGTCGACCTGCGGCGCATGGGGCACCCACAGCCCGACACGCTCGAGGTGGAGCTCCCGAAGCTGCCGCGCGGCTCCTACCTCGTGACCTGGCGCGTCGTCTCGGCCGACACGCACGCTGTCAACGGCGCGTTCGTCTTCTCGATCGGGACAGGCGCGGGCGCGGCGGCGGTCGCTGCGCGCGGGGGCGGTTCGCAGGCGCCGCCGGAAAGCGTGGAGCTGGCCTTCGCGGTGATTCGGTTCGCGAGCTTCGCCCTCCTGTTCTTCTGTGTCGGCGGCGCGTTCATCGGCGCGATCGTCCGAGACGTCCCGCCCAGCGCCCGCCTGACGCTCGCCGGCGCGGCGGCTGCGCTGGCGCTCGTATCGCTCGTCGGGATCCTCTGCCAGGGCGCCGAGGCCGGCGGGACCGGCTTTCGCGGCGCGCTGGACGCGGACGTGATCTCCGATGTCATGCACAGCCGCTTCGGCCAGGCGTGGGGGATCCGCGCCGGGATCGCGGTCTGGCTCGCAGGCGTTCTGCTTCTCGGCCCGGTCGCCCGCCACGTGGCGGCGGTTCTCGCGCTGGCACTTGTGCCGACGGTCTCGCTTGCCTCGCACGCCGAGGCGGCCGGGACCGGGACCGTGTTCGTGGATCTCGTCCACGTGGCGGCTGCCGCCCTGTGGGCGGGAGGTCTCGCGTTCGTGCTGGTTGCGCTCCTGCTGGAGCGCGTCGGGTCGCGATGGAGGCTCGCAGCCCGCCTCGTCCCCCGTTTCTCCGCAGTGGCGCTCGTTGCGATGGCCTTCGTCGTCTCCGCCGGCGTTCTCAACGCGTACCTGGAGCTGCGGTCATGGAGCGCGCTGTGGCACACGTCCTACGGTCAGCTCGTCGTCGCGAAGGTGGCGTTGGTTCTGCCGGTGCTCGCGCTCGGCGCCTACAACCGCCGCTTCGCCGTACCGGCGCTCCAGCGCGAGGTCTCGACGCCGACGCAGCAGCGTCGCTTCACGAGCGGCGCGCTGGTGGAGCTCGGGCTGGTGGCCGCGATCCTCGGCGTGACGGCGGCACTGGTCGCCGAGCCGCCTGGGAGCGCGGTTGCCGCGACGCCGCCCGGGCCCGTCTCCGCAACGAAGAACGCCGGCCCCTTCGAGCTCGAGCTCCACGTCGATCCGGCACGGGTCGGCGCGAATCGCATCCGGCTCGTCGCGCGTGAGCAGAGCGGCCGCCTCGCGAACCTCGACGAGGTACGGCTTTCCGCGTCACTCGGCGACAGCGGCATCGAGGCGCTCGCTTTCGAGCCACGCTCGGCGGGCCGCGGCCGCTACGTCGTCCGGCGGGCCGTCTTTCCGGCAGCCGGGGAGTGGAAGTTGCGCGTCGCGGTCCGGCGCGGCGAGTTCGACGAATGGACGACGACCGTCGACGTGCCGATTCGTTCCTGAGCTCGACCTCGCCATGCCTCGAGCCTCGCGCGTCGCACAGTTAGTGGCTCAGAGCCACAAAGTCCTGTGCCCCGCACGGCACATCGGCGCGCGAGACTCGAGCTAGTGGCTCAGAGCCACAAAGTCACCGCGGCGGCTCGACTGGCTCCGTCGCCACAATTCGCAGCGGACGGTCGCCGCACTGGACGAGCAGGCTCCCGTCGCTCCGGTCGAGGATCGTGCCTGGCTCCGCGTCGTGTTCTGCCTCGACGAGCTGCGTCTTCGTCACGCGCACCCGTTCGCCGTCGAGCGTCGTGTGCGCGCCGAGGATCCCCGAGACAGAGGGTGTGAACCACGACCGCACCTGGTTGTGCACGTCGCGCGCGGTGCGGCTCCAGTCGATCTCGGCGTACGTGTCCTCGAACACCGGCGCGTGGGTCCCGGCGCCATGCTGAGGCTCGCCGCGGTCGCCGGACTCGAGTCGCGCGAGCGCGTCCGGGAGGAGCCGCGCGACGAGCGGCGTCATCAGCTCGAAGACCGTGTCCGCAGAATCGTCGTCGGAGAGCGGGACGCTCGACTGGGCCAGGATCGGTCCCGTGTCGAAGTCCACGTCCATCACGTGGAAGGTGAACCCAAGCTCACGGTCGTCGGCCCGGAACGTCCAGCCGAACGGGTTCGGCCCCCGCCAGCGCGGGAGCAGGGATGGATGGCCGTTGACGATCCCGAGGCGCGGTGCGGTCAACGCATCTGCCGGGATCCGCCACCCGAACCCGGAGCAGACCGCCACGTCGGCGTCGAGCGCGCGGAGAAGCGGCGCGATCCGGCCGGGCGAGTGAGGCACGACGACATCGATGACCGCCGCGATCTTCGACATCGTCTCCGCGAAGTGCTCGGGGCGCCGCACGTTCGGCATCGCCAGCAGCCCCACCGGCTCGTGGCCGATGCTGGACAAGAGCTCGACGAGACGCGCCGCGACGCGGGGTGCCATCGTGATCACGGCGACCCTCACCCGAGCTCCTTCCTCAACGCGACAGAGAGCGCCGCGAGATCCTCCTCGTCGTTGTAGCCCTGGAACGACACGCGCAAGACAGGCTGCCTCCGCCACTCCTGTGCCAGGACTTCGACCCGGTGCTCGTGAGCGAGGCGCGCGCCGAGCTCGAACGGGTTGCACGGCGGCAGCCGCACCGTCGCCATCTGCAGCACCTCGCCCTCGTTCTCCGCAAGCGGCTCCGCAGCGAACAGCTCCGCAAGCTCGCGGCGGGCACGCAGAGCGAGCGAGCGGCAACGACGCCGAACGTCGTCCCAGCGGTGTTCCTCCTGAAAGTCGATCGCCGCCGGAACCGCGAGATACGGCGACGGGTCATGCGTCCCGTGCCACCGGTGGCGGTCCGCCCACTCGTCGAGCGCCCAGTCCCAGCTCACCACCAACGGCTCGAGCTCGGCCTGCCGCTCCGGCCGAGCATGGAGAAAACCCGCTCCCTTGGGCGCGCAGAGCCATTTGTGGCAGTTGCCGGCGTACCAGTCGGCGCCGAGGCGCTCCAGCTCGAGGGTCACCTGACCCGGTGCGTGCGCTCCGTCGACGAGAACGGCTACCCCGGCCTCCCGCGCACGGCGGCAGACGTCCTCGACCGGGAACAGCAGCGCGGTGGGGGAGCTGACGTGGCTGACGAACAGGACGCGCGTCCGATCGGTCACCGCGGCGAGCAGGTCGTCCGCGGCGCGGGCCGGTGTCGTGTCGACCGCGATGTACCGCGCGCCCGACCGCTCGCAGACCCAGCGCCAGAGCACGTCGTTGCCCCCGTACTCGTGCGTCGTCGCGATCACCTCGTCGCCCGGCCGGAGATCGAGCGATCGCGCGACCATGTTGACCCCCGTGCTGGCGTTCGGCACGAGCACGAGGTTCGCGGCGTCCGCGCCGACGTATGCGGCGAGACGCTCGCGCACGTGTGCGACTGCGGGCGGGAAGCCCCGGTAGAGGCTGAGCGCCTCGACGGGGTTCCGTTCGATCTCTCGCTGGATCTCCTGGTACGCGTCGAGGACGCTCCGCGGGCAGGCGCCGAACGAGCCGTGGTTCAGGAAGACGAGAGTCGGGTCGAGGGCGAAGAGCTCGCGCACCGGCTCAAGCGTAGGCCGCGCACGCGCAACAGTCCTTAACGGATGCACAACCCGTGCTCCAAACAGGCCGGTGCAGCATGGCCGCGTGGCAGTGGACCCTTCGGGATCCCGGTACGGCATTCCTCACGTGGCTGCTCTGGTGGCCGCGGCGGTAATCGGCGGCGCCGTCGCGCTGGGCGGCGCCGCCGTTACCGGCACCCTCGGCGGCGGGACGACTGTTCGCGAGATCGTCTCCTCGCCGCCGGGCTCGAATCCGCCGGTGACGTTCGCGCGGGGGGACGCGCTCTCGATCAACGAGATCTACAAGCGTGCGGCGCCGGGCGTCGTGCAGATCACGAGTACGACCCTCGTCAACGTCCCGCAGGATCCGATCTTCGGCGATCCGTTCGCGCCGCAGCAGCAGCAGACGCAGTCGCTGGGCTCGGGGTTCGTCATCGACAAGACGGGCCACGTAGTCACGAACTACCACGTCGTCGAGGGCGCGACCGATGTCGAAGTGAGCTTCTCGAGCGGCGAACGCGTCAAGGCGAAGATCGTCGGCACGGATGCCGCGACCGACCTGGCCGTCCTCAAGATCAAGACGAGCTCGCGGGCGCTCACGCCGCTGCAGTGGGGCAATTCGGACACCGTGAGCGTCGGCGATTCGGTCGTCGCCATCGGGAACCCCTTCGGCTTCACGCGTTCGGCGACGGCCGGAATCGTGAGTGCCGTCGACCGCTCGCTCGCCGCGCCCGATCAGGTCGGCGTGATCAGCCACGGAATCCAGACGGATGCTGCCCTCAACCACGGCAACTCCGGCGGACCGCTGATCAACGCTGCCGGCGAAGTGATCGGCGTCAACTCACAGATCTCGACGGGCACGACCGGCCAGGAGGGCAACATCGGCATCGGCTTCGCGATCCCGTCGAACACTGTGCGCAACGTGGTCGGGGACCTGATCTCGCAGGGGCACGTGAACCACGCCTTCCTCGGCATCTCCGCGAGCGAGCTCACTCCACAGGTCGCCGAGTTCTTCAACCTCCCGGTCGGCCGCGGTCTTCTCGTCAACAGCGTCGAAAATGGCGCCGCGGCGGCGAAGGGCGGCCTCCGCGGCGGCACGACGCAGGTGACCGTCGCCGGCGAGAGCTGGTCGCTGGGCGGCGACATCATCGTCAAGGCCGACGGGATCGGGACGCCGACGCTCGACAAGCTGCGCGACGTGCTCGCGAAGCACGAGCCCGGCGACAAGATCGAGCTCGTGATCTACCGCGGCAAACAACGACAAACGATTGACGTCACGCTTGGGCGGCAGGCCTCTCCCTGACCCTCGGCTAAGCCGCCCGACACGGCCCCCACACCCCAGGGGCCGGCTCTCGCCGCCGTAGCCAGCACGGTTTCGAGAGCGCAGAGAAAGGGGCCCGACTGCCTGCCCGGGCCCCTTTCGCTTTCAACGGGACGCTATTCGAGCGACTCGACGGCTGGAGCCGGCGACGACAGCGCCTGCTCCGCCGCGGCCTTCACGCCCTCGCTGAGACTGGGATAGATGTGGTGCACGAGGGCGAGGTCGTCGACGGTCGCGCTCAGCTTCAGCGCGACCGCGAGCCCGCCGATGATGTCGCTGCCGCCTCGGCAGACGACGTGCACGCCGAGGACGCGCCGCGTCGTCCGGTCGAACACGACCTTGTAGAGCCCGTGCTGCGTCGCCGTGTACTGCGCGCGTGTTACCGCCTTCAGCGGATGCTTGACGACGTCGACGTCGAAACCTTCGGCGCGCGCCTCTGCTTCGGTCAGCCCGACGGCGGCAAGCTCGGGATCGGTGAAGATCGCGGTCGGGAGGGCTCGGTAGTCGGCTCGGCGCGTGCCGTCGCCGAACATGTCGTCGATCGCGACGCGCGCCTGGTACTGCGCCGTCGGCGTGAACATCGGTCCGATCGCGACATCGCCCGCCGCCCAGACGCAATCCGCCGTCGTGCGCTGGTGGTCGTCGACGACGACGAAGCCACGCTCGGTTTCCACGCCGGCCGCGTCGAGGGCCAGCTCTTCCGTGTTGGGGGTGCGGCCGGACGCGAGCAGCACGTCCGTCACGCGCAGCTCTCGTGCCGCGACCGTCGCCACCGTCAGGTCGCTCTCCCGGCGGAACGCATCGACGCCTGAGCCGAGGACGACGCCGATGCCCTCCGCCTCGAGCGCCGCCTGCAGCTCCGACGCGGCCTCGGCGTCTGCGCGCGCCGCGATCTGATCGCCGTGGTTGACGATCGTGACCTGCGACCCGAACCGCGCGAAGATCTGCGCGAACTCGAGCCCGACAGGCCCACCGCCGACGACCAGCAGCGATGGGGGCACCGACTCGAGCTCGAGCGCGCCGACGTGGTCGAGCCACGGCACGTCGTCGATTCCGGGTACGCGGGGAACCGCGGTCCGCGAGCCGGTCGCGACGAGGATCCGTTCGGCCGTCAGCTCGCGCTCGCCGATCCGTACCGTCCGCGGATCCACGAACGCGGCTTCCGCCTGCACGAGCGTGTGTCTCTGCGCCAGCAGCTCCACCCAGCTGTCCTGTGAGCGGCGGAGCGAGTTCTTCCATCGCTTCAGCTGTCCGAGGTCGATCGCCGCGGGCCCGGCGAGGACGCCACGCGTGGCGGCGTGCGCATTGATGTCATGCACCTGCTCGGCGGCGACGAGGTACGCCTTCGTCGGCCGGCACGCGATGTTGGGGCAGCCGCCGCCCCACCGCTCGCGCTCGATCATCGCGACGTCTGCGCCGTAATCGCGGGACGCCCGGGCGGCGCCGTCCCGCGCCGCAGACCCCGCGCCGATCACGATCAGGTCGAATCGCTCGCTCATTGCAGCGCCTCCTCTCGGCTCGCCGTCGCCTCCACCCGGTTGCCTCGGAAGAAGAAGCCGTGTGGCTCGTCCGGCGAGGCGTCGACGTCGCCGCGGGAATCGCAGACGAGGAACGTGCTGCCGTCGAGGATGCTGATCGTCTCCGCGATCGGTCTCAGTCCCTCCGTCGCCGCGTCCGTTACGTCACGTCACGTGACGGTGCAACGTTACGCTCGCGCGATGGAGGCGGAGGAGGACCGGCAGCTCGTCGCCGCACTGCGGGCGGGCGACGAGGCCGCGTTCAAGCAGCTGATCGACCGGTACCACGCCTCGCTCGTGCGGGTCGCGCAGGCCTACGTGCCGACGCGCGCGTTGGCGGAGGACGTCGCGCAAGAGACGTGGCTCGCGGTGCTGGAGGGGCTCGACCGCTTCGAGGGCCGCTCGTCGCTGAAGACGTGGCTCTTCCGCATTCTCACGAACCGCGCGAAGACGCGCGGAATGCGGGAGCGTCGCAGCCTGCCCTTCTCGGCGTTCGATTCGGACGACGCAGTTGATCCCGACCGGTTCCGCGGGCCCGACGAGCCCTGGCCGGGACATTGGAGCGCGCCTCCGCGCGGCTTCCCGGAGGAGCGGCTGCTCGCGCAAGAGACGCGCGGTGTGATCGAGGACGCGATCCGCAGGCTCCCCGAGACGCAGCGGACGGTGATCACGCTGCGCGATGTCGAGGGGTGGAGCGCCGACGAGGTCTGTAACGCTTTGACGTTGAGCGAGACCAACCAGCGGGTACTCCTTCATCGTGCGCGCTCGTCCGTCCGGGCGGCGCTGGAGCGGTATCTCGAGGACGACACGAAATGACCTACACACCTGCAACTTACGACGAGCTGAGCTGCCAGGAGCTGGTCGAGCTCGTGACCGACTACCTCGAGGGCGCGATGCCGCCCGAGCTCCGGCTGCGGTTCGAGAGCCACGTCGGGCGCTGCGGCGGCTGTCGAACCTACCTGGAGGAGATGCGCCAGACGATCAGCGCGACGGGGTCGCTGACGGTCGAGGCGATCTCACCCGAGGCCGAGCGGGCGCTGCTGGAGGCGTTCCGCGGCTTTCACCGCTGACGCTGCCGCGGCCCGGCAGCCGACCGCAGCCCGACGCGTAAGGTCCGACCGATGGAGCCGCAACGCGGAGACGTGCTGCTCGACGAGCCTGCGCTCGACGAGGAGGAGGAGCTCTGGACGGATGACGCCGGTACCGACCACTACGGCTGGTTCTGCGTTGCGACCGCTCCGTTTCCGTGCCCAGCCGCCGGGTGCACGTTCGTCGCGAATCACATGACGGCGGCGCACCTGATCCTGGTGTGGGAGCAACAGGACGATCCAAACCTGCTCCGTCACGCGCAGCGGGCGAAGGAGGTCGGCCGCAACCCGCGCGTCGTCGTGTACCGCAGTGAGTTCGGCCCGAGCGCGTCCTACTACGCCTGGGAGGCCGCAGGACGGCCAGTCCACGGAATCCGCCCGGAATGACCTCTCGCGCCCCTGGCCGCCGACCGCTCCCGCCGGGCGGAGCCCCGCTCCGCGGTCGGCTCGGCCCGCTGACCGCGCGCTCACCTACGAGGCCGTGCCGCTTGCACTGCCTCTCCGGCGATCACGTGGCCAGCGAGCCGCCGGGAGCCCGAAAGGGACGCTTTTGATCGACGAGGCGTGGGGCAGCATCCTGACGCTCGGCGTCGAGGAGGAGCTGATGCTCGTCGACGCGGAAACGCTCTCGCAGCGGCCCGCTTCGAGCGAGGTGATTCCCCGGGTGCGCGTCGAACGCGGGCTCGTGAAGCACGAGCTCTTCGAGTCGATCGTCGAGCTGAACAGCGGCATCTGCAAGTCGAGCGATGAGGCGCTGGAAGTGCTCCGTGCCCTGCGGCAAGCGACGGCCGAAGCCGCGGCGGAGATCGGCTGCATGGTTGCCGCCGCAGGGTCTCACCCGACGGACATTCCGAGCGACCAGGAGATCGCCGACGAGCCGCACTACCGGACGTTCATCGAGTACGCCGGCGCGACCGCGAGACGGCAGGGGGTTCAGGGCGTGCACGTGCACGTGGGGATGCCCGACGCGGAAACGGCTCTGCGCGTCCTCGACCATCTCGTGCCGTGGCTGCCGCTCGTGCTGGCGCTCTCGGTCAACTCGCCGTGGCTCGAGGGCGAGCGAACGGAGTTGCTCTCGACACGCGCGGAGGTTCTCGGGCTGCTGCCCCGTCACGGGGCGCCACCGCATTTCGAGTCGTGGGCCGACTGGGAGCGGCTGATTCGGCGCTTCTGCGATGCCGGCGTAGTCGACAATTACGGCGCGCTGCACTGGGACGCACGGCCGCACCCGCGCTTCGGCACCGTCGAGATCCGGATGCCGGACCAGCAGACCGATGTCTCGCGTACTGCCGCTTTCGCGGAGCTGATTCGCGCGCATGCCGCGTGGGCGCTCGAGCAGCCTCCGCGCAGGCACGACGCGACCGAGACGACCATCTACGACCAGAACCGGTGGGCGGCGTCGCGGTTCGGGCCGGCCGCGGCGCTAATCCATCCCGACCGCGCCGGCGATTCGGTCGTCGCGACCGAGCTGTACGCGGAGCTATCCAATCGGATCGGCGCCGACCCGCTCGATCCGACGGTTTGTGAAGCCGAAGCGCAGCTCGCGTTCGACGACCCGCACGAAGCAGCGAGCGACGTGGTGCAGCGCTCGCTAGCGTAGAAGCGTGCGCAGCGAGACGTTTGACGTAACGGGAATCCGCTGCGAGCGCTGCGTGCTGCGCCTGGGCAAGGCGCTCGAAGGTCACGAAGGCCTGGAGTACGCGAACGCGAACCTGCTGGGCCAGGTCCGCCTCGACTTCGACGAGGAGAAAACGAGCCTCGACGACCTGTTGGCGAAGATGGCGCAAGCGGGGTTCCGGCCCATCGCCGCGTAAGCGCCCTCGCGCGCAGCCGGGCTTGGCCTCGGTCCTGGAGCCGCCCTGCTCGCTACTTCGTCGTCGCGTCCTCGTCCGGGACGTCCCGGTATCTGTCGCCGCCTGTGATTCCCGGCGAGTCGTACCTCGGCGGGTCGGGCTCGTGCGACGCGAGTGCTTCGCGCGTGCGGACGCGGCTGCTGATCGGGTCGACGCCGGCCCTGACTGCGTCCTCCTCGGCCGTCCGCCCCGGATCGTCCGGGAGGACGTCGCCGTAGCCGCGGGTGAGCGGATCGTCGAATCCCTGTGCGAGCCCGTAGTGCTCCGCGATCGCGCGGATGTCGTGACCGCCGTCGTGAACTTTCGGAGACGAGTGGATCAGCTGCTTCGACAGCGTCGTGCGCGCTTTCTTGTTGACGTCGTCGAGCTCGACGAACGTCCTCGGCACTGCGTGCTTCGTATTGAAGATCCCGTGCTCGACGATCAAGAAGTCGCCGTCTTCCTCGCAGATGTTGCCCACCTTGTCGTCGTCCAGCGTGACCAGCTCGTACCCCCGCATTCTCTCCTCCTGTCCTCCGTGTAGGTCCCCGGCGCGTCTACCCAGAAAGGCCCTGGAATATGCGCCGACGGGGTCGCGTTTACGCGTTGGTAGGGTGGCCGGCGGATTGACTGAACCGACGTCCGCCGAAACCAAACGGCTCGCACAGGGGGCCTTGGATCGTGTGCGTTTCGAAGAGGAAGCGCTCGAGCTCTCGGACCAGGTCTACCGGGTCGCCCGGCACCTCGCCGGCTCGCGCGAGGAGGCGGAGGAGCTGATGCAGGAGACCTACGTCCGAGCGTTCCGCAGCTGGCAGTCGTTCACGCCCGGAACGAACCTGCGCGCCTGGCTGCTTCGCATCCTCACCAACCTCAACATCGATCGCGGCCGGCGCAAGCAGCGCGCTCCGCAGATGACGTCGCTGGACGAGAAGGGCGACTACTACCTGTACGACAGGCTCGAGGAGGCCGAAGGACGGCCGCTCGACGAGGAGCGCGTGATCGAAAAGCTGTCGCAGGACTCGATCGTGGAAGCGCTCACGCACGTTCCGCACGACTTCCGCGACGTGCTCGTGCTCGTGGACATCGGCGACTTCAGCTACGCGGACGCGGCCCAGATCCTCGACATCCCGATCGGCACCGTGATGTCGCGGCTCCACCGCGCGCGGCGTATTCTCAAGAAAGAGCTTGCGGAGGAGGCGGTCGGGTGAGCGGCTACGCGTTCGATCCGTGCGAGCGGTGCGAGGAGATGATGCAGCCGTACCTCGACCGCGAGCTGACCGCCGGCGAGATGGCGGAGGCAGAGACGCATCTCGACGGATGTGCCTACTGCCGTCGCCGTTATCGATTCGAGGTCTCGCTGCGCCGTTACATCCGGACTGCGGTCACCGAGCCGATGCCGGCGGAGCTCAAGGCGAAGCTGTCCCAGCTGCGCATCGAGTTGCACTAACGCCTGTCCACGTCCCCCGGCGGCCTCAGGTCGCCGCACGGGACGAGCGTCACCGCGAACGCGCGCGCGCCGGTGTCGGGGACCGCGTCCCACACACGGCGGGCGAGCAGCACCGGGTGTGACCGGTTGACGCCGTCGTAGGTCGCGGCGAGCCGGTCGCCTACATCCTCCCTCCACGCTGCGATCACCCGATCGACGGCGCGAGGATCGAGGTTCGGTCCGTCCGCGAGGACGACGACAGCCGCTTCGACGCCGCCGACGAGCGCGCGGAGCCCGCACCGCAGCGACGCCCCAGGCCCGCGTTCCCATTCTGCGCAGTAGACGACACGCACCCCCGCATCGAGCTGGTGCGCTCCGGCTACGACGACCAGATCCTCGACCGCGCTCGCGCCGAGCGCTGCGAGCACGCTCGGGAGGAACAGGCGCTGCTTCGGCGATCCGAAGCGTGACGCGGCGCCCGCTGCGAGGACGACCGCGCCGACCACTCAGGAGGCCTTGACCAAGACGTCGCGGATCACGACGGGCTCTGTCGGCTGCTCCGAGCCGTCCCCGAGGGTGCCGATCTTGTCGACGACGTCGAGGCCGTCCATGACCTTGCCGACGATCGCGTAGTCCGGCGGCAGGCCGGCGTCCTCCGCTGTGACGACGAAGAATTGGCTGCCCGACGTCCCGGCCGGTTCGTCGCCTGCCTTCGCCATCGCGACGACGCCGTGCGTGTACTTCGCGTTCCGCGGCGGCGGGTCGACAGTCTGATAGCCGGGGCCGCCGAGACCGGACGAGGTCGGATCTCCGCCCTGGATCACGAACCCCGGCACGATGCGGTGGAAGGCGGTCCCGTCGAAGAAGTCGCGGTTGGCGAGGAACACCAGCGACGCGGCCGTCTTCGGCGCGAGCTTCTGATCGAGCTGGACCGTGAACGAGCCGCAATTCGTCTCGAACACCAGCGAGTAGTTCTTTCCGGGGTCGAGCTCCTCCTTGGACGCCTTCAGCGTGCCGTTCGGCTTCGTCTTTGTCTGCCCGGCCTCGCACGTGCGCGACGACTGCCCGCCGCTCACCGCGGTCGTTGCCGGCGGAGTCCGTGCGGTCTCGTCGCTTCCGCCGCAGCCGGCCAGCAACAGGGCGGCGACGAGCAGGAGCGCGCGCTTCACGACGTGCGATGGTACTCGCGACAATTCGGATGGTGGAGCGAGGCCCGATCCGCTACGCGCGCAGCGGCGACGTCAACATCGCCTATCAGGTCACCGGCGACGGGCGGCTCGACCTCGTGCTCGTCCCTGGCTTCTTCTCGCACCTCGAGATCGACTGGGCGCACGCGGCGTCGCGACACATGTTCGAGCGGCTCGCGTCGTTCGCGCGGCTGATCAGGTTCGACAAGCGGGGTACCGGCCTCTCGGACCGCTCCGTCGGGCTGCCCGACTTCGAGGCGCGGATGGACGACGTACGCGCGGTGATGGACGCGGCGGGCTCCGAGCGCGCCGCGCTCTTCGGCTACTCCGAGGGGGGCCCGATGTCGGTGCTGTTCGCAGCGACGTACCCGGCGCGGACGCACGCCCTCGTCCTCTACGGGACGTACGCGAAGCGGTTGCGGTCGGACGACTACCCGTGGGCGCCGACGTGGGAGGAACGCGTGGCGGGCGCCGAGGAGCTCGAGGCGGGCTGGGGAGAGGATTTCGATCTCGAGGCCATGGCCCCAAATGCCCCTCCGGACCTCGTGCAGTGGTTCCAGGGCCGCGGCCGCGCAGCTCTGAGCCCACGCGGCGCGCACGACCTGATCCTGATGAACTCGAAGGCGGACGTACGCGATGTTCTGCCGCTCGTGCAGGCGCCGACGCTCGTCCTCCATCGAACCGGCGACCGCGACGCGAAGGTTGCCGAGGGACGATTCCTCGCGGAGCGGATTCCGGACGCGAGGTTCGTCGAGCTCCCGGGTGAGGACCACGTCCCGCAGGTGAACCCGGACCAGATCCTCGACGAGATCGAAGAGTTCCTTACCGGCGTCAGGCCCGCGGCCGTTGTCGATCGCGTCCTCGCAACCGTTCTCTTCACCGACCTCGTCGGTTCGACCGAGCTCGTGCAGGAGTTGGGCGACCGCCGCTGGAGCGAGCTGGTCGGGCGACACGACGAGGTGGTGCGACGGGAGCTCGGCCGCTTCGGCGGCGAGGAGGTCGACACAGCCGGCGACGGCTTCTTCGCGCTCTTCGAGGGCCCGACAAGCGCGATCCGCTGCGCGCTCGCCGCGCGCGACTCGATCCGTGCTCTCGGCGTCGCCGTGCGGATCGGCATCCATACCGGCGAGGTCGAGCGCCCGCTCGACGCGAAGCCGCGCGGAATCGCGGTCAACGTCGGCGCGCGCGTCGCGGCGAGGGCGCAAGGTGGCGAGGTGCTCGTCTCCGGGACGACGTGCGACCTCGTCGCAGGCTCCGGATTGGCGTTCGACGACCGCGGCGACGTCGAGCTGAAGGGCGTCGGCGTGCGCCGTCTCTACGCGGCGATTGCCTGACGCGCACGCTTGACGAGTGCGTCGAGGATGCGCGTCTTGTACGCATTCCCCGGCAGCGGCGTCGCCCCGTCCAGGTGCAGCCACGGGATCGGCGCCACCCCCGCGAGGCCGAAGCGCACGTCGTCGCCGAAGCGAGCCGCCGCAACGCCGACGAGCGCAAACGACCAGCGTGCGCGGTCCATCGCCTTGAGGTACGTGCTCGCGTCCGGTCGCGGCACCTCGAGCTCGAGGATCAGCTCGTCGGCGGCAAGTGTCGTCAGCTCGCGGTTCGCGTCGTCCGGGAGCCGGTAAAGGTCAGCGATCGGCAGCTCGCGGCGGTCCGTTCGGACGGTCGCGCCGAGCGCGAGCAGCGCCGCCGCCGGATCGGACGGGTGCGCCGACGCGCAGAACTCGTTCGCGAAGATCGCGTGCTCGCGGTGCTGGCCCTCGCGCGCGTGGCACCGGTCACCGCCATGGAGGCGGCACGGGAAACGCAGGCGCCAGTACCAGCAGCGCGTCGCCTGGAGCAAGTTGCCGCCGATCGTGCCCGCCGCACGGAGCTGCGGCGACGCCGAGAGCCGGCACGCCTCGCGCAAAGCGTCCGGGATCTCGGGGTCGACCTCGAGCTCGCCGAGGGTGGTGCCGGCGCCGATCTGCGTTTGTGGCTCTGAGCCACGAACTCCCTTCGGGACGGCACGGCGCAGGTCGACGAGGGTGTCGGCGCGCAGGATCCGCTCGCGCAGCAGCGGCACCACCTCCGTCCCGCCGGCGAGGGCGACGGCGCCGTTCCCCAGCGCCGCGACGGCCGCCTCAGTCGACTCAGGCCGGGCGAGCTCCACGCGTCTCCGCAGATGCACGCAGGCGCTCGTACAGCGCCGCGCTCGACCCGACCAGGCTCGGCTCGAGATCGTCGGGCAGACCTGCCACGTCCGCCGCGTCGACGACGAACACCTTCGGCGTCCCGTCCGCTGGCAGCACGACGAGCCGCGTCTCGCGCGCGACGTCGAAGACGAGGCGCGAAAGCTCGGGCGTGAGCCGCTCCACGAGGAACGAGGCGCCGTCCTCGTCGACGAGGAGCTGGGCCCGGCCGCCGTCGGCGGTCATCGCGGCGGTTCGCTCGCCGGCGAGCCCGCTCCGCGCCAGTGCGAGCTCGAGCGCCGCCGGGTCGACCGGCACCTCCTCGCCCCCGCGGAACGCGGCAAGGAAGAGGTCGAGGCTCATGCCGGCACCTGTTCCCGCTCGTGCTCCCGACGTCGCGCCTCGTCGAGCGCGCGGAGCATCTCCTCGCGGGTGATCGGCAGCGAGCGCACGTCGGCGCCCGTTGCGTCCCGGATCGCGTTCGCGATCGCGGCAGCCACCGGAACGATCGGCGGCTCTCCGAGCCCCTTCGACCCGAGATTCGTCAGGTGAGCATCCGGCTGGTCGACGAACTCCGCCACGATCTCGGGCACGTCAGCGATCGTCGGCAGCTTGTATGCGTCCAGCGAGCGTGTCAGCACGGCCCCGGTCCCCGGGTCGAGCAGCCGGGTCTCAGAGAGCGTGTGGCCGATGCCCTGGATGACGCCGCCCTCGACCTGCGAGCTTGCGCCGAGTGGGTTGACGATCCGGCCGACGTCGTGGATCGCGGCAACGCGGGCCACGCGGATCTCGCCGGTCTCGACGTCCACCGCCACTTCCGCGACGTGGACGCCGAACGTCAGCGTCTGCATCCCGGCAGGATTCGGCCCGCGGGCGCCCTTGCCGAGGATCTGGCCGGCCTCCATGACTCCGACCACCGCCTCGAGCGGCCACGCGCCGCCGTCGGAGCAGACGACGCTGCCGCCCTTCAGCGACAGCGTCCGTTCCTCCTTGTGATAGCGCTGCGCCGCGATCTCGACGATCTGCCGCGCTGCGTCGGCCGCGGCTGCGCGAACGGCCGGCCCCATCGACGGGATCGTCGACGACCCCGCCGAGATCGACGCGTACGGCCCGCGCGCGGAATCGCCGAGTGCGACCGCGACACGGTCGAGCGGCAGACCGAGCTCCTCCGCGGCGATCTGTGCCATCGCCGTGCGCGAGCCGGTGCCGATGTCCTGCATCGCCGTGATCACCTGTGCGCGTCCGTCCGAGCCGACCCGCACCCAGGCGTACGACGGCGGTCCGCCCGCGCCGTACCAGATCTGGGACGCGACTCCGACGCCGTGCTTCCACGGGCCTTCGCTCCGAGCACGCACGTCGTCGCGTCGCGCCCAATGCGCGTCCGCCCGGCGGTAGCACTCGATCAGGTTCTTCGAGGAGAACGGGCGCTCGTCTTTCGGGTCGGCGTCTGCGTGGTTTCGGCGCCGCAGCTCGAGCGGGTCGAGGTCCAGCTTCGCCGCGACCTCGTCGAGCAGGCACTCGAGGCCGAACGTTCCTTCGGCGAAGCCGGGCGCGCGGAAGGCCGCCATCGGCGGCGTGTTCAGCTTGGCGCCGTACTCCACCGTCTCGACGTTGTCGCAGGCGTACAGGATCTGCATGGGACCCGCGGTCGGAGCGAGCCACCCGCTCCACCCGACGGCCGCGATGTACTCGCCCTGCAGCGCGACGAGCGTTCCGTCCCCGCGCGCGCCTGCGCGCAGCTTCTGGATCGTGGCGTTGCGGTTGCCGGTGTCCAGGTTTTCCTCATGGCGAGTGAGCGCGCAGCGAACGGGACGACGCGTGCGCTTCGCCAGCTCCGCGGCGACGTACGTGTGCGTGCCGGCGCCGTTCTTGGCGCCGAACCCTCCGCCCATGTATTCGCAGACGATGCGGACTTTGTCCGCCGGCAGCCCGAGGTTCTCCGCGAGCTCGTTCCGGACACCCCAGATGAACTGCGTCGACGTGTACACGTGGAGCTCGTCGTCCACCCATTCGCAGATCGACTGGTGAGGCTCGAACGCGTTGTGGAGCACGCTCTGCGTCCGGTATTCGGCCTCGATGACGACGTCGGCTTGCGCGAACCCGCGCGCGACGTCGCCGCGCGAGTACCGCTTCGGAGCGGACACGAAGCTCTCACGCCGAACGGCCTCTTCCGGGTCGAGCAGCGGCTCGCGAACCTCCCACTCGACGTCGAGCGCGTCGACCGCGGCGCGCGCCAGCCCATAGCTGTCCGCTGCGACCGCTGCGACCGGTTGCCCCTGATAACCCGGCGCCGGCACGAGCCGCTCGAGCTCGCCGGGAGCGAGGACGGCGCGGACGCCGGGCATCCCCAGCGCGGCGGTCGCGTCGAACCGCTTCACCGATGCGCGCGCGTACGGCGAGCGGACGATCGCCGCGTGGAGCATCCCCGGAAGCGTGATGTCGGCGGTGTAGCGCGCGGTTCCGGACGCGCGGTCGCGGCCGTCGACCCGTTGCGCCGGACGGCCGACGACGTCGCCGGGGCCGGCAGGCCACTGGTCGAGCGGATCCTCCTCGACCACGAGCCAGACCTCCTCGTACTGCCCCTCGACTTCCTTCTCCGTCCGGATCAGTCGCGCCAAGTCGCAATCGCCTCCTCGATCTTCGGATACGTCCCGCAACGGCAGAGGTTCCCGGCCATCGCGTGCCGAATCTCGTCGCGGGACGGCGACGCATTCGCCTCCACCAGCGCGACCGCGGACACGACCTGCCCAGGCGTGCAGAAACCGCACTGGACGGCGTCGGTGCGGACGAACGCATCCATCATGGCGTGGTCGCGAAGGCCTTCGATGGTGGTGATCTCGCGGTCCTCCAGTACGTGCGCGAGCGTGATGCACGAGAGCGTCGGAATGCCGTCGACGAGGACGGTGCAGGAGCCGCAGTGCCCTTCGTAGCACGCGATCTTCGTTCCCGTCAGGCCGAGGTCGTCGCGGAGGAAATCCGCGAGCGAGCGTCCGACCGGAGCGTCGAGCGCGTGGCGCTGGCCGTTGACCGTCAGGTCAGGCATGGCCGGTCACTGCCAGGATGTCCGCGAGGTGGACGAGCCGAAACGCGTAGCGGCCGACGCGCAGCCGTTCGCGTTCGTCCTCGAGCTGAAGCGCCTCGTCGTAGAGGGCCTGCGCGGCGAGGATCAGCTCGCGGATCTGCTCCGTCTGCTCGCGGTACCCGTCCGACGGGCCTTCGCACGTGTTCAGGGCGAGGCCGAGCACGCCGATCGTGTCGGGTTGCCGCGTCCACATCATCGGCGTCGCCATCGACAGGTACTGGTGGATGCGCGCGAACAGCGTCGGCTGTGAGAACACGTCCCCGCCCTTCGGCGTCGACGGCTCGGGCGGCGAGTCGCCATCGGCGATGTGCGCCGCGTTCTCGGACAGAAGGGCACGCACCTCGGCCTCGTCGAACCCGGCGAGGCGCGCCGTTCGCAGCGCCATCAGCAGCGACGTCGGCTGTCGCCCATAGGGATAGTCGGAGGCGTACACGATCTGCTCCGGTGGCATCTGCCGGTAGAAGTCGAGCAGGTCGACGGGGCTCCAGGTCGATGTGTCGAAGTAGACGCCGGGGTAGCCGGCGAAGCGCGCCGTCAGGTTCGCCATGTCGGCGATGCCGGCGTGCGCGACGATCAGCTGCACCGCGGCGCACCGGCGCACGAGGGCCTCGAGGTGCGCGGCGATCGGCGGTAGCCCGCGGCCTCCGTGGATCAGGATGGGCACCTTGCGCTCCGCGGCGAGCTCGAAGACCGGGGTCAGGCGCGCGTCCTCCAGCGAGATCTTCTGCGCGCGCGGATGGAGCTTGATGCCCCGTGCGCCGAGATCGAGACATCGCTCGGCCTCCTCGATCGGCGACTCGTTGAGGTCGAGCCGGACGAACGGAATCAGGCGGCCGCCGCTTGCGCGCGCGTGCTCGAGCGTCCGGTCGTTCGGCGCGCGAAAGGACGGATGCCGGTCGGGCTCGTCCAGGCAGAACATGAACGCGCGGTCGATGCCGAACTCGTCCATGATCGCGAGCAGCTCCGCGCGGCGGCCGGCCATGCCGTCGATGTCGTCGCCGAGGTGGACGTGCGCGTCGAAGATCGGGACGCCGTTGGGCAGGTCGGCGCGCAGCTCGCGCGACCAGGTTTCGAGCAGCTGCTGCGCGCGCTCGAGCGGCGCCATCAGCCGAGCTCGGCGAGCGGCCGCTCCGGCGGGCCGACGTAGGTTGCGCTCGGACGGATCAGCCGGCCCGTCAGCTTTTGCTCGACGATGTGCGCGGACCAGCCGGCGGTTCGCGCGCAGGCAAAGAGCGCGGGCGTGACCGCGGCCGGGATCTCCGCCAGTTCGAGGACGATGGCCCCCCAAAACTCGACGTTCGTCTCCAGCGGCCGGTCCGGGTACTTCTCGCGCAGTGCCGCGATCGCGGCCTGCTCGAGCTGCTCCGCGACCTCCACGCGCGGCGATCCCAGCTCGGTCGCCGTACGCTTGAGCACGCGCGACCGCGGGTCCTCGGCGCGATACACGCGGTGGCCGAAGCCCATGATCCGCTGCCCGCGCACCAGCAGGTCCGCGACGTAACGCTCCGCGTCGCCGAGCTCGGCGACGGCATCCAGCATCGGCAGGACGCGCGCGGGAGCTCCCCCGTGCAGCGGTCCGGACAGCGACCCCACGGCGCTCGCGATGCAGGCCGCGCAGTCGGCCCCGGTCGACGCGGCAATGCGCGCCGTGAACGTCGAGGCGTTCATGCCGTGCTCCGCCGCCGAGACCCAGTACACGTCGAGGGCCTTCGCCTTCGTCTCGTCGAGCTCGCCGTGCCAGCGGATCATGAACTGCTCGGCTGCCGTCTCTCCGCGCTCGACCTCGGCATTCGGAACAGGCGGGCCGTCTCCGCGGAGCGCTTGCGCCACGATCGAGATCGTCGCCGACGAGAGCTTCGCCAGATCCTCCCGTGCCTCGTCCGCGGAGATATCGACGAGCTGCTTCAGCCCCCAGCGCGGCGCCAGGGTCGGCAGCGTCGCCTGGAGATCGACGCGCGCATCGCCGGAGCGGCTGACGGGCTCGCACTCCGGCCCGGGGAGGGGCAGCCCGCGGTCGAGCGACTCGTTGACGACGAGGCCCCACACCTGCTCGAACGGAACCCTCCCGCCGAGCTCCTCGATGTCGACGCCCCGGTAGCGGAGCGCCGACCCTTCCCTGTCGGGCTCGGCGATCTCCGTCTCGAAGGCGACGACGCCCTCGAGGCCGAGGTTCGCGGTTGCAGGCACGTTCGCATTCTTCCTGAACGGGCACGCCGGCCGACGCAGCGTCGACATCGCCACTGGCCGAAACGGACGCGTCCCAGTGCCTGGCACCGGGACGTGGCTTGCTGGGACGCATCCGCGCTCCGTTCGAGCGCGCCAGACGCGAGGTGCCGGATCGGACACGTCTCGATGCCTGGCACCGAGACGTGTCCGAAAGGGACGGCGCTCGGCCTGCTTCGGCGCGGCGATAAAGTCCCGCGCATGAGTGACGTCATCATCCACGGCGACACCGTTCGCCACCCCGAGCTGCGGCACGAGGTGCCGCTGAGCCTCGGCGACCCGTTCCTGTACATGGAGAAGGACGGGCGCAAGCACCTCGTGATCACCGACTTCGAATGGCCGCGGATCGAGGACGCGGACCTCGACGCGGAGCTGATCTCGCCGTTCACCCTCGGCCTCGACGAGCTGACGAAGACGGGGAAGCCATGGTGGGAGCTGGTTCTCGAGCTTGCGCTGCGCGGCGTGCGGCACGTGGGCGTAAGCGAGGCGAAGGTTCCGCACACGTTTCCGCTCGAGCTCGCGGACCACCTGCGGGCAAACGGTATCCAGCTCACGCCCGACCGCGAGTTCTTCGTCGAGCGCCGGCGCGCCAAGACGGAGACGGAGCTGGAAGGGATTCGGCGGGCCCAGCGCGCCGCGGAAGCGGGGATGGACGCCGCGCGCAATCTCCTGCGGAGCGCCGAGCCCTCGAATGGGACGCTGAGCGTCGACGGCGAAGCGCTCACCTCCGAACGGATCAAGGAGGCGATCCAAGAAGCGTTCATGGCGAACGGCTGCTTCGCGGACGAGTTCATCGTCTCGCACGGCGCCCAGTCGGCGATCGGGCACGAGATGGGCTCGGGCGCGATCGCGCCGGGCGAGCCGATCGTGATCGACCTCTGGCCGCGCGATGCCGAGACCGCGTGCTTCGCCGACATGACCCGGACGTTCTGCGTCGGCGATGCGCCGGAGGAGCTGCGCGAGTACCACCGCGTAGTGAAGGAGTCGCTCGAGCGCTCGCTGGAAGCCGTCCGGGCCGGCGAGAGCGGAAAGCGCGTCTACGAGATCTCGTGCGAGCCGTTCCACCGCGCTGGGTACAAGACGCTGCTGAACAAGCAGGACGGCGAGGTCATCCACGACGGGTACTTCCATTCGCTCGGCCACGGCGTCGGGCTGGAGGTGCACGAGCAGCCGAGCCTCTCGCGCCTCGAGAGCGACCTGCGCGCGCGGGACGTCGTCACGCTCGAGCCCGGTCTGTATCGCCAGGGGTTCGGCGGGTGCCGCCTCGAGGACCTGGTGCTCGTCACGGAGAACGGGGCCGAGAACCTCACGAAGTATCCGTACGACCTCGAGCCGTGACGGAAACAGCGGGACGAGCGATCGACACGCTCCTCCTGGAGGAGCGCCGCTACCCGCCGCCGCCGGAGTTCGCCGCACAGGCGAATGCGCAGCCGGGCATCTACGACCGCGACCCGGACGAGTTCTGGGAGACGGAGGGGCGCGAGCGCGTCACGTGGTTCGAGCCGTTCACGACCGTCTGCGACTGGAGCCTTCCCTACGCGAAGTGGTACGTCGGCGGCAAGCTGAACGTGACGTACAACTGCGTCGACCGCCACGTCGAGGCCGGGAACGGCGACCGCGTCGCCTACTACTGGGAGGGCGAGCCCGAGGGCGAGCGGCGGGAGGTCACGTTCGCCGAGCTCCAGCGCGAGACGACGAAGCTCGCGAACGCGCTCGAGTCGCTCGGCGTGGGCAAGGGCACGCCCGTGGGGATCTACATGGGAATGGTCCCGGAGACCGCGGTGGCGATGCTCGCGTGCGCGCGCATCGGGGCGCCGCACACCGTCGTCTTCGGAGGTTTCTCGGCCGACTCGCTCGGCGGCCGGCTCCAGGACATGCAATGCGAGGTGCTGATCACGCAGGACGAGGCATGGCGTCGCGGCGCGACGGTGCCGCTCAAGCGGACGGCGGACGAGGCGCTTGCCGAGTCGCCGGCGGTGCGCAGCGTAATCGTCCTCCGCCGTACGGGCAACGACGTCCCGATGACTGAAGGCCGCGACCACTGGTGGCACGAGGTCGCGACCGACGAGAGCGAGCGCCCGTGCGAGCCGATGGACGCGGAGGACCTGCTCTACCTCCTCTACACCTCCGGCACGACCGCGCGCCCGAAGGGGATCGCGCACACGACCGCCGGCTACCTCGTCGGCGTCGCGACGACGCACCACTACGTCTTCGACGTCAAGCCGGAGTCGGTGTACTGGTGCGCCGCCGACGTGGGCTGGGTGACCGGCCACAGCTACATCGTCTACGGGCCGCTTTGCAACGGCACGACAGGCGTTCTCTACGAAGGGACGCCCGACTTCCCTGACCGCGACCGCTGGTGGGAGATCGTCGAGCGCTACGGCGTCGACATCCTCTACACCGCGCCGACCGCGATCCGGACGCACATGAAGTGGGGCCCGGAGCACGCGCAAGGGCACGACCTTTCCTCGCTGCGCCTGCTCGGCTCCGTCGGCGAGCCGATCAACCCCGAGGCCTGGGTCTGGTACCACGAGCACATCGGCGGCGGCCGCTGCCCGATCGTGGACACGTGGTGGCAGACGGAGACCGGGATGATCCTGATCACGCCCCTCCCGGGGATCACGACCACGAAGCCGGGCTCGGCGACCAAGCCGTTTCCGGGGGTGGAGGCGGCGGTCTACGACGAGCAGGGGAACGAGGTCGGTCCGGGCGGCGGCGGCTACCTCGTGCTCGAGCGCCCATGGCCGGCGATGCTGCGCGGGATCTACCGCGACGACGAGCGCTACCGCGAGACGTACTGGTCGCACTACCCGGCCGCCTACTTCGCAGGGGACGGCGCACGAATCGACGAGGACGGCGACTTCTGGCTGCTCGGCCGCGTCGACGACGTGATGAACGTCTCCGGGCACCGGATCTCGACGATCGAGGTCGAGTCGGCGCTCGTCGACCACCCTCGGGTCGCGGAGGCCGCTGTCTGCGGGCGGGCGGACGCGCAGACCGGCCAGGCGATCGTCGCGTACGTGACGCTGAAGGGCGGCGACGAGGGCTCGGTCGAGATGCTGGAGGAGCTCCGCAACCACGTCGGCAAGAAGATCGGCCCGATCGCGAAGCCGGCGAACATCGTCTTCACGCCCGAGCTGCCGAAGACGCGGAGCGGCAAGATCATGCGTCGGCTCCTCCGCGACGTTGCCGAGCATCGCGCGCTGGGCGACACGACGACGCTCGCCGATCCGAACGTCGTCGACGAGATCAAGACGCGGGCGGTCTCCGAGAAGTCGGAGGACTGACCGCCGTCGCAGGCGATGACCGACCACCGGCGGCTCGGCGTCGACCTCTTCAACGAGGTGTGGCGCCTGATGGAGACGCGCGAAGACGACGACCGGATGCTGCACGCGGCGCACGCGTCGCGCTACCACTGGGGCGAGGCGCCCGAGTCCAAGCCTGAGAACCTCGCGCGCGGCGAGTGGCAGGTCGCGCGCGTGTACACCGTCCTCGGTTGCGCCGAGCCTGCGCTCTGGCACGCGCGGCGGTGTCTCGAGCACTGCGAGCAAAACGGGATCGCGGACTGGGACCTCGCCTACGCGTACGAAGCGCTCGCGCGGGCCCATGGGGTCGGCGGCAACGAAAGCGAGGCGGCGGCGTGGAAGGACAAGGCGCGCGAGGCGGGCGACTCGATCGCCGACCCCGGGGATCGCGAGCACTTCGACGAGGACTATTTGACTCTCCCGTAACGGGAGGTCGAACAATCGGCGAGATGCTCGGGACGAAGGACCTGCTCTCGATCGGACGCTTCGGGCGTCTGAGCGGGCTGACCGTGAAGGCGCTCCGCCACTACGACGAGATCGGGCTCCTGCGCCCGGCTCGCGTGGATGAGTGGACGGGATACCGCTACTACGCGCTGTCGCAGGCGCGCGACGCGGAGGCGATCCGGCGCCTGCGCTCGCTCGACG
>Ga0126312_10000140_pt1 | contig 33926 bp, 39 predicted proteins | sample Plot104A_FD_92537 | JGI IMG/M metagenome (GOLD analysis project Ga0126312, IMG submission 92537) | Serpentine soil microbial communities from UC McLaughlin Reserve, CA, USA - Plot104A | ecosystem: Environmental > Terrestrial > Soil > Grasslands | place: USA: UC McLaughlin Reserve, Lake County... | reverse complement strand
TCGTCTCCACCTCCTTCAACGGCCGCGGGGCGGTGCACTACCGGCGCTACTCGGGCCGGCACCGCTGGCGCACGATCAACGTCTGGTGCCATCCGCTCATGCGGGGGCTCGGCCCGGCGCCCAGGACCGACACCGTCCGCCCCGACAGGGTCGACGCCTACATGTGGATTGGCCGGCCGGGGTACTCGGGCGGAGGCTGCAACGGGGGCCCCCTGCCGGTCGGTACGTGGTGGGCGAAGCGCGCGCTGATGTTCGGCAAGTACGCCACCGACTGGGTGCGTCCGCCGCGCGGCACCCGTTACGGGCACTACCGCGCCTACTCGCTGCGCGCCCTGGGCGGATAGACCCGGCCCCATCGGGTGGGGGTGACGGCCGAGCGCGAGGGTAGCTAGCCGCCCCTAAACGGCGCCCCGGGCGGCGGAGCCAAAGCGTCAGAACTCGTCCGGGGGGATCCCGGGGGGCACCTCGCGCGCCCGCGGTATCCGGATCACCGGCGCGCCGTAGGCCTGATCGCAGTCCCTCAGCCGGTACACGGTGGTCACGGGGCCGGGACGCTCGTAGGCCGTCGGGTAGTAGTTGAAGGAGAGGTCGAATGAGAAGGGCACGCCCTTCGAGCCCGGGTCGTAGGGGCTGAAGGCGCGCACCACGCGGGACTCTCGCCGGAGCCGCCGGTAGTAGGCGGCGGCCTGCCGCCGCCCCGTGTCGAGCACGCGCTGGCGCACGACGCCGAAGGTCATCACGTAGCAGTAGCCGTAGAAGCGGTAGTCGTCGATCACGCCCGGGCTCAGCACGTAGTGGTAGGCCGAGGCGCGCACCCCGCCGTCGGGCCGCGCGAACTGCCCGGGCTTGAATCGCTGGCAGAGCCTGCGCCCATGCGGGCCGGGGTAGGACCAGCCCGGCTCGGGCCAGTGGTCGCGGGCGGGGCACCGCCTGAGCCACGGCGGGTCCACGCCGCCCGGATTGCTCCTGAAGTAGCGCAGCGGCACGGCCGGCTCGACCGATATCCGAAGCTCGGTTGGGAACCGCGAGACGAGCCAGTGGCGCGCCTGTACGCGGGTGTCCTCCCGGCCCAGCACCAGGGCGGTGCGGACGTCGGCCACCACCGGCTGCACGAGCACGAGCGCGGCGAGCACCGCCGCGGCGGCGGCACGCGTGGTGGGCCGGGCGGGCAGGAGCTCCGCGATCCTCACCACCGCCACCGCGCAGAGCATCGCCAGCAACGGATAGGCGGGCAGGAGCCAGCGCCCAAAGTAGCGCGACTGCACGCTCAGGTAGACGAACAGCGCCAGCGGCATCGCCACCAGCACCAGCCCGCGCGCGACGCTCCGCCGGAGCTCGAGGACCGCCCCGGCCAACGCGGCGAGGGCGGCGGCCCAGCCGAGCCCCCAGGTGAGCGAGTCGAGGTAGTAGGAGAAGCCTCCCGACTCCTGCCCCGGCTTCGGGACGTCCGCGGTCACGTCGGCCTGCCCGCGCAGGTCGGCCCGGAACTGCGAGAAGTTCACGAGCAGATACGGGTTGAGCGCGAAGAAGACGACCGCCGCGGCGCCCACGCCGAGGGCGAGCCCGAGGACGGCACGACCGCGGTCCGCCCGCAGCCGAGCGAGGGCGGCCACGCCTAGCGGCAACAGCGTCAGGCCCGCCGTGTACTTGAACGCGACCGCGAGGCCGGCACCGGCCCCCGCCAGGAGGTACCAGCGCCTGTCGCCCCCCTCGGCGGCGCGCACCGAACCCCAGACCGAGAGGGGAACGCCGATGAGCGCGCCCACGTCGGTGACGGCCACCCGCGAGTAGGCGACCGGGAGGAAGGCGAACGACAGCACCGCGGCCGCCACGAGGCCCTCGCGCACGCCCCAGATCCGCCGCGCCGCCAGGTAGACCGTGGCCACCCCGCCCAAGCACAGGACGGCGGCGAGCGAGCGCGCGGCGATCCAGATCTCCGTCGGGTCCTTGTTGAACTGGTCGGTGACGTTGCCGAATGGCAGGTTGAAGACGAACCCGAGCGGCCCGTACATCACCCTCAGCAGCAGGTAGACCAGGTACGTGTAGGCGGTCGGGTTCTGGTAGTAGCCCGGATCGAGTCCCTCGCGGAACATGTCCACCGCCCGGTTGGCGAAGTGGGTGCCCTCGTCCACCCCCCAGATGAACGGCAGCCCGTAGTCGTTGTGCCAGACCCGCAGCAGGAGGCCGGCGGCGAGTAGGGCGGCGAGGATCAGGCGCCGGGCGGTGGCTCCACGGGCCCTCCTCATCCGCGGGAGCGTAGTGACCCCACTGGTATCGTTGACTCGCGAGTCAATGGCTCCCCAGAAGACCGTCGCCGAGCGCGATGCGCGCCACCTGCAGCGGGCCATGGAGCTGGCGGCGCGCGCCCGCGGACACACCAGTCCCAACCCGCTCGTGGGCGCCGTGGTGGTCAAGTCGGGGCGCACCATCGGGGAGGGCTTCCACGCCGCGGCCGGCTTCCCGCACGCCGAGCGCGAGGCGCTCGCCGCGTGCACCGAGGACCCGGCCGGGGCGACGCTGTACGTCTCGCTCGAGCCGTGCTGCCACACCGGCCGCACGCCGCCCTGCACCGATGCCATCGTCGAGGCGGGCATCACCCGGGTGGTGATCGGCTCCGACGACCCCTCGCCCAGGGCGGCCGGCCGGGGGCCCGGCATCCTGCGGGACGAGGGCATCGACGTGCGGCTGCTCGACGGCGAGGTGGCTCACGCCGCGCGCTTGCTCAACCAGCCGTTCAGAAAGCACGCGCGCACGGGTCGCCCGCTCGTCGTCTTCAAGTCGGCCATGACGCTCGACGGCAAGGTCGCTACGCGAACGGGCGACTCCCGTTGGATCTCCGGCGAGGCCAGCCGCGCCCGCGCCCACCGCTGGCGGGCAGAGTCGGACGCCGTCGCCGTGGGCATCGGCACCGCCCTGTCGGACGACCCGATGCTCACCGCCCGCGTCGAGGGCGTGGGCCGCCAGCCCCGCCGCGTGGTGTTCGACTCGGAGGCCCGGCTGCCGGCCGAATCGCAGCTCGTGAGGAGCTGCGCCGAGGTTCCCGTGACCGTCGTCTGCTCACGGGCCGCGGCGCGCACCGCGGTGCAGTCGCTCGAGTCAGCGGGGGTCGACGTGATCGTGGCGAGCGGCGAGAACGAGGGTGCCCGCGTCCGCTCGGCGCTCGAGGAGCTCGGGGCGCGCGACGTCCAGTCGCTGCTGCTCGAGGGCGGGCCGCACCTGGTCGGCGCCTTCCTGGAGGCGGGCGAGCTGGACGAGGCGCGCGTGTTCGTGGCGCCGACCCTGCTCGGGGGGCGCGATTCCCGCACGGCGGTCGAGGGCGAGGGTGTCGAAGAGATCGCGGGCGCCATCCGTGCCGTGGACACCTCGGTGGAGCGGATCGAGGACGACGTCCTGGTAACCGCGCGCTTCAGGGAGTGGTGAGCGTCTTCACCGGGCTGATCAGGGAGACCGGAAGGGTCGCGGCGCTCGAGGACGGGCGGCTGCGCGTGGAGGCCGCGCTCGGGGCCTCCGATGGGGACTCGGTCGCGGTAAACGGCGTCTGCCTGACGGTGGCCGAGGCGGACGCCTCGGGCTTCCGGGCGGACGTCATGCCCGAGACCCTTCGCCGCAGCGCGCTCGGCGAGCTGCGCCCGGGCGCCGAGGTCAACCTCGAGCTCCCACTGCGCGCCGACGCCCGTCTCGACGGGCACTTCGTGCAGGGTCACGTCGACGGCACCGGCGTGGTCGAGTCGGTCGAGGAGGAGGGTCTCTCCCGCGTGGTGCGCGTGGCCGCGCCACCCGAGGTGCTCCGCTACGTGGTGGAGAAGGGCTCGATCGCGGTGGACGGCGTCTCGCTGACCGTCGCCTCGGTCGACGGCGCCGGCTTCGTGGTCTCCCTGATCCCCGAGACTCTCGAGCGCACCACGCTCGGCTCGGCGGCCCCGGGGACGCCCGTCAACCTCGAGGTGGATCTGCTCGCCAAGTACGTTGAGAAGCTGACCGTCACATGAGCGCTTCCCCCTTCAGCACGATCGAGGCGGCCCTCGAGGACGTCCGCGACGGCAAGATGGTCGTGGTCTGCGACGCGGAGGACCGCGAGAACGAGGGTGACCTCACGCTCGCCGCCCAGTTCGCGACCCCGGACGCCGTCAACTTCATGGCCACGCACGGCCGGGGCCTGATCTGCCTGGCGCTCACCCCCGAGCGCTGCGACGAGCTGGGCCTCGACCTGATGGCCGCCAAGAACGAGTCGGCCTTCGAGACCGCCTTCACCGTCTCGATCGAGGCCCGCGAGGGCATCACCACCGGCATATCGGCGCACGACCGTGCGCATACCGTCCAGGTCGCGATCGACCCCAAGGCCCGCCCTCGCGACCTGGTCCAGCCGGGCCACATCTTCCCGCTCAAGGCGAAGCCCGGCGGGGTGCTCGAGAGGACCGGACAGACCGAGGCGGCCGTGGACCTGGCGCGGCTGGCCGGCCTGAACCCGGCGGGGGTCATCTGCGAGGTCATGAACGACGACGGCACCATGGCGCGCGTGCCCGACCTCGTGGAGTACTGCGCTCGCCACGGGCTGAGGATGATCACCGTCGCCGACCTGATCGCCTACCGTCGGCGGAACGACAAGCTCGTCGAGCGGGTGGCGGAGGCGAGCATGCCCACCAAGTTCGGCGACTTCCGGGTGATCGGCTTCCGCTCGCTGGTGGACGAGAAGCACCACGTCGCGATGGTCAAGGGCGAGGTGGACGGGGCCGAGGACGTGCTCGTGCGCGTCCACTCGGAGCGCCTGACCGGCGACGTGTTCCACTCGCTCCGCTGCGATTGCGGCCAGCAGCTCGAGGACGCGCTGGTGCGCATCGACCAGGAGGGCCAGGGAGTGCTGCTGTACCTGGCCCAGGAGGGCCGCGGCATCGGTCTGCTCAACAAGCTGCGCGCCTACAGGCTCCAGGAGGAGGGCCTCGACACGGTCGACGCCAACGTCTCCCTCGGGCTGCCCGCGGACCTGCGCGACTACGGCATCGGCGCGCAGATCCTCGTGGACCTCGGGCTCAGCTCGATCCGGCTGCTCACCAACAACCCCAAGAAGATCGTGGGCCTCGAGGGCTACGGCCTGCACGTCACCGACCAGGTGCCGATCCAGCACGCTCCCAACGAGCACAACCGCGCGTACCTCCAGGCGAAGCGAGCGCGGCTCGGGCATCTCCTGCACCACCAGGGGCTGGCGCTCGACGAGGAGATGATCCACGAGGAGCGCAGGCTCGACCGCGAGCGCGCGGCGGAGGCCGAGGTGACGGACGTCTACGGCGAGGGGCCCCGCCCCGCGCCCGCGAAGCGGCGCCCCGGTGGCTGACCGCTACGCGGTCTGCGCCGCCACGTTCTACGAGGACCTGGCGGCGCGGCTCGTGGAAGGGGCGCTCCGGCTGCTGGGCGACGCGGACGTGCACGAGGTCCCCGGTGCCTTCGAGCTCCCGCTCGCCGCGAAGTACTGCGCGGAATCGGGCCGCTACGCGGGCGTGGCGTGCGTGGGGACGGTGATCCGCGGGGAGACCGACCACTACGACTACGTGTGCGCGGAGGCGGCGCGGGGAATCGCTCGCGTGAGCCTCGACACGGGCGTGCCGGTGGCCTTTGGGCTCCTCACCGTGGACACGATGGATCAGGCGCTGGCGCGCGCGGGGGGCGGCAAGCGCCACCAGGGCGAGGACGCGGCCCGAGCGGTGCTCCGCATGGCCGAGCTGCGCCGGGAGCTCGGCGCTTGATCAACCTCTACAGCGACACGCAGACCACCCCCACCGACGGGATGCGGCGGGCGATCGCGGGGGCCGAGGTGGCGGACGAGCAGCGCCGGCGCGACCCGACGACCAACGCGCTCCAGGAGCGCGTGGCCGAGCTGCTCGGCCAGGAGGCCGCGCTGTTCCTGCCCAGCGGGACGATGTGCAACGCGATCGGCTTTCGGCTCCACCTGCGGCCGGGCGGCGACGAGGTCATCCTCCACGAGAGCTACCACCCGATCGTGGCGGAGGCGGGGGGGCCGGCGGCCATCTCGCACGCGATGCTGCGCCAGCTGCGGGGAGCGGGCGGGATCTTCAGCGCCGCCCAGGTCGAGGCCGCCATCCGGCCCGAGGACCGCTACCTGCCGCGCTCACGGCTCCTCTCCGTCGAGCAGACCACGAACCTGGCTGGCGGGCGGGTGTGGGCCCTCGAGCGGATCCGCGAGGTGCTGGACGTGGCCCGCCGGAGCGGTCTGCGGGCCCACCTCGACGGGGCCCGCCTCATGAACGCCGTCGTGGCCTCCGGCACGTCCGCCGCCTCCTTCGCCTCGGGCTTCGACACCGCCTGGATCGACTTCTCGAAGGGCCTCGGCGCCCCGATCGGCGCCGTCCTGGCCGGCTCGCGCGAGCTGATCGAGGAGGCTTGGCGCTTCAAGCAGATGTGGGGCGGCAGCTTCAGGCAGTCGGGCATCGTGGCCGCGGCCTGCCTCTACGCGCTCGACCGCCACGTCGAGCGGCTGGCCGAGGACCACGAGAACGCCCGTCACTTGGCCGAGGGGCTGGCCCAGCTGCCCGGCGTCGAGATCGACCCGGGGAGCGTCGAGACGAACATCGTGGTCGCCGAGGTGCCCGATGCGGCCGGCCTCGCCGCCCGGCTCGCCGAGCGCGGGGTCGAGGTATCGACCCCCGGAGGCCGCCTGCGCTGCGTGACCCACCTGGACGTGGATCGCCGGGGGATAGAAGGCGCGCTCGCGGCGTTCCGCGACGCGCTCGGTTAGGCCTTCGCCGCCTGCCTCCCAGCCCCGGCGGCGCTCCGGATGGGCACGGGGCCCCTGCTACCCTGCCTCGCCGTGCCCAAGGTCTGCCACGTGTGCGGGAAGAAGCCCGCGTTCGGCAACAGCCGCAGCCACTCGATGGTGGCCACCAGGCGCCGCTTCAACCCGAACCTGCAGAAGGTCCGCATCGACGTGGGCGGCACCCCGCGTCGCGAGTACGTCTGCACCCGCTGCCTCAAGGCCGGCAAGGTCACCAAGGCCGCCTGAGGTCCGCGCTCGCCACGGCCCCGTAACGCGACGGGCGGCTGGTGTACAAATCGCCGGTGCCGGACGACAGCATGGTCCGTTTTCGCCGGGTCGTGTCCACCGCGGTCGCGGAGCTCGAGGCGCGCCGCTCGGAGGTGAACGACCTGAACGTCTTCCCGGTCGCGGACGGCGACACAGGCGACAACATGGCGCTCACCATGCGCGCCGTGCTCGACGAGCTGGATCGCATCGACGGCCACCCGCTCGACGAGATCGGCCGCGACGAGCTCGTCTCCGCCGTAGCCCGCGCCGCGCTGCTCGGCGCGCGCGGCAACAGCGGCGTGATCCTCTCGCAGATCGTCCGCGGCGCCGCCGAGGAGCTCGCCTCCCGGCCCGGCGAGCTGGTCGACCCGGTGCTCGTCTCCGCGGCGTTTGCGCGCGCGGCGGACGCCGCCTACGCGTCCGTGCGCGACCCCACCGAGGGGACGATGCTCTCGGCGGTGCGCGCGATGGCACGCCGGGTGGCCCACGACCTCGCCCACATGGACACGCGGCGGCTCGGTCCCGAGGTGAGCTCCGCCCAGCAGGACGAGCTGCTGGCCGAGGTGCTGGAGCACGCCCTCGAGGCGGCCAAGGAGGCCGTCGAGCACAGCCCCGAGCAGCTCGCGGTGCTGCGCGAGGCGGGCGTCGTGGACGCCGGGGCGTATGGCCTGACGGTCATCCTCGCCGGCTGCGTCGCTGGGCTCCGGGGCGGAGACGGCATCGCGCTCCAGCACCAGGAGGCGCCGGTGCGCTCGCCCCATCCGGCCAACCACGAGTCGAGCAGCTTCCGCTACTGCACGAACTTCGCCGTGACCGGCGCCGGCCTCCACGCCGGCTCGTTCGTTCCCCGCCTCGAGGAGCTCGGCGACTCGGTCCTCGTCGTCGGCGACGAGCGCACCCTGCGCGTGCACGTGCACACCGACGACCCGGACGCCGCGGTGGCGGCCTTCGAGCCGAGCGGCGAGGTCTCACGGCTCGACGTGGCCGACATGCGGACACAGATCGCCGACCGCACGGCCCGGCTGTCCGAGTCGGCCTCCGCCGTGGTGGCCGTGGCCAGCGGGGATGGCATGAGGCGCCTGTACGAGGAGCTCGGTGTGCAGGTGGTGGAGGGGGGCCCGACGATGAACCCGTCGACCAACGAGCTGCTCGCTGGCATTCACGCCGCGCCCGGGGCGCAGGTGCTCGTGCTGCCCAACAGCCCCAACGTGATCCTCGCGGCCGAGCGGGCCGCCGGCCTGTCCGACAAGCCCGCCACGGTGCTCCCCACCACCGCGCCCCAGGAGGGGCTCGCGGCGCTGCTTGCCTTCGATCCGGGTCGCCCCGCCGCCGCCAATGCCGAGGCCGTGGCGGCGGCGCGCGAGTCGCTGCGCCTGGGCGGCGTGGCGCCCGCGGCGCGCGAAGACGTCCAGGGGCGCTTCCGCCAGGGGCAGGCCGTGGGGTATGCGGGGGACGAGCTTGTCGCGTTCGGGGACACGCGGGCGACGCTCGCTCGCACGCTCGCCGCGCTGGCCGACGGCGCGGAGCTCGTCACGGTCGTGGCCGGCGAGGGTGCCCCGCTCGCGCGCGAGGAGATCGAGGCGATGGCGCCGCCGGGCGTCGAGCTCGAGTACCACGAGGGGGGCCAGCCCGCGTGGTGGTGGCTGCTCTGCGCTGAATAATCCCCCGGGCATCCTGCCCGCCGAGGACGCCCTCCGGGCGCCCCTGACCGGACCGGCTGCGCCGGATCCCGTCCGCAGCACGAGCTATTCACGCGAGATTCCCACCGCCTTCGCCACCTCCGAGGAGCTGAGCGCCGACGACCTGCGGGCGGCGCCCGCGCGCTATCCGCGGCCGAGCCGGCTCCTTGAGCGGCTACGCGCGCCCGAGCGCGCGGCGAAGGCGCTCGACGCGCTCGGCATCGAGAGCTTCGGCGACCTCATAGAGCATCTTCCGCGCGAGCACGTGGAACGTGGTGCGAGCGCGGTTGCGGAGCTCCGGCCGGGCGAGAAGGCCGCCGTCGCGGTGGTCGTGCGGAGCGTGAACGTGCGCCCGATGCGCAACCGCCGCCAGAAGCGGGTCGAGGCGCGCGTCGCCGACGAGACCGGGCCGATGCTCGCGGTCTGGTTCAACCAGCCGTGGATCGCCGGGCAGCTCCCACCGGGCACCGAGGTCCTGCTCTTCGGCGAGCGCAAGGAGCGGAACGTCTTCTGGGTGGACGAGCACGAGGTGCTCTCCGCGGGCGAGGCGCCGGCGCCGGCCACCGGCCGGGTGCCCCTCTACCCGGCGACGCAGGGCATCACCCCCCAGCAGCTCCGCAGGCTCGTGTGGGACGCCCGCGGCCGTATCCGGCACACGCTGGAGCCCCTCCCGGCCGCGCTACGCGTCGCGGAGCGGCTACCGGACCGGTCCGCCGCGCTGGCCGGGGTCCACTTCCCGGACGACGCAGAGGAGGAGGCCGAGGCCCGCCGGCGGCTCGCGTTCGAGGAGCTGCTCCTGCTCCAGCTCGCCGTGGCCGGTCGCCGGCGGGCGCGGCGGGAGGGCCGGAGGGCGGCCGCCCTGCCCGCTACCGACGAGCTGGTCCGTCCCTGGCTCTCGTCGCTGCCCTTCGAGCTGACGGCCGACCAGGGAGCGGCGCTGCACGAGATCGACCGCGACCTGGCGGGCGAGCGACCCATGCAACGGCTGCTGATGGGGGAGGTCGGGAGCGGCAAGACGGTCTGCGCGCTGGGCGCGATGCTGCGCGCGGTGGAGAACGGCGCCCAGGCGGCGCTGATGGCCCCCACGGAGACGCTCGCCGAGCAGCACCTCCTGACCCTCGACCGGCTGCTCGGAGGGCTGGTGCCGGTCGAGCTCCTGACGGGCTCGACGGGAGTGGCCCGCCGGCGGGATCTGCTCGCGCGGCTCGCCTCGGGCGAGCTCCGCCTGGCCGTCGGCACGCACGCCCTGATCGAGGAGCCGGTCGAGTTCCGGGAGCTCGCCCTCGTCGTGATCGACGAGCAGCATCGCTTCGGCGTCCGCCAGCGGGCGGCGCTCGACGCCAAGGCCCCCGAGGGGCTCGTGCCCCACGCCCTGCACATGACCGCGACGCCGATTCCACGCACGCTGTCGCTCACCGCCTACGGCGACCTCGACGCCACCGTGCTGCGCGAGCTGCCGAAGGGGCGACGGGCGGTCGAGACGCACGTCGTGGACGGGGCGCGCGCCCGCGCGCGGGCGTACGAGCGTATCCGCGAGGAGATCGCGCGCCGGCGTCAGTGCTTCGTGGTCTGCCCGCTCGTCGAGGAGTCCGAGGCGCTCCAGGCGCGGGCCGCCACCGCCGAGTACGAGCGCCTGCGCGCGACGGAGTTCCAGCACCAGCGAGTTGAGTTGATCCACGGGCAGATGCCCGCGTCGGCAAAGCAGGAGGCGATGCGCGCGTTCGCCGACGGCGAGGCCGACGTGCTGGTGGCCACGAGCGTGATCGAGGTGGGGATCGACGTGCCGAACGCCACCGTCATGCTGATCGAGGCGGCCGAGCGCTACGGGCTCTCGCAGCTACACCAGCTGCGTGGTCGCGTCGGGCGGGGCGAGCACGCGTCCCTGTGCGTCATCTTCGGCGATCCGCGCCTGCCGCGGCTCGAGGCGATCGCCAACGAGCGCGACGGCTTCCGCCTGGCCGAGATCGACCTCGAGCTGCGCGGCGCCGGCGACGTCCTCGGCACGCGCCAGAGCGGGCTTCCCGCCTTCCGCGTGGCCCGGCTGCCGGAGGACACGGAGCTGCTGGTCCGCGCCCGCGAGCGCGCCGACGAGCTGCTCGAGGGGGACCTCGACCCCCTGCTGCGCGAGGCGGTCGAGCGGCGCTTCGGCTCGGAGCTCGAGCCGATCCCGGCCTAGCATGCTCTCGTTGTCGCGCAACCTCGAGATGCTCCGCCCGGCCGCGAGGCAGTTTGGCGCGAGGGCATGGAGCTCGAGCCGGAGGGGTAGCGGCGGGTGAGGGTCGTCGCGGGAACGCTCAAGGGGCGGCGCCTCCGGGCACCGTCCTCCGCTCGCCCCACCGCCGATCGTGTGCGCGAGGCGCTGTTCTCGATCCTCGGGGACGTGACCGGGGCGCGCGTGCTCGACCTCTTTGCGGGCTCGGGCGCGCTCGGGATCGAGGCGCTGTCGCGGGGCGCCGGGGCGGCCACATTCGTGGAGCGCGACGCGCGTGCCGCGGCGCTCGTGCGGCGCAACCTCGATTCGCTGGACCTCGCCGGCGCCGTCGTCAGGCGCGACGCGCTCAGCTTCCTGCGCTCCGCCGACGGTCCATACGACCTCGTCTTGATCGACCCCCCGTATGATTCCGCCTCCCGCCTGGCGGAGCCGCTCTCGGAGCTCCTGCCGCGACTCCTGTCCGAAGATGCCCGCATCGTGACCGAATCCGACAAGCGGACGCCCCTGCTGCTCCCGTTCCCGCTCGCGCGCGAGCGCGTCTACGGCGACACCCGCATCGCGGTCCATCGTGGCTGAGAGGAACGGCGGCACGGCCGTCTGCCCCGGCTCGTACGACCCGGTGACGAACGGCCACCTCGACATCATCGGCCGCACCTCGGCCGTGTTCGACAGGGTCGTGGTGGGCGTCGTCGACCAGCCCGTGCGCAAGAAGGAGCCCCTCTTCAGCGCCCACGAGCGAGCTGCGTTCATCCGGGCGGAAACCGAAAAACTCGGGAATGTGCAGGTGAAACCCTTTGATACTCTCCTCGTCGATTTCGCCCGTGAGCACGGCGCCAGAGCGATCGTTAAGGGGTTGCGGGCGATCTCGGACTTCGAGTACGAGTTCGAGATGAACCAGCTCAACCGAAAGATGGCGCCCGACATCGAGAGCATCTACCTGATGGCCGCGCCCCACTACAGCTTCCTCAGCTCGAGCGGGATCAAGGAGCTCGCGATGTTCGGCGGCGACATCGGCGGGCTCGTGCCCGACGCGGTGGCCGCGAGGTTGAAGGAAGAGTTGAAGCGCTAGCGAACTGAGGCACCCAATGGACGTCCTGGTCCTGATCGACAAGCTCGACGACACGATCCACAACGCGAAGCCGGTCCCCCTGACCGACCAGGTGCGCGTGGACAAGGAGGAGGTCTACGACATCCTCGACCAGATGCGCGCCACCATCCCCGAGGAGATCAAGCAGGCGCGCTGGATCGTCAAGGAGCGCCAGGAGATGCTGGCGGAGGCGAAGCGGGAAGCCGAGCGCATCGTCAGGGAGGCACGCGAGGAGCAGTCGCGCCTGATCGGCGAGGAAGAGGTCGTCAAGCAGGCCGAGCGCCAGGCCGAGGAGATCGTCGAGGACGCGCGTGCCCGCGAGCGCGAGATCCGCCTGGGCGCCGAGGACTACGCCGACGACATCCTCAACACCCTCGAGGTCAACCTCACGAAGTTCATCGCGGCCGTGCAGCGTGGCCGCGACCGCCTGCAGGGGCGCGAAGAGGCCGAGGTCGGTTAGGCCCCTTCCCGGGCCCCGGCCGCCCTGGCCGCCGGCCCCCTGGCCGCCGGCCCCCTGGCCGCCGGCCCCCTGGCGGCCGGCCCCCCGGTCTCGGAGCTGTGTTGCTTTACCCGGACGCTGGCCGGGTAAAGCAGGACGGTAGCCCGGGTTGAGGTCTTCGGCGGCGCTAGTCTGCCCCTCGTGCCCGAGTACCTCCATACCTGCTACAGGATCGGCGACATCGATCGGTCGGTCGCGTTCTACGAGAAGCTCGGCTTCGAGGAGGTCGCGCGGATGCCGATCGGGGACGAGGCGATCAACGTCTTCATGGGGCTGACCGGTGACGATCCGCGGCTCGAGCTGACATACAACCACGGGGTCCACCAGTACGAGCTCGGCACGGGCTACAACCACATCGCCATCGCGGTGGAGGATCTCGACGGGACGCTTGAGGGGCTCGCCACCGAGGGGATCGAGCCCGAGAAGCCTCCCTACCGCCCGGGCGGGCGCAACGAGGGGCCGCGGATCGCCTTCGTGCGCGACCCGGACGGCTACCGCGTCGAGCTGATCGAGCGTCGCCGCTGAGGCCGGGCCGGCCGGCGGGCCGGCGCTAACCTCGGATCGGTGAGTCAGCGGACGGAGACATTCGACCTCGGCAGGCTCTCGCTCTCCTCGGGGGAGGGGCGGCGGCTCGAGCTCGAGGTGCCGGTCGCCGGCTTCGAGTTCGGCGGCCAGCGCTACAGGGTCCCCGGCGAGATCGTGTGGAGCGTCCTCGACGTCTCGCACACGACGTCGGGGTACTCGCTGCGGCTCCGTTTCAGCACGGAGCTCGAGGGGCCGTGCATGCGCTGCCTGGAAGCGGCCGACCAGGAGGTCGAGGTCGACGCCCGGGAGGTGGATCAGCCGAGCGGCGGGGAGGAGCTCCGCTCGCCCTACCTCGACGGAGACGAGCTCGACGTGCGGGCTTGGGCGCGCGACGCGCTGGCGCTCGGGCTGCCGACCCAGATCGTCTGCCGCGAGGAGTGCCGCGGGCTGTGCGCGGTCTGCGGCGAGAACCTGAACGCGGCCGGCCCCGACCACGTCCACGAGCGCGAGCCCGACCCGCGCTGGGCGGCGCTGCGCGGGCTCAAGCTAGACTGACCCGCTTCCGATGGCCGTTCCGAAGCAGAGACAGTCTCACTCGCGCACGAACAAGCGCCGCTCGCAGCACAAGATCAGCGTGCCGGGGCTCGCGTACTGTCCGCGCTGCCACGCGCCCCGGCTGCCGCACCGTGTCTGCTCGAACTGCGGCACCTACGCCGGGCGCGAGGTGGTCGTCCAGGAGCAGGCGGACACGGACGAGGCGTAGCCCCGCGACCGTGATCGCGGTCGACGCGAACGGAGCCGACCAGGGTCCCGGGGCGGTCGCCGAGGGCGCCCGCCGCTCGGGGCTTGCCACGCTGCTTTTCGGGCCCGCCGAGGCGCTGCGGGATGCGGGTGAGGTGGTCGATGCCCCGCTGAAGATCCGCGGCGACGAGGAGCCGGCCCAGGCCGTGCGAACGAAGCCGGACGCCTCGATCGTGCAGGCGGCGAGGGCCGTGGCCGAGGGCCGCGCCCAGGCGCTCGTCTCGGCGGGCACGACGGGACCGACGCTCGCCGCCTCGCTGCTCAACGTGAAGCGCCTACCGGGGGTGTTCCGTCCCGCGCTCGCCGTGCTGCTGCCGGTCCCGGGCGGGCCCACGCTGCTGCTCGACGCCGGCGCCAACGTCGAGGTGCGCCCCGACATGCTCGTCCAGTTCGCCTACATGGGCGCCTGCTTGATGGAATCGGTCCACGGCATCGACCGCCCCCGGGTGGGGCTGCTGTCGGTCGGCGAGGAAGAGCGCAAGGGCTCCCCCCTGACGCTCGAGGCACACGACAAGATCGCCGGCGGGCCGCTCAACTTCGCGGGCAACGTAGAGGGCTTCGACCTGCCGGCGGCGACCGTGGACGTGCTGGTCACCGACGGGTTCACGGGCAACGTCGCCTTGAAGGTGCTGGAGGGCACCTCCAAGGCCCTCACCGCCGCGATCCGCGACGCCATCCGCTCCGGCGCGGTCTCGAGCCTCGGGGGACTCCTGATTCGCCGGAGGCTCGGGGCGCTCCGGCGAGAGATCGACCCGGAGGGCGTCGGCGGAGCGATCCTGCTCGGCCTGCGCAGGCCGGTGGTGGTCGCGCACGGGTCGTTCGGGTCGGACGGGATCGCAAACGCCATCCGGCTGGCCAGGCGGGCGGTCGACGAGCGAATGGTCGAGCGCACGGCCGAGGCCCTGTCCGCCGCCCGCGCCTTGCGATCCGCGCCCGCTGCTAGCGTCGCTGAGCCATGAGGCGCGACGAGGTCCTCGAGCGCATCCGCTCCCACCTGGCCGAGGAGTTGGAGCTCGATGCCGGGCGGATCGGCGAGGGCACGCGCTTCAAGGAGGACCTCGAAGCGGACTCGCTCGATCTGGTGGAGCTGGTGGTGGAGCTCGAGGACCGCTACGGGATTCGCATCCCCGACGAGGAGGCGGCGCGGATCCTCACGGTGGGCCAGGCCGCGGACTTCGTCGCCTCCCATGCCGCGGGGATCGAGACCTGAGACGCTCGCCGGCCTCCTCGCGGAGCTCCCCGGGGAGCTGCGGTCCCAGGCGTTCACGCACGCCTCGTGGGTGGAGCACCGCGCGGAGTCCTACGAGCGGCTCGCGTTCCTGGGGGACGTCGTCCTGAGCCTCGCGGTCTCCACGCACCTCTTCCCGCGCTTCGAGCGCTACGGCGCCGGCCGCCTGACGAAGGTGCGCGCCCAGGCCGTGAGCGGATCGTCGTGCGCCCGCGTGGCGCGGGAGCTTCACCTGCCCGAGCTGTTGCGGGAGGCCGCTCCCGAGGCGACCGGGGGGCGCTCGGCCGACATGCTCATGGACTCCGAGCGCGTGCTCGCCTCGGTGTGCGAGGCCGTGATCGGCGCCGCCTACCTGGCGTTCGGCTTCGACCGGGTGGCGTCCGCCGTGGCGGCGGCCTTCTCGGAGGAGATCGAGGACGCCCTCGAGCACCCGGTGGACTACAAGTCGGTGCTCCAGGAACATCTGGCCCGGCGGGCCGAGGTGGTTGCGTACCGGATCGACTCCGAGGAGGGTCCCGCGCATGACCGCTCCTTCGTGGCCGTGGCCGAGGTCGCGGGGCAGGAGCTCGGGCGGGGGGAGGGAAAGACGAAGAAGGGCGCGGAGCAGGAGGCGGCGCTCCGCGCGCTCGACTCGCTCGAGGGCGTTTGATGCATCTGAGGTCGATAGCGATGAAGGGCTTCAAGTCCTTTCCCCAGCGGACGAAGCTCGACTTCGCGCCCGGCGTGTCCGTGGTCGTGGGCCCGAACGGCTCGGGCAAGTCGAACATCACGGATGCGGTGCTCTGGGCGCTCGGCGAGCAGTCCCCCCTCGCGGTGCGCGGCCAGACGATGAAGGACGTGATCTTCGCCGGCGGGCACGGGATCAAGGGCTCGAGCGCCGCGGAGGTGGAGGTGGTGATCGAGAACGGCGATGGCGGGCTGCAGAGCGACTTCTCGGAGATCTCGATCGTGCGCCGGCTCGACCGCGACGGGGAGGGGGAGTACCGGCTGAACGGCGCCCGCTGCCGGCTGGTGGACGTGCTCGAGGTGCTCTCCGACTCGGGGCTCGGCAAGGAGATGCACTCCGTCGTCTCTCAGGGCAAGGTGGAGGCGATCGTTCTGTCGCGCCCCCGAGATCGGCGCCTGCTGATCGAGGAGGCGGCGGGCCTCGGGAAGCATCGAAAGCGCCGCCGGCGCGCCCAGCTGAAGCTCGAGCGCACCGAGGAGAACCTGTCGCGGGCGCTCGACGTGGAGCGCGAGGCGCGCTCGCGGCTGCGGCCGCTGAAGCGCCAGGCGGAGGCCGCGGAGCTGCACGAGCGGCTCGAGCGCCAGTCGCTCGAGGCGCGCCTGGAGCTGGCCGGCGACGCCGTGCGCCGGGCACGCGCCGAGCTGGGCGCGGCCGAGTCGAGGGCGGGGGCGGCGCGGGCGGAGCGCGACGAGGCGGAGGGCCGGCTCGCCGAGGTGGCGCGCCGGCGCGAGGACGCCGAGGAGGCGTTCGCCGAGCAGAGCCGCGCCCGCGAGGACCTGCAGGCGCGTCTGTTCGCCGCGCGCTCCGCGGCGGAGCGGATCGGGATGCGCCTCGATCGGGCCCGCGAGACGGAGTCCGCCGCCACGGAGCGGAGCGCGCGCCGCCGGAGCCAGCTCGAGCTCTTGGAGCGCGAGGCCGGGAGCGACGGGGGCGGCGCGGAGGCCGCGGCGCGGATCAGTGAGATCGAGGCCGAGCTTCGAGCGCTCGACGCTGGACGCGAGGAGCGCCTGCGCGCCGAGCTCGCCCACCTGGAGGAACAGCGTGCCGCGGCCCTGGCGCGGCGAGCCCGCCTTGAGGAAGCGGTCGAGCGCGCCCGGGACGCTCTGGGCGAGGCCGAGCAGGGCGCCGAGGCGGTCCGGACGGCTCGCCGTCACGCCGAGCGTGAGCTCGACGCGGCGCGCCGGCGCGCCGCCGATGCCGGCGCCGAGCTAGCCGCGGTGAGCCGCTTCCTGCGCGCGGCCGGCGGCGCCCCTGGCGGCGCGCGCGCGCTGGCGGACGGGTTGCGGGTGAGCGCCGGCTACGAGCTGGCCCTGGCCGCCGCCCTGGGCCCCCGCCTGGCGGCCGGCCTGGTCGAGGACCTGGCGGCGGGCGAGCGCCTGCTCGACGCGGCGGGCGACGCGGGCGGCACCGCGCTGGTGGCGCGCGCCGGCGGGACGAGCACCGAAGGCCCGCGAGAGGGGATTGTCGGGGGCGCCGAGGCGCTGCTCGATCGGGTCGATCCAGACCCCGCGCTGGCGGTGCTCGCCGAGCGGCTGCTCGCCGGCATCCTCGTGGTCGATTCCCTCGACACCCTCCCCGAGGGGTTTGCCGGCGTGGCCGTGACCCGCGCCGGCCGGCTCTTCCACGCCGGCACCGGCGAGCTCTCGCAGGCGCCCTCGGGCGGCTCCGAGCGGCTGCTCGAGGCGAGCAATCGGCGCGAGGAGCTGGCCGCGGCGTCGAAGCGCTCCGTCCGGGCCGAGCGCGACGCGACCGCCGCGCTCGAGCGGGCCGGCGACGCGGTGGGGGAGGCCGATGTGCGCCGTGACGAGGCCGACGTGGCGCTGAGGCGGGCCCTGCGCGTCGTGCAGGAGGCGGGCGAGGAGGCCTCGCGGACGGAGTGGCTGATCGCCCGCCGCCGTGAGGCTCCCGACGAGGGCCCGGCCGCCGTGCGACGCGCGGAGCTGACCGCCGACCTGCGCGCCGAGCGCCGGCTTGCCGAGCGCATCGAGCGCGAGCGCGCGGAGCGCGCCCGAGCCATCGCCGGGCTCCGGTCGGCCATCGAGCGGGACGCCGCCCTGGCCGCCTCGGCGGAGCTTGCCGCCCGCGCCCTGGACGAGGCCGCCGCCGTGGTGGGGGCCCGGCGCGACGCGCTCGACTCCGAGCTTCGGGCCGGCGCCGCCGCCGGTGAGCAGACCGCCCTCACGCTGCGCGCCTGCGCGCACGAGGAGGCCGAGCTCCAGAGCCGCCTGCGCCGCGCGGGCGAGGCGGTCACGGCCGCCGAGGTCGCCGCCCAGCAGGTGCGCGACGCGGCCGGCGACTCGGAGCGCGACCTGGCCGACATCGCCTCCCGGCTCGGGATCGAGCCGGAGGCGTCACGAGACCCGCTGCCCGCAGGGCAGCGCCAGGAGCTCGAGGCGAAGGTCGAGCGCCTCGCGCGGCGACGCGAGCAGCTCGGCCCGGTCAACCCGCTCGCGAAGCGGGAGTACGAGGAGGCCGTCGCCCACGTCGAGGAGCTCGAGGGCCAACGGCGCGACCTCGAGGGGGCGCTCGCCGAGCTCGAGGGGCTGATACGGGAGGCCGACCGGCGCATCCGCGAGAGCTTCGAGCAGACCTACGAGACGGCGGCGCGCAACTTCGAGGAGGTGGTCGGCCACCTGTTCCCCGGCGGACGGGGGCGGCTTCGCCTGGTCCGGTCCGACGGACCCCGCCCCGTGATCGGCGGCGAGGAGGATGACGCCTCGCCGTCGCCCGACGAGGAGGACGAGCGCGAGGTCGGCGTCGAGGTAGAGGTCACTCCCGCGGGCAAGGCCACGAAGCGCCTGTCGCTGCTCTCCGGCGGCGAGAAGTCGCTCGTGGCGCTCGCCTTCATGTTCGCGGTGTTCCTCGCCCGGCCGTGCCCCTTCTACATACTTGACGAGGTGGAGGCGGCGCTCGACGACATCAACATCGACCGCTTCCTCCAGCTGGTGCGCCGCTACTCGGATCGGGCACAGTTCATCGTCGTGACCCACCAGAAGCGCACGATGGACGCCGCCGACCGCCTCTACGGCGTGACCATGGGCGGCGACGGGGTCTCGCGCGTCGTCTCCCGGCGGCTCGGCGGATCCGCTGCCGCCGCCTGATGGCGCGCACCTGGCAGGAGCTCGTCGAGGGAGGGGCGAAGTCGCCGCCGCCCCCGGAGCGGGAGCCCGAGCGCGCCGGCTTCTTTCGACGCCTGCGGGACAACCTCTCGAAGACGCGCCAGGCGCTCGGCGCGGAGCTCCAGGCGACGGTCTTCCAGAGCCTCGACGACGAGGCGTTCGAGCAGCTCGAGGAGGCCCTCATCTACGCCGACGTGGGCGCCCCGACCACCGCCGCCATCGTCGAGCGGCTCGAGACCGAGGCGTCCGAGGGCGACATCTCCGGCGGCGAGGAGCTCGCGCGGCGACTGCGCCAGCTGCTCGCTGACACCGCCCGGGTCGACGGCGATCGGCTTAAGCTGAGCGCCCGTCCGGCAGTGATCCTGATGGTCGGCGTCAACGGGAGCGGCAAGACCACGACGATCGGCAAGGTCGCCTGGCACCTCCACCGCGAGCTGGGCCTGTCGGTCCTGATCGCGGCAGCCGACACCTTCCGCGCGGCCGCCGCGGAGCAGCTCGAGACCTGGGCGCAGCGCGCCGGCTGCGAGATCGTGCGGGGCGAGGCCGGCTCCGACCCGGGCGCCGTGGCCTTCGACGCGCTCCAGGCGGCCCGCGCCCGCGGCCACGACGTGGTGATCGTCGACACCGCCGGGCGCCTCCACACCCAGCAGCACCTGATGGACGAGCTCCGCAAGGTGCGGAAGGTGATCTCCGGCCGGCTGCCCGAGGCGCCGCACGAGACGCTGCTCACGATCGACGCCACCACGGGCCAGAACGGGCTGCGCCAGGCGCTGCTGTTCCGCGAGGCCGTGGAGGTGAGCGGCATCGTGCTGACGAAGCTCGACGGGACCGCCAAGGGCGGCATCGCGCTGGCGATCGCGCAGGAGCTGGGGGTGCCGGTCAAGCTGATCGGGATCGGCGAGGCGCTCGAGGACCTTCGCCCCTTCGACCCGGACGACTTCGCCCGGGCGATCCTCGAATGACGGGCGAGGGCACGCGCGTGGTGCGGGCCGGGCTCCCGGAGCCCGAGCAGGGCGAGCCGTTCCTCCCCGGCCCCACCTTCGCCGCGCCCTACCACGTGCGCGGGGACCCCGCCGAGGCGGCGTTCGTCTACGGACGCTACGGAAATCCGACCTGGGAGCGCTACGAGCGCGCCCTGGGGGGGCTCGAGGGGGGCGAGGTTGTGCTGTTCGCATCCGGAATGGCCGCCGCGAGCGCCGTCCTTCTCACCGCGCTCCGCCCAGGATCGCGGCTCGTGCTCGCCGCCGACTGCTACATGCACGTCCGCAACCTGGCCCGCGGCCACCTGGCCGAGCGGGGCGTCGAGACCCGCTTCGTCCCCACCCCGGAGCTCGAGCCGCCGGTCGACGCCGACCTCCTCTGGATCGAGACCCCCACGAACCCAGAGCTTCACGTCTGCGACATCGCCGCGCTCGCCGGCGCCGCGCCCACGGCGGTGGACAACACGACCGCCACGCCGCTCGGGCAGCGCCCGCTCGCGCTCGGGGCGGACTTCTCGGTGGCGAGCGCCACCAAGCACCTGAGCGGGCACGCCGACATGCTGCTCGGCTACGTCGCCGTGGCCGACTCCGCGCGGGCGGAGGCGCTGCGCGAGTGGCGGCGCGAGACGGGGGCCATCCCCGGCCCGTTCGAGACCTGGCTGGCCCACCGCTCGCTCGCCACGCTGGCGCTGCGCCTCGAGCGCCAGTGCGAGAACGCGCTCGCCATCGCCGAGGGGCTCGCCCGCCGCGACGACGTGGGGTCCGTTCGATACCCGGGGCTGCCGGACGATCCCGGCCACGCGACCGCCGGGCGCCAGATGCGCCGCTTCGGAACGATCGTCTCCTTCGACTTCGGCAGCCGAGGGCGGGCCGAGGCATTCCTCGCCGCCGCCGAGCTCGTCACCGAGGCCACCTCGTTCGGCGGTGTGCACACGAGCGCCGAGCGGCGCGGCCGCTGGGGCGGGGACGCCGTCCCCGAGGGCTTCATCCGGCTCAGCGCCGGGATCGAGGAGACCCACGACCTGCTCGCCGACATCGGCCAGGCGCTCGACCGGGCGGTGTAGGGCGGCCGCCCCCTCCGGCCCTGCGCGTAGGATCGGGTCGTATGGAGGACTGGGTCGCCTGGGTGATCGCCGCCGGGGTCCTCGCGGTCGGCGAGATGGTCACCACGGGCTTCTTTCTGGGACCGGTGGCGGTGGCGGCCCTGGTGGCGGCGCTCGCCGCGGTGATCGGTCTCGGCACGGCGCTCCAGGTCGCCGTCTTCGCGGTGGCGGCGGTGGCGTCGTTGGCGCTCATCCGGCCCGTCGCGCGCCGTCACCTCGTGATGCCGGCGCACCTGCGCACGGGCACGGCGGCGCTGGTGGGCTCGCGCGCCCTCGTGCTCGAGCGCGTCGACGCGCGTGGCGGCCAGGTCAAGATCGGCGGCGAGGTGTGGAGCGCCCGCTCCTACGACGACGACGAGGTCCTCGAGGCCGGCGCCCAGGTTCACGTGATGGAGATCGAGGGCGCCACGGCGCTCGTGTCCGAATAGGGTGTCCTAAGGAGAAGAATGATTTCTGCCGGCGCAATCGTGGCGATCGTCCTCGGAGTGGTCGCGCTCTTCGTCCTCGCCCGCGCCATCCGGATCGTGCCCCAGGCGCGAGCCGGGATCGTGGAGCGGCTGGGCCGCTACCACCGAACGCTGCAGCCCGGCCTGGCGCTGATCGTGCCGTTCGTCGACCGCGTCAAGCCGCTGCTCGACCTGCGCGAGCAGGTGGTCTCCTTCCCGCCCCAGCCGGTCATCACCGAGGACAACCTGGTGGTGAACATCGACACCGTCATCTACTTCCAGGTGACCGACGCACGCGCCGCCACCTACGAGATCGCCAACTACATCCAGGGCATCGAGCAGCTCACGGTCACCACGCTGCGAAACGTGATCGGCGATCTGACGCTCGAGGAGACGCTCACCTCGCGCGATCAGATCAACTCGCAGCTGCGCGTGGTGCTCGACGAGGCCACCGGCAAGTGGGGCATCCGCGTGAACCGCGTCGAGCTGAAGGCAATCGACCCACCCACCACGATCCAGGACGCGATGGAGAAGCAGATGCGCGCCGAGCGCGACAAGCGCGCGGCGATCCTCACGGCCGAGGGCGTCAAGCAATCGCAGATCCTCACCGCGGAGGGCCAGAAGCAGTCGGCGATCCTGACCGCCCAGGGCCGCCGCGAAGCTCAGATCCTCGAGGCCGAGGGTCAGTCCAAGGCGATCGAGACGGTCTTCGAGGCCATCCACGAGGGCGACGCCGACCCCAAGCTGCTGGCCTACCAGTACCTCCAGGTGCTCCCCCAGATCGCCCAGGGCGAGTCGAACAAGGTCTGGATCATCCCCAGCGAGCTGACCCAGGCGCTGGGCCACCTCGGGCGGCGCATCACCGGGGATCCAGATCGATCCGAACCGTGAGCGGGTCGCTGCCCATGGCCCGCACGGCCGCCGAGTTCAGCTTGTTCGGCATCCGCCGCTGACGCTCGCGCCAGTCGTCGTCCGGTAGGACCCGCCCGATTCCGGTGTGCCAGCGACGCCCGAGCTTCACGCGTACTCGCGGGTTGGCTTCGATGTTTCGCACGTAGGCGGCGCCGCGGCCGTGCTCGGCGACCACCCACAGGGTGTCGCCGACGAGTGCCTTGCCGACGGGCGTGCGACGGGGGAGCCCGGACTTGCGCCCGATGGTCTCGAGTATCACGAGCCCGGGCGGGGGGATCCCGGCTTCCGCCGCCGCCTTCACCAGCGGATTCAGCAGCTGGACGCTGAGAAAGGTGGAGACCCGACGCTTGTCCACGCCCTGCGCAGGCTACGCTGGACGGAGTGTTCGACACGCTCTCGGAACGGCTCCAGGGCGCCCTCGGCGACGTCCGCTCGCGCGGCAAGCTGACCGAGGACGACGTGAAGAAGGCCATGCGTCAGGTGCGCCTGGCGCTGCTCGAGGCCGACGTGAACTTCCGCGTGGTGAAGCAGTTCACGGACGCGGTCCGCGACCGCGCGCTCGGCGAGCAGGTGCTCGAGTCGCTCAACCCCGGCCAGCAGGTCGTGAAGATCGTGAACGACGAGCTGGCCGCGCTGATGGGGGGCTCGGGCCGGGAGCTGGCCTTCGCCAAGCAGGGCCCCACCGTGATCCTGATGGCGGGGCTCCAGGGCTCCGGCAAGACCACCGCCTGCGCCAAGCTGGCGCGCCACCTGCGCGAGGAGCACGGCATGGACGTGGCCCTCGCCGCCTGCGACGTCTATCGCCCCGCCGCCGTCGACCAGCTGGTGAAGGTCGGCTCGCAGGCCGGTGCAACCGTCTACGAGCAGGGCACCGGGCGCGATCCGGTGGACATCGCCGAATGGGCGCTCGACCAGGCCAAGCAGGACCGCCGCGACGCGCTCGTCGTCGACACGAGCGGTCGCCTGCACGTCGACGAGGAGCTGATGAGGGAGCTCGCCGAGGTGAAGAGGCGGGTGAAGCCGCACGACGTGCTCCTGGTGGTGGACGCGATGACCGGTCAGGACGCCGTGAACGTGGCCGAGCAGTTCGCGGAGACGGCCCAGTTCGACGGGGTCGTGCTCACAAAGCTCGACGGCGACGCGCGCGGCGGCGCGGCGCTGTCGGTCCGGGCCGTGACGGGCAAGCCGGTCCTCTACGCCTCGACCGGCGAGAAGCTCGGCGACTTCGAGCGCTTCCACCCCGACCGGATGGCGCAGCGGATCCTCGGGATGGGCGACGTGATGACGCTGGTGGAGAAGGCAGAGCGGCAGATCGACGAGCGGCAGGCCCAAGAGCTCGAGCGCAAGATCCGAAAGGAGCAGTTCACGCTCGACGACTTCCTCGAGCAGATGCAGCAGGTGCGCCGCATGGGCCCGCTGACGAGCCTGCTGAAGATGATGCCCGGCGTGAGCTCCCAGCTCGGGAACTTGAACGTGAACGAGCGGGAGCTCGACCGGGTCCAGGCGATCATCCAGTCGATGACTCGCGCGGAGCGGCGCGACCCGTCGATCATCGACGGCTCGCGGCGGCGGCGCATCGCCCGCGGCTCGGGCACTTCGGTCCAGGCGGTGAGCCAGCTCGTCAAGCAGTTCTCTCAGATGAAGAAGCTCATGCGGCAGATCTCGCGCGGCAAGATGCCCTCGCTGCAGCAGCTGGCCGGGGGCCCCCGCTAGGCGCCCGGAGGGCGCCGACCGCATCGAGGTGCGGGCCGCATGCCCGCACGGGCTATCCTCTCCGTTCTCTCATGTCCGTACGAGTTCGGCTCACCCGGGTGGGCGGCAAGAAGAATCCGATCTGGCGCGTGGTCGTCGCCGACCAGCGCTCGCCGCGCGACGGCCGCTTCATCGAGACGATCGGGCACTACAACCCTCAGACGCAGCCCTCCACGATCGTGATCGACGACGAGCGCCTCGAGCACTGGCTCGGCCGCGGCGCGCAGCCCAGCGGCACCGTCAAGAAGCTGATAAAGGCCCGCGCGAAGTCCGCGGCCTAGCACGGTGGAGGAGCTCCTCGCCTATCTGGCGCGGTCGCTCGTGGATCGCCCCGAGGACGTATCCGTGGAGTCCTTCGACGAGGAGGACGGCACGCTCGTGCTCGAGCTCGAGGTCGCGGAGGAAGACGCGGGCAAGGTGATCGGTCGCGGCGGACGCACCGTCGCCGCGCTGCGCCTCGTGATGAAGGCCGCCTCCGTCCGGCACGGGCGCCGCGTGCTGGTCGACGTGGTCGATTGACGCTCGTGAGCGTCGGTCGCGTGGGGCGGCCGCACGGCTACGACGGGAGCTTCTGGGTTGAGGGCGCCACCGGCGAGCTGGACGCGGCCGACGACGTCACGGTGTCAGGCAGCCGGCACGCGGTGGCGCGGCGCGCCGGTACGCGGGAGCGGCCGCTGCTGCGGCTCGCCGGGCTCGATGACCCGGGCGCCGTTCGCGGCGAGGCGCTGCTCGTCGAGGTCGAGCTCGGGGAGGGCGAGTGGCTCGCTTCGGAGCTGTTGGGGCGCGAGGTAGTCGGTCTCGGGCGGGTGAAGCGGGTGCTCGACGGCCCCTCGTGCGACCTGCTCGAGCTCGATGACGGGACGCTCGTGCCGCTCGTGTCCGACGCGGTCCGCTCCATCGGGCAGACGATCGAGGTCGATCGAGGCTTCCTCGGGCTGTGAGGATCGACGTCTTCACGCTGTTCCCCCGCTGGTTCGCCTGGTTCGCGGAGCAGCGACACGTGAGCAACGCGCTCGGCCTCGGCCACGAGCTCTCGTTCCTCGACCTCAGGGCCACCACGCCGCTGTCGGCCGGCCAGGTCGACGACACGCCCTACGGGGGCGGCGCGGGCATGGTGATCCGCGTCGACGTGGTGGAGGCGGCGCTGCGGACGCGCTACGGCGACTCGCACCCGGCGCGGGTGGTCGCGCTCTCCGCCGCCGGTCGCCAGCTCGACGACGCGCTCGCCTCGGAGCTGGCCGGCGAGGACTCGCTCGCCCTGCTCTGCGGGCGCTACGAGGGCGTTGACGAGCGGGTGCACGAGCACCTGGCGAGCGACGTCGTGTCGATCGGCCCGTACGTGCTGGCGGGCGGCGAGCTCGCGGCGATGGTGCTCTGTGACGTGCTGCTGCGCAAGCTGCCCGGCGCGCTCGGCCACGAGGAGAGTGCCCTCGAGGAGTCGTTCAGCAGCGCGCTCGGGGGGGCGCCCGAGTACCCGCACTACACCCGTCCCTACGACTGGCGAGGGCACACCGTGCCCGAGGTGCTGCTGTCCGGAGACCACGCCCGGATCCGCTCCTGGCGGCGCGAGCGGAGCCGCGAGCGGGCGCGGAGTCGCGGCTAGGGCCTTCGCTACCATTCGCCGCCGTGCGCCCGAGCCGCTCCCCGCGTCTCGGGCTTCTCTCCGCTATGTCCGGTGTGATCGACAGCCTCGAGCGCGCCCAGCTTCGGCGCGTGCCGCCCTTCCGCGCGGGCGACCGGGTGCGGGTGCACTTCCAGGTCGTTGAGGGGAACCGCCGCCGGACGCAGGTGTTCGAGGGCACGGTGATCAAGCGGCAGGGCAGCGGAGCGCGGGAGACCTTCACCGTACGAAAGCAGTCCTTCGGGGTGGGGGTGGAGCGCACGTTCCCGGTCCATTCGCCGAAGATCGAGCGGGTCGAGATCGCCAGCCGCGGCCAGGTGCGACGCGCCAAGCTCTACTACCTGCGCGAGCGGGTGGGCCGGCGCGCGCGGGTCCGCGAGCGCCGCTACGTCGCCGAGGAGCCGGAGGAGGGCGCGATGCCGGTGGCGGACGACGCGCTCCGCCCGGGCGAGGAGGCGCTGGCCGAGGGGACCGAGCCGGAGGGGGCCGCCGCCGAGGGCGAGGCCGCCGCCGCGGAGGGCGAGGCCGCCGCCGCGGAGGGCGAGGCCGCCGCCGCGGAGGGCGAGGCCGCCACCGCCGCCGAGGAGATCGCCCTCGCGGAGGACGAGCCCGAGGGCCAAGGCGCCGAGGACGTTCAGGCCGGCGCGGCCTCCAATACTCCCGTCGACGAGTCCGAGTCCTAGGGGCCGAAGGGGCCCCGTTCCCTTGGCAGTGGCTCGCGCCAAGAAAAAGACCGGTCGCGGCTCCCTGATCGAGCTGGTCACGATCGTCGCGGTGGCGCTCGGGCTAGCCCTCGGCATCCAGGCCTTCTTGGTCAAGCCGTTTCGCATTCCGAGCGAGTCCATGGAGCCGACGCTCGACGTCGGCCAGCGGGTGCTCGTGAACCGGGTCTCGAAGAACTTCGGCAACTACGACCGCGGCGACATCCTGGTCTTCAAACCCCCTCTGGGAGCCGACCAAAACGCCTGCGGGGTTCGCCACTCGGGTCAGACCTCATGCCCAAGGCCGACTTCGCGACGCTCGGACACGAACTTCATCAAACGCGTGGTGGCCGTGGGCGGCGACCGGCTCAAGGTCGTGAAGGGGCACGTCTACATCGACGGAAAGGTCCAGAAGGAGCCATTCATCAGGCCGAGCGCCCAGTGCGGCCTGTGCGACTTGCCGCGCGAGATCACGATTCCGAAGGGCTACTACTTCATGATGGGGGACAACCGGGGAGAGTCTGCGGACAGCCGCGAATGGGGGCCGATCCCAAAGAAGTGGGTGATCGGCCAGGCGTTCGCCACCTACTGGCCCCCGAAGCGGATCGGCATCTTCTAGCTGGAGGGTCTACTCCGTGGGGCGGTCTACCCGGCGGGGGTGTCGGGACTTTTCGTCCTAGAGCCCCCGCAACTTGAGACACCCAGGCGGTGGAGCAGCGCGGCGCGGTCCTCGGGACGGGTTTGGGAGCGGCGCTCGGCGGGGTCCTCGGAACGGGTTGGGCCGCTCTTTCCGGGATGGGCGGCCTGCGGGGTGGGCGGGGTGGCCACTTCCGCCGCGTGTCTGCCTATGATCGCCGCGAGCGTGGGTCGGATTGGCACGACACAGGGTCGGGTACGCCGCCGCACCCCGAGCGGGCGCCGGCTGTTCGCGTTCGACCGAGAGCTCGGATGCCGCTGGGTGGCCGGCGCCGATGAAGCCGGTCGGGGGTCCCTCGCCGGCCCTCTGGTGGCGGCGGCCGTTCTCTTCGACCTCGAGCGCCTGACCCTGTCGGAGCGGCGCGCGCTGTGCCGCCTGAACGACTCGAAGCAGCACACGCCCGAGGGCCGCGAGGAGCTCTACCCGCTGGTACTGCGCGCGGCCGCGCGGTCCACGATCGTCTCGCGCTGCGTGAGGGGCATCGACGCCCGGGGGCTCCACGTGACGAACCTCGAAGCGCTTCGCTCCGCGCTCGAGTCGGTCGCCCGTGAGGGAGCGGTGTGCCTGGTGGATGGCTTCCGGCTGCGCGACTTCGGCTTCGAGCAGCGCGCGGTGATCGACGGCGACTGTCGCAGCGCCGCGATCGCGGCCGCGTCCGTGCTAGCCAAGGTCACGCGCGACCGCTACATGCGGCGCGCCGCGGAGCGCCACCCCGGCTGGGAGTTCGAGACGAACGTCGGCTACTCGACGCCCGAGCATCGAGCCGCCATCCGGGCCAACGGGATCTCACCGATCCACCGCCTCTCGTTCCAGTCGATCGCATACCAGCAGCTCGCGCTCGAGGGGTAAGGGCGGCGTGCGCGCGCCCAGCCGAGGGCCGCGACCGCCCGGCGGCGCCTCGGCCCTACTTGCCCCGGCGGCGCCTCGGCCCGACCGCCCGGCGGCGCCTCGGCCCGACCGCCCCGGCGCCGACTGCCCCGGTGGCGCCTCGGCGCCGACCGCCCCGGCGGCGTACCGGGGGCCGACGGCCCCCGGGGCCGCACAGCAGGACCCGACCCCCCCGGAGGTCGAATGGAGACCGCTAAGCGGGACGGCGGCCCCTCAGAACGCGTCCTCCAGGTGCTCGAGTCGCACCACACTGCCGTCCCGCTCGAGCTCGACGCCGATCGCGTCGAAGCGCAGCTCGTAGGTGCGGCGCCGCGGCGGGCGGCGCTCGGCCGGTCCCGCGTTCGGCCGCGAGACCCCGCTCTCGCCCGCCAGCCATTCGCGCGCCATCGCCCGGATTCGGCGCCGCTTGTCCGGCCCGATCGCGGCGAACGGCCCGAACGGTCCGGGCCGGGCGCGCGCGATCCGGCTCTTGACCTCGCAGAAGACGAGGAAGCGCTCATCCTCGGCGATCAGGTCGAGCTCGCCGTATCGGGTCCGGAAGTTCCGCTCGACGATCGTGTAGCCGGCGGCCTCGAGGTGAGCCGCCGCCAGCCGCTCGCCCACCGCCCCTAAGCGCCGCCTCGGATCCATCCGCCCGACCGTAGGCCTCCGCGGCGCACCCGTGTGCGAGGAGCGTTACGACTCGGGCGGCGGGGGCGGAGGATGTTGTTGCGCACGTGAGCCACGGGTAGCGCATCGACGACTAGCGTCGTCGGGCGTGCTCGCCAGCGTCGCCACGTTCGCCATCGAGGGCGTCGGCAGCCGGGAGGTGACCGTGGAGGCGGATGTCCGCCGAGGCCTCCCCACCTTCACCCTCGTGGGCCTTCCGGATCGGGCGGTCCGCGAGTCGCGCGAGCGCGTGCGTGCCGCGCTTCTCAACTCGCAGCTCGACTTCCCGATGAAGCGACTGACGGTGAACCTCGCGCCCGCCCATCTCCGAAAGGGCGGGCCGGGCTTCGACCTCGCGATCGCCGTGGCCCTCCTCCTGGCGAGCGAGCAGATCCCGCCGGGCTCGCTCGACGACTGCGCCGTCTGCGGCGAGCTGTCCCTGGCCGGCCGGCTGCGGCCGGGCCGCGGCGCGCTGGCGTTCGCCCTGGGCGCCCGGGAGGCGGGCTACCGCCGCCTGGTGGTCTCGGTGGAGAACGCACCCGAGGCGGCGATCGTCGAGGGGATCGAGATCGTCTCGGTACCGAGCCTGATCCGGATCGTCGACCTGGTGCGCGGAGAGTGGGAGCCCGAACCCGCGGAGCCGAGCCCGCCGCCGGCGCGGGACGAGAGCCGGTTCCTCGACCTCGCCGACGTCCGCGGGCAGGAGGACGCCAAGCGCGCGCTCGAGATCGCCGCCGCCGGGGGCCACAACGTCCTCATGGTGGGCCCTCCGGGCGTGGGGAAGACCATGCTCGCCAGGCGGCTGCCGGGCATCCTGCCGCCGCCCACCTTCGAGGAGGCGCTCGAGATCACCCGCGTGCAGAGCGTCGCGGGCATCGGCGGCCACCGGCTCGCGCCCGCCCGACCGTTCCGCGCTCCGCACCACACGATCTCGGCATCCGGCCTAGTGGGCGGCAGCGCGCCCCCGCGTCCCGGCGAGGTAACGCTCGCCCACCGCGGTGTCCTCTTCCTAGACGAGCTGCCGGAGTTCTCACGCGCCGCCCTCGATGCCTTGAGGCAGCCCCTCGAGGAGGGCCGCGTCGAGATCATGCGCGGCCAGCGGACGATTGCGTTCCCCGCAAGCGTGACCCTGGTCGCGGCGTGCAACCGCTGCCCCTGCGCCCGGCCGCCCGACCGCTGTAGCTGCCGTGAGATCGAGCTGTCGCGCTACTCGCGCCGCCTGAGCGGCCCGCTGCTCGACCGCATCGACCTCGTGTGCGAGGTCGCCTCGGTCCCCACGCTGCGGCTGGTCGAGGAGAGGGTCGCCGCGGCGGCCAGGGAGAGCTCGAGCTCCGTGCGGGAGCGGGTCGTGCTCGCCCGGGAGCGCCAGCTCGCGCGCTTGTCCGGGCGCCCCGCGCTCTGCAATGGGGACATGGATGCGCGCCTGACGAGACGCGTGGTGCCCGTGAGCGGACCGATCGTCGGCCGGCTGCTCGATGCGCCTGGCCGTAGCCCGATCAGCGGCCGCGGCGTCGATCGCGTCCTCAGAGTGGCGAGGACGATCGCGGATCTCGACGGTCGGGAGGCGGTCCTCGAGGCCGACGTCGACGAGGCGCTCGGCTATCGCCTGTCCGGTTCCGAATGGCTGGCGGCGTGATCGACGCCTGCGATGCGTGCCTAAGGCGGAGCTTCCTCGTGGCCCACCTGGCGCCGCGCATCGCGGCGCTTCTCGAGCGCCCACGCCGGCCCCCGCGCGGCCTCCTTCGGCTCGGGGAGCGGGAGCTGATCCTGGCGGCCGCCGGCCCACGCGCGGCTGAGGCCTGGGCGTTCCTCGAGGGGTTCAGCGCCGAGGCGGCACGCATGTGGGTGTCGGGGGCGAGCGTGAGCGCCCGCTGCCTGCACGCCGAGGGCTATCCGGCCGGGCTCGCCAGCCTCGACGATCCACCTGCGGTGCTCTACTCGCTCGGCGAGGGTGATCTCGGGCGGGTCGACGAGGAACCGGCCGTGGCCGTCGTCGGCTCGCGGCGTGCGTCCCCGTACGGGCTCGACCTCGCCTACTCGCTCGGGCGAGGCCTCGGCGCGGCCGGCCTGCCGGTGGTGAGCGGACTGGCCCTGGGGGTAGATGCGGCGGCGCACCGCGGCTGCATCGACGGCGACGGCATGCCCCTGGCCGTGCTGGCCTGTGGGCCCGACCTGGCCTACCCGCGCCGCAATCGCCGCCTGCACCAGCGCGTGCGGGAAACCGGGCTCGTGCTTTCCGAGATGCCACCCGCCACCCGCCCCTTCCGCTGGGCCTTCCCGGCGCGCAACCGGCTGATGGCCGGCCTGGCGCGGATGACCGTGGTGGTCGAGGCCGCCGAGCGTTCCGGTTCGCTCATCACCGCGGAGTTCGCCCAGGACCTGGGGCGGACGGTCGGCGCCGTGCCTGGCCGCGTGACTTCGCGCACGGCCGCTGGCGCGAACCGTCTGCTGCAGGACGGCGCGCGCGTGGTCGTGGGGGCCCAAGACGTGCTCGACGAGCTTTTCGGCGTCGGAGCGCGCCTGGCCCGCGAGCCGGAGCGCCCGTCGGTCGCGCCCGAGCTGCGCCGGGTGCTCGACGCGGTCGAGGGCGGTGCGGACGTGCAGAGCATCGCGGCCGCCTGTGGGCTGTCCGCCCGGGACGTGCGCATCGCGCTCGCTCGGCTCGAGGCCGAGGGCCACGTGCGGCGCGGCGCGCTCGGCGGCTACGAGCGCGCCATGTCACGCTGAGCGGCGCGCCTATGCTCGGGGAGTGCCGCCCCCCAGGCTGCTCTCGATCGCGGGCTCCGACTCCGGCGGCGGCGCCGGCATCCAGGCCGACCTGAAGGCGTTCGCCCGCTGCGGCGCGCACGGGATGACCGCGATCACCGCGATCACCGCTCAGAGCACGCGGGAGGTCACGGCGGTATACCCGGTGCCGCCCGAGGCGATCGTCGAGCAGGTGCGCGCCGTGGCGGAGGACATCGGCGTCGACGCGGTGAAGATCGGCATGCTCGGGACCGCGGAGACGATCGCCGCCGTCGAGCGCTCGCTCGAGCTCTTGGGCGCGGCGCCGGTCGTGCTCGACCCGGTGATGGTCGCCGAGAGCGGCGCCCGCCTGCTCGACGAAGACGCAACGGCGGCGCTCCGCGGACGGCTCGTGCCGCGGGCCGCGGTCGTGACCCCCAACGTCGCCGAGGCGGCGGCCCTCTCTGGTCTGGACGGCGGCCACCCGGAGGAGCTCGCCCGGGCCGTGCACGCGCTCGGCCCCCGCGCGGTCGTGGTCACCGGCGGTCATCGTGAGGACGCCACCGACCTGTTCTTCGACGGCGAGCGCGTCGAGGCGATCGCCGGCGAGCGCCACCCGGATGGCGCCGCACACGGCTCCGGCTGCACCCACTCCTCGGCGCTCGCCGCCCACCTAGCGCTCGGCCTCGACCCGCTCGAGGCCGCCCGCCGGGCAAAGCAGATAGCCGCCGCCGCGGTCAGGGACGGGCTCCGTGAGCTCGGTTCCGGCGCCGGCCCGGTCGACGTGTTCGGCTTGGCCGCCGGCCGGCCCCGGGAGAGCGCGGGCCGCTAAAGCGGCACGCCCTCCGCCGCGAGCCCGGGCCGCTAGAGCGGCACGCCCTCCGCCGCGAGCCAACCGGCGACCGGCGGGGGCGGGCCGCCGGCGAACTCGGCCCGGGCGGCGAGGCGCAGGATCTCCTCGCGCTCGTCCTCTCCTCGAGGGGTGGTGCCGGAGTCGTCACCGCGCAGAGCCGTGCGGCGGTAGGCGAGGTAGACGGTCACAGCGGCCGCCATCGTCACGGCCGGGTCCTCGTCCTCGGGGTCGATCGCGCCCTTCGCCTCGAGCAGCTCGGCCTCCACGTCCGCGAGCGCGGTGATCGGCTCGTCCCGGTCCTCGAAGCGGGCGAGCAGCTGCGCGATTCCCTCGTCCCCGCCATCGGGGTCGCAGACGCGGGCCGCCACGCGGACGACCTCGGCGACGGTCACGGGCTCGGGCTCGGTCGGCACGCCTCGGCTCTACCCGACGAGCGGAGGGGCAAACCGTCGGCCCGCCCCGCCGCCCTCTGGCATAATCGGGCCGGCCCGAGCACGAGCCGCCAAGGAGGCGCAGAGATCAGGTTCCTTCGCATGAAGCCCGGCCACGGAGAGGTCCTCCTCGCGGAGGGCGACCCCCGGGTGCGCGAGGACGAGGAGCGCCTCGTCGAGGAGTTTCGCCGTCAGCTCGACGAGGGCATGTGGGCCGCGGTGCCCACGACCTCCCCCGGCACGGGGCGGCGCGAGGCGGAGCTCGTGCAGCACTACGCCGAGATCCCGCCCGAGGCGGAGCGCGTGATCTTCTTCCCGCGCGCCTCCGGCGGCTGATCCGGGCGACGCGGCCGTGCTGCTGGCGCTGCTCGCACTGCTCGTCGTAGCCGCGGTGCTCGCGCTCCCGCTGGCGGCCCGGCCGGTCGCCCGCTGGAGGCGAGCGCGGTCGGCGCGCCGGGCGGCGGCATCGCCCTTCGATCAGCCGCTCTACGACCCCGGCCGCGAGCGGCGGGCCGAGCAGCGCGCCCGCGAGCTGCTGCGCTCCTGCGTCAACGACGAGGAGTGGGGCATGTACCGTGACCTCGGCTTCATCCGGGTGGAGGGCCGGCACGCCCGCAGGCGGGAGGACGGTCGGGGGCACGCCGCCTACGCTTATCTCCTCTACCCCCACAAGCCGATCGTGGCTTACGTGCCCGAGTCCGGGCAGCTCCTGTCCGAGTACTGCGTCGAGTTCCCGGACCTCGACGGGCGGGGCCGCACACGCCTGCCCGCGTCGGATGACGTGCTCGCCAAGTGGATGGCCCTCACCTCCGACGAGGGCATGGTGATCCGCCGCGCCAACATGCACCTCGTGGGCCGGCAGCTCGACCCCGCCCGGGTGCGGCGCGATCTGTGGCGGCTCGCGGAGTGGGAGCGTCGCCGCCAGCGGGCCCTGGGCCGCTCGTGAGCATCGACCCACGGGCGCGCAGTCGGGCGCTCCTCGACGGCCCCGACCGGGCCGCGGCGCGCGCCTACCTGTACGGGATCGGCTTCGACGACGAGGACCTGCGGAAGCCGATCGTGGGCGTCGCCAACACCTGGACCGAGACGATGCCGTGCAACTTCCACCTGCGCCGGCTGGCCGAGCGCGTCAAGCAAGGGGTGCGGGCGGCGGGCGGCACGCCGATGGAGTTCAACACGGTGGCGATCAGCGACGGCATCACGATGGGCACCGAGGGCATGAAGACCTCGCTGGTCAGCCGCGAGGTGATCGCCGACTCG
>Ga0126312_10000139_pt1 | contig 34076 bp, 39 predicted proteins | sample Plot104A_FD_92537 | JGI IMG/M metagenome (GOLD analysis project Ga0126312, IMG submission 92537) | Serpentine soil microbial communities from UC McLaughlin Reserve, CA, USA - Plot104A | ecosystem: Environmental > Terrestrial > Soil > Grasslands | place: USA: UC McLaughlin Reserve, Lake County... | reverse complement strand
CCGCACAGCCGCCGTGGAATCTCTCGTCATTTGCGGGAGTCTACGTTCGCGGCTCTACTCGATCCCGATCCTGTCGAGGAGCGCGTCGTCGCGGCGCCAGTGCTCGCGGACCCGGACCCGAAGGTCGAGGAAGACGCGAGAGCCGATCTGCCGCTCGAGCTCCTTGCGGGCGGCGGTGCCGATCTCCCGCACCATGCGCCCGCCCTTGCCGACGAGGATGCCCTTCTGCGACTGGGTCTCGGCCCAGATCTGCGCCCGGATCGCGATCAGGCCACGTCCGGCTTCGGAGGACGACCGGTCGCCTTCGGCTCCCTCCCCCCGCTCGACCTCTTCCACCACCACCTCGACGGCGTGTGGCAGCTCCTCCCGGGTGCGGCGAAGCACCTGCTCGCGGATCAGCTCAGCTAGGTGGACGTCGCTAGGGAGATCGGAGCGCTCCTCGGGGGGGTAGAGCAGTGGCCCCTCGGGCATTAGCGCCACGAGGCGGGTCAGCAGGGGGTCCAGCCCACCACCCGTCTTGGCGCTGACCGGGAACACCTCGTCGACGACCTCGAGCTCAGCGGCGGCCGCGAGCACCGCGGCGGTCTCGGGCTTGCGGAGGCGGTCGCACTTGTTCACCGCGCAGGCGACGGGGGTCTGGCCGCGCGCGCCGAGCAGCGCCCTAGCGATGAACCTGTCACCCGGCCCGGTCCCCTGCTGTCCGTCGACCACGAAGAGCACGGCGTCGGCCTCGGCGAGCTCCTGCTCGACCCGTCGCTGCATCCTCTGCGTGAGGGCGTCGCGCGGCCGCTGCACTCCGGGTAGATCCACGAGGACGATCTGCCAGGCTCCTGCGCCGTCCGTAGCGATGCCGCGAATCGCCCGCCGCGTGGTTTGCGGGCGGTCGGACACGATCGCGACCTTCGTGCCGACGATTGCGTTCACCAGGGTGGACTTGCCGACGTTGGGACGCCCAGCCAGGCCAACGAAGCCGACGCGCGTCATTGTCGTCCCTCGTCCCTCGTCCCTCGTCCCTCGTGGTCGGGCTTCAGCGCCTGCATCACCTCGGCCTGCAGTGCCAACATCTGTCCCTCGTCCGTCTCGTGGTCGTATCCGCACAGGTGAAGCACTCCATGGATCGTTGCCTCGATCGCGTCGCCGGTCCGATCCGGGCAGATCAAGACGTCCCCCAGCTCTCGAGGACCCGCCACGGGTCCCGCTTCATCGACGGGGAACGAGAGCACGTCGGTTGCCTGATCCCGACCTCGATGCTGGCGGTTGAGCTCACGCATGCGTTCGGGGCCGACCAGCTCGACGGACAGGTGACCCTCCCCCACCCCCGCTGCCCGCAGGGTGGCCACGGCGGGGGAGCGAAGCTCACTCGGCACGTCCGAGAGATCGAGGCGGGAGCTCAATCGGCCGTCGAGCCGCTCCCGCGCTCGTACGCGCCGTACGCGGCAACGATCCGCTGCACCAGCTGATGCCGCACCACGTCCTCGCCGCCGAAGCGCACGAAGGAGATGTCGGCCACCTCGGCGAGGATCTCACCGATGATCACGAGGCCGGAGCGCTGATCGCGCGGCAAATCGATCTGGGTGATGTCGCCGGTCACCACCATCCTGGAGCCGAACCCGAGCCGGGTGAGGAACATCTTCATCTGCTCCGGGCTCGTGTTCTGCGCCTCGTCGAGGATCACGAAGGAGTCGTTGAGGGTGCGGCCGCGCATGAACGCAAGCGGTGCCACCTCGATGATGCCCCGATCGAAGTAGGTCGAGACGCGCTCCGGATCGAGCATGTCGTAAAGCGCATCGAAGAGCGGCCGCAGGTACGGGTCCACCTTCGCCTGGATGTCCCCCGGCAGGAAGCCGAGGCGCTCGCCGGCCTCCACCGCCGGCCGGGTGAGGATGATGCGGTTCACGTCTCTGGCTTCGAGCGCCGCCACGGCCATCGCCACCGCGAGGAACGTCTTGCCCGTGCCCGCGGGGCCGATGCCGAAGGTCACGGTGTGGTTCCGGATCGAGTCCACGTAGCGCTTCTGGTTCACGGTCTTCGGGGCGACCTTGATGCTCCGGTGGCGCCAGATCACGTCCTCGAGGATCTCCGCGGGCGCTTGCCGGGCATCCATCGCGCCGGCGACGGTCTCGATCGTCGCCGGGGCGAGATCGTGGCCGCGCTCGACCAGGCCAACGAGCTCCTCGACAACCGCCGCGGCGTCGCGCACCTCGCCCTCATCGCCGTTTAGCGTCAGCACGTTTCCCCGCAGGTGCAGGTCGCACCCGATCCGGTCCTCGAGCTCGCGCAGCACCGCGTCCTCGGTGCCGGCGAGCTCCGCGGCGACGGTGTTCTCGAGTGTGAGCTTGCGGCGTGCCAACGTCGCCTAGCCACCCAGCCGCTCGCGCACGGCGGCACTGACGCGCTTGCCGTCGGCGCGCCGGTCGATCTTGGGCATCACGATGCTCATGACCTTGCCCGTCTGGGCAGGATCGGCGGCGCCGGCCTCGGCGATCGCGGCCTCAACGAGCTCGCCGAGCTCCTCGTCGGAGAGCTCCTGCGGGAGATAGCGTTCGATCACCTCGGCCTCCCTCTCCTCGCCGGCGGCGCGATCCTCGCTACCGCTGCGGCGATATGCCTCCGCGGCCTCCAGTCGGCGCTTGCGCTCGCGGCGCAGCACCGCCACCTCGTCGCCCTTGCCCTCCTTGTGCTCGAGGTGAAGGGCGCTCGAGACCAAGCGCAGGGCGCCGACCAGCTCGCGCTCGCCGGCCTTCATCGCCTCACGCGTATCGGTCTGGACCTGCTCGAGGATGCTCACGCACACAAGGGTAGCCGCGAGCTCACGCTCGATCGTCGACCTCGACTTGCTCGATCACGCCCAGCGGCATCTGCAGGAACCGCGTGCCCAGCTCGCGGAATGACTCCACGTCGCCCGTGCACAGAAAGCGATAATCGCCCTCGCCGTCGTTTCGCGTCTGCAGCCCATCCGCGTCGAGAATGCGCTGGACGGTGGCGGCAACGGCGTGCCCCGCGCTCACCAGGCGCACGTCACGTCCCAGGATGCGCTGGAGCATCGGCGCGACCAGCGGGTAGTGGGTGGAGCCGAGGATCACCGTGTCGACATCCGCCTCACGAAGCGGTGCGCAGTAGGACCGCACGGTCGCCACGACCCCCTCGTCGAAGGGAAAGCCGTTCTGGATGATCGGAGCCAGATCCCGAGCCGAGATCTCGACGACGTCGAGCTCCCGACCCGCCCGCTCGAGGGCACCGCGGTACGCTCCGCTCGCCACGGTGGCCGGCGTTGCCAGCACCCCGACGCGCCCGGAATCTGTGATCGCGGCGGCGATCTCCGCGGCAGGCTCGATCACACCCACGACCTCGATTCCGTGCTCGGTGGCCACCGCCCGCGCGCGATCCTGCCCGGCGGCGCTCGCCGAGTTGCACGCGATCACCACGAGCTTCGCGCCTCGCGCCACCAGGAAGCGGGTGTTGACCTCCACGCAGCGGCGCAGGTCTTCCTGCGGCTTGGTGCCGTAAGGAAAGCGGGCGCTGTCGCCCAGATAGACGAAGTCCTCCTGTGGAAGGGACACCAAGCACTCATGAAGCACGGTGAGCCCGCCGACCCCGGAGTCGAACATCGCGATCGGCAGGAAGCGCCGCTCGTCGCTCATCTCGAGCTCGCCGCCGAGCCGAATGAGATCGCCATCCAGTCGCCTTCCGCGCGTTGGGCGCCCAACTCCAGCCCATGATCGCCAAAGGCCCGGCGGAGCTCCTCCGCCTCGGACGCGAGCAGGCCCGAGCAGATGAGCCGGTCCGGTGGATCCTCCAGCCGGCGAGCAAGCTCCAGGAGCACGGGACCCGTCAGGTTGGCGACCGCCGCGGGCGCGTTGGGCGGCGGCTCGGTCCGGAGGTTCAGGCGTCGCAGCTCGAGGCTGACGCCATTTGCGCGGGCATTCGCCCCCGCGGCCTCGAGCGCCGCCTCCTCGTGATCGCAGGCGACGATCGGGCCGAAGCCGAGCTTTGCAGCCGCGATCGCCAGCACCCCGGAGCCAGTACCCCAGTCGGCGAGCGGGCCGCGAGCCTCACCCCGGGCCGCTAGCCCGAGCAGCAGCTCGAGGCACATCCGCGTTGTCGGGTGGGCGCCGGTGCCGAACGCCTGCCCAGGGTCGATGATGACGTCGATCGCGCCATCGCGCGGCTCCTCCCACGAGGGCCGCAACCAGAGCCGCTCACCGACCAGATGCGGCTTGTGGAACTCCTGCCAGCGCTCGCCCCAGTCATCCGGAACCCGGGCAGACGTGACGTCGACCAGCCCAGGCGACGAGCCGTGCTCGCCGCCTCGGACGATCGCGCGCAGCTCACCCGTGGCCGGAAGCTCTCCCGGTGCCCCGTAGATCGAGTACTCGACATAGCCGCTCCCACGCTCCTCCTCCACACCCTCGGGCGCCAGCTCGAGGAGCTCAGCGAGCACGCTCTCGGCGAGCTCGGGCGCGCAGCGAACGGCGAGGCGGATCACGCTGGTCTAGCGGGCCGCCCGGCGTGTCCGTCGCCAGCGTGGGAGCGGGCCGTCGCGCCCCCGGTTGGCGGAATCGAGCGAATGGTCCAGCCGCTCGGCGAGCTCACGCTGGTGCTTGTCGAGCCTCGCTGGCACGTAGACGTCGAGCACGACGTGCTGGTCGCCGCGGGCCGCGCCACGCAACGACGGCAACCCCCTTCCCCGCAGGACGACCTGTTCGCCCGGTTGAGCGCCGGCGGGGAACTCCACCTCCTCCTCCTCACCGTCGAGCGTCGGCACCGACACCTTGCCGCCGAGCATCGCCCTCGTGGCAGGGACCTCCACCAGCGATAGGAGGTCCTGGCCGTGACGCTCGAACCGCTCGTCCTCGGCGACGAGGACCTCGACGTAGAGGTCGCCGGCACGCCCCGCAGTCTCGCCGGCGTGGCCGGCGCCCGAGATGCGGATCCGCTGGCCGGATTCGATTCCCGGGGGGACGTCCACCTCCCACGTGCGCGTGCGAACGGTGCGGCCCGCGCCGCCGCATTCCTCACACGGCGTCTCCGGGAGCCGGCCCTGACCGTCGCACGCCGGACAGACGCCTGCGCTCACCATCTGGCCGAACGCGGTGCGCGTGACCTGGCGCAGCTGACCGCTGCCGCCGCAGGTCGCACAGGTGCGGATCGGGGTCCCCGGCTCCGCGCCGTTGCCGCGGCAGCGCTCGCAGGTCGAGGCGGCGTCGAAGGAGACCTCGCGACTAGCGCCCGTGAGCACCTCGTCCAGGCTTACCTCGACTCTCGCGCCGATATCGCCGCCGCTTGCCGGCCCGGGGCGGCCGAAGCCGAAGAGCTCGCTGAAGAGAGGGTCGCCGCGGCCGAAGAATGCCGACAGCACGTCCTCGAAGCTTCCGAATGCAGCGGTGCTCGGGGCCCAGCCGCCGGAGCGCAGGCCCTCGTGTCCGAACGTGTCGTAGGTGCGGCGTCGCTCGGGATCGGAGAGCACCTCGTATGCCTCAGCGGCCTCCTTGAACTTCTCCTCCGCCTCGGGGTCGTGCGTGTTGACGTCCGGGTGCAGCTCGCGAGCGAGCTTCCGGAACGCCTTCTTGATCTGCGCCTCGCCGGCTCCCCGGTCGACCCCGAGAACCTCGTAGTAGTCGCGCTTCACCTCTCGTAGACGGTCTCGAAGAATCGAGACAGCCTGCCTGCGGCGTCACGAACCGAGGCGATGGCGGTCGCGTAGTCCATGCGCAGCGGCCCAACCACGCCGACCGTGCCCAAGTTGCGGTAGCCGAGCCCGTAGTTGGCCCCGACGACGCTCACCGACCGCAGCTCGGGGGCCGGATTTTCCTCGCCGATCCATACGAACACCGAGCGCTCGTCGAGGGCGGAGCGGAGGATGCGGAGCAGGTTCGCCCGCCGCTCCAGGGCGCGCATCAGGGCGTCGACGTGCGGCAGGTCCTGGGCGTGATCCTCCGAGAGCAGGCGCGCGGCCCCCTCGACATAGAGGTCGGCCTCGGCCCGTTCCTCGAGACCGGTGAAGGCGTCGTCGATCTCCGCGATGAAGCCGGCCTCCGCGTCGGACAGCTCCGGGTCCGCCAGCCTATCGCCGATCATCCGGGCGCCCAGGCCCAAGCTGGCGAGCCGCTCGTTGAGGTAGCTCGACGCCCACTCGACGAGGCCAGGATCCACGGGGGCCTCAAAGGTCACGACGCGCTTCGTGACGGCGCCGTTGGAGGCGATCACCACCACCATCACGACGCGGGGCTGGAGCAACAGTACCTCCACCCGGTGGATCCAGGCGCTGCTCGGCGGCGGCGCACTCGCGAGCGCGAGCAGATCGGTGATCCGGGAGAGCTCCGCTGTCGTCTCCCGCATCGCCTCGTCGACCTCGCGCCGCATCTGCGTGAGCTGGCTGCCCGACGTCAGCGAGGCGGGCCTTCGCCGCGCGGAGGCGAGGAGGGCGTCAGCGTAGAAGCGGTACCCCGAGTCTGTCGGGACACGACCGGCAGAGGTATGCGGGTGGCTGAGGTAACCGCTCCTCTCGAGCTCCGCAAGCTCGGCGCGCACCGTCGAGGCGCTCCTCTCCACGCCCTCCTGCTGAGCGATCACCTTCGACCCTACGGGCCGACCCGACTCCAGATACGAGTCGACGACGAGGGTGAGAATCCGCTCCTGACGCGGCGTGAGCATCACGACCCCCATTCTAGGAACGCGCAGCGGCCCTCCTGCGGCGGCCCCCTGCAGGCAGCGATTCCACCATTGGGTCCCAGGGGGTGAACTGCTTCAGCGAACCGGCTAGACGCGGGCCTCGCAGTCGATCGGGTAGAGCGGCGGATCGCGCGTGCAGTCGGAGAGATCCACGCGAACGCGTACGTCGTCGAGGAGACCGCCCCGCTTCGCGCGCACCCGCACGACGGCCCGCCCTCTCTCCCTGAGCGACCTATGGACCAGCCGAAGCACCCTCTGGCCACCGCCCTTGCGGACGAGCGCCCAGGGATGCCGCGCCTCCTCGCCCCGGATGTCGGTATCGGTGATCTGCGGCTTGTACCGAGAGCGGCCAGTCGCTCTCACGCCCCCGTGCCGAGTCGCGAACCTGAGCGAGTCGGTGCGCCGCGAAAAGGCGTAACGGCTGCGACGCGGCGAGCTACCGTCATCTGACTCCGAGTAGCTGAGCTGGATCACTCTGGGCGGGCGCTCGGCCGCTGCCAGTGGGCGCTCGTACGCGCTCGCCGTTGCGCTCTGGATGGTCGCTAAGGGCGCGAGGACCAGGATCACACGGACGGCCTCCCTCCGCCTCGTCGCAGCGACATCCGCTCAGGCTTAGGAGCGACCGGCCAGAGCCGTCTGAATTCGGTGGTCAGCGGAGCTCGAGCTCTGCCTCGGCGTTGCGGATGATCCGATTGTCCCCCTGCGCCGCCGCTGTCTGCGTGACGACGCGGCGGCCCCCCGCCTCCCTTACGGTCGCGCTGACAACTATCTCCCGCTCGGGCACGCCCATGCCCCGGAACTGCACGGAGAGGCGCTTCAGAGCCCGAGGGTCCCCGGCGGCCTCGGTGTGGGCTCGCGCCACCTGCGCCATCGAGTAGAGCCCGTGCAGGATGTTGCCGGGCAGCCCGACTGCCTTCGCAAATTCGGGGTCGATGTGGATCGGGTTGAAGTCACCCGAGGCGCCGGCGTAGCGATGCGGCAGGTACCTGTCCGGAGTGACGCGAAGCTCGGGGAGCGCGTCTCCCTTGCGCAGCTCGGTGAGCTCCACGATCACCGGCACTCCTCGATCTTGCTCGCGGTGGGGATCACTTACACGCCCCTGACGATGTTGGTCCAGGTGCCCCGCACGGTGAGCGCTCCGTTCTGGTTGGTGGATTCCGAGGTGAAAACGTAGAAGCCTCGTCCGGCCTTCTCATAGATGTCCGCCATCTGGGGCGTCGTGGTGATCACGTCGCTGGCGCAGACCGGCTCTCCCCACTGGAACTCCTGTCCACCGTGGACCATGGCCGGCATGTTGATCCCAACCTCGGGGTCGAGCACCGCGGCCCCGATCGCGGGAGCGCTATAGACGACGCAGAACATCGGCGGCGCGACGACGTCGCGAAAGCCGGCCGCCAGTGCCGCCTCCCGGTCGTGGAAGAGGGGATTCGTCTCCCCGACCGCCCGCGCGTACTCGCGAACCTTCTCAACCCCGACCTGGTAGGAGACGGGCGGCCACTGCTTACCGATCGCGTCGCGGTTCAGCCCCATGAAGGGCGCGGATTGTATGGGGACGAGCGCCATCTCGAGCTCGGCGCCGCTGCCCGCGCCACGAATTCCACACTCTGGCGAGAGCTATCCGCGGCCATCGAGCTCCAGGACGGAGAGGAAGGCTTCCTGGGGGACCTCGACGCGCCCGACCTGCTTCATCCGCTTCTTGCCCGCCTTCTGCCTCTCCAGGAGCTTGCGCTTGCGGGTGACGTCGCCGCCGTAGAGCTTCGCCGTCACGTCCTTGCGCAGCGCCTTCACGGTCTCCCGCGCGAGCACGCGTGAGCCGACCGCGGCCTGCACCGGGACATCGAAGAGCTGGCGGGGGATGGTTCTCCGCAGGCGCTCGACGAGCGACCTTCCCGCCCGGTATGCCTCGTCGGCGTGGACGATCGCGGAGAGCGCGTCGACGCGCTCTCCCGCGAGCAGGACGTCCAGCTTGACGAGCTCAGATGGTCGGTTGCCGAGCTGCTCGTAATCGAGCGACGCATAGCCGGCCGTCCTGGACTTGAGCTGGTCGTAGAAGTCGAGAACGATCTCGGCGAGTGGCAGGTCGTAGCGGAGCTGGACCCGCTCCGGCGAGAGGTAGTGCAGATCCACGTGCGTCCCGCGCCGGCTTTGGCAAAGCTCCATCACCGCGCCGACGTAGCGCGACGGGGCGATCACCGTGGCCCGGATGTAGGGCTCCAAGACGCGCTCGATCGACGCCGGGTCGGGCATCTCGGCGGGGCTTTGGACCTCGGCGCGCTCGCCGCCGCGAAGCTCCACCTCGTAGCGGACGTTGGGCGCCGTGGCCAGCAGCTCGAGCCCGTACTCGCGCTCCAGTCGCTCACGAACGATGTCCATGTGCAGCAGGCCCAAGAAACCGCAGCGGAACCCGAAGCCCAAGGCCCGAGAGGTCTCCGGCCCGTACGAGAGCGCCGCATCGTTCAGCGCCAGGCGGTCGAGGGCATCGCGGAGGTCCTCATAGCGATCGGTGTCGATCGGAAACAGGCCGCAGAAGACCATCGGCCTCACCTCGCGGTAGCCCGGCAGGGGCTGGGGGGCGAGGCGCCGCTTTGAGGTCAGCGTATCGCCGACGCGAAGCCGCGCCACGTCCTTGATCCCGGTGATCACGTAGCCAACCCCCCCGGCGCCCATTTCGTCCGTATCCCGCATTTCCGGGACGAAGAAGCCGATCTCATCGATCTCCGCTTCGGTGCCGGCCTGCATAGCGACGATCGGCTCGCCCCTGCGGAAGGCGCCGTCGATCAGCCGGACGTAGGCCACGACGCCCCGGTAAGGGTCGTACTCCGAGTCGAAGATCAGCGCCCGCGGCGGGGCCTCCGGATCCCCCTCCGGGGGTGGAATCCGCTCGACGATCGCCTCCAGCACCTCCTCCACCCCCTCCCCCGTCTTCGCCGAGACCCGCAGCACCTCCCCCGGATCGCCGCCGACGAGGTCCGTCACCTCGCCGGCAACTCGCTCCGGCTCGGCGTTCGGCAGGTCCACTTTGTTCAGCACCGGGATCAGCTCCAGACCGGCCTCGATCGCGGCGTAGGTGTTCGCGACCGTCTGCGCCTCGACGCCCTGGGCCGCGTCGACCACGAGGAGGGCCCCCTCGCAGGCGACCAGGCTGCGTGACACCTCATAGGAGAAGTCGACGTGGCCGGGGGTGTCGATCAGGTGCAGGTGGTAGACGCGGCCGTCGCGGGCGCGGTACTCCACCCTCACCGCCTGCGCCTTGATCGTGATTCCGCGCTCGCGTTCGAGCTCCATGGTGTCGAGCACCTGCGGCCGGTGCTCCGCGGCTACCGCCCCCGTCAGCTCGAGGAAGCGATCGGCGAGGGTCGACTTGCCGTGGTCGATGTGGGCGATGATCGAGAAGTTGCGGATCGACTCCACCGGGCGACCAGTATGGCGACAGTGGCGCGGGCGGAATCCGCGAGCGGGGCATTCTGCGTGCGTACGCGGGAACTCTCCGCTCGCCCGGTGGTTACGCGCCGGCGCGGATCACGGAGTCGTGCCCCTGGGTCCCTGCGGCGCGGCCTCGCGGCGGCGCAGCAGGGTCCAGATCTGCTGTGCTTCCGGGATCCGCAAAGCGATGATCGCCGCCGCGTAGACCGCCGCGCCGGTGGTCAACGCGATCGCGAGAGAGGTGGCCTGCCCCACGAGGCCGCGTCCCAGCGCCTCGTCGAGAAGATCCCAGACCAGGTAGCTGGTCCCGGCCAGGGCGGCGGCGGCGGCCCCGACGCGCGCGGTGGTCCACAGCAGGCGGCCAAGCTCGAGCCGCCCGAGCTGGCCTCGCAGGATCACGATCTGGACGAGGACGCTGACCGCGGTGGCGATCACGGTCGCCGCGACGATCCCCGCCACGCCGAAGGGGCCGTAGAGGGCGACCGCGGCGAGCGCCGTGATCGCAAGGTTTCCGCCCGCGATCGCGGTGGGGATCCACGGGCGCTGGAGGCTGAAGAAGGTGCGCGTGAGCAGCAGGAAGAGGCCGTTGAAGGGAAGCGAGAAGGCAAACCAGAAGAGCGCCGTCGCGACGAGGTCGGTATCGGCAGCCGAGAACTCCCCCCGCTGGTAGACGAGGCGGATCATCGGCACGGAGAGAACGAGGATCGCGGCCGCCGCCGGCACCAAGAGCAGGATGATCTGCCGCATCCCGTTGGCCATCGTCGCCCGCAGGTCACCGTAGTCGCGGCGGGCGGCAAGCCTGGCCAGGGTCGGGAACAGCACCGTCGTCACCGCCACCGAGAAGATTCCCTGAGGCAGCATGTAGATGCGGAACGCCTTGTCGATCGCGGCTGGCGCCCGCTCGGAGACGAGCGAGCCGAAGATGCTGTTGATGAGCAGGTTGAAGTTGATCAGCCCCAGGCTCAGCGTCACCGGAAGCATCAGCAGGAGCACGCGGCGGACCTGGAGGCTTCGCCAATCGAGCACCCTGGTCAGCCTGAACGGCGTGTTGCGAAGGTCCCAGGTCGGAATGGCGAGCTGGATCACGGTGCCGACCAAGACCCCGATCGCGTAGGCGTAGATCCGATCCTGCCCGCGGAAGAGCGGCTCTATGGCGACGAGCACGACGATGATCGCGACGTTCCAGAAGAACGGCGAGATCGCAAACGCGCCGAAGCGGTCGTAGCTGTTGAGGATGCCGACGACCATCCCCGTGGTCCCGAGCAGCACCAGGATGGGGAAGAGGACCTGCGAGAGCGTCACGGTAAGGCCCTCGGGGACCTTCGAGCCCACGAACAGCGGAATCAGCGCGGGCACGATGAGGATGAAGAGCGCCGTCAGGGCCGTCAGGACGAGGGTGACGACGAAGATCAGCGTCGAGGCGAGGCGGAACGCCTCGCGCTTGTCGCCCTTCTCCAGCTGCTCCGTGAAGACGGGCACGAAGGCCGCCTGGATGGCGGCGTCGGCGAACAGGCTTCGCACCAGGTTCGGTACCTGGAAGGCGATCGTGAAAGCGGACATGGCGCCGCTGACCCCGAAGTAGGAGGCGGCGAAGATCTCCCGGACGAGGCCGGCGACCCGGGAGAGGCTCGTGGCGACCGAGAAGAAGGCGGTGGAGCGCGCGAGCCGTCCGGCGCGAGCGTGGGCCGACTCACGGGCGGCTTCGAATGCCTCGAGACCGGGCTCCTCCTCGGCGACGACGTCGATCGGCGCTGGATCGAGGCGGGGCTTGCCGTAGAGCCGCTCGCGAACTCGCCGCTCATCCTCTACGCGGGGATCGGGGTCGGGGGGCCTCATGGGGGTGCCGCTATAGTCACCCGTCGCCCGGTGGCCAACATCCCCTCACAACGCAAGCGCATCCAGCGAACCGAGCGAGAAAGGCTGGAGAATCGCCGCCTGCGGAGTGCCGTCAAGACCCACTTCAGGCGGTTCGAGCGCGCCATCGAATCGGGGGACGGATCCGCCATCGAGGCCGAGCACCGCTGGCTGGTCTCCCGGATCGACAAGGCGGTCCAGAAGGGCGCCCTGCATGCGAACAACGGTGCCCGCAAGAAGGCAAGTGCGGCGCGCTTGCTGAAGACGGCGGCCGCGTAGCGGGATTCCCAAGCGGCGCCCGGCGCGCCCTCTCAGCGCGCACCGGGGCCGGCCCCGGCCGCTCGCCGCACGCCGAGGGTAAGCGCAACGCCGTCCGGATAGTCGGAGCCGCCGCGGGTCCACCACTCGAGGTCGGCGATCGCACAGCTGGCTGCGCGAACCGCCGCGAGCGAGGTGCCCCGCAGCCTCCGCAGCAGCATCTTCGCGGCGTAGGGGTGCATTCGGAGGCTTTGCTCGACCTGCTTTTGCGACGCACCGGCATCCAAGGCCGCCAGCGCGGCGTGCGCGTCGCGCAGCCTTCTCGCCACCTGGTAGATAAGCGGGGTCAGCGACTCCCCCTGGGCCAAGAGACGCTCCGCGGCGCGAACTGCCGCTGGCGGATCGCGATCGAGAAGCGCATCGGACAGGGCCCAGGCCGCCTCCTCGGAGGTGTCTGCCACCATGGCCCGGAGGTCCTCGAGCTTCGCCTCCCCGCCAGGGCCCGCCCACACCGAAAGGCGCTCGATTTCGTTGGAGAGCCTGAGGGTGCTCTCACCCATTCGCCTGACCAGCAGTCGAGCGGCATCGGGACCGAGCCGGAAGCCGCGGTGGCTCGCCTCCGCGACGAGCCGGCCCGGTAGGTCGCGCGCCCTCGGGGCGTCGTAGCGGATCGCCTCTCCCCCCGCTGCCTCGACCGCCTCGGACAATCCCTTGGGGGCCCGGACGCGCGGGGGTGCCTCGCGGGCGACGAGGACGACCGTCAGGTCGGGTGGTAGCGAGCCGAGCGACGCGATCACCTTCGCGACGTACTTGGGGGTCCAGCGCTCGACCCCGTCGGCCAGGAGGTACCGGCGCGAGGCCATCAGCGACATCGACGGGATCGCGGCGAGGAGGGCGTCGGCGTCGGGCGGCCCGTCGCCGTCCGGGGCGGCGAAGCTCTCCAGAGCCACCGGCCCGCCTTCACGCTCGGCACGAGACCGGAGGCGGGCGAGCGCCGCGTCAATCTTGCCCCCGTCGGTGCCGGCGATCAGGTATGCCGGCTTCATCGCGCCCGCGCTGTCGTCCGCCTCGCTCACCACGGAGGCGAGTGTATTCGGAGCTTCGGCCGGCCCGGGAGACGTAAGGGGAATGCGCCCACGGCTCAACCTTCGGCCTCCACGTCCCACCGGCGTGCCTGCACGTCGATCGTCACGGCTCCGTCCTCGTCGGTTCGCAGGATGGGCACGCCGTGCTCGGCGAGGGCTTGGAGGGTCCCCTCCGTCGGGTGGCCGTAGGGGTTGCCCGCGCCCACGGAGATCACCGCGAGCTGTGGCAGAGCTCGGTCGAGCAGTGCATCGAGGCCCGCGTCGTCGGAGCCGTGATGAGCCACTTTGAGGACATCGATTGGGCCCGGGTCCATCGGCACCGTCTCGGCCTCCGCATCGGCGGTGAGGAGCATCTGGAAGCTTCGCCAGCGAGCGAGGAGGACCATGGCCGCCTCGTTCAGCTCCGCGGGAGGCGACGTCTCGAGCATGGCCTGAGGCGGCCACAGCACCTCGAGCCGAAGGCGCCCCGAGTGCACCTCGGACCCCTTCGCGACCGATGTCGTGAGGACGCCGGCGGCGCGCGCTGCGGAAAGGAAGTCCCGGCCGGGGAGCGCGTACACCAGTCGGTGCACGGGGAAGGTGCCAAGGAGCTCGACGATTCCGCCAGCGTGGTCCGATTCGTCGTGGGTGACGATCGCGGCCGCCAGCCCTGAGGCCCCTTCACCCTCCAGGCGGGAGCGCAGGTCGTCTCCCGGCGGGCCACCGTCGACCAGGATCGGTGCGGCGCGCGCGGGGTCGAGCAGGATGGCATCGCCCTGGCCAACGTCGAGGACCATGACCCGCAGGCCGGGAGGCCTGCCGGCCTGAGGGTCATTGCGGAACCCCGGGGGCGGACCGGCATCGCCGGCCCCGGACGCGATGAGCCGGGCGAGGGCGAAGATCGAGAGGGCGAGCGCAACCGCGAGGCCAAGCGCTCGCCGGTACGCGACGGTGGGCCCGAGCCCGCTCCTGCGCCGCGTCCACGCGAGGGCGATCGTTGAGGCGGCGACCAGGGCCGCATACGCGGCCGCGACGCTCCACCAGGTGGGAAGCGCAAGCCCCACTTGTGCCCAGCTGGGAGCCGCGAGCCAGTGCGCGACCTGGGCCACGTAAGCGACGAGCAGCCCCGCCAGCGCCGTCAACGGCTCGACCGGTGCGCCGGGGACCTGGCCGACGATCGCGGCGAGCATCGATAGCCACATCACCGCCGGGATCGCCGGCAGCGCCATGAGGTTGGCGGGAAGCGACGCCACCGAGACGGCGCTGAAATGGTGGGCGAAGAGCGGCGCCGTGGCAACCGTCGCGGCGATCGTGATCCCTGCCCCCTCCGCGAGGGCTCGCCGGGCAGGCCCTGGTGGCCTCGCGCCCTCCCGATGCAGGCCGAGCAGAAGGTCGCGGATGCGCGGCGCGAACAGGAGGATGCCCGTGACGGCCGCGAAGCTGAGCTGCCAGGCGGGATCGGAGATCCAGCGCGGGTTGAGCGCCAGGGTGGCGACCGCGGCGAGCAGGAGCGCGTACCAGCGCAAGCGGGGCCGCCCCGCAAGCGCTGCGACGAGGCCAGCTGCGCCCATGATCCCGGCGCGCTGGATGGAGGGGGCCGCGCCAGTCACCGGGACGTAGACGGCGATCAGCGCCAGGAGGCACACGAGCCGGGCCCGAAGGGGGACGCCGAGGAGCGCCAGGATCGAGGCTCCGAGTACCGTGAGGAGCATCACGCAGTCCCCGCTCACCGCCAGCAGGTGCGCGAGACCCGAGCGCTTGAAGTCCTCCACGGTGGCGGGATCGATGCGGTCGTCCTCGCCGAGCACGAAGCCGCGAAGAAGTGCCGCCTCGGGCTCCGGGGTCCCGCGGCCGAGAGCCCCCTCCGCGCGAGCGCGGATCCCGTCGATCACCCCCGCGACGCCACCGCGCTGGACGCCGGTGAGCCGCAGCTGGCGCGCCGCCAGGACCTGGGCGATCCCGTAGCGCGCCAGGTACTCCGCTTCCCACGGCTCGGGCTCCCGAAGGATGCCCTTGGCGACGATCTCGCGACCGATTGGGAGGTCGGGTACCGGCTCGTGGGCTTGGACCTCGAGACGCCCGTCGGCCGTCTGCATCCTGACGCGGACCTCCCCAGCGAAGCGACGCGGGACGGCGGTGACGAACCCGCGTGCGGTGGCCGGCCTGGAGAGCGCCCCCTCGAAGGCGCCGCCGTCGATGGCCGCGAGCCGCAGCACCCCCACCGACAAGCCGACGACGGCCGCGGCAAGCGCTATCAGAGCGAGCCACAGGGCTCGTGCCCCGGGACCCTTCGGGGGACGCGTCGCCGAGAGGCCCAGAGCTGCGGCGAGCGCAAGCGCCAGGATCCCGGCCGCAGGATCACGCGATCCGGACGGGATGAGCGGCGAGAGGGCGAGTCCAACCGTCGCGCCCCCAAGCCCGGCGAAACGCTCGGCGATCCCCCGGGCCCCCATCTACGGCTGGAGCCGAGCCCGCAAAGCCTCCATCGTCGCGGGGCCGATCCCGCTGATCTCGTCGAGCTGTTCAATCGAGGAGATTCCGCCGTGCTGGTCGCGGAAGTCGATGATGTTCTGGCCCGTGACGGGCCCGATCCCCTCGATGGTGTCGAGTTGCTCCACCGTGGCCGTGCCGAGGCTGATCGGGCCGGTGTCCTCGGCCGCGCCAGCGGTCGCCGAGACCGCCGAGGCGCCGCCGGGCAGCTTCTCGGGTACGACGACCTGCTGGCCGTCGGTGAGCCGGGCGGCGAGGTTGATCCCCTCGACGTTCGCCTTCGCGGTGGCGCCGCCGGCCCGCTGCACCGCGTCGTTCACACGGGAGGCCGCGGGCAGCCTGTAGACGCCTGGGTCGGCGACCGCGCCGGCGACGTGGACGATCACGTCCTCGCCGCCCTCCGCGTCGACGTCAAACGACCCGGATCCGGGCGGGACGCCCGACGAGTAGCTGACGCCGCCGGGGGAAGGGGCATGTTCGCCTGCGGAGCGGATCCAGCGGGCGCCCACTAGGAGCAGCGCGACGGCGACCGCGCCGTAGACGAGAAGCTGGGAGCGGCTCAGGTCCTGCACGCCGTGATCATGCGAGGGCGCGCGTTACGTGAGGCGCGCAGAGCGCGCCGATTGCGGGTCAGATCCGGAACAAGCGCCTACATGACCCGGAAGCCCTCGAGCTCTTCGGGCTCCTCCTCGGAGACCTCGACTCGCTCGACGGCGGCCCCGCGCGGCCCCTCCCTGCACCACCTGACGAGGTCCTCGACGGCGCGCGGAGCGCCCTCGAACACGGCCTCCACGGTGCCCTCCGGAGTGTTCCGCACCCAGCCTGCGACGTCGCGCGACTGGGCCATGCGGCGCGCGGTGTCGCGAAAGAAGACCCCTTGCACGCGACCGTGGATGACTGCGTGGCGGCGGATCATGCCTCCGCTGGCCACCTAATCAGGTCGGACCGTCCTACTCCTCGTAGTCGTCGTAGTTGGCGGCCTGGGCCGCGAGGCGGCGGCTGTAGAGCTCGTCCGCGGAGACCGCCGGCGACTGCACTGAGACGAGCGCCAGGGTCTCTGTCCCTTCGTTAGCGACGGCGTGATCGGTGGCGGGCGGGATCAGCACGAGGTCGCCGACGTCGAGGCGCTGGGTGTCGCCGGTGGCTGACATGCTGCCGCTGCCGCCGACGACGACGTAGACCTGCTCGGCCTCCTCGTGTGAGCGAAGCTCCTCGGAGGCGCCCGCCGGGACCTCGAGCCAGTTCACGGACAGATTGCGCGAGCCCAGCTCGCCCGCGTCCATGAGGATGTGGGGCCTGAGCCGGTGCAACTCGGTGACGGCCGCGTCCGAGAACCGCCTGACAAGCATGCGCCGCGCTTTCTAGCAGAAACGAGGAGCGGCGAAAAGTCTCTCACCCCACCACGAGGTTGACCAGCTTGCCGGGGACGACGACCTCCTTGACGACCTCCTTGCCGTCGAGGTGGCGCCTAACGGCGTCGTGGCTACGCGCCAGCTCCAGGAGCTCCTCACGCGGGGCATCGGTCGCCGCCTCCACGCGGGCGCGGAGCTTGCCGTTCACCTGGACCACCAGGGTGAATGTGTCGCGCGCAAGCAGCTCGGGATCGGGCGTCGGCCATGGATCCTCCCAGACGCGGCGGCGCTCGATCGCCTCGTAGACCTCGGCGCCCAAGTGCGGCGCGAATGGGAAGAGCAGGGATGCTGCGGCGGAGGTGGCGAAGCGCAGGGCGGCCTCTCCCTCGCGGTCGCCGTAGAGGCCCTCCTTGAGCCGGTAGGCCTCATTCACGAGCTCCATCACGGCGGCGATTGCCGTATTGAGCTGGAAGCCGCGCTCGATGTCGCGGGTGACCTTGTCGATGGCCCAGTGCGCCTTCTCGAGCAGGGTTCGGGCATCGCCCTGAGCGTCGCTCTGCTTGCTGCTTGCTGCCTCCTGCTTGCTGGCCCGCTCCACGACCTCGGTCGCGAGACGCCACAGCCTCGAGAGGAAGCGGTACACGCCCTCGACGCCCTCGTCGGTCCAGTCGCCGCCCCTGTCGGGCGGGCCCATGAAGCAGATGTAGGTGCGGGCGGCGTCGGCGCCGTAGCGCTCCACGTAGTCGGCGGGGCTGACGACGTTGCCCTTCGACTTGGACATCTTTGCGCCGCCGCGCGTGATCATCCCCTGGGTGAAGAGGCTGGCGAACGGCTCCTGGACGCCGAGCTCGTCCATGTCGGCGAGCGCCTTGATGAAGAATCGCGCGTACATCAGGTGCAGGATCGCGTGCTCGACGCCGCCGATGTACTGGTCGACGGGCATCCAGTGATCCGCGATCGCCCGCTCCCATGCGGCTTCCTCGTTGCGCGGGTCGAGGTACCGGAGGAAGTACCAGGAGCTGTCGACGAAGGTGTCCATGGTGTCGGTCTCACGGCGGGCCGAGCCGCGGCAGCGCGGGCACTCGGTCGCCACCCAGCCCTCGACCGCGGCGAGCGGGCTCTTGCCCTTCGGGGCGTAGTCGTCCACCTCGGGGAGGAGCACCGGCAGATCCTCCTCGGGGACGGGGACGATCCCACAGCCGTCGCAGTAGACGACGGGGATCGGGCAGCCCCAGTAGCGCTGGCGGGAGACGAGCCAGTCGCGGAGGCGGTAGTGGACGGTGCGCTTTCCGCGCCCCTCGGATTCCAACCAGGCGACGATCTCCTCGTAGCCCTCGCGGCTGCCGACGCCGTCGAAGCGCCCGGAGTTGACCATCGCTCCGTCGCCCGCGTAGGGAAGGCCGGCCTCGTCCCGGGCTTCCTCCGGGTTCTCGCCTTCGATCACCCGGCGGATCGGGAGGTCGAAGGCGTGGGCGAACTCGTAGTCGCGGACGTCGTGGGCGGGGACCGCCATGATCGCGCCGGTGCCGTACTCCATCAGCACGTAGTCGGAGACGAACATCGGGATCCGCTCGCCGTTCACGGGGTTGGTGACGGTGCGGCCCAGCGGGACGCCGGTCTTCGCCCGCTCCTCGGCGCCGCGTTCCTGGGTGGAGGCGCGCAGGGCCTCGTTGACGTAGTCGCGGACCGCGGCCTCGTGACCGGTGCCCGCGGCCAGGCGCTCGACGTCGGGGTGCTCGGGGGCGAGGACGAAGAAGGTGGTGCCGAAGAGGGTGTCCGGTCGGGTGGTGAAGACCGGGAAGTCGATCGTCGGGTCATCGCAGCGGAAGATGACCTCGGCGCCCTCGGAGCGCCCGATCCAGTTGCGCTGCATGGTCACGACGTGCTCCGGCCAGGACTCCAGGAGGTCGAAGTCGGAGAGCAGCCGCTCGGCGTAATCCGTGATCCGGAAGAACCACTGTTCGAGGCGCCGGGCTTCGACCGGGGTGCCGCAGCGCTCGCAGCGCCCGTCGATGACCTGCTCGTTGGCGAGCACGGTTGCGTCGTGTGGGCACCACTGGACGAGTGCCTCCGTGCGGTACGCGAGGCCACGCTCGAACAGCTTCAGGAAGATCCACTGGGTCCAGCGGTAGTAGGAGGGCTCGCAGGTGGCGAGCTCGCGCGACCAGTCGATCGAGATGCCCCAGGAGCGAAACTGCTCGCGGAAGGTGGTGATCGCCTGCCCGGTGGAGACGCGCGGGTGCTCGCCGGTCGTGATCGCGTGGTTCTCCGCCGGCAGGCCGAAGGCGTCGTAGCCCATTGGGTGGATCACCTGGAAGCCGTTGCGGCGCTTGTAGTGGGCGATCGCATCGCCTAGCGCGTACACCTTCAAGTGCCCCATGTGGGGCTCTCCGGACGGGTAGGGGAGCATCTCGAGCACGTAGCTCTTCGGCTTCGAGCCGTCGAAGCCGGGCGCGCCCGGATTGGGCACCTGCCAGGTGCGCTCCTCGGCCCAGACGCGCTGCCAGCGGTCCTCGATTGCGTGCGGTTCGTAGCGGTCGGCGCGCTCCATCGATGCTGAGTTTACGTACGGGGCTCGGGCGTATATTGGGGTCGAAGCACGACCGCGGAGGTGAAGATGGGACGGCTGATAAGGCTTGACCGCACGGGCCATACGACGCTCGCGGAGTGGAGCGCGGGGGATCACGCGGCGCGGGAAGCGGCGGTACGGGCGTTTCGGCACGAGCTCGAGCGGGGCATGATCGCCTCGGCGCCGACCGGTAACGGGACCGCCGAGGTGGTGCGCGAGCTGCCGCTCGACGCCGATCTCGTCGTGATGCGCCGTCAGATCGCCGGCGGTTAGACGGGGCGCCCGCTTGAGTCGCAGGCGCCCGGCGCCAGACGTGACCGCCGCGCCGGCACCCGCGGTAGCCAGGGCTCGCCTTGCCGAGGTCGAGGCGCTTTCGTGGCGGGAGAGCACTACCGAGCGCACGCTTCGCCGCGACGGGCGACGGTGGACGGCCTGGACGGCGGGCGTCGTATTCGCGTTCACGATCCCGGGCGTCGCGCTCATGGCGATCGAGCCGCTCGCCTTCCCCGCTACGCTCGTCTGCCTCGCGCATGCGGTTGCCGTGCCTTGGATTCAGGCTCGCCGCGGAGCACGCTCGCCGGTGCCGATCGGCAGCCGGCGAAGCGCCGCCCCGGCGCGGCGTCCGGACAGCGGTGAAGCCCGAGCCGATCAGGTGGACGATGCGGAGGGCGTAGCGCTAGGGCTGCTCGGGGATCTGGTCGGGCACGAGGTTCGCGAGCTCGTGGGGTCAACGGGGATGGCGATGCAGCACGGGCGGCTCGGGGTGTGGCTGCTGGGAGAGCAGGGGGCGCTCCTGGTGCGGCCGGGAGGTCGCCGGGTGTTCTGCTGGTGCGTTCGGATCGGGGATCCGGGGGGACTGCCGGCTGCGGATCGCGTGGCGCACCTGCTGCTGGCCCTGCGTGAAGACGAGGAGGGATTCGCCACGGTCGCGAACCTGCAGTTCTGCGGGGCGCCGTGGCGGGTGCGGAGGGGCCTCGATCAGCGGGGGCGCTCTGCGCTCGACACCGCTACGCGAGCAGCTTCTCGATGAACTCGACGAACTTGCGGGTATCACGGACCGGCGCGCCGTGGCCGAAGAGGACGAGGTTCGGCTTGAGTAGAGCGAGCTTCCGCGCCGAGCGGCGGTTCTCCGCGGGATCCGGGCTGAAGTAGGGCTTCGGCTCTTGGAGCCCGGGTAGCAGGGTGAGCTGATCCATGTTGGCGAGCACGTCGCCGAGGACCAGCAGGCCGTCGGACTCGCGCCAGAAGGCCGCATGCCCGGCGGAGTGGCCTGGGACGTCGATCACCTTGAAGCCAGCGACCTCGTCGCCCTCGCTCAGCCGCCGGTCGACGGGGTGCCCCGGGCCGGTGAAGATGCGGACGGAGAACTGCGCGAGGGCGTGCTTGGGCTGGCGCTGGCCGATCAGCTTCGGGTTCTCGGCGGCATCGGCGTCGCGCTCGGGCACCCAGAAGGGGATTCCCAGCTCCTCACAGATCGCGTGGCTTGAGCCTTGGTGGTCGGGCTGCGCGTGAGTGAGGCGTGGGCGCTTACCTGGCGTCCTCTGAGTTGGCGGAGGAGCGAGCGGCGCGATTGTCGCGCGCCCGCGTCGATCAGCACGTCCCCGATCAGGTAGGCGTTGACGACGTTCGGCAGCGGCAGCGCATTGAGATGCCAGACGCCGTCGGCGAGCCGCTTCACGCGCGGCAGCCTAATCGCGCGTTTGCCAGGATGCGCAGATCGCTGGTGGCGCGCGAAGAGACGTGGCCGACGGCCTGAAGGAGCTGATCCGGGACATCCCGAATTTCCCGCGCCCGGGGGTTACGTTCAAGGACGCAACGCCCCTGTTCCGGAACGCGACTGCGCTCGAGCTGGCGACGGAGGCGCTCGCCGAGCACGCCCGGGCCCTGAACGTGGAGCAGGTGGTCGCGCCCGAAGCGCGCGGATTCATCCTCGGCGCGGCGATCGCGACGCGGCTGCGGGCGGGGTTCGTGCCGGTTCGCAAGCCGGGAAAGCTGCCGTTCGAGACGACATCGGCGGCCTATGAGCTGGAATACGGGGTCGACGAGCTGCATATGCACGTCGATGCGTTGGGCGCGGGCACGAGGGTGCTGCTGCACGACGACCTGATCGCCACGGGCGGGACGATGGCGGCGATCGAGGAGATGGCGGAGCTGGCGGGTGCGGTGGTGGCCGGAGTTTCGTTCTTGATGGAGCTGGAGTTCCTCCGCGGACGCGAGCGGCTGCGTTGCAAGGAGGTCTTCAGCTTGCTTCGGTTCGATTCGCCGTAGGGCGGAGGTAAAGCGAGTGGAAGGAGAGGCATGAGCAACGGAAGGGCGCTTCAGCGGATTTGGAGCAGGCGGGAGTTGAGGGGCAAGAAGGCGGCTGTCGAAGGAGTGAGCGTCGGGTCGGGATCGCTGGGCGCCGGATCGATGGGCGCCGGCGCAGTTGGAGCGCTCGCTACGGGCGCGCTGGCGATCGCGGCAGGGGCGATCGGAGCGCTTGCGATCGGGCGGCTGGCGATCGGGAGGGCGAAGGTCAAGCGGCTCTCGATCGAGGAGCTCGAGGTCGGGCGGTTGCGGGTGCGAGAGCTGGAGATCGCTGAGCGCCGAGAGTCATCAGGAGCGGTCGCCGCCGCAAGCGCTACCGACTAGGAGCCTCCAGCGCCTGGCGCCGGCCGTAGTCACCGGGGCTTTTCCTCGTCGTAGCGCTCGAGGCCGTCGTCCGGAATGAGCTCCCAGGGAGCGGCGTAGGCGACGTAGGTGCGCCAGCTGGGGCGCACGCCGGGGTCGCCGTCGAAGGCGCCCATGCGGATGCTCATCTGATCGGGATCGTCGGGGTTGCGGCTGAAGAGGTGGGATCCGCATTCGCTGCAGAAGCACTTCTCGAAGCCGCCTTCGGGGTGGCGCCACGCCTTGACGAGGTGCTCCCCCTGAAGGAGCCGGAAGGTGCGGCCGTCGATGCGTGCTTGGGCGGAGGCGGCGGTTCCGGTGCGGCGCTGGCAGCGGGTGCAGTGGCAGTAGCCCGCGGCGGGTGCGGGTTCGGCGAGCTCGAAGCGGACGCCGCCGCAGAGACACCCGCCGGTGAGTGAGGGTTCGGTCATCTTTGGGAGTGTGGCACCGCGCCCCGCCCAGCCACCGCTAGGCCGCGATGGGAAGCACAGGCTGCGCCGGGGACAACCGGACATAGGGCTTGCCCCGCCGGGTGATCAGGAACTCCTCGCCCGCGGCGGCGCGTTCGGCGTACCAGCCGAAGAGGTTGCGGAACTCGTGGGCGCCGACGGTAGCCGTTTTGGCGGGAGCCGTAGAGTGGAGCTGACGGGACTCGAACCCGTGCCCTCGGCGCTGCCAGCGCCGCGCTCTGCCCAGCTGAGCTACAGCCCCTAGTTCGTAATCCTCACCAATGTTAATGGCCGCTCGTTGGCCATTCTTCGGCGCACCGAGGCGCAGGTGCACGAGTCCTTGCCGGCGACCAACTCAATCGGAAGGAGAAAGCAGCGGTCGAGATCGCCGCAGTACGCGGCGACGGCATCAATCTCATCGGCGCTGTAAGTGGTCACGATCCTGCCCCGCGACGTAAGGCGTTGGCTCCTGAGTCGTACGAGAACAACGTCGTTCTCAACTGCGGCCCACTTGCTTTGAACCCGGAGAAACTGCTCATCGATGACGAATACCAAGTCGTATCGGCCGTGCTCCGTCATCGGCGCTGGTACCGGGATGCCGAGCTCGACTGCCGCAGCGATGATCTTTGCCTCGGCGACGGAGCCCTTGTGATTGGTCGAGTGGGAATTCACGAACGCATGTTCCCAGGCGCCCGACAGAAAATGGCTTTGGAAAGCCAAAAACCGCGCCCTTGACGTTTTTTGCGCGAAGTCGTTACAGAGTCGTTCCAGACTCGTCGGCGGCGGACCCCGCCCGCGCCTGAGCCCGCTCCGCGTTCTCCACAATCAAATCCACGAACCGGGGCCAGAGCGGCTGCGGCAGATCGTGCCCCATCCCCTCGATCAGCTCCAAGCGCGCGCCCGGAATGGCCGCCGCCGTCGCCTGCCCTCCCGAGACGTCGACCTGGAGGTCTCTCGTCCCATGAATCACGAGCGCCGGCATCTCCAACCGCCGCAGCTTCTCCGTCCGATCCCCCGAAGCCAGCACGGCGACGATCTGTCGCCCGGTCCCATCCGGATTCAGCCCACGGTCGAAGCTCGCCCGCGCCCGCCCTCTAACTGCCTCCTCGTCCGCCTCGAACCCGGCGAGCCGATTACCCGCCACGTCTCGACAGCGAACTCGGCGGACCGCTCCCGGTCGGCCGGCGGCCTCGTGAGCGGCGTGGGAATCGCCTCCTCGTGCGGCTGCCCCACCGCACGGTCGCCGGTGCTCGACATGATCGAGGCGAGCGACAGCACCCGCTCCGGATGCTCGATCGACACCGTCTGGGCGATCATTCCTCCCTGCGACGCGCCCACGACGTGCGCCTCTTCCGCGCCGAGCCGGTCGAGCAGCCCGGGCGCAGTCATCCGCAATGTCGCTGAGCGTGTAGCTCGCCGAGCTGAAGTCGCCCGCCACAGCGGCCATCACGTCAGCCTGTGCGCCACCCTCGAACCACGTCGAGCGCCCCACGTCCCGGTTGTCGAAGCGAACCACGCGAAGCCCTCGCCCCGCCAGCATCCGGCAGAACTCCTCGTCCCAGCCGAGCATCTGCACCCCAACCCCATGATCAGGAGCATCGTGGGATCCGCCGCCTCGCCGAACTCCTCGTAGGCGATCTCGATCCCGTTCGCCGCGGCGACTCGCTCCGCCATTCGCCCGAACGCTAACGGGCCGCTACCGGCTGAGCGCTACCCCTCGACGTCGAGCACGATCCGATCGGAGCGCGTGTCGCGCACCGCGAAATCGAATGGGGTGCGCTCTTCCAGCTCGCGCAGCAGCTCCACCGGATGCTTGAACCTCATAGAGAGCGTCGCCCGCCCCCGCGAGAAGCGCTTCACCGACACCTCGGACGTGGCGCCGATCCCGCTCGCCGCATCCTCGAACCCGACCAGCTTTGAGAAGTCGCTCAGCGGCCCCACATCCACCTCGACCAAGCCCTCGAACACCTCGGCGGGAGTCCTCGCCGCGTAGCCGTTCGAGCCCGCGAGCTCGGCCGGCTCCTCCTGGTCATCCGCCCCGATCCGCTCGATCGCCTGCTCGATCGAGGCGATCAGCCGCTCCGTAACCTCGCCGGGCCGCCGCGCCAGCTCCGAGCTGCTTCGCGTCAACTCTGCCGCGTGCCGAAGCGCCCGCAGCCGCATCCGCGTCGCCTGGCCGCGCGCCTGCCGCCGCAGCGCCTCCAGATCCCCCGCGAGCGCCCCGAGCGCCCTCAGGCCTTCCTCGCCCAACTCGCGCGCCCGCTCCAGCTCCAGGCGCACCTCCCGTAGCTCCCCCTCTCGATCCACCACTCGCTCCGCGAGCTGCACGGCGATCTTGTCCAGCTCGGTCATCCGCCGCTCGGCGCCGGTCAACTCCAGCCGCGCCTTGTCGAGCTCCGCATCCAGCTCGGCGATCGCCCGATCGACCTCGGACCGCCGGTAGCCGAGCAGGGATCTGTTGAACCGCCCCTTCGCGCTCATGGCTGAACGCTAGGCACGGCGTCGGACGGACGAAACCAAAAAGCTGAAACGGCGAAGCCGAATGCGAGCATTCTCCCGTGAGCTACCCGGAGGAGGCGGAAACCGAACGCCTGCGCCTGCGCCGGTGGCGAGCCGACGACGGGCCCGCAATGGCCGCCATCTGGCGCGAGCCCGGCGTCTGGAGCGCGATTCAGCCTCAGGGCCCCTTCGACCCCGACTACTGGCGGGCGATGCTCGACCGCCAACTCCACCACTGGGAGCGCTACGGCTTCGGCCTCTGGGCCGCCGTCGAGCGTTCCTCCGCAGAAGTCGCCGGATGGGTGGGCCCCGCGCACCCCGCCTTCGTCCCTGAGCTCGCCGACCGCATCGAGATCGGTTGGACCCTGCGATCGGCCTTCTGGGGCCGCGGCCTCGCCACCGAGGGCGCAACCGCGGCCATCGATGCCTCCTTCAACCACCTCGACACGAACGAGCTCATCAGCCTCATCCATGGCGCCAACCAGCGCTCGATCGCGCTTGCGACCCGCCTCGGCATGCGACACGCCCGGGAAGTACCTCACCCGGAGCTAGGCGAGAACCTGAGCGTCTACGCGCTACCCCGCACCGCGTGGAGCCCAAGCTCCAAGCGCGGCGCCTCCCCCCACAGCGCCTCCAGCCGGTAGCGCTCGCGCAGCTCGGGGACGAAGACGTGCAGGACGCAGTCGAGGTAGTCCATCAGCACCCAGCGCCCCTCCAGCTCGCCCTCCACGCTCGCGGGAAGCATCCCCTCATCCTGCTTCAGCCGCTGGTAGACCTCGTCGTGGATCGCCTTCGCGTGGCGCTCGTTCCGCGCCGTGCAGATCACGAGGAAGTCGGTGTAGCCGACCAGGCCTCGCATGTCGAGAGCCACGAGGTCCTCGGCCTTCCTGCCGTCGGCGACCCGCCCGATCCGCCTCGCCAGCGCCTCTGGCGCCATCGGCGCTGCCTGCTCCTCGGGCACCCCCGTCACGCCCGGTACAGTCCCCGCCCGGCGATCAGCTCCGCCACCGCGTCAGGAACCAGGTGGCGAATCGGCTCGCCCGTCGCCGCGCGGCGGCGAACGTCCGTCGACGAGACGCCGATCTGGGGCATCGCCACCGTCCCCGCCCGTCCCGGAGCCCCCAGGCGCTCGAGCGCCGCCTCGGCATCCTCCAGCGAGGCGCCCGGCCGCGCCGCGATCCCCAGCCGCGCGAGCTCCAGGACCCGCTGGGGCTCCCGCCACGTCTGGAGGCCGGCGGCCACGTCGGCTCCCATCAGGAACACGAACTCGTCCGTGGGGCGCGCGTCTGCCAACAGCTCAAGGGTACGAAAGGTGAACGACGGCTCGTCGCGCCGCGTCTCCACGTCCGACGCAATGAGCAGATCATCGGTCGTCGCGGCGAGCCGCGCCATCTCCAAGCGCATCTCCCGCCCCGGCTCCGGATCGATCCGCTTGTGCGGCGACTGGCCCATCGGGACGAGCAGCACCTGATCGAGCCCGAACTGGAACGCCCCGTCTTGCGCGAGCACCAGGTGCCCGATGTGCGGCGGGTTGAACGCTCCCCCTAGGACGCCGACCGCGGCGACCGCTACCTCCCCGAGCGCCGGCTCAATCCCGAACCTGGCCCTCGCCGCGCACGACGTACTTGAACGTCGTCAGCTCGCGAAGGCCAATCGGCCCGCGGGCGTGCAGCTTCTGGGTCGAGTTGCCGATCTCGGCTCCCATGCCGAACTCGAAGCCGTCCGTGAACCGCGTGGACGCGTTGACGTAGACGACCGCCGCATCGACGTCCTCCGTGAACGCCTCCGCGGCCTTCTCCGACGACGTGACGATCGCCTCCGAGTGCCCCGTCCCGTGCCGGTTCACGTGCGCGATCGCGTCCGGGAGCGAATCCACCACGCCGACCGCCATCTTCATGCCCAGGTACTCCGTGTCCCAGTCGGCATCCGCGGCCTCGCCGATCGCGACACCGTCAGCGGCCTCCCGCGCCCGCTCGTCCCCGACCAGCTCCACGCCCGCCTGCCGCAGGTCCGTGAGGATGGCGGGCAGGAACCGCTTCGCGACGCTCGCGCTGACCAGCAGCGTCTCCGCCGCGTTACAGACGCCGGGGCGCTGCACCTTCGCATTGAAAGCCACCGCCCGCGCCATCTCGAGGTCGGCGTCCTCGTGCACGTAGACGTGGCAGTTTCCCGCTGCCGCGTACATCACCGGCACGGTCGCCACCGCCTTCAGCGCCTCCTTCAATCCCTCGCCGCCCCTTGGAATCAGGAGATCGACGAGCCCATCCGCGGTCGCCAGCTCCGTCAGCTCAGAGCGCCCGGCCCCGTCGAGAAGCTCCACCGAGCCATCCGGCAACCCCGTCTCCGCCACCGCGTCGCGCGCCACCGCGACGAGGGCGCTGTTCGAGCGCGCCGCGTAGCTCGAGCCCCGCAGCACGATCGCGTTGCCGCTCTTCAGGGTCAGCGCCGCGCAATCCACGCTGACGTTCGGGCGCGCCTCATAGACCACTGCGATCACGCCCAGCGGCACCCGCACCTTCCGCATGCGAAGCCCGCTCGCCAGCGTGCGCTCCACGAGCACCTCGCCGATCGGATCGGGAAGAGCAGCGACCTCGCGCACTCCGTCGGCCATCGCGGCGATCCGCTCCTCGTTCAGCGTCAGGCGATCGCGGAGGGCCTCGCTCAGGCCGGCCGCGCGTTCGTCAGCCAGGTCCTGAGCGTTTGCCTCCAGGATCTCGCGGGCGCGCTCGTGGAGCAGCTCCGCGATCCGCCCCAGCGCGGCGTCCTTCGCCTCCGTCGTCGCCGCGGCGAGGCCGCGGGACGCCCGCTTGGCGATCTCGGGGACGTTCCTGGTCGCGGTGGCCATTCGTGACAGGGTAGCTTCCGGTATCCCCTCACCATGGCGGGTCCCGAACAACCGAGCGGCGAGACACCCAAGGCCGACGGTGCTGAGCTCGCGCGCCGCTGGCTCGAAAGCTCCCCGTTCGTCGCCCACCTCGGCATCCGCCTCGAAGAGCTCCACCCGGACCGCGCCCGGCTTACGTTGCCCTTCTCGCACGCCCTGCCCACCATCGGCGACGTCGTCCACGGCGGGGCTATCAGCTCGCTGATCGACACCGCCGCGGCCACCGCCGCTTGGTCGGGAGCAAACGTCCCGGAGCGCCCCCGCGCCTCGACGGTGGGCATCACCGTCGACTTCCTCGCACCCGCCCGCGCCCAGGGCATGACCGCCGAGGCGCGCGTGGTGCGCCGCGGCGCCAGCGGCCTGTGCTTCTGGTGAAGGTCTCGGCCGACGACGGCACCGACGTTGCGCTGGCGCTCGTGACCTACCAGCTCTGAAGGTCCGTCCGCCGACCTTAGGTCAGTACGAAGTAGTCGCGGTGCACCGCCTCCCCCGGGGCATTCGGCATCCGCTCGAGCACCTCACTCGACTTCATCCCCTTGATGCGCCCCAGCTCGGCGGCAGAGTAATTGACGATCCCCTTGCCCACCACCTCGCCGTCGCAGACCACCTCGACCGCGTCCCCGGCCGCGAACTCGCCCTCGACGCCCGTGATCCCGACCGGCAGGAGGCTCGAGCCGTGCTCCCTGAGCACCTTCGCCGCCCCGTCATCGACCACCACCTTGCCTTGGCTCGGCTTCGCGTAACGAAGCCACAGCTTGAAGCTCGGCGTTCGCTGGCGGTGCGGCGCAAAGCGCGTGCCAATCCGCTCGCCCCGCGCCGCCGCCAGGAAGCTCCCCGGCTGCGTGCCGCCACAGACCACCACCGGAATGCCTGCGGAGCTAGCCATCTCCGCCGCGGCAACCTTGCTCCGCATCCCACCGGAGCCGAAGGTGGACGTCCCCTCCCCGACCTCGTAGGCGTGGAGCTCGTCGAACGACTTCACCTCCTCGACCAGATGCGCGTCCGCGCTGGTTCGTGGATCGACGGTGTGGAGGCCCGGCGTATCCGTGAGCAGCACGAGCAGGCGCACCTTCAGCAGGATCGCCACCTGCGCCGAGAGGAAGTCGTTGTCGCCGAAAGTGATCTCGTCGGTGGCGGTGGTGTCGTTCTCGTTCACCACGGGCACCACGCGCCAGTAGAGCAACCGCCTCAACGTCTGGCGCGCGTTCAGGTAGTGCATCCGGGCCGACATGTCGAAGGAGGTGAGGAGCACCTGGGCGGCGTGGACCTGCTGGGAGCCCAGCCGCTCCTCGTAGGCGCGGAACAACGACCCCTGCCCAACCGCGGAGGCCGCCTGCATCTCGTCGATCGCGCCTGGGCGCCGCTCCAGCTCGAGCAGCCGCCTCCCGCGTGCGATCGCCCCTGAGGTGACGAGCACCACGTTCTCCCCGCCGTGGTGGAGCTCCGCGACCTGTGCGCAGACGCTGTCGAGCACCGCTGAGCGCAGCGTGCCGTCGTCCTCCGCGACGATCGAGGAGCCGAGCTTGGCAACTACGGTCATCGCGCCAAGTGTAGGTAGGCCAAACGTGCCTCCGACCGCCCTATTCCCCCGGATGCAGCTCAAACGCCTCCTCGCCGACCCGCACCTCGTCGCCCGGCTGGAAGCCGCGGGCGCGGAGCGCGGCGATCACGCCGATCTCCTGAAGGCGCTGCTCCAGATAGGCCAGCGCCTCGGGGTTCTCGGTGTCGTGCCGGGCGACGAGCAGCGCTATGCCGCGGCCATGGACCCTGAAGACGCCATCCTCCACCTTCTCGACGTCGAACCCCTGCTCTCCCGCGGGCCGGTAGACGATGTGCTCAGCCTCGAACTCCGGCTCCGCTGCATCGCTGAAGCGAGCGGCGTCAACCCGGTCCTCGACCGGCACCGAATCGAGGATGGCGCGTCGCAGCTCGCCGAGACCAGCGCCGCTCGCCGAGGAGACCGCCAGGATCCCCAGCGCCGTTCCACCGACCCGGTCGCTCCACTCTGCGACCATCTCGTCCGCCACCGCGTCCGCGACCAGGTCGCGTTTGGCGAGCACGACCAGCTCCGGCAGCAGCTCGAGGCCGGCACCGTACTCCTCGAGCTCCGTCCGCACCGCCGCGTACGCCTCGGCGGGATCCTCGCCGGCGATGTCCACGAGGTGCACGAGCAGCCGACAGCGCTCGACGTGCGCCAGGAACGCGTGCCCGAGCCCGGCGCCCCGGGCCGCGCCCTCGATCAGTCCGGGGATGTCCGCGAGGACGACTTGACGATCATCCGAGTCGATCGTGCCCAGCACCGGCTCGACTGTGGTGAACGGGTAGGCCGCGACCTTCGGCGTCGCCCTCGTCAAGCGACGAAGAAGCGACGACTTGCCCGCGTTCGGCTGCCCCACCAAGCCCGCATCGGCGAGCAGCTTCAGCCGCAGCTCGATCCACCCCGATTCCCCCACGAGTCCCTTCTCGGCGAACCGCGGCGTCTGGCGCGTGGCGCTAGCGAACCGCTTGTTGCCGCGCCCACCAAGTCCACCCCGGGCGGCGATCGCGCGCTGGCCCTCCGCAACCAGGTCGTAGCGCCTCCCCCCGAGCCCGTCCACGTGCGTGCCAGGGGGGACGAGGACCGTCCTGTCCCCCCCGCGCGCCCCGTGACGCTGCTTTCCCTGACCGTGCCCGCCGCGCCCCGCCCGAAAGTGGCGCGCGCGATGCAGCGTCGCCAGGTCGCGCCGCGACGGATCGCACAGTAGGACGACGTCTCCCCCCCGCCCTCCGTCGCCGCCGTCCGGGCCCCCGCGTGGCACGTGCGCCTCGCGGCGAAAGCTCACCGAGCCGTCGCCGCCCCGCCCGCCCTCGACGTAGATCCTCGCTCGGTCGTAGAGCATCGTATGACGTTAAGGCCCATTTGATGGCGAACGGGGGATTTTCCGTTGCATCGCTGCAAGATCCCCCGCTCGTCAGCAAGCGGCAGAGCCCGCCGTCCGGCGACCGTGGCTCGCGCCCGCTTGCGGCGGCCGCAAATTGCGGCCTGGCGTCGCTACTCGGAGGCGACGACTGAGACCGTGCGCCCCTTCCGGCCGGTCCTGAACTCAACCACGCCCGGCCGCGTGGCGAAGATCGTATGGTCGCGTCCCAGGCCGGTGCCGTCGCCCGAACGGAAGCGCGTGCCGCGTTGGCGCACGATGATCTCGCCGCCGCCCACCCGGTGGCCGGCGAACACCTTCACCCCCAGGTACTTGGGGTTCGAGTCGCGCCCGTTGCGGCTTGAGCCGAGTCCCTTCTTGTGAGCCATCTATTGCTCGTTTCCTAGCTGCTAGTTGCCCGTGGCTTTCGCCTGGATGCCGACGACCTATTCGCCGTCGTCGCCTTCTTCTTTGTAGCAGGCTTCCTCGCCTTCTTGGCGGCTGGGCTTTTGGTCGCCGACTCCTGCGCCGCCGTCTTCGCCTTCGTCGGCTTCCCTTCTTTTGTCTCGTGTCTGGAGCCTCGGGTCTTCTTCGCCGCCGGCTTCCGGGTCAGCATCCGCACGTCGGTGACCTCCAGCCTGGTCAGCTCCTGCCGGTGCCCGGCGCGACGCCTGTACCCCTTCTTCGGCTTGTACTTGAACACCCGGATCTTCGGCCCGCGCGCGTGGCCGGCGACGACTGCTTCCACCTTCACCTTCTCGAGCTCCTTGGACTCCAGGACGACCTTCTTGTCGTCGCGGAACATCACCGCCCGCAGGCTCACCTTCGCGCCCTCTTCCTCGGACACCCGATCGACGACGAGGCTCGCGCCCTTCTCGGCGCGATACTGCTTGCCGCCCGTCTCGACTATCGCGTAGCTAGTCGCCATCGGATCCAGACTTGCTCGTCGCCCTGGCGCGAGAACGGCGCCTGCCGCCTCGCCGGCCGCGGCGCCGCCTGGAGGGAGGCGATTCTACGGACCCCTCGCCCGCCCCCTGGAGATCTCCCGGGGAAACCGCAGCCGCGCCTTCCGCTTTCTCCTGTCCATCGACGAGCGACGCAGTGGCGGCGGACCGCCCGACGCTCTCGATCCGCACGAGGCGGCGTTCGCCCACGAGGGACCCTGCGCCGGCGATGCTGACGATGTAGGAGTCGACCCGCGCCACCGCGTCGTCGACGTTGAACATGTGCGGCTCCTCGATCCTCACCAGCACCTCGTCTCCGACCTGGAACGGGAGCGCCCGCTCCTCGATCTCGGCGCGGCTGCCGCTGTCGACGATCTCGAACGTGTCCAGCGGCAGCGCCTCGCCACCCTCGAAGTGGAAGTGCCTTCCCGATTCCGCCTCGAGCTGGTGCAGCGAGCTGCCCTCGTGCAGCAGCTCCGCCGCGACCTTGGGGTTCACCCGCACGAGGAAGGCCTCGGCACCGCCCCGCTCCGGCTGCTCCTCGACCATCTCGCGCAGGCGCCGTACCACCTGGATCGCGACCGTCTCCTCGGACTCCACCACCCCCTCGCCACCGCAGGTCGGGCAGGGCTTGGTGAGGATCTCCCGTACGCCGTCGGTGACGTTCTGACGAGTCATCTCCACGAGGCCGAGCGGCGAGACGTCCATCACGTAGCTCTTCGTCTTGTCAGCGTCCAGCGCCTTGCGCAGCGTCTTTAGCACCTGGTCGCGGTTGCGGGCTCGAGCCATGTCGATGAAGTCGATGACGATGATCCCGCCGATGTCCCGGAGGCGGAGCTGCCGCACCACCTCCTCGGCGGCTTCCACGTTGACCTTCGTGATCGTGTCCTCCAGGCGCCCCTTGCCCCGGCCCGTGAAGCTGCCGGTGTTGACGTCGATCACCGTCAGCGCCTCCGCGTAATCGATCATCAGGTAGCCCCCGGAGGCTAGATCGACCCGTCGCGAGAGCACGGACCGGTAGGCATCGGCGACACCCATGCGGTCGACCAGCGGCTCGGGATCCGTGTACAGCTGAACGTAGTCGACGAGCTCCGGGGCGGTGCGCTGGAAGAAGCTGGTCACGCGGTGATGCTGCTTTTCGTCGTCGATGATGGCGCCGTCGAACTCCCTGGCGAGCACGTCGCGCAGCACCCGGATCGAGAGGTCGGCCTCCTGGAAGATCATCGCCGGCGCCTTGGCCTCAGCGGCGCGGCGCTGGACTACCTCGTAGAGCTTTCCGAGATACTCGAGGTCCCGCTCGAAGTCCGCCTTGCGGGCGCCCTGGGCGGCCGTGCGCACGATCACGCCACCCTCGCCCTTGTGGAGCCTCTGAAGCAGCTTCCGCTGCCGCTCGCGCTCGGCCTCCGGCAGGCGGCGGCTCGCCCCCACGCCGGCCCCCAACGGCATGTAGACGAGGTATCGGCCGGCGATCGAGAGCTGCATCGAGAGGCGCGCGCCCTTCGTCTTCAGGGGATCCTTCACGACCTGGACCAGCACTTCCTGGCGTGGCTTGATCAGCTCGTCGATCCGCCTTCCGGTGCCGCGGCCGCGGCGGGGCGCCTGCCGGCCCCCGGGCAGCACGATCTCATCGACGTGGAGGAACCCGTTCCGCTCCAGCCCGATGTCGACGAACGCCGCCTCCATGCCGGGCAGCACGTTGTCCACGACGCCCTTGTAGATGTTGCCGACGATCGACCGCTGGCCGCGGCGCTCGACGTAGAGCTCGGCGACCTTGAAGGCGTCATCGCGGTCGGGCCTGCGAGGTGCTTCCCCGCGATCGGACCGGGCCGAGCCCTTGCCCTCGAGAACCGCGACGCGGGTCTCGCCGGCGTCGACTGAAACCAGTATGCGTTTTCTCAGCTAACTCACCTCGAACAGAAGTCGAAACCCGCTCAACGCAGCAGGTCCGTCCTGCTCTTGGAGGTGAGCCGCGCCTGGACGTAGATGCTCTGCAGGAGCCCGGCCGCCACGAGCGTAACGACGACGGACGATCCTCCGAAGCTCATTAACGGCAGCGGGATCCCGGTCACGGG
>Ga0126312_10000138_pt1 | contig 34079 bp, 41 predicted proteins | sample Plot104A_FD_92537 | JGI IMG/M metagenome (GOLD analysis project Ga0126312, IMG submission 92537) | Serpentine soil microbial communities from UC McLaughlin Reserve, CA, USA - Plot104A | ecosystem: Environmental > Terrestrial > Soil > Grasslands | place: USA: UC McLaughlin Reserve, Lake County... | reverse complement strand
CGACGACGAGTCGCTGGACATCGTCGAGGCCCGCCTCGACGGCACCGAGCTGCTCATCGCCGACGGTCACCACCGCTACGAGACCGCCCGCGTCTACGCCGACGAGGTTGGCGGCGAGGGCCCGCACCGCTGGGTGCTCATGTACCTCGTCGCGCTCCAGGACCCGGGCCTCGCGCTCTACCCCACCCACCGCCTGGCAAGGGGCGTCGACCCGGAGGCCCTGGCCGACGCCATTCGCCGCGACTTCGACATCGAGGAGATCGACCGAGCCGAGCTCGTTCCCGACGCCCCCGCCCCCGACGGTCGCATCCGCATCGGCTACATGGATAGCCACTTCAAGCGGGCCTTCCGCCTGACCCTCAAGGACCCCGCCATCGCCGATCGCGCCCTGCCCGACAAGCCCGAGCCCTACCGGCGCCTCGACACCGCCGTCGTCGAGGCCCTGTTGCTCAAGGGCGCTATGGGCATGAGCGACGACGACATCGCCCACTTGAGCGGCCTCGGTTACGCCCGCGACTTCGACGAGGCGGTAGCGCTGATCGACGACGCCACCTACGACGTCGGCTTCTTCATGGGACCGGTGCCGGTCGAGCAGGTCCAGGCGGTCGCGGCCGCCGGCGAGAACATGCCGCCCAAGTCGACGTTCTTCGCGCCCAAGGTGCCGACGGGGCTGGTGTTCCACCCGCTTTCCGACCGGTAGGTCGGAGTACCATGGTGTACATGAAAGCCGTCGCCCACCGCCGCCGCTCGGATCGCTACCGCCACGACATCCGTATCCGCGACCACGTCGTGAGCGCCGACGAGCCACGCGACACCGGCGGGGACGACACCGCCCCCAGCCCCCAGGAGCTGCTGGCCGCCAGCCTCGCCTCCTGCACGGCGATCACGATGGAGATGTACGCCGCGCGCAAGGGCTGGGACGTCGGCGAGGTCGAGGTCTCGGCCGAGTACCTGCCGGCCGAACGGGGCTGTCCCACGTCGTTTCGGACGATCCTGCGCTTCCCGGAGCACCTCTCCGACGACCAGGCCGACCGGCTGCGCCAGATCGCCGCGAAGTGCCCGGTGCACCGCACGCTCGACGGCGAGGTGATGTTCGTCGAGACCGTCGAGCGGATCCCCGAAGCGGTCCCCTCGTAGGCCCTAGAAGTCGAAGATCGCGCCCGGGTCGGCGAGGTCGACCGGGCCGTCGAAGCGCGCCCGCGCCCGGCGCAGGTTCTCCGCGTTCTCCTCGTCGAACGGCATGACGTGGGTCAGGACCAGGCGCCGCGCGCCCGCCTCGCGGGCGACCGCTGCCGCCTGCTCCCCGTTCATGTGTCCGTGCTCGGCCAGCTCCGGCCCGTCGTCGAGGTAGGTCGCCTCCAGCAGCGCGAGGTCGGCTCCGCTCACGTGGCGCACGAGCGCGTCGGTGTACGCGCCATCGGCCCCGTAGACCAGCGTGGCGGTGCCGTCGGTCACCCGCATCGCGTAGCAGGGCGCGGTGTGCACGGTCGGCGCGAACGTCACCTCGTAGCCGGACACGCGCACGGGGCCGTCGTCGTCGTACTCGTGCAGGTCGAAGCTCTCGTCCACGCCTCCGGGATCGGAGCCGAGCGCCGCGATCACCTCGGTCAGGACCCGCCGGCCGGTTTCGCGCGGCACGTGCAGCGGGATCCGCCGATGCTCCCCAAACCGCTCGCGCAGCGCCTCGCGAGTCACGCCGTTCGAGAACGGAACCAGGTCGAGCATGTGGTCCTGGTGCATGTGCGAGACCACGATCCCGTCCAGGCGCCCGATCAGCCCGGAGCGCCAGAGAGCGTCGAGGGCGCCTGGCCCGCAGTCGAGCAGCAGCGTGCCGCCGTCGCCCGACACCGCATAGCTCGGGCACCCGGCACCGAGCGGCGACCCGACCCTCAGGCCGAGGATCTCAAGCCGCATGCGCGCGGAGGTCGGACAGCGCCTCGCCGATTCCCGCGGCGAGGCCGTCGAGGTCCTCGACCACGTCGGGATCGGCGCACAGCCCGATGGTCATCGCGCCGTTCAGCGATACGGCCGAGACGCGCAGGGCGTGGTCGATCCCCACCTCGGAGAACGAGATCAGCCTGGCCAGCCGGGCGCCGAGGATGGTCACCGGCGCGCGCGGCCCGGGCACGTTGGAGACGTTGATCGCGAACTCGCGCGACGACGCGGTGACGCGGGTGAGCAGACGCTCGAGCGGCGGGGCGAAGAGGGCCAGGTCGCCGAACAGGGCGTCGAGCGTTTCGGCGTCGTGGTGGCGCTTGCGCTCGGCTGTCTGACGGTGGATCGAGCGCAGCCGCGCCCACGGATCCCGCTCGCCCACCGGCAGCTCGACGATCATGAACGAGTCGCGGTTGCCGACGTCGGGGCCCTCGTCGCGCTTGTGCAGCGACACGGGGACCTTGCAGCGCAGCGTCGCCTCGCCGGCCATGTGGCCCAGCCAGGTGCGGATGCCGCCGGCGACCACGGCGAGCACCACGTCATTGACCGTCGTGTGCTCGCCGGCCGCATGCTCCACGGCCTTGTAGTCCGCGAGCGGCGCGGTGGCGTAGGCGACCACGCGACGGCGGCCGACGGAGCCCGAGAAGGGCGACTCGGCGTCCCCGGGCAGCAGCTCGCGCCCCACGGCGCCGGGCAGGCGGGCGAGCTCCTCGGCGCCCATGCGCCAGCGCGTGGGGGAGGCCGCGGTGCGGGCCAGCGCGGCCGCCGCGTCGCCGAGCCCGGTCAGCCGCCCCGCCAGGGCGCCGGTCACGAGCTCGGCGACGCCCGGGGCCGGATGGGGGCGCCACCCGTCGCTCCCGGGCTGCTCGTCCGGCTCGTCGTACAGGAGCGCCTGCAGGCTGTGCATGCAGGTCATGCCGTCCGCCCACGCGTGGTGAAAGCGCACGAGCAGGGCGGCGCTTCGCCCGGCCAGCGGCGAGACGAGCTGCACGTCCCAGAGCGGACGGTCGCGCGGAAGCCGGCCCGCTATGGCCTGGCCGGCCAGCTCGCGCAGGCGCCCCTCACCGACGGTGCCCTTCGTCGGCGCGCGATGCACATGGCGGTCGACGTCGAAGGCGGCGTCGTCGACCCAGACCGGCGGCCCCAGGCCGAGCGGCGTCGGTTCAAGGCGCTGGCGCGCGCGCGGGACGCGGCCGACGCGCGTGGCGAGGCGGGCCCGCACCCGCGGCAGCGTCACCGCGGGCGCGTCCTTGTCGCGCTCGAGCACGAGCACCTTGAGCGTGTGGCCGGCGATCTGCCCGTGCTCGAGCTCGAGGATGTCGACGTCCTCGCGGCCGAGGCGCTCGACCGGGCTCATTCGGTCACCTCCACGCCCGCCTCGCGCAGCTCGGCGATGGAGCGCTCGTCGTCACCGGGCTCCACGTTGACGGCGCGCGTCGCCTCGCGGTGCACGACCACCTCGAAGCCCGCCCGCCGCGCACCCAGGGCGGTGTGCTTGACGCAGTAGTCGAGCGCCAGGCCGCCGACGTGCACGCGGTCGACGTCGTGGCCGCGCAGCCAGTCGGCGAGGTCGGACTCGCCGACCTTGTCGAACCCGGGCGCGTCGCGGTCGACCCCCGCGTCGACGACGCGGTCGATCAGCTCGTGGGCGAGGTCGACGCGCAGCTGGGCGCCGGGCGTGTCCTGGACGCAATGGACCGGCCACGGGCCACCCTGCTCGTCGTAGGAGTGGTGGTCGGGCGGATGCCAGTCACGCGTCGCAACCACCACGTCGACCTTGTGCGCGAGCCGGTTGAGCGGCTCGACCACTTCGTCACCCCGTTCAACGGGCAGCGCGCCGCCAGGACAGAAGTCGTTCTGGACGTCGACGACGATGAGCGCTTCGGCCATCTGCACCAGCGATCATAGGAAAGGGTCAAGTCTTTCTGTGTTCACTGTGTGCAACATGAAAGACCTGACCCCGTCGCTCGGGGCGCAGCTCTCGCCACTGTTGCTCACGCCCGAGCAGGCGGCCTCGCTCGACGTCCACGGGCGCACCGATGCCGCCGTGCTGGTGCCGCTGTTCGAGCGCGACGGGGACCTGCACGCCGTCTTCACGCGCCGCCGCGACGACCTGCGCCGCCACGCCGGGGAGATCTCGTTCCCCGGCGGCCGGCAGGACCCGGGCGAGGACCTGCGCGACACCGCCCTGCGCGAGGCCCACGAGGAGATCGGCCTCGACCCCGCCGGGGTCGAGCTCGTAGGCGCGCTGGCCCCGACCCCCACGGTCGTGACGAGCTACGCCATCTATCCGTTCGTCGGCGTCATCCAGCCCGGCAACGAGTGGCGCCCAAGCGCGGGCGAGGTCGCCGAGGTGCTCGAGCTGAGCCTGCCGAAGCTCAAGCAGGGGTACGCAAGAGAGCGGCTGGTGCGCCGCGGGCTGCCCTTCCGGACGGACGTCTACAAGTCGGACGGAGTCATGATCTGGGGCGCGACGGCACGCATCCTGGGCGACCTGTTCGAGCGGCTGGACCCGGTCCTAATGCCTAATGCCTAATGCCTGACGCCTAGACGTCCCGCTCAATCGGCACGTCAACCATGTTCCCCCACTCGGTCCACGAGCCGTCGTAGTTCTTGACGTCCCCCTCCCCGAGGAGCTCGTGGAGGACGAACCACGTGTGGGCCGAGCGCTCGCCGATCCGGCAGTAGGCGATGATCGGCGACCCGTTCGTCACGCCCTTGCCGCCGTAGAGCTCGCTCAGCTCGTCCGCCGACTTGAACGTGCCGTCCTCGCGCACCGCCTGCGCCCACGGCACCGAGGCCGCGCCCGGGATGTGGCCCGACCGCTGTGCACCCTCCTGCTCGTAGCCCGGCATCGCGATCAGCTCGCCCGAGAACTCCTGCGGCGAGCGGACGTCGACGAGCTTGCTGCCGGCGTCGAGCGCGGCGAGCACCTCGTCGCGCTTGGCGCGGATCGAGTCGTCACCGGGTTGCGCCGTGAAGGTCGCCGGCGGGTAGCTGGGCACGTCGGTGGTCGTGGGCCGCTCCTCGGACATCCACTTCTCGCGCGGCCCGTTTAGAAGCCTGACGTCGTCGTGCCCGTAGTACTTCAGGTACCAGTAGGTGTAGGCGGCGAACCAGTTGTTGCGATCGCCGTAGAGCACGATCCGGTGGTCGTTGGAGATGCCGCGCGAGCCGAAGAGCTCGCCGAACGCCTCCGGTCCGAGGAAGTCGCGCTTGACCTGGTCCTGAAGGTCCTTCCTCCAGTCGAAGCCGATGGCGCCGGGGATGTGGGCGTCGGCGTAGAGGGCGGGATTCTCGTCGACCTCGACGATGCGGATGGAGTCGTCGTCGAGGTGGTCGGCGAGCCACTGCGTGTCTACGAGGACGTCCTTCGCGTAGTCCGGCACCGAGATCCTCCTAATTCCGACAAGCTTTTTGGGAATTAGAGTCTAGCCGAGCAGGGCGTCCACCGCAGGGCGGGGGTCGCCGTCGATGACCGTGACCGGAATCTCCCACCGGCGCGCCGCGTCATCCAGGACCGCGAGTCCCTCGGTGCGCAGCGCCGGGTCGGCCGGAGGCTCGTAAGCGACCGCGCGCACCATGGTGTCCACGGTCTTCTCGAGCATCATCCGCAGCCGAGGCCCGTGTAGGGCGGGGGAGGCGACCCGGCCGAGCAGCCAGCACAACACGGTCACGTTGTCCTGGGCGTAGACGAGGGACCCAACGCGGTCGGGGTCCCCCACCCACGGCTCGATCCCCGCCGCAGCCAGCTCCGCCGCCCGCTCGGGCCGGCGGGTGGTTCCGCGCACCGCGTGGCCGTCGTCGAGCAGCGAGCGCGCCAGGGCGGCGCCGCGGCAGCCGCAGCCGACGATCAGGACGCGCGCCACGCCGTTAGATGGTTGATTGCGCGGCCGCGTGTGCGCGGGGTCGCGGAATCAGCCATCTCACTCGAGGGACGCCCGGAACTCTTCCTCGGTGATCTCCGGCTGGCCCTTGGCCCGGCGGCGCTCGTTCTTGAGAGTGAGCAGCTGGTCGATCTCCTCGCGCTCGAGCCGGGCCTCGCGGCGCGCGTTGAGCTCGCGCTGCTCGGCGGCGACGTCGGCGCGGAGCTGGCGCTCGGTGAGCTCCGGCCTGCCGCGGCGCCTGCGGCGCTCGTTGGCCGCCTCGAGCATCTGGTCGATGTCGTCGAGCTCGTTTTCGATCTGGGTCTCGAGCGCCGCGTGGTTGGGCTTCCAGTCGAGCACGTCCGCGCCCGAGCCGGGATAGAAGCGACCCAGCAGCAGGACGAAGATGACGATCACCGCCACTCCGCCGAAGATGACCACGACGAACGGGTCCACAGCCGACCCAGAGAGTACTCTCGCGCGCGATGCCGGACTGGCGCTTCTGCCCGATCTGCGGGCGTGAGCTGCTGACCCTGACCGATGGCCCCGACCGCGGCCGCCCCGCGTGCCGGGAGGGGCACTTCACCTACTGGGAGAACCCGGCCGTGAGCACGATGGCCTTCGTGCAGGAGGGTCACGACTTCCTCATCCTCCAGCGCGCCACCGAGCCCCTGCGGCGGGCATGGGACCTCCCCGGCGGGTTCGTCGAGGGCGGCGAGCACCCCACCGAGACGATCCGGCGCGAGGTCTACGAGGAGACCGGACTCGACGTCGTCCCGCGCCGCCTGATCGGCGTCTACAACGGCGTGTACGGGGAAACGCAGCGCGCAACGCTGGACTTCGCCTACCTGTGCCGGATCCGAGGCGGCCACTTCAAGCTCTCCGCCGAGCACATGGACGCACGCTGGTACTCGCTCGACCGCTTCCCCGACCCGGCGTTCCCTTCCGAGCGGGCGGCGCTCAAAGACCTGCGGGAGCGGATGGGCTGAGGCGCGTCGGGGTCCCCGCACGGTGCGGGGACCCCACGCGTGGTTAGGGCGCCGTGACGGCCCAGGTTCCGCGGTACCTGGTGTCGCCGGCGGCCGTCGCGGTCGCGGCTACGCCGGCCCCCCACGGGTCGGCCTTGCCGTCGGTGCCGGTGGCCTCGTCGAAGACCGCCTGCGACCCGGCGGTGATGTTGGTCGTCGCTGCCTCGAAGACGCACAGGTTGCCCGGCTCCGCCCCCGGGTTGGTGACGCCGCCGGTGCACCCCGGCGGCAGCGCCCCGCCGAGGGGAATGTAGTGCGGGGTAGGTGCTGCCGACAGGCTGAAGCCGAACGAGAACGCTGTCTGCACGCGGACGCCCGCCGTCGCATTGCCGAAGCGCATCCCCCAGTCACCCTTCAAGGTCACGCCTGCGGGAAGCGCTCCGGTGACCGGACCAGGCTCGCCCTTGTCGCCCTTGTCGCCCTTCTCGCCCTTCTCACCGCGTGGTCCCGCCGGCCCTTGGGGACCCGGCGTCAACGAAATGCTCGCGATCTGACGACGGACGGTGTTCACCAGCCGGGCGACCTTGGAGACGCGGCTGTTGACCTTCTTGATCTTCGCCGTCGCACTCGCCGCCACGGTGGCGGTCGACTGGCTCGCGGCATAGCCCGTGCTGCCCAAGGCGACGAAGAGCGCGATCAGCGCAATCACCAGCCCCGGCGAGGGCATCCTGAACCTGCTCATCCTGGACCTCCCAGGTAGTGGGTCTTCCGTTCGTTCCGACGACAGCCGACCCTAACCCCCCTCGCAGTCGCCCGTGTCAAGGCTGCAGCGCGCCGGCTGCCTGGGTTAGGCTCGCCCCAGTCGACCAAGGAGGAGAGCAATGGCTGATTACGGCCTGTTCATCGGATGGGGGCAGGACAGCGTCAGGGGGCGCGAGGCCAAGAGCCTCGAGGTCTTCAACGAGTCGATCGAGTACTGGGGGCGGCTCCAGCAAGAGGGCAGGATCGAGAGCTTCGAGGTCGCGCTCCTCGAGCCTCACGGCGGCGACCTCGGCGGCTTCGCGCTGCTGCGCGGCGAGAGGGACGCGCTGGCCGCGCTCCGAGTCGACGAGGAGTTCGAGCGCATGTCGACGCGGGCGAGCCTGATCGTGGAGGGCGTCGGGGTGGTCGGTGCGCTCATCGGCGACGGCCTCGCGCGCGGGATCGCGACCTACCAGGAGGCCATCGGCGACCTCACGTAACGGAGTAGCTTGCCGGTCATGGACTTCGACCTGACCGACGAGCAGAAGCTGATCCGCGAAACCGCCCGGAGCTTCACCGACAACGAGATCGTCGAGCGCGCGCGGGAGAACGATCGCAACGAGCACTTCGACCTCGAGCTCGTGGCCCAGCTCGCCGAGCAGGGCTACCTGGGCGCCATCGTGCCGCGCGACTACGGCGGCGCCGGACTCGACTACTTGACCTACGGGCTCATCGTCGAGGAGGTCGGGCGCGGTGACTCCGCGATGCGCACGGTCATCTCGGTCCAGACGTCGCTCGTCTGCTCGGCCATCCTGCGCTGGGGGACCGAGGAGCAGAAGCAGCGGTACCTGCCCAAGCTGTGCTCGGGCGAGTGGCTCGGGTGCTTCGGCCTGACCGAGCCCGACACCGGCTCGGACGCCGCCAACCAGCGGACACGCGCGCGCGAGGCGGACGGCGGCGGCTGGGTCATCAACGGCAACAAGATGTGGATCTCGATGGGCAATCACGCCCGCCTGGCGCTGATCTTCGCCCAGACCGATCCCGCGCTCGGTCACAAGGGCATCGCGTGCTTCCTCGTCGAGACCGACCAGGACGGCTTCAGGCCCCAGCCCATCCATCACAAGATGGGCCTGCGCGGCTCGGACACGGCCGAGATCGCCCTCGACGACGTCCACGTCGACGAGGACGGGATGCTCGGCGACGTCGGCGACGGCTTCAAGGTCGCGATGACGTCGCTGGACTCGGGCCGCTACAGCGTGGCCGCCGGCTGCGTGGGCATCTGCCAGGGCTGCGTCGAGCACTCGGTCGCGTACGCGAAGGAGCGCCAGCAGTTCGGCCGTCCGATCGCATCCTTCCAGCTCGTGCAGGCGATGATCGCCGACATGATCCTGCAGACCGACGCGGCCCGGATGCTCGTCTGGCGCGCCGGGTACCTGAAGGACTCCGGCACGCCGAACACGACGGAGACGTCGATCGCCAAGCTCTACGCGACCGAGGCGGCCGTCGAGTGCGCGAACACCGCGATCCAGGTGCACGGCGGCTCGGGCTACGTGGACGACCATCCGGTCGAGCGCTACTTCCGCGACGTCCGCGTCACGACCCTCTACGAGGGCACCTCGCAGATCCAGAAGCTCATCATCGGGCGCGCCGCCACCGGCATCAACGCCCTCGTCCCCCAGCCCGTCTAGCTGCCTGCGCGCGGAGCGGACGCTGTGCACTCGGAAGAGCGGAGCGCGGAAGGCTTCAGGGCCGGCATGGCCGGCCCGGTCTCGCCCTCCACCATCGGCGTCGTCGGCGCCGGCACCATGGGGTCGGGGATCGCGCAGCTCGCCGCGCTCTCCGGCGCGCGCACGATCGTCTACGACGCCGTGCCCGAGGGGCTCGAGCGCGGCATCGAGCGGCTCGAGCAGGGCCTGGCCAAGGGGGCCGAGCGCGGGCGCTGGAGCCAGGAGGATGCGGACGCCGCGGCCGGGCGGGTCGAGGCGGTCGACGGGCTCGACGCGTTTGCCTCCTGCGCGCTCGTCATCGAGGCCATCGCCGAGTCGCTGGACGCCAAGCGCGAGCTGTTCGGGGCGCTGGCCGCGGTGGTCGACCCGGGCTGCGTCCTGGCCACCAACACGTCGTCGCTGCTCGTCACCGACCTGGCGGCAGCGGTGCCCGGACCGGAGCGCGTCGTCGGCATGCACTTCTTCAACCCCGCCCCGCTCATGCGGCTGCTGGAGGTCGTCGCCGGCGAGCAGTCGGGCGAGCGAGCCCTCGCCCTGGCGCGCGGCACCGGCGAGGCGATGGGCAAGCGAGTGATCGTCGCCACCGACGGGCCCGGGTTCCTCGTCAACCGCTGCGGGCGGCCGTTCGGTCTCGAGGCCCAGCGGGTGGTGAGCGAGGGCATCGCCACGATCGAGCAGGTCGATCGCATCTGCCGCCTGGGCGGCGGCTTTCGGATGGGCCCGTTCGAGCTGTCGGACCTCGTGGGCGTCGACGTCGGCTTCGAGGTCTCGAAGTCGTTCTACGCGCAGTCCTACGGCGAGCCGCGCTGGCGCCCGACGCTGCTCGCCCATCGCCTGGCCGCGTCAGGGCGGGGGGGCCGCAAGGCCGGCCGGGGCTGGTTCGACTACTCCGAGGATCCGCCCTGGCCGCCCGACCCCGCCCCGCCGGCGCCCGGCGGCGGCGACGGCGTGCTGATGATCGCCGGCGACAGCGTCGTGGCCCTCGAGCTCGCCGACCTCGCGCGCGGCGCGGGCTGGCGCGTGGCCACACCCGAGGACGCGGAGGGCGACGTGCCGTTCCTGACCATCGACTGCGGCGCCGACACGTTGCTGCAGGGCGGCCCGCACGCCGTCCTGTGCGCCGAGGGCTCGCTCGCCGCGCTGGACCCCGAGGGCGGCGCGGCCGGCTTCCACGCCGTGCCGCCGCTCGGCGCCGCCCGGCTGGTCGAGGCCACCCGCGGGCCCAACACCTCGCTGCTTGCCTTCGAGCGCACCGAGCACCTCTTCGGCACGCTCGGCAAGCACGTCGAGTGGGTCGGCGACGCGCCCGGCCTCGTGCTCGGGCGCATGGTCGCCCAGCTCGTCAACGAGGCGGCGTTCGCGCTGCGCGACGGCGTCGGCAGCGCCGACGACATCGACGCCGGCATGGAGCTCGGCCTCAACCATCCGCGCGGCCCGCTCGCGTGGGGCGACGCCATGGGCCTCGACCACGCGCTGGCGATCCTCGACGCGCTCTGGGACGAGCACCACGACCCCACGTACCGCGCGTGCCCGCTGCTCCGCCACCACGTATGGGACGGACGCCTCGGCCAGCTCACCGGCGCCGGCTTCCACGAGCACGAGTCGCCCGAGGGCTGAGGGAGCGACATCTCACGCTGCGGGCACCTGCAACGTTGTAGGCACTGTGTCCCTACCGCCGTTTCAGACGGTGCTCGAGGAGTACCGGGAGGACGTGTTGCGCTTCCTGATCGCCACCGTGGGCCGCAACGAGGCTGATGATGTCTTCCAGGAGACGTTCTTGGCCGCCCTGCGCACCTACCCCCGCCTCCGCCGCGCCGACAACCTGCGCGGCTGGCTGCTGAAGATCGCGCACAACAAGGCGATCGACGCCCACCGGGCCCGCAAGCGCGCCCCGCTGCCGGCCGAGGACGTCGATCCGGGCGCGACCGACGCGCGGCCCGAGCCGCCCGACGACGCGCTGTGGAGCGCCGTGCACTCGCTGCCCGAGCGCCAGCGCACGGCGGTGATCCTCCGTTTCACGTTCGATCTCGCCTACCGCGAGATGGGCCAGGTCATGGACTCGAGCGAGGAGGCGGCGCGGCGCAATGTCTTCGAAGGGCTGAAGAAGCTCAGGGAGGTCTACGCATGACAACCGAGCTGGAACAGGCACTGGAACGGATCGGCCCCGTCGACGCGAGCGCCGCGCAGGAGCGGTTCCTGCGGCGCGCGATCGAGGAGGGCCTGGTCGACGTGGCGTACGCCCCGGTGGACTCGCCGCTCGGCGAGCTGGTCGCGGCGGTGACCCCGCGGGGTCTCGTCCGCCTCGCCTACGAGGACGGCCGCGGCGACGCCGTGCTGTCCGAGCTGGCGGCGCGGGTGTCGCCGCGGGTGATCGAGGCGCCGGCGCGCCTGGACGACGTGCGCCGCCAGCTCGACGAGTACTTCGACGGCCGCCGCCACACCTTCGCCCTTGGGATCGACTGGACGCTCGCGCGCGGCTTCACGCGCCGTGTGCTGCAGAGCACGGCGAAGGTGCCGTTCGGCGAGCTGGCCACCTACCGCGAGGTTGCGAGCGGGGCGGGCAACGCGGCGGCGGTGCGCGCGGCCGGGAACGCGCTCGGCGCCAACCCGATGCCGATCGTCGTGCCCTGCCACCGGGTCGTCCGGACCGGCGGCGCGCTGGGCGGCTACACGGGCGGCGTGGAGCGGAAGGAGTACCTGCTCAGCCTGGAAGGTGCCCTGCGGGCTTGAGCCCTGCGGCCGCTTCGCGGCGACCCATCAGCCCTTGCCGGGCTTGGGGAACTGGGTGCCTACGGCGATGTCCCAGCCGCGGTCGGGAAGCAGCGCCTTCTGCATCAGGGCGAGCCGCGCCGATGCCGTAACCGGATAGCGTGCCTTCGGGCGGCGGGCGCTGAGCGCCTTCTCGATCTTGCGCGCGACCGTCTCGGGGCCGCCGCCCAGGCGCATCATCGGGCCCTGGTAGGCGCCGACGGTGGCCTCGGAGACGGCGCGGTTGAACTCCGCGTAGTCGCCGTCGGCCTCGCCCATCTCCTTGGCCACGGTGTCGCCGAACTCGGTCTTGATCAGGCCGGGCTCGATGAGGATCACATCGATCCCGAAGCCCTTGACCTCGAAGCGCAGGGCGTCGGAGATCGCCTCCACCGCGTACTTCGTGCCGTGGTAGAAGCCGCCGCCCGGGAAGGTCAGGCGGCCCCCCATGCTCGAGAGGTTGACGATGCGGCCGTGGCGCTGGCGGCGCATGTTCGGGAGCACGAGCTGGCACATGCGCACGAGGCCGAAGACGTTGGTCTCGAACTGGCGGCGGACGTCCTCCATCGGCACGGTCTCGACCGCGCCACTGCGGGAGTAGCCGGCATTGTTGACGAGCACCCCGACCGCGCCTTCTGCCTCCTCGACCTGCTTGACGGCGGCCTGCATCGACGCCTCGTCGGTGACGTCGAGAGCGAGGGTCGCGTGCACCTTGCCCTCCAAATCGGCGATCGATTCGGGCCGACGCGCGGTCGCGTAGACCTTCCAGCCACTGGCGGCCAGGTGCTCCGCGGTGGCCCGTCCGATGCCGGTCGAGCAGCCGGTGATGAGGACCGCCTTCGACACGTCGCTCATGGACTCCCCCTCTCTATGCTGGGCGCCCAGCATATGCGCGCAGTGACCTTCCAGGCGCCCGGCGAGATTCGGGTCGACGATCTTCCCGAGCCGGAGCCGATCGCCGCGGACGACGCGATCGTCAGCGTGGAGGCCACCGGAATATGTGGCTCCGATCTGCATATTTTCCACGGCCGTGTAGCTGTCGAGCAGGGCTTCGTGATCGGCCACGAGTTCGTGGGCACGGTCACGGCGGCGGGCGACGGGGTCACCGAGGTGTCGGCCGGCGACCGTGTGCTCGGGTGCTTCTGCGCCGCCTGCGGGACCTGCTTCTTCTGCCGCCGCGGCGAGTACGTGAAGTGCGACCACGGCCAGGTGTTCGGGCACGGGTCGACGCTTGGCAACCTGCCGGGCGCGCAGGCCGACCTCGTGCGCGTCCCGCACGCCAACCTGACCCTGCGGCGCGTGCCTGGCGGCATGAGCGACGACGTGGCGCTGTTCGCCGGCGACGTCATGGGCACCGCGTACCACGCGATCGTGCCGGCGGGAATGAAGCCGGGCGACAGCGTCGCCGTCCTGGGGCTCGGGCCGGTGGGGCTGTGCGCGGTGCAGGTTGCGCGGGCCGGAGGCGCAGCGCAGGTGCTGGCGGTCGACTCGGTCGAGGAGCGGCTGCGCATGGCCGAGGCGCTCGGCGCGGTGCCGGTCCATCTCGACGAGGACCCCGGCGGTGCGGTCAAGCGGGTGACCGACCGGCGGGGGGTCGACGTGGCGGTCGAGGCGGTCGGCCACCCCTCGGCTCTGGACATGGCCTGCCGGATGGCCCGCAAGGCCGGGACGGTGTCGGTGATCGGCGTCTTCGCCGAGCGCGCCGAGGTCCACATGGGGGTCGTGTGGATCAAGAGCCTGCGGCTCGTGACCGGCCAGGCCAACGTGATCGCCCACGTCGACGCCGTGCTCGACATGCTCGCCCACGGGGTGCTCGACCCCGCCCCGCTCGTGACCCACCACATGGGGCTCGAGGATGCCCCCGAGGCCTACGCGGTGTACGACCGCCGCGAGGCCCTGAAGATCGTGCTCTCGCCTTAGGAGGCGCCATGACGACGACCGAAGCCCTTTCCCAAGCCTCTCGAGACTTCATCTCCCGCACCCACGGGATGCTCATCGGCGGCGAGTGGCTGCCCGCCGTCTCGGGTGAGACGTTCGAGACGCTCGACCCCGCCACCGCTTCGCCGATCGCCTCGGTTCCCTCCGCGGACCCCGAAGACATCGACAAGGCGGTCGCCGCCGCCCGCGCGGCCTTTGCCGACGACGCACCGTGGCGCAAGGTGCCGGCTCCGCAGCGGGCTCTGGCGATTCACCGGCTCGCCGACCTCATCGAGGACAACGCCTCGGAGCTCGCCGAGATCGAGTCTCTGGACAACGGCAAGCCGGTCAAAATGGCCAAGGCGGTCGACGTGATGGGGACGGTCGCCCACTTCCGCTACTTCGCCGGGTGGCCGACGAAGATCGAGGGCAGCGTCGTGCCGACCGTCCACGGCGACGCGATGTTCTGTTACGTGCTCAGAGAGCCTGTCGGCGTGTGCGGACAGATCGTGCCGTGGAACTTCCCGCTGCTGATGGCGTCGTGGAAGGTGGCGCCGGCTCTGGCGGCGGGGTGCACGATCGTGCTCAAGCCGGCGGAGCAGACGCCTTTGTCGGCCCTGCGGTTGGGCGAGCTGGCGCTGGAGGCCGGGATCCCCGAAGGCGTCCTGAACGTCGTGACCGGAAACGGCGCGACTGGGGCGGCGCTCGTCGACCATCCGGATGTCGACAAGGTCGCCTTCACCGGCTCCACCGTCGTCGGCCGCGAGATCGGCGCGAAATGCGGGCGCGCGCTGAAGCGCGTGACGCTGGAGCTCGGCGGCAAGTCGCCGAACATCATCCTGCCCGACGCCGACCTCGGCGCGGCGGTGGCCGGCTCCTTCCAGGCGATCTACTACAACAGCGGCCAGGCCTGCAACGCGGGCTCACGGCTGTTCGTGCACCGCGACCAGTTCGACGAGGTGATGTCGGCGCTGGCCGAGCAGGCGGGCAAGACCCGCGTCGGCCCGGGCCTCGATCCGTCGACGCACCTCGGCCCCCTCGTGTCTGAGGAGCAGCTCGAGCGCGTGACCGGCTACATCGAGGCCGGCAAGCGCGAGGGCGCCGAGCTCCTGGCCGGCGGAGGCGTCGGCGGCGAGGGCAACGGCGGCTACTTCGTCGAGCCGACGCTGTTCGCGACCAGCGACGACTCGCTGTCGATCTCGCGCGAGGAGATCTTCGGGCCCGTCCTCGTCGCCCTGCCCTACGAGTCGATCGAGGAGGTCGCGGCGCGGGCGAACGACACCGAGTACGGCCTGGCCGCGGGCGTGTGGACGCGCGACATCTCCAACGCCCACCGCCTGGCGTCGCTGCTGCGCGCCGGATCGGTGTACGTCAACAACTGGCGCGGCGGCGACCCCGGCCTGCCCTTCGGCGGCTTCAAGGCCTCGGGGGTGGGGCGGGAGCACGGCCGCGTGGGGCTCGAGGCGTATCTCGAGGCGAAGAGCGTGTCGGTCGCTTTGTAGGGCGGAGTGATCCCAGCCGCCTTAACGGCGGCAACTAAGGGGTGGGTTTCGAACGCGAGGCCACTTTTGGTCGTGGTGCGACCAAAATCGACCACCGATCGCACGATCGCCCGGCTGGCGACCCGCTCGCACGGGATTGTGACCCGTGCCGAGCTGCTGCGCGCGGGCATCACCGACGCCGAGATCAAGCATCGACTCTCCTCCGGTGCGCTGTTTCCGGAGCACCGGGGCGTCTACCGGGTCGGCCACCGGGCACCGAGCGTCGAGGCGCGGTATCTCGCGGCGGTCCGAGCGTGCGGGGACGGAGCGTTGCTCAGCGGCCGGGCTGCCGGCCATCTCTGGGGATCACGAAGGGGGCAGCGCCACCCGCCGAGATCACGACGCGGGTCAAGCGAACGGTGAGGGGCGTCGTCCTCCGGCGAGGGACGCCCGACGGAACCGTGTGGCGCGGCATCCCCATCACCACCGTTCCCCAGACCCTCGTCGACCTCGCCCCCATCTTCGCCCTCGACGACCTCGCTCGGGCCTGCCATGAGGCCGGGGTCCGCTATGGCACGACGCCCGCGCGGGTGAAGGAGCTTCTCCGCCGGCAGCCCGGCGCCGCGAAGCTTCGCGCAGTGATGGTCGGCGACCACCCCGTCACCCTCAGCCGCCTCGAGAAGCGGTTCCTGCGAACGCTCGAAGAAGCGGGGCTGCCGAAGCCGATCACCAACCGCCCCGCCGGCACCAGGCGCGTCGACTGCCGCTGGCCCGAGCACCGGCTCACGGTCGAGCTCGACAGCTACACCTTCCACAACTCCCGCCACAGCTGGGAGCAGGATCGGCTGAGGGAACGGAAGGCGCGCCAAAGGGGCGACGCTTTCCTGCGCTTCACCCAGGCGGACCTGAGCGAGCCGGCCGCGATGCTCGCGGACATCACGAGACATACACGGGGTTCGAGATGATCCACATTCGTCGCCTGCCGTAAGCGGGCAGGTGCGCCTCCACTCGATACGCGCCGGGCTCCTCGGCGACGTATTCGAACGAAACGCCATGCCGTTCGAGCAGCAGCCGCCCGCCGCACAGCAGGCGGAGCGAAGCGGGACGGGGGACGTGGGCAACGAGCCGGAACGGCGCCGCGACCGCTTGACCCATTCCCTCGAAGCGAAATCCGCGGGCGGGGGCAAGGGAGTCCACGGCGAGGTAGCAGCGGCCTGCGCGCAGCGCGGCAAAGACGGAGTCGCGGTCTGAAGAGACATCGCCCGTCGGTGGAGCGACCAGCACATGCGTCCGCAGGTGCCGGAACGACCGGTGGTAGCCCATCAGCCGCACCGGCACCCGACCCCCGATGCGCAGCCCGAGCTGGTGCGCGTCGATCCCGCCCAGCGCCACCACTGGACGCTTCGCGCAGAGCGCGTCCCAGGCCGCGAGGTTGCGGGCGGGCGGCGAGTCGACGAACCGCTCCGGGCGGGCGATGAAGCGAGCAGCGTCGCCGAACCCGCCCAGCCGCTCGGCCGTATCCGTGACCCACGACCACAGCTCGATGCCGGTCATCGCCTCGCACTCGAGGTCGTCGAACGGCATCCCTCGCCCCCGCCGGAACCGCTCCGACCCGCGCGAGAACGGGTGCGCGGCGAACCCGATCCCGCCGGCATCCGCCACCGCCCGTGCGATGTCGCCCGCCGACATCCCGTCATGGTCGATGACCTCGTCCAGCCCGAAGGCCAGATAGTGGTTGCGCTCGACAGGCGAAACCTCGAACCCGACGCACACCAGCGCGGTCCCGTACCACCCTTCTTCGCCGCGGTTCTTCGCCGCCAGGGTGTCGTGGTCGGTCAGAAGCACCACGTCCGCCCCCGCCCGGGCAGCGGCCGCAGCGATCTGCGGCACCGTGCCGGTGCCGTCCGAATAGGTCGAGTGGCAGTGGACGACGCAGGTCAAGTCGACGGGCGCGGGCACGGCCGGTAGCCTCGCAGGCGATGGCCATCGCAACCGGCGAGGACGTCGGGTTCCGGGGTGCGCCCGAGCTCGACGAGGCGTTGACGACGTGGCCGCGCGGCGACCGCCCGGCCCGGCTGCGCGAGGGCGCCGGCGAGTACCGCCGCCGCTTCACCGAAGCCGGGCAGGTCCATGCGATCCGCACGATCGACCTGGTCTCGGCCGCCTACCCGGTCGCGTACGCGTTCCACAGCGCCGCCCGTGCGGTCAACCCGTACCTGAACCTCCTCAACCGGCTGGTGGTGGTCCAGTACGACGACCCCGAGGGCGCCCGCCGCACGCTCGCCTGGGAGCCGACCATCCCGGAGGGCTCGGCCGAGGCGCCGTTCTACGCCCAGCTCATCGCGCGCTTCGGCGAGAAGGTCTCCAACCGCTTCGCGAAGGTCGAGTACAACACGCTCGAGTCGGCGCTTCACTCCATCGGCCTGCGCCCCGACGATGTCGACTACCTCGCCTTCGATCACCTCCACGTCCAGGACGTGCGCATGCTGGTCGGCGGCACCGACCATGAGCCGATCTTTCCGCGCGCCCGCCTCATCAGCCAGCGGCGCGAGCTCGACACCTTTCGCTCGATCCACCCCACGCAGTGGGCCTGGTACGTCCCCGGCGGAATGGACGGCGTCGCCCCCGATCGCCTGATCGAGGTCGACGGCACCGTCGAGCTCGGCACCGGAGTGACCTTCGTCGCCACGCCCGGCCACACCGACGGCAACCAGACGCTCTGCGTCAACACGCCCGAGGGGATCTGGGTCAGCTCCGAGAACGGCGTCGCGGCCGACTCCTGGCACCCGCACCTCTCGAAGATCCCCGGCGTGCGCCGCTGGGCCGAGTTCTACGGGCGCGAGGTGGTGATGAACGCCAACACGCTCGAGGACTCCGTCGACCAGTACGACGCGATGGTGCTCGAGAAGGCGCTGGCCGACGTCAACCGCCGCGACCCGCGCTGGCACAACACCTTTCCCTCCAGCGAGCTCGCTCCGCTGCGCCGCCAGTGGCCGGTCCTCCCGACGTTCGTCTACGGCGGGATCAACTACGGGCGCATCGAGGTGCCGACGCGCTCGCGCAGCGCCGCCTCGAACGGCGCGTAGTCCCGCAGCGCGCGGTCGCGCATCCGCTCGCGCCGCCCGGTGCCATCGGCGGGCACGAGCGGCCCCCACGCCTCCTGGCCGTGCACAAGCCGCGTGCCGCCCGGCACCGCCTCCAGCTCGAAGAGCTGCTCGGTGGTCAGCAGAGGCATCCGCCGGCGCCAACGCAGCTCGCGCTCGGGCACGACCCGGCTGACGCGCGGCCGGACGATGTAGGCGATCCGGCCGCTCGGCGCAAGCCGCAGCGCCAGCCGCCGCCCCTCCTCGAGCCGGCCCTCGGCGATCGTCACCACCGGGTTCCACTCGCGGTAGGCGGGCAGGTCGGCGAGCACGTCCCACACCACCGCCGGCGGCGCGTTCAACGTCAGCTCGTGGGTGAAGCGAGCGCGGCTCAGCGGCCTGAGCCGAAGATCCGCAGCAGGAACAGGAAGAGGTTGATGAAGTCGAGGTACAGCGCCAGCGCGCCGAGCACCGCCGACTTGTCGCGCACCTCGCCCGTCATCCCCTCGGTGTTCAGGCGCTTGAGCTTCTGCATGTCGTAGGCCGTCAGCCCGCAGAAGATCACGACGCCGGCATACGTGGTGATCCAGTAGATCGCCGACGAGGCGAGGAAGAGGTTGACGATCGTGGCCAGGATCAGGCCGAACAGCGCCATCAGCAGGACGACGCCGAGCTTGCTCAGGTCGATCGACGTGGTCCACCCGATCGCCGCCATCACCGCGAACATGCCGGCGGTGACGAAGAACGCCGTGTAGACCGACTGCGTCGTGTAGAAGGCGAAGATGAACGCGAACGTCAGGCCGTTCAGCGCCGCATAGAGCATGAACGCGGTCGTTGCGAAGCCGGCGCTGAAGCGATTGATCCCCGCGACCAGCGCGATCACCACGACGAGCTCGAGGACGATCGCCACCCAGAACACCGGCATGCCGGTGTCGGTCAGGAACTCGTGCGAGAGCGTGTTCGTCAGCAGCGCCGCGACGCCGCCGGTGACGACGAGCCCGCCGAACATCCACGCGAACACCTGACGGATGAAGGCGACATCCGTGCGCGCAGCCGCGCGCTGCTCGACGTACGGGGGAGGCGTAGACGCGCTGAATTCCATGGCGGCGACTATACGGCGGCGCTACTCGCGCGGCTTGGCGTACTGCGCCTCGGCCGGGTCGGCGACCGGGATCTGCTCGATCGGCGGAACCTCGGGCGTGTCGCGCAGGTACCACTCCGCGTCCAGCGCCGCCTGGCAGCCGGTGCCCGCGGCGGTCACCGCCTGGCGGTACGTCCGGTCGACGAGGTCGCCCGCGGCGAACACGCCGGGACGGTCCGTCTTGGTGGACGTTCCGTCGGTGACGACGTAGCCCTCTTCGTCGAGGTCGACCTGGCCCTCGACGATCCCCGACTGGGGGATGTGGCCGATGGCGATGAAGGCGCCCGCGACTTCGATCTGGCGCTCGGATCCGTCCTCGGTGTTGCGCAGATGCGCGGTCGTCAGCGAGCCCGAGTCGTCGCCCGAGGCGAGCTCCTCGACGACGTACGGGGTCACGAACTCGATGTTGTCGTTCTCGCGCGCGCGCTCGAGCATGATCTTCGAGGCGCGGAACTCGTCGCGGCGGTGCACGACCTTGACCTGGGAGGCGAACTTGCTCAGGAAGATCGCCTCCTCCATCGCCGAGTCGCCGCCGCCGACGATGATCGTCGGCTTGTCGCGGAAGAACGCGGCGTCGCAGGTGGCGCAGTAGGACACGCCGCGGCCGCCGAGCTCTTCCTCGCCAGGGATGCCGAGCTTGCGGTGCTCGGCCCCCATGGCCAGGACCACGGTGCGTGTCACGTGCTCGTCGTCCCCCACGTAGACGCGATGTATCCCGCCGGGCTCGTCCGATAGCTCCACGCGCGTGACCTGGTCGGTGACGAACCGCGTGCCGAAGCGTTCGGCCTGGTCGCGGAACTGCTGCATGAGCTCGGGGCCCATGATGCCGCCGGGGAACCCGGGGTAGTTCTCGACGTCGGTGGTCTGCTGGAGCAGGCCGCCCCACAGGAAGCCCTCGATCACCAGCGGCTCGAGGTTGGCGCGCGAGGTATAGAGCGCCGCCGTGTAGCCCGCGGGCCCCGAGCCGATGATGATGACGTTCTCGATTCCCTCGCTCACTTCACTTTTTATAGTACCAACGACTGGTCGGCCTTCCATCGTGCCACGGTCCGCCGCAGCTGGAGGTAGGCGACGATCCCGGGGATGGTCGGCAGCCAGAACGAGAAGCCGCGGTAGACCAGTACGGCGACCACCGCGAGGCCGCCCGGGACGCCGAAGGCGATGAAGGCGCCGATCATCCCACCGTCGACGCCGCCGATCCCTCCGGGCAGCGGCAGCAGGTTGCCGAGCTGGCCGATGAAGTACCCGAGCACGATGACCGGGAAGGTCGGGATCCCGCTGCCGCCGAAGGCGTGGAACGACGCCCACAGCGTGCCGATGTCAAAGCCCCACCACACGACCGCCCCAACGACTCCCCAGTGGCGTTCGCGGACAAGCTTGATCGCCGTGCGGACGCCGGAGGCGAACGAGGCCGGAACGGTGGCGACGGCGCGCGCCACGCGCGCCACGCGCTTGTGCGAGCCGCTCGCCCACCGCCCGAGCCGGCGCTCGAAGTCCGCGGGCACGAAGGCCATCGCGAGCGCGATCACGATCACCGAGGCGCCGAAGATCGCCGGGATCACGGTCAGTCCGAATGGTGCCGAGCCGCCGAACAGGTGCGTGCGCAGCCCTACGCCGAAGATGACCAGGCAGGCCATGAACACGCCGTAGAGCAGGACGAGGAACGCGATCATGCGGCATGCGACCAGACGCCGCCCCATCCCCGAGCGCCGCAGGGCCCAGGCCGTCAGCACCACGCCGCCCGCGCCGGCCGAGGCGAACAGCCGCGTGGCCGCCAGCGACGCCATCGTGATCTGGTAGCTCACCGACCAGCCGATGCGGTCATAGCCGCGGACGAACACGGTCCGGAACAGGACCACGTAGCCACCGAACGACACGACCTCGAGCAGCCCGGCGATGACGAGCCAGCCGGGGGCGCCCGTCTTCACGCGATCCCACGTGTCTTGCAGTCCCGCCAGCTTGGGCAGCACGAAGTAGAGGAAGGCGAGCGCGGAGGCGACGAACAGGCCGAAGAGCAGGACGCGCCGGCGCGTCAGCCCCATCTTCGGCATTTCCTCGTCGCCGGCCTCGATCTCGCTCTCGGTCGACTGCGACGCCTCGAGCGCCTGGGCCTCGGGGTCGTCGCGCAACACGTTCACTCGGCGCCGGTCGACGACGTCATCCGTCACGGCCTAGCTCCGGGCCCGCTGCTCGAGTGCCTGGACGCCGCGCGAGACGCCCTGCAGGGCCGGCGCCGCATGCGGCGCCGCCAGGCGCACGCCCTCGGTGAGCCCGAGCCCGACCAGCAGGTCGACGACGTAGTGCTCGCCCAGGTAGACCAGCGCGATGCCGAGCACCACCGCATAGCTCCACCCGACCAGCGCGGTACCGCGCCCGACCTCGCTCAGGAGGTGGGCTGCCATCACGGAGGTGGCGAAGTGCAGCGACGGCATGGCAGCCAGCGGGTTCCCCCCGACGTAACTGTAGAGCGGGCCCCAGGCGTCGCCCCAGAACTCAGCGCCGTACTCGGCCATCATCCGGCGCACCGCGACCTGCTGTCCGGAGGCCGGACCCATGCGTCCTTCAAGCGCCGCATACCACGGCGGCGCCGTGGGCACCGACCAGTAGACGACCGCCCCGAGGTCGAAGACGGCATACATGCGCAGGGCCGCGGCCGGGAAGCGCTCGCGGTGGCGCAGGAGGATGAATCCGACCGCGGTGTGGGGCACGAAGAACCACAGCCAGTGCGGCCAGATGAAGAACTTGTCGCGCCACTGGATCCGCCCGGGGACGCCGAAGGCGCGCTGCAGCCGCACGCTGGGCAGCTCGCCGAGCCCGAGGAGGCGATCGATCCGCAGGGGGTAGTCGACGTGGACCCGGCGCTCGAGCCGCTCGGGGTCGTCGTTGGGCATCTGATAGGCGGCGAAGTAGGCCCACATCTGCAGGACGCAGACGCTGACGTCGCGCGCCGGCGTGCGCCGGGTCGCTACCGAGAGCCCGAACGGCGCCAGCCCCGCGGTGCCGAGCACGATCGGGGCCGGCAGGTGCAGCGGGCGGCGGAGGACGGGCGCGGCGATGCCCGCGACCACCGCGCTCCAGGCGAGCACGCGCAGCGCTTTCCCCGTTCGCCGTCCACGCGCCCGCAAAGCGAAGCGAGTCTAGCTGCGGCTTCGGACTGCGCTTCGGGGCTTTGGGCGTTGGGCTTTGGGCGTTGGGCCTGGGCCCTAGCCCCAACGCCCAACGCCCAACGCCTCGTCCACCAGCGCCGCGACGACCCTCGACAGCTCATCCGCCTCCGGATGCCACTGCACCCCCAGACAAAACGGCAAGCGGGGATCCTCGATCGCCTCCGGGAGGTCGTCCATCACCGCCCACCCCGTCACCTCGAGCCCGTCCCCGAGCCGGCCGATGCCCTGGTGGTGGTGCGACTTGGTGGCGTGCAGCTCCTCGCCCGCGGCGCGCGCGGCCTGCGAGCCCGGCTTCAGGCGGACATCGTGGTCGGCCTCGTCGAACGTGCCGACCGAGCGCCGGTGCTCGTGGTGGCCGAACTCCTCCGGCAGGTGCTGGCGCAGCGTCCCGCCGCGGGCCACGTTGAGCAGCTGCATCCCGCGGCAGATGCCGAGGAACGGCAGCTCCCGCTCGAGCGCGCGCCGCGCGAGCGCCAGCTCGAACGCGTCGCGCTCGGGAAACGACGGCCGCGTATCGGCGTGCGGCTGCGCGCCGTACAGCTCGGGGTCGATGTCGGCGCCGCCGGCCATGATCAGCGCGTCGACGAGGTCGAGCATCTCGTCGGGGTTCTCGGTCGCCTCCGGGTCAGGCGGGAGCAGCACCGCCATCCCGCCGGCACGGTGGACATGGTCGAGGTAGGAGCGCGGCAGCAGCGCCACCTCGTCGTCCCACGCGCCCCAGCGGGCGCGCTCGATCGGCGTGCAGATTCCGATGGCGGGGCGTGAGGCCACGGCCCATAGGATGGCGGGCATGCCCGCGTACGAGCTGGTCCATGCCTACGAGACCGTCAACCTCCACCACGGCGGCGGCGTCGCCAAGATCGAGCTCAACCGGCCCGAGACGATGAATGCCTGGAACACCCAGTTCGGGCTCGACCTGCTCGCGGCGGTGCAGCGCGTCGCGGCAGACGACGACGTGCGTGCGGTGCAGGTCGTCGGCGCGGGGCGCGGGTTCTCGTCGGGGGCCGACCTCAAGCAGGGGTTCGACCCCGGCCCGAACGGGCGCCCCGACGTCGGCGGCGTCCTGCGCGAGCGCTACCACCCGATCATCACGGGCGTGCGCGAGATGCCCAAGCCGGTCGTGGCCGCCGTCCACGGGCCGGCGGTGGGGATCGGGCTGTCCCTCGCGCTTGCCGCCGACCTCATCGTGGCCGCCGAGTCGGCCTACTTCCTGCTGGCGTTCGTGAACATCGGTTTGGTGCCGGACGGCGGCTCGTCGGTCTTCGTCCCCGCCCGCGTCGGGTTCACGCGCGCGATCGAGATGGCCACGCTGGGCGAGCGCGTCCCCGCCCCCCAGGCGCTGGCCTGGGGACTCATCAACCACGTCCACCCCGACGATGCGTTCGAGGCCGAGGCCGAGGCGCTCATGGAGCGGCTGGCGGCGGGCCCGACCGCCTCCTACGCGGGCACGAAGCGCCAGCTCAACGCGCGCGTGTATGCGGGCATGGCCGAGCAGCTCGAGCTCGAGGCCTCGATCCAGGAGGAGATGGCCGGCTCGGACGATTTCCTGGAGGGCGTGACGGCGTTCGTCCAGAAGCGCGAGGCGCGGTTTCAGGGCCGCTGAACGCGGTCGCCCGCCCGGCCGCCTCCGGCGGCCGACGGCTCGACCGCTCTCGATGAACGCGACCGAATCGCTGGCGCGTACCCGTCGTTAGAATGCCGCGCGCTTTGGGACTCGCCGTCCTCTTCGCAGACGCCATCGGCCCTGAGTCCGGCGGCTCGCCGAACGCGGACAGCACCCACACCCTCTGGGTCATCGTCCTGATCATCGCCCTGATCGTCCTCATCGGGGTCGAGGGACTGCTGCTCTACACGGTCATCCGGTTCCGCGCGCGCAAGCACCGCGAGGCCGCGCAGATCCACGGCAACACCCGGCTAGAGATCGGCTGGACCGTCGGCGCCGGCCTGATCGTCGTGGCGCTGACCATCGTCGCCTTCATCTCCCTGCCGGACATCCAGGACCCCGAGAAGTCGGGGCAGAGCGTCAGCCTCGCGGGGGCGCAGGTGGCCTCGGTCAACCCGCCCAAGGTGCCGGGCGGCAAGCAGCTGCGCATCGACGTCAACGGCCAGCAGTACGTCTGGCGCTACACGTATCCGGACGGCACCTACTCGTACACCGACATGGTGGTGCCGGCCGGCCAGACGGTCGTGCTGCGCATCCGGGGCCAGGACGTCGACCACTCGTGGTGGATCCCCAAGCTGGGCGGCAAGTTCGATGCCATCCCCGGCTACGACAACTACACCTGGTTCAAGGCGAACCAGGTCGGCGCCGTCTACCGCGGCCAGTGCGCCGAGCTGTGCGGCCGCAACCACGCGAACATGCTCGCCACGGTGAGCGTCGTGAGCCCGCCCGCGTTCAAGCGCTGGCTCGCGTCCAAGAAGGCCCAGATCAACGCGGCGAACAAGGACTCGGCCGCCGCTGCGCCGCTGCTCTCCCCGCTCCCTGCCCGCCCCGGCCGCTAGTGAGATGACCACCACCGCCATCAAGGACCTCGCCCGCCCGCAGATCGTCGCTCATGCCGTGCCGCGGCCGCGCAAGGCGTGGCTGGAGTGGGTCACCACGGTCGACCACAAGAAGATCGGGATCCTCTACATGGTCACCGCCTTCGTGTTCTTCCTCGTGGGCGGGATCGAGGCGCTGCTCATCCGCATCCAGCTCGGCGCGCCCGACAACACCTTCCTCACGCCCGAGAAGTACAACCAGCTGTTCACGATGCACGGGACGACGATGATCTTCCTGTTCGTCGTCCCGATGATGGCGGGCTTCGGGAACTACTTCGTCCCGCTGATGATCGGCGCGCGCGACATGGCCTTCCCGCGCCTGAACGCGTTCAGCTACTGGCTGTTCCTGTTCGGGGCGATCGTCCTGTACGTCTCGCTGTTCTTCAACCCGCCCGAGGCGGGGTGGACGAGCTACACGCCGCTCTCCTCGAGCGCCTACCTGCCCAACAGCGGCGTCGATGCATGGATCTTCATGGTCCACCTCACAGGCCTGTCGTCGCTGCTGGGCGCGATCAACTTCTACGTGACGATCGCCAACATGCGCGCGCCGGGCATGGGCTGGGGCCGGCTGCCGCTGTTCGTGTGGACGATCCTGACCTTCGCCGTCCTGCTCATCCTCGCCCTGCCGACGATCGCCGCGGCGGTGACGATGCTGCTGACCGACCGCCACTTCGGCACCCACTTCTACGACCCGTCCCAAGGTGGCTCTCCGCTGCTGTGGCAGCACCTGTTCTGGTTCTTCGGGCACCCCGAGGTCTACATCATGATCCTGCCCGGGTTCGGGATCATCTCCGAGGTCCTGCCCGTGTTCAGCCGCAAGCCGATCTTCGGCTACAAGGCGATCGCGGCGGCGTCGGTGGGCATCGCCTTCCTGTCCCTGCTCGTGTGGGCGCACCACATGTTCGCCACGCCGCTGTCGACCGCGGTGCTGGCGTTCTTCATGCTCAGCTCGATGATCATCGCGGTGCCGACCGGCATCAAGATCTTCAACTGGATCGCGACGCTGTGGCGCGGCACGCTGGATTTCAAGACGCCGCTCTACTTCGGCGTCGGCTTCCTCGCCTTCTTCACGCTCGGCGGCGTGTCGGGCGTGATGCTCGCGATCTTCCCGCTCGACTGGCAGCTGACCGACACGTACTTCGTGGTCGCCCACTTCCACTACGTGCTCGTGGCCGGCGCGGTCAACGCCATCTTCGCCGGCCTCTACTACTGGTTCCCGAAGATGACCGGCCGGATGCTGAGCGAGGGCCTGGGCAAGCTTTCGTTCTGGCTGACCTTCGCGGGCTTCAACGTCACCTTCCTCGTTCAGCACTCGATCGGGCTCGAGGGCATGCCGCGGCGGATCTATGAGTACGCCGACACCGGCAACCTGCACGTGCTCAACCTGATCTCGACCGTCGGCGCGTTCATCCTCGCGCTCGGCGTGCTCGTGACCGTGGTCAACGTCCTGCGCTCGCTCAAGCGCGGCGCCGTGGCCGGGCCCGACCCGTGGAAGGCCAACACGCTCGAGTGGTTCACGACGTCGCCGCCGCCGCCCAACAACTTCGACGCCGTGCCGCGGGTGCGCTCGGTCGAGCCGATGAAGGACATCCGCCGCGCGGTGCGGCGGGCCACCGAGGAGCGGGCGGGAAGCGAGCGGGAGCCGGTGAAGGCCTAGCTCCGTGGCGGCCCCGCGCGCCCAAGCCGCAGCCACGCCCGTCCCCGCGTTCGGGCGCGCGCGGCAGCTCGTCGCCGACTACGTCACCCTCACCAAGCCGCGCGTCCAGTCGCTTCTGCTGCTCACCACCGTGGCGGCGATGGAGGTCGCCGGCGACCCGCCGCCGTGGCTGATCGCCGCGACGTGCATCGGCGGATACCTGTCGGCGGGCGGGGCGGGCGCAGTCAACCACTGGTTCGACCGCGACATCGACGCGCGGATGCGGCGCACGGCGTCGCGGCCGATCCCGGCCGGCCGGGTCTCGCCGCGGGCGGCTCTCGCCTTCGGCGTCGCGCTCGCCGCGCTGTCGTTCGCGTGGCTGAGCGCGTTCGTCAACGTGCTCGCCGCCGTGCTGGCGCTCAGCGGCTTCCTCGGCTACGTCTTCGTCTACACGGTCTGGCTCAAGCGGCGCACCCCGCAGAACATCGTCATCGGCGGCGCGGCGGGGGCGGTGCCGCCGCTCGTCGGATGGGCCGCGGTGACCGGCGGGCTCGACCTCACTGCGGTCTACCTGTTCGCGATTGTCTTCTTCTGGACGCCGCCGCACTTCTGGGCGCTGTCGCTGCTGATGAAGGACGAATACGCCCGCGTCGGGGTGCCGATGCTGCCCGTCGTGCGCGGCGAGGTCGAGACGCGGCGTCAGATCCTCCTCTACACCCTCCTGCTCTTCGTGCTCAGCTTCCTGCCCGCGTGCGCGGGGCTGTTCGGGCCGCTCTACCACGTCGCCGCGTGGACCCTGGGGCTGGCGTTCATCGGGCTCGCGGTGGTGCTCTACCGCCGCGCCGGCCGCCGCTGGGCGCTGCGCACGTACCTGTTCTCGCTCGCCTACCTGGCCAGCCTGTTCACCGTGATGGTGCTCGACGCCAAGCTCTAATCCATTCTCGCCGCCCCTGGCGGAGTCCTCGGGGCTCGCCGTGCCAGGCATCGCTTCACCCCTGCGTCCTACGCCAGGAACGACGAGTGATGGACTACGATCCCTCGCCCATGGACCGCATGCTTGCCCGCAAGAACATCCGCTCCGGTCTCATCGCCGGCGCCGTCGTGGCGTTCATGTTCGGGATCTCGTTCGTCGCGGCCCTGATCTACATCTCGTGAGCACCGACCCGCAGCGCGATCCGCCCCCCGTCGGCGAGGAGATCCACCTCCCGGGCAACTCGCTGATACCGGTGCTGACGGCGGTGGGGATCACGGTGGCGCTCGTCGGCGTGACGACCACCTGGCTCTTCACCATCGCGGGCGGGATCCTCACGATCGTGTGCATCGTGCGCTGGGTCCGCGACACCCGGCGCGACGTCTCGGAGCTACCGCTCCAGCACTAGCCAGTGCCCGGCCTCAGGCCGGGTTAGTCGGCCTCGATGATCGCCAGTGCGCGCGCCGATGGGCCGGCCGCAGGCCGGGTCAGTCGGCGTCGACGATGAGGCAGGTCGACGTGCCGGTCGCCACCAGCTTGCCGGTGGCCTCCGCGATCACGCGCCCCTCGGCCGTCGCGATGCGCCGGCCGAGGTGCAGCACCGTGCCCTCGCACCGCAGCTGACCCGTGTCGCGCGTGATCGGGCGCACGAAGCTCGCCTGCAGGTCGAGCGTCGTGTAGGCGACGCCGGCGGGCAGCGTGGTCTGCACGGCGCAGCCCATCGCGCTATCGAGGAGGGTGGCCGCCATGCCGCCGTGGACGACGCCGATCGGGTTGTAGTGAAACTCGGCCGGCGTGACGCCGAAGACGGCGCGGCCTTCGTCGACCTCGATCGGCCACATGTCGAGCAGGGCGGCGATGGGTGGCGGCGGGACCTCGCCGCGCATGAGGGCGTGCATGGCCTCGAGCCCGCTCATCGACGCCAGCCGCTGCGCCGTCTCGACCGGGTCGTCCCAGGTGACCGTGCGGGAGCGGACGGCGCCGTTGGTGCTCGGCGTCGGGAGGTGCGCGGGGCCGGTGAGGGACTCGCTCATGCGGGCACCTCCGCAGTCGCGGGCGCGGAGGTGCGCGCTCGCACCCGCCCGAGGGCGGCGGCGGCCACCGCGGTGGCGAGGCCGCCCGCGAGCATCAGCGCCCAGGCGTCGTCGAAGGCGGCGACCGGGTCGGCGGGGTCGGGCCTCCCGAGCACGACGACGAGCACGGCGATGCCGAGCACGGCCCCGACCTGGCGCGTCATCCCGAGCACCGCGCTGCCCGTGGCGAAGCGCGCCGGCGGAAGCGCCGCGGCGGCCGCGCTCGACAGGGTCGGGAAGGTCAGTCCCACCCCAGCGCCGCCGGCGAGCATCCCGGGCAGGAGGTCGCGCGCGTAGTGGGCCTCGACGCCGACGTGGGTGAGGTACCAGCCGAAGGCGGCCGAATAGACGAGCGCGCCCGGCACGGCGACCGCCCGCTGCCCGAACCGGTCGGCCAGAGCGCCGGCGGGACCGGCGAAGACGGCGGCCATGATCGGTCCCGGGGTGACGGCAAGGCCGGCGTCGAGCACGTCGTAGCCCCACACCTGGGTCAGGAAGAGGACGTTGCCGAGCAGCATCGCGTAGAACGACGCCGCGAACAGCACCGTCGCGACGTTGGCCACGGCGAAGGCGCGCACGCGCAGGAGGGCGGGCTCGACGATCGGCGCGGCCACGCGGCGCGACCGCCACACCACGGCCGGCACCAGGACGGCGGCGAGGGCGAACGCGCCCACCGTGCGCGGATCGCCCCATCCCCACTCGTTGCCCTTGACGAGCGCGAGGGCGAGGGCGCCGATCCCGAGCATGACCATGATCGCCCCGGCCAGGTCCGGCCGGCCACTCGGATCGGGCTCGCGGCTCTCGGCGAGCACGCGGAAGGCGGCGACGACGGTGATGGCGGCGAGCGGGACGTTGACGAGGAAGACCGAGCGCCAGCCACCGGCGTCGACGAGCACGCCGCCGAGCGACGGGCCGGTGGCGGCGGCGATGGCGCCCGTGGCGCCCCAGAGGCCGACCGCGGTGGCGCGCTGCGCGAGCGGGAAGGCGGGCAGGAGCAGGGCCAGCGAGGTCGGGACGAGGAAGGCGGCGCCGCCGGCCTGGATGATGCGCGCCGCGACGAGCAGCTCCGGCGACGGCGCAGCCGCGCACAGCGCCGAGGCGGCCGCGAAGACCACGAGCCCGATCACGAAGCCCCGGCGGCGGCCGATGCGGTCGGCGATCCGCCCCGCGGGGACGAGCAGCGCGGCGAAGACGATCGCGTACGCGTTGAGGATCCACGACAGCTCGCCCAGCGACGTGCCCGAGAAGTCGCGCTGAAGGTCGGGAAAGGCGATGTTGACGATCGTCACGTCGAGGAAGCCCATGAACGCCCCCGCCGACGCCACGATCAGGACCTGCCACTTGCGCGCCACTTCGACCCCCAGACCGATAGTTGCTTGACGCAACGCACCGTAGCAAGAGCAGGTTGCGTGATGCAACTCGACTCGCTATGGTGGGCGTGGGGAGATGCTCAACCGGACGTACGAGAACCAGGTCTGTTCGATCGCTCGAGCGCTCGAGTTCGTCGGGGAACGCTGGACGATCCTCATCGTGCGCGACGCCTTTCTCGGCGTCCGGCGCTTCGACGACTTCCAGCGCAGCCTCGGCATCGCGCGCAACGTGCTCGCCGACCGGCTCGACCGGCTCGTCGAGGCCGGGATCTTCGAGCGGCGGCCCTACCAGGACCGCCCGCCGCGCTACGAGTACCGCCTCACCGAGCGCGGGCTCGACCTCCACCCGGTGATCTTCAGCCTGATGAAGTGGGGCGACAAGCACGCGGCGCCCAACGGGCCGCCGCGGCTCACGCTCCACCGCGGCTGCGGCGGCGAGATCGACGACTACCTGACGTGCTCGAAGTGCGGCGCGCGGGTGACCGCCCGCCAGGTCGAGGCCCGGCCGGGGCCGGGCCTCGAGGTGCCGGCGGCCCAGGCCTAGGCGGCGACCCGCTGTAGGAGCCCCGCCACGTCGACGAGCTCCCACTCCTCGGCGATCCTGCCGTCCTCGCAGCGGCTGACCGTGATGCCGGTCACGGCGACCGGTCGGCCGGTCGGCGGCGCGCCGAGGAGCTCGCCGTCATGCGTCCCCCGCACCGTGAAGCGCGTCGCGACGTAATCGCCATCCGCGAACTGGTGATCGACGGTGACCGCCAGGTCGGGCAGGGCGCTCCGGAACGTCTCGACCATCTCGAGGAGACCGTCGACCCCCCGATGCTCCTCCGGCACGTAGTGACGAAGTCGGGGCTGAGAATCCGCTCGAGCCCGGCTCGGTCTCCCTTCGTGGCGTAGGCGAAGCACTCCCTGACGATCGCCGTGTGCTGGTCCGTGCTGCTCATGTGGCCCCTCCGTTCGGTTGCGGTCGCCGACCAGGATCGCCCGCGCCCCGTCGGCCGGCATCGGTGGGAATACCTATTCGGCTACGTGTCCTTCGGGAGGCTCGCGGACGGCGACCGCCCGGCCATCGGCCTCGGCGCTCCGGACGCGACCGGCCGCGAACGCCGCTTACGCGCGTGCCCGCTCGTTGCCGGACCCGACGGCAAGCCGGTGGAGGAGGTCGAGGGTCTCGTTGGCGGCAGTTCGCTGCCCACGGGCGAGCTCGACGTCGAGGAGCAGGTCGAGGATGGGGGCACAGGCCGGGTCGGAGCGGTCCTCGCCCCCGAGGCAGAGCTCGACCAGGTCCTTCGCCAGCCCGGCGTCCCCCCCGCGCGAGCGTGATGGCCGCCATGCAAGCGCGGGCCCGCGGGTTCCAGTCGGTGGACCGCCCCGTGGAGGAACGCAAGCGCTCGTGCCTGCGCGCAGGCCTCGGGCGCCAGCCCTGCCGTCGGTACGCCGGGAAGGCCGCCTCGCGCATGGCGATCGCGGCGTGGTACTGCCCTAGCCACCGGAGGGCCTGCGCCAGGCCATCCATCGCATCGGGCCCCTCCCCGAGCTCGAGAGCCCGCTCGAAGCACTCGCGTGCCTTCTCCCACTCGGCCTCGGCCAGCGCCTGCCTCCCGGTGAGGAAAAGATCGTGCCGGGCGGCACCTTGCACGCCGCCATGATCCCACCGTCAGCCGTCCAGCCGGAGCGGGAGCCCGAAGCGTGCGAGCACCTCCGGCGTGCGGAAGATGGTCAGCTCCTCGATCTCATGACCGCGCAGCGCCACGAGCCCGATGGCGTGCGCGACGAAGCCGCTCCCCTCCCAGCCATAGTGCGCGAACGCCAGCTGGCCGTTGGCGCGCGTCGGGACGATGCGCCACCGCGTGCCCGCGGCCAGCGGTCGCGTGGCGAGGAAGGCCGCGACGGCCTCGCGGCCGTCGTACCAGGCCGGCTGCGGCGGCATCGCGAACGTCACGTCCTCGGCCAGCATCCCGACGACCGCGTCGACGTCGGCGCGCTCCCACGCGTCCACGTAGCCGTCCACGATTGCCCGCAGCTCGGCGTCGTCGAGCGAACGCAGCGCCGCCTGCTGGCTCTGCGCGGGGAGGCGCGCATCGACCGTCTTGTGCGCGCGCTGCAGCGCGCTGTCGACCGCCGCGGGTTCTGTGTCGAGCACCTCGCCGGTCTCGCGGGCCGAGAACCCGAGTACGTCGCGCAGGATCAGCACGGCGCGCTGGCGCGGGGGCAGGTGCTGCAACGCCGCGATGAAGGCCAGCTCGACAGTCTCGCGCCGCTCGTAGCGCGCGACGGGACCGGCCGCCTCCGCGTCGGCGAGCACCTCGTCGTCCGGGACGGGGTCCACCCACACGGTCTCGACCAGCGGCTCGGCCGGCCGGTCGTGGGGGTCCGACGCGGGTCCGTAGTCGATCGGCAGCACGCGCTTGGGCCGGCGCCGAAGGGCCTTGAGGCAGGCGTTGGTCGCGATCGTGTACAGCCACGAGCGCAGCGAGCTGCGGCCCTCGAACGCCCCGAGGCCCCGCCAAGCGCCGAGCAGCGCGTCCTGGAGGGCGTCCTCGGCATCCGCGACCGACCCCAGCATCCGGTAGCAGTGGGCGAGCAGCTCGCGGCGATAGGGCTCGACGAGGCGGCCGAACGCCGCCTGGTCGCCCCGCTGCGCCGCCGCGAGCAGCTCGCGCTCGTTCATCGCCAGTCCTTCGGCTGCCAGAGGGCGATCTCGCCGCCCGCCGGTCCCTTCAGCACGCTCCGCCACCCGGCCGGGCCCTCGCGAGGCTCGAGCAGTACGGACGCCCCAAGCGCCCGCGCCTCATCGGTGGCGGCGCCGATCCGCTCCACCCGTGCGTAGGGCAGCCAGACCGGGCGCTCGGTCGCGCACTCGACGATGCCGCCGTCCAGATCCCCGCCCCACTCGAGCGCGAGGTACGTGCCCGCGCGCGTGGCGACCCGCTCGGCGCGCCAGCCCAGCGCACGCGCGTAGAACGCCCTGGCCGCCTCCTGGTCGCCGGTGTGGAGCTCGAGGTGCACGACCGGAGCGCTCATGACCCCATGCGGAACGAGCCGACCTCGCCCAGCCGGGTCACCACCGGAGGCTCGTCGCAGCGTTCCCCGATGTCCTCCTGGAAGCGCCGGAACGCTTCGAGGTCGGGCAGCGGGGCGCGCTCGCCCTCGCTGAACGCGAGGTGCATGAACGACACACCGTCCTCGAGCTTGAACGTGGCGTAGTGAAACCCGTCGGGATCGAGCGCCTTCAGCTCGTCGTAGACGGCGCGCACGAGACGCTCGTTGTCGGCGACGCGCTCAGGCTTGACCTTGTAGCGGACCATGACTTGTCGCATTGCGTGACCTCCTTGTGCTTCTTCGGCAGCGCCAGGCCGGCAACTGCCCCGATGAGTGCGAGTGCGGCGGCGACGCCGATGGCGGGACCGAAGCCGTCGGCGAATACGGCGGGCGAGGCGTAGCCGCCGGTCCCGGCGAAGACCGCGACGACGATCGCCACGCCGAACACGCCGCCGAGCTCGCGCATCATGCTGTTCGCCCCCGCCGCCTTGCCGATCGCGTCGGTGGCGATCGAGCCGACGACCGAGTTCTGGGCCGAGGGGATCGCCATCGAGACCCCCACGCCGGCGACGATGAACGGCGCCAGCAGCTCGCTGTACGGCAGGCCGGGCTCGGCGATCAGGGCAAGCCAGGCCATCCCCGCCGCCTGCAGCGTGAGCCCGCCGACCATCAGCGG
>Ga0126312_10000137_pt1 | contig 34136 bp, 34 predicted proteins | sample Plot104A_FD_92537 | JGI IMG/M metagenome (GOLD analysis project Ga0126312, IMG submission 92537) | Serpentine soil microbial communities from UC McLaughlin Reserve, CA, USA - Plot104A | ecosystem: Environmental > Terrestrial > Soil > Grasslands | place: USA: UC McLaughlin Reserve, Lake County... | reverse complement strand
CTTCGGCAACCTTTAGCACGTTGCCGGAGTGCAGCTTCTCCAGATTGGCCTTGTAGCGCCGCGACCAGTTGGTTGGTTCCTCCGTGTGAGGTGCCCGCAGAACGCTGAAGACACGCTCCAAACCGTCCGCATCCACGACATCGCGGACCCACACGAGGTCGAGGTTGCATGCCGGAACCCGGACGACCAGATCCGTCTGCCCAACGATCCGTAGCACGAGATAGAGCTTGTCTTCACCCTTGATCTGACGGGTTTCGATGTCCTCGATCACGGCGGCCCCATGATTGGGGTAAACCACCGTTTCGCCGACTGTGAAGGTCATATTGCTGTGAACCCCTTTCGCACCGACCAGTTTAGCATGGGCTGAGACTTCCTCAGGACGCGTTTGGGCTAGCCAGAGGCCGGTATTGGACCTCGCCAGGCCTTGACAAACCGGGGACTTGTGTGCCTTGGAACGATTGCGACGAGGCTGGATAAGACACCTCCACTGTGCGACTGACGGAGCGGGTGCGAGTCGCTAGGCTGCAACCAGACAACCCCACAGTAGGAGTCAGCCGACAGTGCGCCCGAACTCGAGCCCGGTCTCCGCTAGCTGGTCAAAGCCGGTACGGCTGCTCGCTGCCCTTGTGGTAATCCTGACGGTCGCTGTGACCGCCGCATGCGGCCAGGATCAGCAGACCCTGCGTCCATATACGGCGGCCGAAGGCATCAACGTCGATATCGGCGGCGCCCGGGGTGTCAAGGTACGCAACCTGATGATTCTGAGCCGGACGGAGGGCGAGGGCTTCCTCTCCGGCACTCTTGTGGCAGCCGATCGAAATCAGCTGACCGCCGTCAGCGGGAAGGCCATCAAATCCGACGGCTCCGACGGGGCTCCGCTCACCGCCACCATTCCCTCCTCGGTCAGCTTGGGGAATGGAGTGTTGGTCGTCCTAACCGACGGTCCGCCGATCACGGTGAAAAGTGCTGATCTACAAGCCGGCCTGCTAGCCGACGTCACCCTGGAGTTCAACCCAGCCGGCTCGGTCACCCTTCGAGTGCCGGTGGTCAATGCTGACGAGCCCCCGTACGCAACGATCACCCCGGCCGCTAGCGCCACTCCGACGCCGGTCGGTTGACGTCGAGAGTTCAGCAATGGCCGGATAAAGGCCCATTCACCGAGTTGGCTGGTAAGTGCGAACGACGGGGCGCTACCGGGCGGGGAAGGTGGGAACGATCGGACGCTGGCGGGCGGGGACGCGCGGGCGCCCTCAGCCTTCGAATTTGTAGCCGAGACCACGAACCGTGACGAGGTAGTGCGGATTGGCTGGTTCCGGCTCGATCTTGGCCCGAAGCCGCTTGATGTGCACGTCCAGGGTCTTGGTGTCGCCGACATAGTCGGCACCCCACACCCTGTCAATCAGCTGGCCTCGGGTCAGCACCCGGCCCGCGTTGCGCAGCAAGAGCTCTAGCAGCTCGAACTCCTTCAGCGCCAGGCGAATCCGCTGGCCGTTGACTGAAACCTCATGCCGCTCGACGTCCATTCGGACTCCAGCGACCTCCACGACATCCGGCAGCAACTCCACATCCTGACCCCGACGCAGGACTGCCCGGATCCGAGCAACCAACTCACGGTGACTGAAGGGCTTGGTCACATAGTCATCGGCTCCGAGCTCAAGTCCGACAATCTTGTCCACCTCAGATTCGCGGGCGGTGACCATGATTACCGGCACCGAACCCCGGAGCCTCAATTGCCGGCAGACTTCCGTACCGGACATACCGGGCATCATCAAGTCGAGCAGGACCAGATCGGCGCCGACCCGGTCGTACTCTGCGAGGCCCTGGGCTCCGTCATTTGCGACGACAACCTCGAACCCCTCCTTTCGCAGCATGTAGGCCAATGCCTCGGAGTAGGACTCTTCATCCTCGATGATCAATATTCGAGTCATATTCTGCTCTCCCGCTTGGCTATCAGGAGGTGCTTCGGGTCAGCCTCGGCGGAGCCGTCCTCGCCGTGCTGAGCGGCAAAATGTGCGGGGATGCTTATCGTGAAAGTTGATCCACGGCCGGGCTGGCTCCACACCGATACCGTTCCGCCGTGACTTGCTGCAATGTGCTTCACGATCGCGAGCCCTAGGCCGCTGCCGCCGTTGGCACGGCTGCGGGCGTAGTCCACCCGGTAGAAACGCTCGAAGATCCGGTCCAGCTCGGCAGATGGAATGCCCATGCCGTTATCAGACACAGTGATCTCCACATAGTCGTCGTCACTCCTCGCCTGGGCGTGGGCGGCGACAACGACCCGAGCGCCGGCGTCGGAGTACACGACAGCGTTTTCCACGAGATTTCCGACCGCGACACCGAGCTGTCGGGCGCTGCCGAGCACCTGACAATGGGAGGCACCGGCGACCGTCAGGGTGACCTGATGCCGCTGGGCGTCCACCTGGCAGCGGTCGACCGCCTCGGTCAAGACATCATCGATGTCGACTTCCTCAGGGTTGGCCAGCGGATCGTCCGCCTGAAGCCGGGACAGATCGATGATCTGGGACACCAGGTCGCCTAGCCGGGCCGACTCAACGCCCATTCGACTCGCGAACCTGTGTACCGCGGGCGGATCGTCGGCGGCGTCCCCCACGGCCTCAGCCAGTAGGGCGATGGCACCGATGGGGGTTTTCAACTCATGGCTGATATTCGCTACGAAGTCACGCCGAGTTTCCTCGATTCGTCTGGCGGCCGTCTTGTCATCGGCCAATACGAGAACCAGATTCTCGTCCAGCGGTGCGACCCGCACGCTTAGATGACTAGTCGCCCCGCGGCCACCACGTGGCAGCTCAAGGTCTACGCTGCGAATAGAACGCTCTCGGCGAACCTGACGCACAAGGTCCAAAATCTGGGGTACCGCCACCCGGGTCCCCCGCGCCAGACCCTGTGTGATAGCGCTGGTCGTCGTCTGCAGCACCTCGTCGTGCGGACCAACGACAACTGCCGAGGAGGTAAGAATGCCGAGCACCTCGGACACCCCATCCGGCACCTCGGTGGGTTCATCGGTGAAGTCAGCGATGGGTTCTCGATCTCGGGATCGCTGTGCCCACCACATGATCCCGACACCGATCAGCAAGCCGCCGAGGAGGCCGACCACCAGGGTGGCAATCGGGTGCACGACTAGATAGTAGGGGTCGAATTTGGGGTATTGACCACAGGAAGGACAACGAGTCGGAACGTTCCCGAGGGTTTGACTCACGTTCACTCGTCGTTCATCAGTTGCCGGGTTCGGCGTATCGAGCAGACCTAGGGTTGTGGGTCGGGAACGGCTTGGGAACAGATGGGAATCAAGAGATATGCGTGACACATACCACGAACAGCTCGACGACATTCTGGCCGACCTCGTTCAGATGTCGCAGGCAGTTTCGTCCGCGGTCCGCAGCAGCACCACCGCACTGTTGGAGGCCGACCTGCACCTTGCCGAGCGAGTGATCAGCGACGACGAGCTGCTTGACGCGAAGCAGGCGGATGTCGAACATCGCGCATTTTCGTTGCTGGCACGCCAGTCGCCGGTGGCCGGTGAGTTGCGGACCTTGGTCGCAGTCATGCGAATGGTGGCCGAGCTGGAGCGGATGGGTGATCTAGCCGCGCACGTAGCCAAGATTGCGCGGATGCGCTACCCCGAGAAAGCAGTGCCGGAGACACTTCGGGCGAACTTCATCCAGATGGGTGACGTCGCCGAAAAGATGGTCGTCAGCGCGGGCCAGACGTTGAACGACCGGAACATCCAGGTCGCGCAGGAGTTGCGAGACCGCGACGAGGAGATGGATGAGCTGCGGCGTACCCAGTTTCGGGTCTTGCTTGGCGACGATTGGCCGTACAGCGTCGAGGCTGCCGTCGACGTAGCGTTGCTGGGCCGCTACTACGAGCGCATCGCCGATCATGCGGCGTCCGTGGCCCGCCGGGTTATCTACGTCGTGACTGGGGAGTTTCCCGAGACGGAATACTGGCCGCAGCCCTGAACGGCTGTCGAGCCTGCCCTTCAAAGCAGGGCGTCCAGTGCGCACCTAAGCCCCAATTCCCGGCTGGAACGGTGGCGGCGAGCGCACTCGATACGCTGTGCGTCATGCCGGGCGCCGTCGCATTGGACCCGCGGGCGCTGGCTGCCGAGTTTGACCGGCTGATCGACTTCGGACGCCGATTTCCACATCCGGCGGGCGGCGCAGCGTGGCTCGACGAGCGCGGCCAACCTGACCTCAGCAAGCCCGTGCACACCTGGATCACCGCTCGAATGGCCCACGTGTACTCGGTGGCCCACATCCTTGGGGTGGACGGCGCCGGTGAACTGGCCGACCGGGCTCTCGCCGGGCTGACTGGACCGTTGCACGACCGGCAGGCGGGGGGCTGGTTCTCCAGCCTCCTCGATGGCCAGTTCCCGAACGAAAAGGCCTGCTATGCGCACGCGTTCGTGGTGCTGGCCGCCTCGTCCAGCCAGGTCGCAGGTCGACCCGGGGCAGCTGAGCTGCTGACCGAGGCGCTGCAGGTTTGGCAAGACCGGTTTTGGGACAGCGACGCCGCCAGGTTCGTGGACCGCTGGAATCGGGATTTCAGCGATCTCGATCCGTACCGCGGCGTCAATGGCAACATGCATGGGGTCGAAGCGCTGATCGCGGCCGGCGATGTGACAGGCAATGCCGAACTCCACGAGCAGGCGCTCCAGATCGCCTCCCGGGTGATGGAACACGCTCGCCAGCAAGGTTGGCGGATCCCTGAGCACTTCGATCCGGACTGGCGCCCGCAGCCGAACCACAACCGAGACCACCCGGACGACCCGTTCCAGCCTTACGGTGCGACTGTCGGCCACGCATACGAGTGGGCGCGGTTGCTGCTGCACCTTGAGGCGTCGTTGCCAAACCCGCCGGCGTGGCTCAACGACGCGGCGGCGGCACTCTTTGATCGAGGCGTGGCCGACGGATGGGCGGTCGACGGCAGCCCGGGGTTCGTCTACACGACCGACTGGGAGGGCAAGCCCGTTGTTCGGGACCGGATGCACTGGGTCGCTGCCGAGGCAATCGGAGCCGGGACCGCACTACATCGCAGAACCGGCCAGCCTCGGTTTGCCGAGCTCACCCGCACTTGGTGGGGGTACGTCGAGACCTATCTGATGGATCGAGAGGCAGGCTCTTGGCACCACCAGCTCGATCGGAACAACCGGCCGATCGGCACTGTTTGGCCAGGCAAGCCCGACCTGTATCACGCGGTGCAAGCGACCCTCATCCCCCGCCTGCCGCTGGCCCCCTCGTTAGCCTCCGGAATCGCCGCCGGTGCGCTCGACTAGCTGATCCGACAGCGGCGCTTTACCGTGATGGCGCCGGGCTCCTGCCCTGATTCTTGACGGCCTCAATCGACGCTGCGGCCGCCTCCGGATCGAGATATCGCCCGCCCGAGGTGACTGGCTTCAAATCCTCGTCCAGCTCATAAAACAGTGGTATGCCGGTGGGGATGTTCAGGCCGACGATGTCGGAGTCGCTGATCGAGTCCAGATGCTTGACGATGGCTCGCAGTGAATTGCCATGGGCCGCGATCAAGGTCACCTTGCCGGCAAGCAGATCGGGCACGATCTGGTCGTACCAGTACGGCAGCGTCCGCAACAGGACGTCCTTCAGACACTCGGTCTGGGGCCTAGCCTCGGTTGGCAGTCCCGCATACTTCGGGTCATCGAAGTTGGCGTACGGGTCGTCATTGGCTATTGGCGGTGGCGGAACGTCATAGGAGCGGCGCCATATCATGAACTGCTCTTCGCCGAACTCGGCCAGAGTTGCCGCCTTGTCCTTGCCTTGGAGCGCGCCGTAGTGCCGCTCGTTCAGCCGCCAGGAGCGCTTCGTTTCGATCCAGAGCCGATCGGCGACGTCCAAGGAGATCTGCGCGGTTCGGATCGCCCGACGCAGCACTGAGGTGTGGACAACATCGGGAAGCAGGTTGTTCTCGACGAGCAGCTCACCGCCACGAGTGGCCTCCGCCTCACCCTTGACATTGAGATCGACATCGACCCAGCCGGTGAAGAGGTTTTTTGCGTTCCACTCACTCTCGCCGTGCCGTAGCAGGACCAAGGTAGCCGTCATGACACAGCTCGCCGCGGAGGTTGGAGGTCGTTCTGCTCCCTCATGTTTGTCATGCAGGCGAGCCTAATGCCGCCGGAACTCGGGGTCGAGGTGGGCGAATGCCGCGAGGTTAGCGGTGGATTCGCCTCGTGCACGACGCCACGCCCACTCTCGGCGGATGCTTTCGGCGAACCCCAGATCCAAGATCACATTGAAGCTGTTGTCGGCCGTCTCCGCGACCGCGCCCAACAAGCGGTCGACCTCCGACGCACTGACCGCAGCGTTGCCGATCTTGCCGACCAGGTAGATGTCACCGAGCGCATCCAGGCAGAAGGCAATGCCGTACAGCTTCACGTTGCGCTGCAGCAGCCATTCATAGACGGCCTGGTGATTCTCATCCGGCCTCCGGGCGACAAATGCCCTCACTTGGAGGGCGTGGACACCGACCTCAAGGGCGCAATCAGTGATCAACTTTCGGGTGCCGGGGATGCTGACCGAGAACAGTCCGGGCTGCGCCTCGCCCCACGTCATATCAAGGGAACTCAGAGCCTCCCGTACGGCGGCCCTCGCGCGATCTTCAGCCTCAGCCTCGGTGATCTTGCCGACCTCACCCACCTTGCCGACCTCGTCCACCTCGCCACCCTAGACCCGACCTTGAGCCCCGTCGCAGAAGGTCGCGGGGTGCTGGCCATTAGCAGCGCGCCAGAGGTATCCGGAGGCGCGACGTCAGCTAGGCCTGTTGAACGAACCAGCGGGCTTGGTAGGTGTCGAGCTGGAGATCACCGTCAGTTAACGGCGTCTCCTCGGTCAACGCGTCCCAGGCCCAGTTGCCGAGCGGGATGACCCAGCGAGGCAGTATCTGCGCCTCGGCGGTCACGTTGTAAACGCCGACCATGGTCTGACTCTGGTGCCTGCGGAGGAAGATGAGCACCGCAGGATTAACCGGGTCGAAGATCTCGGTCTCCACCGAGGCGTCGAGGCTCGGCAACGCCGCCCGTACGGTAACTGCGTGCCGAAGGGCATGCCAGATGTGGTGTTCCAGCGTGCCCTCGGTGTGGCGGCGGTCCGCCTTATCCCAAGGCATCCGCGGCCGGTGCACCCATCGGTTGTCGTCGGCATGATCGGAATCGTCGATGTAGAGATAGTCGTTGGTCAGCGCCAACTCATCGCCCATGTAGATCAACGGCAGACCGCCAAAGCCGAGCATGATCTGATGCGCCAGGACGTATCGACGCGCGGCGAGATCAAGGTGGACCTCGTCGGAGTTGTCGAGCGCCGCCTCAATGCCCAGCAGCGAGGCGGCCGTTCCGCTGATTCGGCGGTCGCCTGTTGCCAGGTTTTCTTGGAAGATCAGGCCACGAGCGTCGCTCATCGGGTAGAGCCCGGCGTAATAGTCGCCAAGAAACCGGCGGTGCTCGTAGCCGTTGAGACCTACCGAAGCGGCGTCGTCGTCGTCGATTGCCCAGCCGATGTCGTCATGGCAGCGAAGGTATGTCCCCCATACGGTTGTTGGCGGTTTGGCTGGGAACCGATTCATCGCAGCACAGAACAATCGGGTGTCCTTCGCCGCGAGCGTTGACCAGATCTGGACCATGAGCGAGTTTTGGTAGGCAAGATCGCTGACCTTGCCTGCATGCTTGCCAACGCCGAGGTAAGGAGCAAGATCGCTCGGCCCGACGATCGCTTCCGCCTTGAAGATCAGCGCCGGGGCGCCGATCCGGGCTACCGTACGCAGTGCCTGGGTTATCGCGTGCACCTCGGGCTGGTTCTGACAGTTGGTTCCCATCCGCTTGTAGATGAAGGCGATCGCATCCAGCCGCAAGCATTCGACCCCGAGATTGGCCAGCCACAAGATCAAATCGGCGAACTCATAGAACACATCGGGGTTGTGCCAGTTGAGGTCCCACTGCCAGCGATTGAAGGTGGTCCAGACCCAAGAATGTGATTCCTCGTCATAGGTGAAGTTGCCGGGTGCGAAGTCCGGAAAGACTTGCGGCAGGGTCTTCTCGTACGCGTCCGGTAGCTGCCGATCGGGGAACAGGTGAAAGTAATCGCGATAGAACGAATCTCCGGCCCGGGCACTGCGAGCCCAGTCGTGTTCGGCCGCCACGTGGTTGAGCACTAAGTCCAGGGTGAGCGAAATCCCCCGGGATCGGAGCACCGTGGCCAGGTCACGGAGATCACCGATCGTGCCCAGGTCTTCGCGCACCGCGCGGTAGTCCATGACCGCATAACCGCCGTCACTCTCGCCCGGCCGGGGTTTGAGCAGCGGAAGCAAATGCAGGTAGTTCACTCCGAGCTCATCCAGGTAGTCAGCCTTCTCGGCAACACCTTTGAGGTTGCCAGCGAAGAGGTCGGCGTACGTGGCGTACCCGAGCATCTGCGGGTGCTGAAACCACTGGGGATCAGCATGCCGGCGAAGGTCGAGTAGGCGAAGATCGTCGGAGCGCTCGCGGAAGTTTCGAGCCGCAATCTCGACCAGCCGGTAGGCCATCTCCACCGCATGGTCCGGATAGGCACCGGTAAGCCCGGTCAGTAGGTCCGCCCAGTAGCGCCGAAGCCGCGTTTCAAAGACGACCTGATCGTGCACCGGCTCCCCGGCAAGCAGGTCCTCCACGTTTGGTACGGACATCAAAGTGAGGCTATTGGGCCCGACGCCTCCGTGTCAGCCGATTGTCCGGCTGGGTTAACGGCGACGGCCCGCGCCCGTGGCGCTGCTCGCGTGGTGCCGGAGTTCCTTGCCGCCGAACCTCACAAGTTTGCGGAACTCCTCGAGGAAGACTTGCCGCACCCGGTCGTTGTCGATGGCGCCGCTGAGCGGACCCAGGCCTCCCCTCACCAGCCGCTGGCAGACCGTCAGCCACGCCTGGCCCATCGCATAGGTGAAGGTGGACGCAACGCCTGCGCCGATTGCACCACCGACAACCGTGCCTGCTCCCGGGACCATCTTGAGCAGACTGGTGAATGCGGAACGGCCAACCTGGGTGGCCGCAGCAGTCGAGGCAACGGCGAGCAGTGCCGCGCGCTCGAACTTGATCTTGTGCAGCTGGGCGATCCGGGCCATCATGCCCAGCTGGATGGGCACCAGCAGGGTGGCGTCGGAGAACGGGATGGGAGTCGCTGCCGCCGCTGCGGCGCTTGCCGCCGCGGTGGCTATGTATCTCCTCGCTTCCTGTTCCTTCCGCGCCCAATCAATTTCCTGCGCCGCGACGAGGGCTCCCTGGACTCCTTCGGGCGCGACGCGAAAGGTGGCATCAAGGAGTTCTGTGAGACCGTATCCGAGCTGGTCGGCGAACTCGTCGGCCTTGGCATACGTCATGAACGGCCGGCCGCCGACGATCGGCAGCCGCCGAGCCATGATTTGTTCGGCCAGCGCGACCGCGTCGGGATGGTAGTGATTGTCGCGCATCGGGACCTGGGTCATAACGATGATCACGGGCAGGCCGAGTTCGTCCAGCCGTCGGACGAATTCGGCTTCGGTGTCCTCGAAGCGCCGGTCCATTCCTCGGATGCAGAACCAGACAACATGGATCTGCTCGCTGAGCGGCTGTCGCCGCATCGCGATCACCGCTCGGGTCAGCTCTTCCAGGATCTGCTTGTTGTCCTTGCCGATCTCCAGGCCCGCAGTGTCGATGATGCCGAGGTGGCCCACCTTGTCCAGGTAGAGATGGCTGCCAACGGTGACCGGTTCACCGATGCCGGTCCGGGCTACCTCCTCACCGAAGATGGCGTTGATCAAGGTCGACTTGCCGACACCCGTCTTGCCAAAGATCGCCAGATTGAAGCGACCTATCGCCGCACTCTGCTTGTCGAATTCCGTGCGGAACGTGTCTCGGAACCAATCCGTGCCAGCCACTCAAGCCCCTCTCGCCGATCGGTTGCCTCCAGCGTACGGGCGGCCGAGATCGGTACCCAGGATGCGGCTTGAGGGTGCTCGGACCGGCAATGCCTGGTCTGCGTATTCGATGTGCTCCGCGGCCGCGGCTAGACTCGCTGGGTTTGCCTTGCCTACCTGACGAAAGCCCCCAGTGCCCACCCGCTCCGATCTGCGCAATATTGCAATCGTCGCCCATGTCGATCACGGAAAGACGACGCTGGTCGATGCGATGTTGTGGCAGTCCGGCGCCTTCCGGCCCGGCCAGGATGTTCAGAAGCGAGTGCTCGACTCCCTTGCCCTTGAGCGGGAGAAGGGCATCACCATCCTCGCCAAGAACACCGCCGTGCTGCACCACACCCCCGATGGCTCGTCGATCACGATCAACATCGTTGACACTCCCGGTCACGCCGACTTCGGCGGCGAGGTCGAGCGGGCGCTGGAGATGGTCGACGGAGTCCTGCTTCTGGTCGACGCGTCGGAAGGCCCGCTCCCCCAGACCCGGTTCGTGCTGCGCAAGGCGCTTGCCAAGAAGCTGCCCACTGTGCTGGTCGTCAACAAGGTGGACCGCCCGGATGCGCGGATTCCTGAGGTGGTCGAGGAGACCTATGATCTGTTCCTGGATCTGGTCGAGGAGGACCAGACGCAGGTCCTCGACTTCCCCATCGTCTATGCCTGCGCCAAGGCGGGCCGTGCCTCGTTGACCGCACCAGCGGGAGGCACCATGCCCGACGGCCCCGACCTTGGGCCGCTGTTCGCAGCCATCCTCAATCACATCCCGGCTCCCAGCTATGCCGAGGGCGCAACCCTGCAAGCTCGGGTCACCAACCTGGACGCCTCGCCCTATCTCGGTCGGCTGGCGCTCTGCCGAATTGTGGCTGGAACGTTGCGGCGAAATCAGACGGTCGCCTGGTGCCGGGCTGATAGCACCGTACGCAACGTCAAGCTCTCAGAACTGTTGATGACCAGAGCCCTCGACCGTGAGCCGTCCGAATCGGCAGGACCGGGAGACATTGTTGCCGTTGCCGGAATCCCGGAGATCACCATCGGCGAGACGCTTAGCGATCCCGCAGAGCCCAAGCCGTTGCCGCTTATCGTCGTTGACGAGCCCTCCATTTCGATCACGATCGGAATCAATACGTCACCGATGGCCGGCAGATCGGGCAAGAACCTGACCGCTCGCCTGGTTAAGGCACGGCTCGACGCCGAACTGGTCGGCAACGTCTCCCTTCGCGTCTTTCCAACCGAGCGGCCGGACACCTGGGAGGTTCAAGGTCGCGGGGAATTGCAACTGGCAGTTTTGGTCGAGACGATGCGCCGGGAGGGATTCGAGCTGACGGTCGGCAAGCCGGAGGTTGTTACCAGGGAGATCGACGGCCATCAGCTCGAGCCGGTTGAGCGGCTCTCGATCGACGTACCTGAGGAGTTCGTGGGTGTTGTCACGCAGCTGCTTGGCACCCGCCGAGGCCGGCTCGACCAACTGGCCAACCACGGCACCGGCTGGGTTCGGATGGAGTACCTGGTACCGGCGAGAGGCCTGATCGGCTTTCGGACCGAGTTGTTGACCGAGACCCGTGGGACGGCCCTGATGCATCACGTCTTCGAGGATTACCAGCCGTGGGCAGGACAGCTGCGGACCCGCTCGACGGGCTCACTGGTCGCCGATCGGGCCGGACTTGTCACCTCGTACGCCATGTTCAACCTGCAGGAGCGCGGGACCTTGTTCGTCGGGCCGGGCACCGAGGTTTACCAGGGCATGGTGGTGGGCGAGAACGCACGCGCTGATGACATGGACGTCAACCCCACCAAAGAGAAGAAGCTCAGCAATGTGCGCTCTTCGACCGGTGAAGAATTGGAACGGCTGATCCCGCCCCGGATATTGAACTTGGAACAGGCACTGGACTTCTGCCGCGCCGACGAGTGCCTCGAGGTCACTCCGGACCAGGTTCGGATTCGAAAGACGACCCTCGTCGCGGCCGAACGAGCGCGCGCCAGGGCGCGCTCCAAGACCGCCTGAGCTACCTGGAGGCGGCTTTTAAGCCGGCATCTTCCTAGCCTCACCCTTCTTGGCCGACGCGTTCTTGACCGAGTTCGTCGAGTTGTGGACGCCTTGGCCGCGCTGCGCGGAGTCGGAGCTTGCAATTGCAAGCCTTCGCAAGCTTTAGCAAAGGATCGCTACCAGCGCCGTTCTTGATCGCCTTCATCGTCGCCACTCTGACGGCGTGCTCCTACCTGGAGCTCGTGACCAAGTATCCGCAGGCGGCCGGCGCCGCGCTCTACACCCACAAAGCCTTCGGCGTGCACTTCGTCACCTTCCTGGTGGCCTTTGGGGTGATGTGCTCCGGAATCACCTCAGCCTCCACGGCGTCACGAGCTTTCGCCGCCAATTTCGGCGCGATGATCAACGTGGTGCGGCAGAACTGGATGGGAGGCAGCGCGTTCGAGCCGGCCGACGGCCTGATCACCATCATTGCGGTGATCTTCATCGCCTTAGTCGCGGCGATCAACTTGCGTGGCGTTGCAGACAGCGTCAACACCAACGTCGTACTCACCTTGGTTGAGCTCAGCGGCCTGCTGATCGTGATCTTCGTCGGCTTCTTTGCCATCACCCAGGGCAAAGCCGATCTGTCCCGGGTGGTCGTCTTTGACACCCCAGAGGACCGGTCGATTTTCGTGGCGGTCACCGCTGGCGCAACGCTGGCCTTCTTCGCCATGGTCGGATTCGAGGACTCGGTCAACATGGCTGAGGAGGTCAGGGAGCCGGAGCGAATCTTTCCCAAGATCATGCTGACCGGTCTGGGCATTACCGGCCTGATCTATATCTTGGTCTCGATATCGGCAATCTCCCTGGTGCCGGCCGGGGAGCTGGGTCAGGGAGAGGCGCCGCTATTCAAGGTGGTTCAGGCGGGCGCGCCGAATCTGCCGGTTGACCAGATCTTCCCGCTGATCAGCATGTTCGCGGTGGCGAACTCCGCATTGACTAGCCGTATTCACGATTGTCAACATCTGCTGCCTCGTGCTGCGCCGTGATCCTCAGCCGCGCCACCGACACTTCATTGCACCGACCGGGGTGCCGGTGCTCGGCGCTCTTTTCTGTGCCTCCTCGTCGGTCCATGGACTGGCCGGGACCCGGAGCAATACAGCATCGCCGGCATTCTGCTCGGCATCGGTGTCGTGCTGTGGCTGGTGACCTATCTGGTCGACCGCAGGATCTACGGTCGGGGCGTCATCGAGCACCCGGAGGCCTTGGAGGGCGCCGAAACGCACGAGGAACCGCGTTCGCAGTAGCCATTACTCGGCATACCGCCCGGCCGGGGCGTTAGGAGCCGCTCGCTGGCTTGGTCGCTACGGGGGCGGCTTGCGGGACGGACGCGGTAATCAAGGTCCCGTCCGGGCGACGATCGCCGGTCTGCAGGCTTGGCACGTGATCCATCCGCGGCCCGTGACCGTCAAGCGGCACGACCACCGGTGCTCCAACCGAGACCACAACCCGCTGTCCCCGTACATACATCTCCGCCGTGTCGCCCTCGACTACCTCAAAGCAGATCTGATCTCGAGTGAGATTCACCCTGACTCGAGTGCCTTGCAAGGTGATCTGGAAGATCAACGCCTCCCACGACTCGGGCAACCGCGGGTCGAAGGTGATCACCCCGTTGTAGTCCCGCATCCCACCGAAGCCGTACACCAGGCACATCCACACCCCAGTCGTGGACGCGACATGAACGCCATCGCTGGTGTTGCCATGAAGGTCGGTCAAATCGACGAACAAGGCGTGGTGGAAGTAACGCAGGGCAAGATCGTGATAGCCGACCTCGGCCGCGACGATCGACTGCACTACTCCGGACAGCGTCGAGTCACCGGTGGTGATCGGGTCGTAGTAGTCGAAGTCGGCGCGCTTTTGCTCCAAGCTGAAATGATCACCTTGCAGGAACAGGGCTAGCACGACATCTGCTTGCTTGAGGACTTGAAATCGGTAGATCACCAGCGGGTGGTAGTGCAGCAGCAGCGGGAACTTGTCCGGCGGGGTGTTCTTCAGGTCCCACACCTCTCGATCGAGGAAGTGAGAGTCCTGAGGATTGATTCCAGTGGCCGCGTCGTACGGGATGGACATGGCCTTTGCGGCCTGGTCCCATTCCTCTATCTCGTCTGAGGAGATTTTCAGCCGCTCCACCAGCCGCCGGTAGTCGTGGCCGTTCTGCCTCTCCATGCGCCGTAGCACATCGGCGGCCTTGCCCAGGTTGTAGCGCGCCATCACGTTGGTGAACAGATTGTCGTTGACCACGGTGGTGTACTCGTCCGGGCCGGTGACGCCGTGGATGTGGAAGCTTCGCCAGCCACTGCCCTTATCCCGCCAGAAGCCGAGATCGGCCCACATCCGTGCCGTTTCGACCAGAATGTCGATGCCCTCCCGCGTCATGAATCCGTCATCCCCGCTGGCCGCCACGTACTTGGACAGGGCATAGGAGATGTCAGCATCGATGTGGTATTGAGCGGTGCCGGCCGCATAGTAGGCCGATGCCTCGTCCCCATTCACTGTGCGCCAGGGGAAAAGCGCGCCGCGCTGGGCAAGCTCCTTGGCGCGCCGCCTGGCCGCGCCGAGCATGTTGTAGCGGAACCGCAAGGCGCTGCGAGCCATGCTCGGCGTGGTGTAGGTCAGGAACGGAAGCACGTAAATCTCGGTGTCCCAGAAATAGTGGCCGCTATAGCCCGATCCGGTCACGCCCTTAGCCGGCACACCGGACTGTTCGGCCCGGGCCGTGGCTTGGGCGGTCTGATAGAGATTCCAGCGGATGGCTTGCTGCAGTGTCGGCTGGCCGACCACCTGGACATCGGATCGGGCCCAGAAGCCATCCAGCCATTCGCGTTGGGCCGCATACTCGACCTCCGCACCGTGCTCCAGAACCCGATCCAGGGTCCGCCTGCAGCGGTCGATCAATTCGCGCGACGGCACGCCCCGCGACGTATGGTAGGTCACCGTCTTGGTGACCTTGATCGGCAGCCCGGGCTGGGCCTCCACCCGGAACACCATCTTGCCGGTGTCCTCGTCATCGAAGATCAACTTGTTGTACTTGTTTGCAGTCGAAATCGAATGATCGACGCCGACACCGAGAGTCATTCTGGAATTAGCGCAGCGGTAACCCAACAGGATGCGATTGTCCTTGGACCAATGGCTCTGCGGAATCAGCACCCGCGCCTCGAAATCCTCGGCCTTGCGCGGATCGCCACCGGCGCCCATGGCATCCGCCCGGACGTGATACTCGTCCCTGCCATCCTGGCGGTTCAGCGTTTGGGACGAAATGACCACCGGTGCGGGATCGTCCAGCATCGTGACCTCAATGGTCATGATCGCCAGGTGCCGCTGGGTGAAGGACACCATCCGCGTGGAGGAGACCTTCACGCGCTTTCCACCTGGAGTCCGCCAGATGATGTTGCGGCGGAGCACTCCTTCGCGAAAGTCCAGGGTCCGCTCGTACGACTCCAGATCGGCCACCGACAGCAGCATCGGCTCGTCATCGACATAGAGCTTCATCGTCTTGTTGTCGGGTACGTTGACGATGGTCTGTCCGGTACGGGCGAAGCCAAACGCCTCCTCGGCATGGCGGATCGGCCAGGTCTCATGGAAACCGTTGATGAAGGTGCCGTGGAGGTAGGTTTCGCGGCCCTCCTCCACATTGCCACGCATGCCGATGTAGCCGTTGCCGGTGGCGAATAGGGTCTCGGTCACACCAAGATCATCAGTGCCGTAGACCGCCTCGGTCAGTTTCCAGGGATGAATCGGAAATCGGATCCGGTCGAGCGGATCCCGAAGGTCCTCGGAGGCACCGCTATAGCCGATCACTTCGACACCAGCTCCGCAAGATCAGCAACGACCAGGTCAGCTCCTGCCTCGGTCAGTCGTTCGGCGCCCACCCCTCGGTCAACCCCAACCACCAGCCCAAAACCGCCGGCCCGGCCGGCCTGTACACCAGACACCGCATCCTCGACAACCGCAGAGCGAGCAACGTCGGCTTCCAGCTCTTGGGCTGCATGGACGAAGGTATCGGCCTCCGGCTTTCCGGCCAGCTCGTTGTCTGACGCCACGGCTCCGTCGACGACTACCGGAAACCTTTCGTCAAGCCCAGCAGCGGCCAGGACCGCCGGCGCGTTGCGGGAGGAGGAGACGACGGCGACCTTAGTGCCACGCTCGGCTAAATGATCAAGGAGCTGCATCGAGCCCGGATAGGGTGTCACACCCTGGTCCTCGAGAACCGCACCAAACACTTCGTTTTTTCGATTTCCCAAGCCGCACACGGTTTCTGCGGTGGGCGGGTCGCTGGGATCACCCTCCGGCAGAAAAATCCCCCGAGCTGCCAGGAATGACCGCACCCCCTCATAGCGAGGCTTTCCGTCAATGTAGGTGAAGTAGTCGCTCGTCAGGTATGGCTCCGCGATCCCCCGGCGCAGGAGAAAGTCGGAAAACATCTGTTGCCAGGCGCGCATATGTACGTCGGCAGTCGGCGTCAACACGCCATCGAGATCGAAGAGCACGGCATCGCACTCATTCAGCTGCACATCAGAAAGAGTAGGGGTTTCGGTGAGCGTTCAAGCACATCTCTCGCAACACATGTTCTCCCTTGTCGAACGCCCGTTGAGCCAGTCGAAGGGTACCCTTCACGGGCCAGTTGAAACGTCTTTCCGCACACGATCTAACACTGACTCGAGAATCAGGCCATTGCGTGATTTTTTCGTGGTTTTGGCGTAGAGACCGCAGCAGAACCGTCAAAGCTTTGGGCGTACGTGCAAGCCAACCTCGGGATCGACTAGTGCCTCCTGGGCTGCCGCGATGCCTTCCACAACCAGCCCAGTCTCGGCCGGAACGTTGCGCTTGATCAGGCCAAGACCAATCGGCCCCAACTCGTAATGCCGCGCTGATCCGCCGACGAAGCCGACCTCTCGGTCGCCGAGCAGCAACGCAGCACCCGGCCTCGGCATAGCATCGACGCTGCCGTCCAGGTGCAAGCGGACCAGCCGGCGGGGCGGCCGCCCCAAAGTATGCACGCGGGCCACCGTTTCCTGCCCTCGGTAGCAACCCTTGTCCAGGTGCACCGCCGTGCCAAGCACACCGATCTCGTTCGGGATCGTCCGATGATCGGTGTCAGTGCCGATCCTCGGCACACCGGCTGCGATCCTGCGTGCCTGGTACGCCCAGGTGCCGGCTTGTTCGCGCGCGGACAGGTAGCCAGCCAGGTCGTTTCGCGGCACCAGTACCTCCTGACCGTCGAGCGAGTCGGGTCCGGCCCGCGTCACCAGGTCCTCGTTCTGCTGCGGCGAAGCAGACCACACGATCGCGAAGTCCTTGGTACGGTCCGCGACCTCAACCCGCAGCAGGAAACGCATTCCATCCAGCCAGGCGACGGCTGCCGGCGCAGCACCTGGCTCCGTGTGCGCCCAGAACGTTTCGCCGTCATCCACGCCGTACAGGGCATGTTCGATGTGGCCTTGCGGAGACAGGACCAGAGTCGTAACGCCCAGCCCGGCCGGTAAACCCTCAAGATGCTGAGTAGTAAGCGAATGGAGCCAGCCAAGCCTGTCAGGACCCGATACGGCAATCACCCCGCGATGGGAAAGGTCGACAACGCCCTGACCTGATGCGAGCAGTCGCTGTTCCCGCATGGGGTCGCCGAAGTGCCAGGGCACTCCGACGTCGATCCCGTCGGCCACCAGCACTGCGGTCATGGTCGGTTCAGCATCCTTCGCTCGGCTTTTCTTCCCGTCCATCTGCCATCGTAGGAAGGTGATCCGCTCGTTCGTCGCTCGCGCTCGATCGAGCGCTCGGCAGGGTAGGTCACACTCGGCGCAGCCGGGCCCACATGTGGGATTGCAGCGGCTGTCCGGCAGCCGCCTTGTCGAAGGTCCACAGCAGATCGCCGTCGACGTTGCCGTACAACCGCTGTCCCGCCGAGTAATCCTCGGCTGTGGCGGTTCGGACAACGGCGTCCGTCGCCATCTCGATCTTGGACCCGGTGATCCAGCCGTACCAGACCTCCGCGTATCCACCTGGGTGGCACAGGACCACCTCCAGCGATCCGTCGGGCTGCGGACGCCAGAATCCGGTTTCCATGCTCAGTGGCCGAATGGCCCGGCCGTCGTCACCACGCTCGAAGATCTGGGAGAGATAGTGCAGATAGTTCTCGCCGTTGTGGGCGAAATCGATCTGCTGCCCGAATTCGTAGTCCTCGGTTCCCGGGTAGCTGGCTTTGCCGGTGCCCTGCCAGCGCCCGATCATCCAGGACAGGCCCATCAATACCGGGTGCAGCCCGTCGCCCACATTCGACACGAATCAGCCCCGAGAGTCTGCCGAGCCGCGAACCAGCAGCAAGATCAACAAGAAAAGGGCGGCCGTTCCCATGGCGATCACGCCGGCGATCAGCAGGATGGTGAAGACCGCGGGAATGGACACGGGCAGCAGTCTAATGCTGTGCGAGCCAGACCCCTGGACGATCACACCGTCGAGAACCGGGCGCCGGACCTCACATTCGCCGCCCCTGCGCCGTCTACTCGGTGATGAACAAGCCACCGTTTGAGCAGCTGGTGTCCCGGCATGGCCCTGCCGTCTACCGGGTGTGCCGGGCCTTGATCGGTCCGGTCGACGCGGAGGACGCCTGGTCCGACACGTTTGTCGCCGCTCTGCAGGCATATCCGCAGCTACCCGTCGACGCAAATATCGAAGCTTGGCTGGTGCGCATTGCGCAACGCAAGGCGATCGACCATGCACGAGCCCGTTCTCGCCGCCCCGTGCCGACCCCAGGCATCCCCGAGAGCGGGTCCAGCAACGGGTTGGTCAGAGAGCGCGACGAAGACCTGTGGGCGGCGATCGCTTCATTGCCGATCCGCCAGCGGCAAGCCGTTGCCTATCACCATCTGGCCGGCCGGCCCTACGCGGAGGTGGCCGAACTCATCGGTGGAACCCCGGGGGCAGCTAGGCGGGCGGCTAGCGACGGTATCGCCACACTGCGTAAGCGCCTCGCTAGCGAGGTTCAGAAAGGGCAATGATGATGGAGTACGACCGGGTTGTTGCCGACTTGGCTGAAATCGATCCGCCGACCTTGACCCGGCTGCACCAGCGGCTTGAGCAGCGTGCCGAGCGGCGCGACCTGCTGGATGTTGCGTTCCGCACCGTCGATTCGCCGGTGGGTCCATTGCTCATTGCAGCTACCCGAGAAGGACTGGTGCGGGTGGCCTACGAGCGGGAAGGGATGGACGCTGTTCTGCAGACTCTTGCCAGCACGATCTCTCCGCGGGTTCTCGCCGCACCTCGGCGGCTGGATGATGCCGCATTTCAGCTGGACGAGTACTTCGCCGGCCGCCGGCGAGTCTTCGATGTGCCGCTGGACCTCAGGCTCGCGGCCGGCTTCCGCCGTCTGGTCCTGGCCGAGCTGACCGGTATTCCGTACGGGAGCACCCGCAGCTACACCCAGGTAGCTGCCGGTACAGGTCACCCTCGCGCGGTTCGCGCCGTTGGAAGCGCGTGCGCCTCGAATCCATTACCGCTGGTAGTTCCGTGTCACCGGGTGCTGCGATCAGACGGGTCGCTCGGCGGCTATCTCGGCGGAGTGCAGATCAAGAGGACGCTGCTGCAGCTCGAAGCCGCCGCCGCCGCTCAGTAGACGAGGGCCTGAGCCTGCGGACGCAGTACCGCCTCCACGAAGCTCGCTGCCCCGGCAATCGTCGCACCTTCGATCAGGTCGCCCGCGACGATCTTTCGGCGGGCTGCGCACTGGGTGCAGACCACGATCCGGCCTGAGGACCGTACTGTCTCAACCAGCTCGGCAACCGGCGTCGCGAACTCCAAATCAAGATCAGGTTGCCGGCCCAGAACCGCAAACCACACCGCCTCACCGGTCAGCCAAACTGCGACGTCTGCACCAGAGGCGATCGCGGTCGCAGCTATCGTCCAACCCTGGTTCGCTCGCTCGGGTGCTTCCAGGCCACAGGTGATCTTGATCGCCACAGGCCGGACACCGGGGATCGCCGCCACGCCAGCCATTGTGTCAGAGTGACCTCCGTGATCGGACGACTCCATGGCATCGTGATCGACTGCGAAGACCCCGACAAGCTGGCGACCTTCTACGAGCAGCTGCTCAGCATGCGCCGAGTGCAGGATGAGGACGACTGGGTGGTAATCGGCGACCTGCCGGACCGGCCAGGCGTTGCCTTCGTGCGGATCCCGGAATACAAGCCACCCACCTGGCCCGACGGCGAACGGCCTCAGTACCGGCACTTCGATGTCCGAGTGGACGATCTTGAGCTTGCGGAGGCGTCTGTGCTGGAGCTGGGAGCGACTCGGCTGCCCGGCGGTGCTGAATCATTCCGGGTCTACGCCGATCCGGCGGGCCATCCGTTCTGCCTGGTCAAACTGATCCCGACCGCGGTCTGACATGCGGCTGGTCGTGCAGCGTGCCGCGACCGCGGACGTGCAGGTATCCGGTCAGGTTGTCGGAGCCATCGACCGGACCGGCCTGATGATCTTGGTAGGCGTGACGCACGACGACACACCTGCGATCGCCGCCCGAATGGCTGACAAGGTGTGGCGACTCCGAATCTTCGACGACGAGCAATCGGCCGAGCAGCTCAGCGCTCCGATGCTGGTGGTCAGCCAGTTCACGCTGTACGCCGACACCCGGAAGGGACGCCGCCCATCCTGGAGCACGGCAGCGCCAAGCGAGATCAGCGAGCCGCTGGTCCAATCGTTCGTCGACGCCCTGAAAGCGTTGGGTGCGGAAGTCGCGACGGGCACCTTCGGCGCCCATATGCAAGTTCAGCTGGTGAACGACGGACCGGTGACGTTGATCTTGGATTCTGCCGGCTGACTGCGTGATGTTCGCGGCTCCCGAGCCGAGGTACTAGGACGGAAGTACAGCCTTTGGTGGTCGGGTCAAGCGGCGCCCAGCTCCACATCCACCTCTGCAACGGTGCCGCGGGCTGCGATCACGGTTCGGTCTACTTTTGCTCCCGGTGCCAGGGTCCGCAGGGTCCAGTTGCCATCGCCGGCAAAAAACCGAAAATGTCCGGTAGCCGAAGTTGGCACCTCTGCAGCGAACTCACCTGATGAATCCAGCAGGCGTACATACGCGCCAGCGATCGGCTCCCCTTCGCGTAGAACCCGGCCCTGGATCACAGCCTCCTTGCTGAGGTCGACGCCTTCTAGGCTGACACCGCCGGTGGTGGCTCCGCACATGAGGGTTGTCCTTCCGGGCCGGCGCTCAGGCAGTCCCGGGCTCGTCGCCGACGGCCACTGGAACGCCGACCAGCGACCCGTACTCGGTCCAGGAGCCGTCGTAGTTCTTGACGTTTTGCTGATCCAGAATTTCGTGGAGCACGAACCAGGTGTGCGCGCTCCGCTCCCCGATCCGGCAGTAGGCGATGATGTCGTTGTCCCAGTCGAGGCCCGCCTGGCTGTATAACTCCGTCAAGTCCTGGTCGGCCTTGAAGGTGCCGTCGTCATTGGCCGCCTTGCTCCACGGGACATTGACCGCAGTCGGGATGTGGCCGCCACGCTGGGCCTGCTCCTGGGGCAGATGAGCCGGAGCAAGCAGCCGCCCGGCGTACTCATCGGGACTGCGGACGTCAACCAGGCTTCGCGCACCGATGGCCTTGACGACTTCGTCCCGGAAGGCTCGGATGTCCAAGTTTGGCTCCCTTGCGGTGTAGCTGGTCGCGGGTCGGGTCACGGGTTCGGTGCTCAGCTCACGGGAATCGAGTTCCCACTTCTTGCGACCGCCGTCGAGCAGCAGCACCTTCTCGTGGCCGAACAGCTTGAAGTACCAGTAGGCGTATGCCGCAAACCAGTTGTTGTTTCCGCCGTACAGCACCAGGGTGTCGTCGTTGTTGATGCCCCGCTCAGACAGCAACTTCTCGAACTGCTCCTTGCTGATGAAGTCGCGGCGCACCGGGTCTTGCAGGTCCTTCTTCCAGTCCAGCTTGATGGCCCCGGCGATGTGGCCGCCGTCGTAGGCGGTGGTGTCCTCATCGACCTCCACCACGACGACGTTCTCGTCGCCGGCGTGCTCCGCGACCCAGTCGGCGTCTACCAGTACCTGTTGCCTACTCATGATTTCTGCTCCTGATGAAAGGGTGAGTCGTCCCAGGAATGCTCAGCGACGCAAGACTAGGGTCCAGCCGTGATCACACTGCGGGCGACCGCATGTTGAGAAGCCAGTCCAGGTTTTGAGAGCTTCCCGTTTCCCAGCACGCTGCAAACGGGAGACTGTGACGTGACATTCGCTTACACGGCGTATCGGTCTGGGCCTCAACCGCCTGCAAAGGGTGGCAATACCTCGACCTCTACCGGAGTGGTCAGTGGCCGCGACAATTCGGCGCCCCGGACGACTCGACTGTCGACCAGGATCGAACTGACGTTGAGGATTCGCTGAAATCGGGGATCGTTTCGCTTCTCCCCGACTACACCCAATGCGGCGGCTACGGTATCCGCTTCAACGCTCTCCCATTCCACGCCGGCTGCCGCTCTCGCCCCAGCCCAGTAATGAAAGGAAACAGTCGCCATTGCAGTAGTCTCGGCCATACACCGATCGGGCGATGCACGCCGAGGGCCCAAAGACGCGCGTTTGGGCGTCCGACCTCCTCGGGGCTTTTACGGAGACCGCGATGGCCACCTTGCTGCTTCTGACAAATGACATGCATGCCGCAGCCGAGATCCTGCCCGCGCTCGAGCTGCTCCCGCACTCCATCAAGGTCGCTCAGGCGGAGGCGACAGCTTTGCTTGATGCTCCTCCTGCTGATGTGATCTTGCTCGATGCCCGCCGGGACCTGATGGGCGCTCGGTCCTTGTGCCGGCTGATCGACACAACCGGTAAGGAGTCTCCGCTGCTGGTGATCGTCAGCGAGGGTGGACTCGCCGCCCTTTCCGCTGATTGGGGCTTCGACGATCTGCTGCTCGCGACCGCCGGACCGGCCGAGGTCGACGTACGGCTGCGGCTAGCGATGAGTCCATCGGTCGCCACGGCGACCGATCCGGTGATCCGAACCGGCAACATCGTGATCGACGAGGCCGGCTACTCCGCCAAACTCAATGGCTCGCAGCTAGACCTGACCTACACCGAGTTCGAACTGTTGAAATACCTTGCCCAGCATCCGGGGCGAGTATTCAGTCGGCAGCAGCTGTTGAGCGATGTCTGGGGTTACGACTACTACGGCGGTACACGAACTGTCGATGTCCATGTTCGTCGGCTGCGGGCCAAGCTGGGACCCGAGTACGAGTCCATGATCGGGACGGTACGCAACGTGGGCTACCGCTTCGTCACGCCAACTGAGGAGCCGAGCCGGATCACCGCTGGTTAGCCGACGTCCGGCGACCCTCCCGCCGCTCACCCCGCCGAACGAGGCGGCGCATGTGGGCTGGAATGGTTCCCGGTGGGCCACTGGGGCGGAGGTACTGGACGCCAGCCAGCACCTGCCCAGCAATGATCAACAGCATGGTCACGGTCAAAAGCAGACCTGCGGTTGTGGCCCAGCCAGCATCCGCAGCGCCGGCGATGCAGGCCCACATCCCTAGCAGCACGACAGGGTAAGAGATTAGGTGGATGATCCAGGACAGGCGTGCCTCGCCCCGGAGGTCCTGGATCCGAATGCCGCGCCACGATGCCATGGCTCGCCGCCAAACCAGTGCCTGAACAGCGCAAATTGCGAACATTAGGCCAGCCGTGATCAGTGCTATTGCGGCCCACACCTCGCCGGTGTTGCGAGCACTGAACTGCGGAAAGGTCAGAACCGCTGCCAGGCTGGTGACAACGCTGACCGCGGCGCAGGCCAATCCGATCACGGTCATCCGCAGATGCGGGATCATCCGTGCCGCTATCGCGGGCTGCGCAGTAGCGCCGTACGCCGCTATCTGTTCCGACGAATACCCTTGGTCGCGCATCGAAGCCAACCTCCATCGGCATTGGGATGAGCGGATCACCGTTAGCTCTGGGGCTTGCCCGCAGCGAGCTCTGGGCTTGCCCGCAGCGACCAGCCTATCGATCACTACGGTTGGCTCCATGGTGGACGCCGTCAAGATTTCGCGCTCGCAATCGCTGAGCCCCACCGAGGTTGAAGACGTGCTGGCGCTGGTGGAGAAAGCGGCCGTCGCCGATGGCTTTGCTTCTCTCAACGAGGCCGGCCTGCTCCATCTCCGTCACGGCCATCCTGGAGTCGAGCACCTCCTCGCCCGCCAGCATGACCAGTTGCTCGGCTACGCTCAGCGGAATGGCGGCCCGATGGCTACCGGGGAGCTTGTGGTCGCCCCGCTGCACCGTGGCCGAGGCGTTGGCAGCGCTCTGCTTGCCAGATTGATCGAGCGTGGTCCGGTGCGGGTCTGGGCGGTGGGGAACCGGCCCGCCGCGCAAGCGCTGGCTCAGCGGCATGGACTGTTGGCCGCCCGAATCTTATTGATCATGGAGCGCTCCTTGGACGAACCGGTGCCGCTGGCTCCGATCCCCGACGACGTCGTGATTCGGACCTTCAGAGCAGGAGCGGACGAGAATCAATGGCTCGACTTGAATGCACGCGTCTTCGCCGAGCATCCCGAGCAGGGCAGAATCACCCGCAGCGATCTGGAGGAGCGACTTGCTGAGCCGTGGTTCGATCCCGCCGGGTTCTTCCTCGCAGTCTCCGGTGGTCGATTGATCGGCTTTCATTGGACCAAACAGCATGAAGATCAACTTGGTGAGGTCTACGTGCTTGGCGTCGACCCGCTCGATGGCAGTCGTGGACTGGGCAGGGCGTTGCTGGCTGTCGGGTTAACCCACTTGAAACGGCGGGGGAACACCAAGGTCCAGCTCTATGTCGAGTCCGACAATGCGGCTGCCATCGCGCTGTACTCGGCCTATGGTTTCAGGGTTGTCCGCCGTGATGTGATGTATGCGTCACCGTAATCACGCTCCCGATTGCCGGCATACGAGCCGGAGAAGTGGGAGGAGAGGGACGGATGGAAGCAATCGACACCTCCCCGATCGCCGTACAACGGCCCAGCGAGTTTGCCACCGATGGCCGAGAGGGCCCCATATCTGAACTGCCTCCAGAGCGCATTCTGGATCGGGAACTCTCCTGGCTGAATTTCAACAACCGAGTACTCGATCTCGCTAAGGACAGGCAGCGGGTACCGCTGCTCGAGCGGGCCAGGTTCCTGGCGATCTTCTCGTCGAACCTCGACGAGTTCTACATGGTTCGAGTCGCTGGACTGAAGCGTCGGATCGCTGCTGGGGTGGCCGTGCCGACGGCCAGCGGGATGATGCCTCGAGAGGTGCACTCCGCAATCCTGAAGCGGACCCGCGAACTGGTCACAGAGCATGCGCGCGTCTTCACCGAAGAGGTTCGCCCGGAGCTGGTCAAGGAAGGCATCCAAATCCTGCGCTGGGATGAGCTGACCCGCGCAGAGAAGGATCGGATGAACGACCTCTTCGCCGAGCGAATCTTCCCGGTCCTCACCCCTCTGGCTGTGGATCCGTCGCACCCCTTCCCCTACATCTCCGGGCTGTCAATCAACCTGGCCGTACTGGTACGCAACCCCGAGACGGGTGCACGTCAGTTCGCCCGGGTGAAGGTGCCGACGGTTCTGCCACGCTTCCTGATGCTCTCTGAAGGCCGATTTGTGGCTCTAGAGGACGTCATAGCGCGGCATCTCGACCAGCTGTTCAGCGGGATGCAGATCGTGCAGCACCACACCTTCCGGGTCACCCGCAACGAAGACCTGGAGGTTGAGGAGGATGACACCGAGAACCTCCTGCTGGCGCTGGAAAAGGAGCTGCTGCGGCGCAAGATCGGCCGCCCGCCGGTGCGGCTCGAGGTCGAGGACGACATGGATCCGAAAATGCTCGAGCTGCTGGTCAGCGAGCTGGACATCAGCGAGCGAGAGGTCTTCCACGTTCCCGGTCCGCTGGACCTGCGCGGACTGTTCGCGCTGGCCGACCTGGATCGCGCCGAGCTGAAGTATCCGACCTTCGTGCCGTCGACCCATCCCCATCTTGCCGAGGTGGAGACCGCCAAGCCGGCCGATATGTTCGCCGCACTCAAGCAGCGCGACGTATTGCTGCACCACCCGTACGACTCGTTCGCGACCAGCGTGCAGCGCTTCGTCGAGCAGGCTGCCGACGATCCGCACGTTCTCGCCATCAAGCAGACGCTGTATCGCACATCGGGAGACTCACCGATCATCGACGCACTGATCGAGGCATCCGAAGCAGGCAAGCAGGTTCTCGCCCTGGTGGAGATCAAGGCTCGCTTCGACGAGCAGGCCAACATCGCTTGGGCCCGGCGATTGGAGCAGCACGGCTGTCATGTCGTATACGGCATGCTCGGCCTCAAAACCCACTGCAAGTTGTCAATGGTGGTCCGCGACGAGCCGGACGGGCTGCACCGCTACGCACACATCGGCACCGGCAACTACAACCCCAAGACAGCGCGGCTCTACGAGGACATCGGTTTGCTTACCGCCAACCCGATCATCACCGAGGACATCGGCCGGCTGTTCAATCACCTGTCCGGGATGAGCCAGGAGACGCAGTACAAGCGGCTGCTCGTGGCGCCGCACGGGATCCGAACTGGGCTGATCGATCGGATCAACAACGAGATCGTCAATCATGAGGACGGCAGGCCCGCGGCCATCCGGATGAAGGTCAATGCCATCGTCGACGAAGCGATCTCCGACGCGCTGTATCGAGCATCCCAGGCCGGCGTGCCGGTCGACCTGTGGATCCGCGGCATTTGCTGCATCCGGCCCGGCGTCCCCGGGTTGAGCGAGAACATCCGCGTGCGCAGCATTCTTGGGCGTTTTCTGGAGCACAGCCGGCTCTTCTGGTTCGCCAACGGTGGTCAACCGTCTGTTGGCATGGGCTCGGCGGACCTCATGCACCGCAACCTGGACCGCCGGGTCGAGGTGCTAGCGTCAATCACCCATCCGGCTCACATCGCCGAGATCACCGAGATGTTCGATCTCGCCTTCGATGAGGGCACGGCGTCCTGGCAGCTGCAACCGGACGGGTCCTGGCTCCCACACACAAGTGATCCGACGGGCCGGCCGCTGCTGGATATGCAGGAGCACTTGATCAACACAAAGCGGCGCCGGCGCCCCAAGTGAGCCAACCTGCGTTGACGTTGCCCGAAGCCGGGAAGGAGCGCGATTCCAAGACCAAGCCAATCTTGGCGGCGGGCGCGGTCGTCACGCGAGAGGATCCAACACATGGCACTGAAGTACTGATCATCCACCGAATCCGCTACAACGACTGGACACTTCCGAAGGGAAAGCTGGAGGCCGGGGAGTCCTCGCCAGCCTGTGCCGTCCGTGAGGTCAGAGAGGAAACCGGGGCGACGGTCAGGCTCGGCGTCCCGCTGGACACGGTTCGGTACGACACAAGCAATGGGCTCAAGCAGGTCGACTACTGGGGTGGCACGGTGTTGGAAACGGTGCCGCGGCCGCCCGACGACGAGGTCGACGGGGTGACCTGGGTGCCGGTCCGTGCGGCATTGGACCGGCTCACCTACGCCCAAGATCATTTCCTGGTGCAGCAGCATCTGGAACAGCCGCCGACCACATCATTGATCATTCTCCGGCACGGCAAGGCCATGGATCGGAAGGATTGGTCGAAGAAGGACTCCACTCGCCCGCTCAACGCCCGCGGCCGGCGGCAGGCTCGCTTGCTCATGCCCATGCTTGGCGCGTATCGAGTCACGAGCCTGGTGAGTTCGACATCGGCACGCTGCACCGGAACGCTTGAGCCTTATGCACAGGAGCGACGGCTAAGGATCGCGAAGTTCGGGCAGCTCACCGAGGAAGTGGGCGGCGATGACCCGCGTGCCGTTGCCAAGCTGGTGACCAAGTTGCGTACCGCTGCGCTCGCAAGCGGGGAGCCGACTGTGATCTGTGTCCACCGACCTGTTCTCCCCCATATTCTCAGCGCGCTCGACATGGTTCCGGCATCACTTGTCACCGGCGAGTTCCTGGTTGCCCACCTGACCGCCGACGCTGAGGTGCATGCCTTGGAGCGGCACCGGCCGCAGGCATAGCCACTTCGACCGTTGATCTGATATCCCGGGTCGAGATCATCCGGTCCGAAGAATCGAGTGGTTAAGTCGTCGATCGTGGCCGGCACGGGAATCCAGGATGATCGATCGGCCTTGGCCGCGTTCTGCAACTCGCTGTCAGAAACTAGCCGATCCATTGTGGTCGAGGCGGATCGGCTGATCCGCTCGCTGAACCCGGCGGTCCTGCAAATCCTCTGGGGGCATCAGCGCACCATCGGTTATGGCATCGGTCCAAAGAAGATGAGCGAGCACTATTGCTACCTCGATGTCTACGACCAGCACGTGAACCTCGAATTCAACCACGGCGTTGCGCTCCCGGACCCGGAGCACCTGCTCAAAGGAAGCGGCGCTCGGTTCCGTAGTTTGCGGCTCGACTCAGCAGCTGACCTTGATCATCCAGGGCTGCGTACGCTGCTCCTCGCCGCGGCGGAGGAGCGTCAGAAGGCCGTCCAATTCCGTAGCTGAGCATGATCTCGGCGACGACCAGCTACGTTGCCCCCATCGCCTGTGTGCTGATCTTTCCTCTTGCGCTGGTCAATTCTGCGGTGCTCATGGTGCGCGGTCTCGGAGTGTGCGATCTGCTTGGCGTCGCCCTTCAGACATCGCTCGCCCACCGTTGACCAGGCAATCATTCACTTGCTGTTCATCTTGTGCGGTCCATTCAGACACATGCCCTACGTACGTTCGCCGCATCGGGAGGCACGAGGCAGTCCTCCCGACCAACCCGCGGGCACTCGGGCCCGCGAGTTCACACCCGGGGCACACGCCCCATGTCTGTGAGGGACATACATGACCACGAACCGCCTCGCGACGCGAACACTTTCGTTCGCCGCACTGGCTGCTCTGGCGACCTTCGGCCTCGCCGCATGCGGCTCCGATCCCACCGGGTCAGCACAACCCGCCTCAGGCCCGGAGGGCGGCAACGGCTCCGGACTCGGCTGCCCCGACGGCCAGCTTTCGGCCGAAGGTTCCAGCGCCCAGGCCAACGCCATCACCGAGGTGATCGCCAACTACAACGGCCAATGCGGCGACAAAGCCACCATCGAGTACAACCCCACCGGCTCGGGTGCTGGAATCAAGTCGTTCTACAACGGCCTGGTCGATTTCGCAGGCTCGGACTCAGCGCTGAAGACCGAGGAGAAGGACGGCGTGGTCGAGGCCGATAAGGCCAAGGAACGCTGCGAAGGAAATCCGGCCTGGAACCTGCCGATGGTGGTCGGGCCGATCGCCTTCGCGTACAATCTCGACGGCGTCGACAAGCTGGTGCTCAACGCAGAGGTCCTATCCGGCATCTTTAACGGAAGCATCAAAACCTGGAACGACGACAAGATCGCGAAGCTGAATCCCGACGCCAAGCTGCCCAGCGAGAAGATCACCGTGTTCTTCCGCTCCGATGAGTCGGGGACGACGGAGAATACGACCAAGTTCTTGTCCAAGGCTGGCAACGGCGTGTGGAAGGACGAGCCGGCCAAGGCCTGGACTGGTACCGGTGAAGGCAAGAACAAGTCATCAGGCGTGGCCGAGGCTGTGACCAACACCAAGAACTCCATCTCGTACATGGAGTGGAGCTATGCCAATGACAACAACCTCAAGATGGCACAGCTGGACAGCGGCTCCGGCCCGGTCGAGCTGACCGGTGAGGCGGTCGGCAAGGCGGTGGATGAGGCAACCGTCAAGGGTAGCGGCAATGACCTCGCACTAGACCTGAAGTACGCGGAGAACGCCGAAGGCGCCTACCCGGCACTGCTGGTCACCTATGAGATTGTCTGCAGCAAGGGACTTGCCGCGGACAAGACCGCAATCGTCAAGGACTTCTTGACCTTCTTCTCCTCAGAGGAAACGCAGGGATCCCTCGAAGAGCTCGGCTACGCGCCGCTTCCGGAGGCGATGCTGACCAAGGTCAAGACAGCAGTCGGTGCCATCCAGTAATTTCATCCGTAGCTCGGTGAGGCCATCCGTGCTGCACGGGGGCCTCACCGAGCATCCGTCTCCAGCAGGAAGACCCAGTGAGCGATACCGAAGCGAAGGTCGGATCCTCCGGCGAGGTAGGGGACGGCCTGGCCCGGTCGACTGGCGATCAACCGGCAGGGCCAGCTCCATCTGCTGACGGTCACGGCCCCTCCCTGGTCGACGATCCCACCCTTTCCCCAGTGACCGACGATGTTGCGGTGAGCCATCACACCCACACGCCAGTTCCCGTGGTGAAGGGGCACACCGCCCATCCCGACGCCACCACGACCGCCGAAAGGTCGCCGGCGCGGCCGGCGGTTTCCGGGATCAAGCTGGCCAAGATCCGCCACACCCAGGACCGGATCTTCCGAGGTTTGGCGGGCGGCTCCGGACTGGCTATCGTCCTGCTGGTCGTCTTCGTCGGGATCTTTCTTCTCGCGCTTGCCCTCCCGAGCCTGCTTGCCAACCAGGACAACTTCCTTACATCACGGAACTGGACAGTGGCTGGCAACGAGCTGCGGTTCGGTATCGCCGGCCTGCTGTGGACGACCGTCTTGTCCTCGGTTCTGGCTCTGGTTATGTCGGTACCAGTGGCGGTTGGTGTGGCACTGTGCCTGACCCAGTACCTGCACCGGCGGGCGTCCGGTCCCGTGTCGTTCGTGGTCGACCTGCTAGCCGCTGTCCCATCGATTATTTTCGGCCTCTGGGGCCTGACCGTGCTGGGACCGTTCCTTTCGCCTGCCGCTGAATGGCTCATCGACAACGTCGGCTGGATACCACTGTTCAGCAGAAGCGTCGACCCCAAGGGTTCGGTCTTCGTAGCCGCGGTCGTGCTCGCAATCATGATCTTGCCGATCGTCACGGCCATCTCGAGGGACGTCTTTGCCCAAACCCCGCGCGATCACATCGAAGCGGCCCTCGCCCTCGGCGCTACTCGGTGGGAGGTCATTCGAACGGCCGTGCTGCCGTACGGCCGCTCCGGTGTGATCAGCGCGTCGATGCTCGGTCTCGGCCGCGCCCTGGGTGAAACCATCGCAGTCATGATCATCTTGACCCAACCGGCTCCGAACAGCCCGTTCACGCCGTCGATATTCGCCGGGGGCGAGACCTTCGCCAGCAAAATCGCCAACAACGCAGCCGAGTTCGACAGCCCATCGAAGACCGGCGCCTTCATCGCGTCAGGTCTCGTGCTGTTCGTGGTGACCTTTGTAGTGAACGCCGTTGCCAGAATCATCGCGGAAAGGGGGCACGCAACGTCGTGAGCGCCTCCTCGACTACACAGGCGGTGGCCTTCCAGCGGCCCAGCGGACCGAGGGCGGTCAAGAACGTGCTGGCGTCGGTCTACGTGATCGCGGCAACCGTACTGGCAATCGTGCCGCTGGCCTGGGTGCTGTGGAGCGTCATTTCCAAGGGCTTCAGATTGCTGCTCACATCGAGCTGGTGGCTGCAAAGCCAGCGTGGCATCACCCCTCGCCGGGAGGGTGGCGGCGCTTATCACGCAATAGTCGGCACTCTGGAAATGGCTCTGATCTGCGCTGTGATCGCTGTGCCGCTGGGCGTTCTCTGCGCCATCTTCTTGATCGAGTACGCCCGTGGAACCAAGCTCGCCCGAGCTGTTAGCTTCACGGTAGACATCCTGAGCGGCATCCCGTCGATCGTGGCAGCGCTGTTCATCTACGCCCTGTTCATCACGATCTTCGGCTTCGGCCGCTCGGCCGTCGCTGTGTCGCTGGCGCTGGTTCTTCTAATGCTCCCAGTGGTGCTCAGATCGACAGAAGAAATGCTAAAGCTAGTACCCGACTCACTTCGGGAGGCGTCGTACGCGCTTGGCGTGGCCAAGTCGAAGACGATCATCAAGGTCGTCATTCCCACGGCAATAGGCGGCATCATGACCGGTGTCGTGTTGGGCCTCGCCCGAGTCATGGGCGAGACGGCGCCGCTGCTGATCTTGGTGTCGTACGCGGTTGGGATCAACTTCTCGCCGACGGCCGACACTATGGGCGCATTGCCCACGATGATCAATGCTGGTCGAGATCAGGCACCTCAACTGCCCGGGTACGAACGCGTCTGGGCCGCGGCCTGCACCTTGATCCTTCTGGTGATGATGCTCAATCTGATCGCCCGCGGCCTGGCGCGGGCCAGCAGACTGAAGGAGAAGTAGGCCAGTGGCGAAGCGTATTGATATCAGCAACCTCGATGTCTTCTACGGCGACTTCCATGCCGTGGAGGACGTTTCAATGACCATCGAACCGCGGACGGTCACCGCCTTTATCGGTCCATCCGGCTGCGGCAAGTCAACCCTGTTGCGCACACTCAATCGGTTGCACGAAGTCATTCCAGGGGCCCACGTTAAGGGCAGCGTGAAACTCGACGGCACCAACCTTTACGGCCCTGGTGTGGACCCGGTTGCGGTGCGTCGGGTGGTCGGCATGGTCTTCCAGCGGCCCAATCCCTTCCCATCCATGTCAATCTTCGACAATGTCGCCTCGGGCTTGCGCCTCAATGGGGTCAAGAACAAAAAGCTGATAGCCGAGGCCGTCGAGCAATCCCTACTCGCAGCGAACTTGTGGAACGAGGTCAAGGACCGGCTTGGAAAGGCAGGGATCGGGTTGTCCGGTGGGCAACAGCAGAGACTCTGCATCGCGCGTGCCATCGCCGTCGAGCCGCAGGTGTTGCTGATGGATGAGCCGTGCTCGGCCCTCGATCCGATCTCCACCCTGGCGATCGAGGACCTGATCGGCCAGCTGAAAGAGCGCTACACGGTAGTGATCGTGACCCACAACATGCAGCAGGCAGCCCGGGTTAGCGACCAGACAGCCTTTCTGAATCTAACCGCTCAGGGTAAGCCCGGCAGGCTGATCGAGGTCGGTTCGACGGAGAAGATCTTTTCAAATCCGGACCAGAAGGCGACCGAGGACTATATCACTGGACGTTTCGGATAGCGGAGAGCTGACAGCAGCTCCGCCTAAACTCGCTGCGTGAGTGCGAAGTCAGGGTGGTATCCCGATCCGGGTGGCGTACCGGGTCTCTTCCGGTATTGGGACGGCAAAGCATGGTCTGCGGCAACCTCGCCCACTCCTAGCGCGCCCCCGCCACCACCCGGTATCGGCAGTCCGCCGGCGTCGGGACAGGCCGATTCGGGCTCGGCCGGCTATGCCGGCGCGGGATACGGCTCTGGGCTCGGCACATCGGGCTATGGCGGTATCCCTTCCGGGCATCAATCGCCAGGCCAGCAGCCGCTCCAGACCACAAGTCCGTACCAGAACTTCCAACAGGTGCAGGAGAAGCGCTCTGGGGTCGGCTGGTGGATCGTCGGAGCGGTGCTTGTGGTTGCCATTATCGTGGTTGGGGTCATCGCGGTCCGCGCGGTAACCGGTGGAGGGTCGCTTCCGACGACCTCGGGAGGTCAGCCGTCCAGCCAGGTCTGCCCTCCGGAGTCGAGCCCGTCACCGGAACCTTCCAATCATCCGAACGACGGGCGGGTGCACGGCGGACCGGTATCGTATCCGCGACTTGGCTTCCCGTGGAGCTCGCCGCAGAACGACAGCCGGGTGCCGTTCGGCAAGGACGTGCAAAGCCAGGTCGTGGTCGTTGAACCGGGCTACCAGCCCGGCAGCCAATGGGTCGCCTCGATCTTGATTGGCGAGCTGCAAGCCGGTGACGGCTTCTTCACCCCTGAGCAGGGTTCGCAGATCGTCGTCAAGTGCATTCTCGGCAGGTTCTACGGCGACAATCCGGTGAACAGCGAGGTCAAGGTCAATGAGGCAATCACCATAGATGGACACGAGGCGTGGCTGGTCGAGTCGCATCTGACCTTCGATATCGCCGGTTTGACGACCAAGGGTGAAACGCTGATCGTGGCCATCGTGGCGGCGCCGAACAGCTCGGGGCTGTACTACGCCTCCATTCCGGACACTGTGCCCGAACTGCTGCCAGTCGCGCGCAAGGCCCTGGACGATCTTCAGGTTGACGGCTAGCAGTCGGCCAGGCCGTGGCGGCGCTTGAGCTCAACGACCCTCAATGCGCTTGCCGCCACCAGCTTGGCAAAGCCGTCGTCCTGACGGGCCTTGGCGACCACGCCATCAGCTGCTGCCTGGGCAATGGCGGGGTCGCCGAGGATTGCCAGGTCTCCGCCGGCGGTCAGGAAGCGGATAACCCGGTCTTCCGGCGAGAGATCCTGCATGGCGGTAGCCGCG
>Ga0126312_10000136_pt1 | contig 34245 bp, 34 predicted proteins | sample Plot104A_FD_92537 | JGI IMG/M metagenome (GOLD analysis project Ga0126312, IMG submission 92537) | Serpentine soil microbial communities from UC McLaughlin Reserve, CA, USA - Plot104A | ecosystem: Environmental > Terrestrial > Soil > Grasslands | place: USA: UC McLaughlin Reserve, Lake County... | reverse complement strand
GGCTCCACGACGCGCTGCGGCTGCTCGGCGAGGCGATCGATCATTACGAGGAGGTCATCGGGGACGAGATCCCCGACAAGATGCCCATGCCGCTGCAGGTCCATCGCCGCCAGGGCGACCCCTGCCCCCGCTGCGGAACGACGCTCGAGGCCGTGCACTTCACCGAGCACGTGATGACCTACTGCCCAGAGGAGCAGACCGAGGGGCGAGTGCTCAAGGACCGGCGCCTCTCGCGCCTGCTGAAGTAGCGGGCTAGCGCCGGGTGAGCTGGCGCACCAGCGCGTGGCCGACCGTGATCGGGTGGTTGAACACGGTCGCCACCCGGCCGCGCAATGTCAGCGGGTCGTGCGCGATTCCGAGCTGGCGCAGGATCGTGCCCGGCTCGAAGTAGACGCGCTCGCACGTCAGGCGATCCTCCTCGAACAGGAAGAGGGCGCAGAAGCGCATCTCGAACGTTCTACCGGTCGCCGGCAGGCCGCGGAACGAGCCGAGGTGGGTCCCGTAGAGCATCGCCTCCACGACTACCGCCTCGTCGGAGTGGTGCATCGCGATCAGCTCGTTTCGCTGGTCGGGGAAGGCGGTGCGGGTCTCCTCGAAGTAGGCGGCGACCTCCTCGGCGCCGTCGTGCACGTCCCCCGTCCCGATCAGCTCGTAGCGGGGATGGTCGAAGGTCTCGAGCGTGACGTCGAACTCGTGCCGATTCTCCGACTCCATGTGCTCGACGACGATCTCCTCGCGCTTGCGCCGCAGCTCGTCGCTCATTGACACGCGCGGACCCTACTGCCCGTCGAGCAGCATGCTGAGGTCGAGCGCCGGCGCGGAGTGGGTGAGCGCGCCCACCGAGAGGAAGTCCACGCCGGTCGCCGCCAGTTCGCCCGCATTGCCGAGTGTGATCCCGCCCGATGCCTCGAGCTCGGCCCGTCGCTCAGCGCCCGCGGCACCGTCGCGCGCCTCGACCGCCGCCCGCAGGGCATCGGCGTCCATGTTGTCGAGCAGGATGCGATCGGCGCCAGCCTCGAGCGCTGCGGCGACCTCCTCGGCGTCGCGGCATTCGACCTCCACGGGCAGCCCGCCGCCGCCCGTCTTCGCGGCCGCTACGGCTGCGGCGACCCCTCCCCCGAGCGCCGCGTGGTTCTCCTTGATCAGGATCGCGTCGTATAGCCCCATCCGGTGGTTGCGCCCGCCGCCCGCTGCGACCGCCTCCTTCTCGAGGGCGCGCAGCCCTGGGAGCGTTTTGCGAGTGTCGAGGACGGCGGCGCCGGTGCCCTCGATCGCCTTCGCGAATCGGGCGGCGAGCGTCGCGACTCCTGACAGGTGGGCCAGGAAGTTGAGGGCGGTGCGCTCGGCCGCCAGAAGCGCTCGCGCGGGGCCCTCCACCGTCGCGATGTCCGCCGGAACGGGATCGCGCCACTCACCTTCCGCGACGAGCCCCTCAAAGCCGTCGGCGCCCGCCTGGGCGAACGCTTCGTCGGCAGCCACGAAGCCGTAGACGGCCCCGGGCTCCTTCTGGACGATCCGCGCCCGGGCGACGGCGTCCTCGGGAACCACGGCCTGCGAGGTGACGTCGCCGGAGCCGATGTCCTCAGCCAGGGCGCGCGCCACCAACTCGCGCAGCTCGCTTGAGGGCTCGCTGGACTTGCTCACGCGGGGAAGATGCCCATCGTCGCGGTGAATCCGTGCAGGAAGTTCCTCCCGCCGACCGGCCCGATCTCTCCGGCGCAGAAGAAGCCGCCCACAGGGGCGTGGAGGGCATCGAGCACCGCGGTCGCGTCGTGGTCCGGAACATCGAACATGTGGGCCCCGCGGCCGTTGCATGTGAAGAGGAGGGCCCCGGCCGCCCCACCGCTCCCCAGCGCCTTCGACTGGAGGCCAAGCGCCGCCCGCAGGTCCTCGTCGGCCGAGGAGCCGTCGCGCACGTGCATGCGGACCGTCTGGCCCACGCGGACCCGCTCGCCGATGGCGATGGAGCCAGCCTCGGGATCCGCGCCGATCACGGGGCGCACCAGGAAGTCCCCCCGCTCGTAGTCCGGCTGGTTCTCGTCGATCACGAGGCCGACCATCAGCCCGCCGCCGGCCAGCTCCTGCTGATGCGGGGTGAGAGCGGCGATCGCCTCGCGCAGGCGCTCGATCGCCGGCATCGACGCCAGCTCGGTGATCACGTTGCCCTCCGCGGCGGTGATCGTCATCTCCGGGCCGACGGGGACGGCCCCCTGCGAGACGCAGCTCAGAACCTCCACGTCGCCAAGCGAGCAGGCCACCGCTCCCTCGTGGAGGACGTCGCCATCGCGGAAGAGCGCGGCCGAGCCTGCAGCTGCCGCGCTGGCCAGCCCACCCAGCACCGGCACACCCGGGGCCTCGGACTCAAGCTCCCGCAGCAGGAGCTCGGTGGGGAACGTGTATGGATCGGCGAGGACCACCAGCGTCTCGCCCAGCTTCTCGTCGGCGTCGAGGCCGATCAGGCGGGGGGCGGCGCCGTTCTGCTCGAAGTGGAAGTGGTGGGTCGAGATCCGGGCCTCCGGCAGCGAGGCGGCCCAGACGACTGCTCCCGGCCCTTCCTCCAGCTCGCGCCCCGGGCCCACGACCCCGCCAGCCCCGCAACCGATCAGATGCGTCGGCGCGAGCTCCTCGTGAACCGCGCTAAGAAGCGACTTCGCGTGCCCCAGGTGCGGGGCCCCGGCGAAGACGACGCAGAGGTCGCACTCCGCGTCCAGGCCCTCGCGAGCGGCCTGCGCCGCCTGCGCGAATGCCTCGACGGCATCGATCTCCTCGGAGATGCCGACTGCGATCCTGGCGGTCATCGGGCTAGGACTCCGCCGCCTGCAGCAGGTACTCGCGCACGAAGCCGTCGATGTCCCCGTCTAGCACGCGGTCCGCGTTACCGGTCTCGTGACCGGTTCGGTGATCCTTCACCCGCTGCGACGGGTGGAGCGTGTAGCTGCGGATCTGCGATCCCCACTCGACGGCCTTTTGCTCCCCCCGCTCGGCGGCCACCTGTTGGGCCCGCTTGCGCTCCTCCTCCTCGAGCAGCCGGGCCCGCAAGAGCCGCATGGCGGTCGCCTTGTTCTGCGTCTGTGAGCGCTCGTTCTGGCACTGGACGACGATGCCGGTCGGGATGTGCGTAATCCGAACGGCCGAGTCGGTCTTGTTCACGTGCTGGCCGCCCGCGCCCGATGCGCGGTACGTGTCCACCCGCAGGTCCTCATCCTCGATGTCGACCTCGACCTCGTCGTCGACGAGCGGCGCGACGTCGACCTGTGCAAACGCCGTGTGGCGGCGCTTCTGGGCGTCGAACGGCGAGATGCGCACGAGGCGGTGGACCCCGCGCTCGGCGGCGAACAGGCCGTAGGCGTTCTCGCCCTTCGCGACGAATGTTGCCGACTTGATCCCGGCCTCGTCACCCTCCGAGGCCTCCTTCATCTCGACGCCGAAGCCCCGCCGCTCCGCCCAGCGCAGGTACATGCGCAGGAGCATCTCGGCCCAGTCCTGGGAGTCGGTGCCGCCCGCTCCCGAACGGACCGTGACCACCGCGTCCCCCGCGTCGTACGTGCCGCTGAAAAGACGCGCCTCCTCCAGGGCCGAAAGGCGATCCTCGACAGAGGCGAGCTGGCCGTCCAGCTCGGAGGCGATGTCGGGGTCGTCGGCGGCCATCTCCGCCAGCTCGTCGAGATCGTCGAGGTCGCCCTCGAGGGACCGAAACGTCTCGAGCCGCTCCTGGGCGAGCTTGTGGGCTGCGGCGGTGCGCGACGCCGACTCCTGGTCGTCCCAGAAGCCGGGCTTCTGCATCTCCCCCTCCAGCCGAGCTACCTCGTCGGCCAGCTTGGCGGGGTCAAAGGTAGTCCGCGAGCAGCTTGAAGCCGTCGCGGACGCGCGCGAGGCGAGCGGTCACGTTTTCGGTGGAGGCGGCCTCGGCCATGTGATCCAGCCTACTGCGCGCCCGCGGCGCGCAGCGCGTCCTCCCGGCGCTCGAACGGGGCCCAGCGGGCGATCAGGCCTTCGCGGATCGTCGCTACGTAGAAGACCTGGCGATCGTCGGCGACCCGGCCCGTCGGCTTGCCGTCCCCCCTGATCCACACCCACTGCCGGCGCAGGTCGGCGACCACGTGCGCCCCGTGCTCCTCGCAGCGGTCCAGCAAGAGCCGCTGATGGAGCTCCCCGGAGGGCTTGCGCGTAGCCCAATTGCGCGCCTCGGAACGCCCTTTCACGAGGCCACGGCTCCCCTGGATCTCGACGTCCTCGGTGAGGGTGGCGACCAGCGCGTCGAGATCCTCGGCATTGAAGGCGTCCACGAAGGCCCGTACCGCCTCGGGACCGGTCACAACGCCTGGATCGCGCTTCGCCTCACGCAACCCCTCCTCATCGCTGGCTCCGCGCTCACGGCATCGTCGTGAGCGCGGCCTGGCGCTCCCGCTCAACCTCGTCCCGGACCACGCAGTCGGCGAGATGGTCATTCACGATCCCGCATGCCTCCATCGCGGCGTACGCGGTGGTCGGGCCTACGAACCGGAACCCGCGGCGCTTCAGCTCTTTCGCGAGCGCCTTCGACTCATCGGTGATCGAGGCGAGGTCGTCCATCGATCGTGGGGCGGCTCCATCGCCGGGAGCGTGCGCCCAAACCAGCGCGGCAAGGGACTCGCCCGCCGCCGCCATTTCGGCGGTGGCCTTCGCGTTCGCGATCGCGGCCTCGATCTTGGCCCGGTTGCGGACGATCGAGGCGTCGCCCATAAGGCGCTCGACATCGGCGTCGCCAAACCGAGCGACGGCGTCGAAGTCGAAGCCGGCGAAGGCCGCGCGGAAGCCCTCGCGCTTGCGCAGGATCGTGAGCCACGACAGGCCAGACTGGAACGCCTCGAGCGTGATGCGCTCGTAGAGCCCGCGGTCGTCGGCGACCGGGCGGCCCCACTCGTCGTCGTGGTAGCGCACGTAGTCCTCCGTCGAGGTGGCCCAGGCGCAGCGAGGACGCCCGTCCGGGCCCGGCTTCAGTCCCTCAGGGTGCACCGCGCGGCGCTACGCGCCGTGGCACTTCTTGTACTTCTTCCCTGAGCCGCACCAGCAGGGATCGTTGCGGCCGAGCTTCGCGTGCTCGTCCTTGACGACCGCGCCGGTGGTCGCGTCGCGATGGGTGCCGGAGGGGGTTGCGGGCGCGGCTCCGTCGCCGTTGGCGGCAGCCTGCTGCGGCGGCGCGGCTGCGGTCGCGCCGGCTGCGGTCGCGCCGGCAGCGCCGGCTCCAGCAGCGGCGGCTCCAGCGGCAGCGGCCTGCGCCCTGGCCTCGCCGACGGCGGAAGGCTGCTCCTGGCCGCCGCCCGAGTAGGCCACGTCGGCCGGCCTCTCCTCCGCACCGCCGAACATCTCCTGCGCCTGCGCGGGCTCGACGTTCACCTCGACGTGGAAGATGATGCGCGCGAACTCCTCCCAGATCGAGTCCATCAGCTCCTGGAACATCGAGAAGCCCTCGTTCTTGTAGGCGACGAGCGGGTCGATCTGGGCGAAGCCGCGCAGGTGGATGCCCTCGCGGAGATAGTCCATCTCGTAGAGGTGCTCTCGCCAGCGGTGATCGATGATCTGGAGCAGGATCTGCCGCTCCAGGTAGCGCATGAGCTCCGAGCCCAGCTCGTCCTCGCGGAGGTCGTAGGCGGCCAGCGCGTCGTCGGTGAGCATCTCGCGAATCTGGTCGCGATCGGTGGTGGCGTCGAGCGCGGCGAGGTCGACCGTCAGCGGCCAGAGGTCGGCGGCGCGGGTCTGGAGGCCCGCGAGGTCCCACTCCTCGAAGACGTCCGCCTGCGTGTACTCCTCGACGACCCGCGCGATCACGTCGGCGAGCTCCTCGCCGGTGACCTCGGACATGTCGCGCCCCTCGAGGATCTCGCGGCGGTACTTGTAGATCACGCGGCGCTGCTCGTTGAGGACGTCGTCGTACTCGAGGACCCGTTTGCGGATCAGGAAGTTCTGCTGCTCGACCTTCTTCTGCGCGTTCTCGATCTGTTTCGTGAGGAGCTTGGCCTCGAGCGGGTACTCCTCGCCCTCCTCGTCGACCGGGCCGAGGCGGTCGAGGATCTTGTAGATGCGCTCGCCGGCGAAGAGGCGGATGAGGTCGTCCTCCGCGGAGAGGAAGAAGCGCGACTCGCCGGGGTCGCCCTGGCGGCCCGATCGCCCGCGAAGCTGGTTGTCGATGCGCCGCGACTCGTGGCGCTCGGTGCCGATGATGTAGAGGCCGCCGAAGGCGCGCACCTTCTCGCCCTCCTCCGCCGTCTGCTCCTCGAGGTCAGGGATGAGGTCCGCGACGGCCTCGTCCCAGCCGTCCTGGCCGGGCTCGAGCCCCGTCTTGCGGACCGCCATCTGGGCCATCTGCTCGGGGTTGCCGCCGAGCTTGATGTCCACCCCGCGGCCGGCCATGTTGGTCGCGATGGTCACCGCTCCGATCCGGCCCGCCTGGGCGATGGTCTCGCCCTCGCGCTGGGCGTGCTCGGGCTTCGCGTTCAGGACCACGTGGTCGATGCCCTGGCGCTTGAGCTGCTCGGAAAGCATCTCCGACACCTCGACCGAGATCGTCCCGACGAGCGCCGGCTGTCCCTTTTCGTGGCGCTCATCGATCTCCCGGATAAGGGCTTTCCACTTGCCGCCCTTGGTCTTGTAGATGAGGTCGTTCTCGTCGGCGCGGACCATCGGCTGGTTCGTCGGGATCTCGATCACCGGCATCTCGTAGATCTTCATGAACTCCTGCGCCTCGGTGAGCGCGGTCCCCGTCATCCCGGAGAGCTTCTCGTAGAGGCGGAAGTAGTTCTGCAGGGTGATCGTGGCGAGGGTCTGGTTCTCCTCGCGGATGCGCACGCCCTCCTTCGCCTCGATGGCCTGGTGCAGGCCCTCGGACCAGCGCCGTCCCTCGAGGATCCGGCCGGTGAACTCGTCGATGATCTTCACCTCGCCGTCGATAACCGCGTAGTCGTCGTCGCGCTTGTAGAGCGACTCGGCCTTGAGGGACTGGATCAGGTGGTTGACGAGGGTTCCGTGCTCGGAGACGTAGAGGTTCTCGACCCCGAGGAACTGCTCAGCCTTGTGGACGCCGCGCTCGGTTGGCGCCACGGTCTTGTGCTTCTCGTCGTACTCGTAGTCGTGCTCGGCCTCGGAGGTGTCACGCGACTCGCCCAGGGACTTCAGCTTCGGCTTCATCTCCTCCCCCACCATCTGCTTGGCGAGGCGGGCGAAGGTGTAGTAGGTGTCGGCCGCCTGCTCCGGTTGACCCGAGATGATCAGCGGGGTCCGCGCCTCGTCGATCAGGATGTTGTCCACCTCGTCGACGATCGCGAAGACGTGCCCCGGCTGGACGGTGTGCTCCAGCGAAGGTGCCATGTTGTCGCGCAGGTAGTCGAAGCCGAACTCGGAGTTAGTCCCGTACGTGACGTCGCGCTCATAGGCCTGCCTGCGGACCTCGGGGGACTGTTGCGTCTGGATCACGCCGACCGACACCCCGAGGGCGTTGTAGATCGGCGCCATCCACTCGGCGTCACGGCGGGCCAGGTAGTCGTTCACGGTCACGAGGTGGACCGCATCGCCGGCGAGGGTGTTGAGGAAGACGGCCAGGGTCGCGGTGAGCGTCTTTCCCTCGCCGGTCTTCATCTCGGCGATGGCCCCGTCGTGGAGCACCATGCCGCCGATCAGCTGGACGTCGAAGTGGCGCTGGCCAATGGTCCGGCGGCCCGCCTCACGACAGAGGGCGAACGCCTCGGGAAGCAGCTCGTCGAGCGACTCCCCCTCCTCCCGGGCGCGCCGGCGTAGCTCGTCGGCATGCTCGCGCAGCTCGGCGTCATCGAGGAGCTCCATCTCGGGCTCGAAGCGGTTGATCACGTCGACCCGCTTCTCGAAGTCCTTGAACTTCTTGCTCTCGCCTACGCGCAGGGCGCGGTCGATCAGTCCTCGGCCTGCCATTGGGCCAATCAGAGTAACGGGCGGGTCTCGGCGGACCGCGCCCGTGGGCTCAGGCGGTGCTGTTCCGGAGCTGTGCCTTGGCGCGCCGGCCGCGCCAGCGGTTGCGCCGCTTCTCGCGGTGACGCTTGACCTGGCGGCGCATGTCCTCGGCCGCCTGATGGATGGAGTGGAGCATCTCGGGGGAGGCCTCGCGCGCGCGAAGTGTCTTGCCCTTCAGCTCGAGCGTCGCCTCGGCGATCTGGCTGTCGCTGATCGAGGGGTTGCGCTCCTCGCGCAGCTCGACGTCCAGCGTGGCCAATTCCGAGACCTGACGGCCAATCCGCGCGAAGCGCTTCGCGACGGCATCGCGCAGCTCGTCGGTGATCTCCAGGTTCCGTCCCCTGACCTCGATCCGCACCGGTCGCTCCTTTCGCTCGCTTCGGTACCGATACTACGCCCGAGCGAACGTCACGGCAAGGACTCGTTCGGCACCGGCTGAACGAACGGCGGCCGCGCAGGCGGCGAGGGTCGCTCCGGTGGTGGCGACGTCGTCTACGAGGGTCGCCTCGCGGGGCACATCCGCAGCCGCATGGACGCTCGGGCCCGCCAGGCGCTCGGCTCGGGAGCGGCCTACCTGGCGACGGGAGTGGGTGCGCACGAGGCACTGAGAGACGGGGAGTCCGAGCGCGCCTCCGAGCTCGCCGGCGATCGCTGCAGCGGGGTCGAAGCCACGCCAGCGGTGGCGGAGGGGGTCGGGTGGGACGGGGATGAGGGGGGCGAGCGCGACGTTGCCCGGGGTGATGGCCGCGATGGCCTCGGCGGCCACCCGCGCCAGGGCGAGGCGCTTGCCGAACTTCAGGGCGGTGATGAGGCGGCGCGGGATGTCCTCGTAGGGCGCGGCCGCCCAGGCGGCGCCGCCCCCGGGAATGGTGAAGTGTTGAGGAGGGCTCGCGGCGATTGCGAGGAGGCATGAGTCGCAGGCGGGGCTCTCCGCGTTGCACGGGCTTCCGCAGATGCCGCAGAGGGACGGGGCAATGAGGGAGAGCAGGCGGGGCGGCACCCCGTGAGCGTGGCGGTCTCCGTGTTACGTGTGGTGCGCGGAATGTGCCTTTAGCCGCGCGCACACTCCGATCACATCGACGCCGTGCTCCCTTGAAGTCGCAGGACGACCTTGAGGGAGCACAGCGGGACGGATTAGTCGAAGACGATCTTCTCGACGGCCTCTAGCTCCGCTTCGCACCCGATCACCGCCGGTGCCTTACCGAGCGCGGTGTCGGGGTCCTTGAGGCCGTGGCCGGTGAGCACGCAGACCACGTTCTCCGGCGGCGGGACGTCATTCGCCGCCGGCAGCCCATGGGCGATGAGCCCGGCGATCGAGGCGGCGGATGCCGGCTCGCAGAAGATGCCTTCCCGGGAGGCGAGGAAGCGGTACGCGTCAAGGATCTGCTCGTCGGAGACCGCCGCGATCCGGCCGCGTGAGGCCGTGACCGCGTCCATGGCCTCCTCCCAGCGAGCGGGGTTTCCGATGCGGATTGCGGAGGCGACCGTCTCGGGGCTCTCGATCGGATGGCCAACGACCAGTGGCGCCGCGCCCTCGGCCTGGAAGCCGTAGAGGATCGGCGCAGTCTCGCTCTCCCCGAACCCGCGCCACCAGGACGTGATGTTGCCGGCGTTGCCCACTGGGATCGCGAGCGCCTGTGGGGCCTCCCCGAGCTCGTCGAGGACCTCGAACGCGGCCGTCTTCTGGCCCTCGAGCCGGTAGGGGTTCACCGAGTTCACCAGCTCGATCGGGTGCTTGTCCGCCAGCTCGCGCACGATCTCCAGGGCGCGGTCGAAGTTCGCGCGCAGCGCGACGACGCGTGCTCCGTGGATGAGCGCCTGGGCGAGCTTGCCGACCGCGATCTTCCCCTCGGGGACGATCACCGCGCATCGCATCCCGGCCCGGGCCGCGTACGCGGCGGCGCTCGCGGCGGTGTTGCCGGTCGAGGCGCAGATCACCGCCTCCGCGCCCGAGCCCTTCGCGCGAGAGACGGCGACGGTCATGCCCCGGTCCTTGAAGCTGCCGGTCGGGTTGGCGCCCTCCAGCTTCAGCCACACGCGCGCCCCGACTCGCTCGGACACGGCGGGCGCCTCAACCAGGGGCGTGGACCCCTCGTTCAGGGAGACCACGGGGTCACCGGGCTCGAGCGGGAGCCGGTCGCGGTAGCGCTCGATCAGCGGCTGGGGCATTAGCCGGGTTGGCTCGGGCGGGGGTGGTCGTCCGCGGGGCGCTTCGCGTGGCGCCAATCGGAGTTGGCTGGGTACGGAGCACGTTGGCCGGGGTGGCAATGCATACCCCCCCTGCATCTGGGCGATATCGGAAATTCCAGGGGGGGTATCGGTGCCGAATCCGTGCCTGACGGATCATGCTCGCGGCCAGATCGCCCGCGATCGGGGACGATCGCCTCGACGAGTGTCGACTTGGTGGTCCTATAGCACCCATAAGTCGACACTCGATCTTGGTCGATACCCCCTGAGGGTATCTCGATACCCCTATGGGGTATCCCACCCGACTCGACTCTCTCCCTCATTGCCCTTTTTCTCCCCAGCGCCGCGGACCACCACGCACAGCCACCGCGTAAGCGCGCCAACGCTGAAACCTCGACGAACGCGCGCCCAGCCCTCAAACGAACTCCTCCTCGATCACCCGGATGGCCCGCGGCGCCGCGCGCACGAAGTCGAGTGGCGCGATCTCGTCGAGGGCGGCGCGGAAGCGCCGCTCGGGCCCCTCGTGCATCACCATCACGAGGCGGGCGTCGTTCCCGTGGCCACGCTGAACCACGCTTCGAACCGAGATCTCGTTTCGCCCGAGGACGTCCGCGATCTGGGCGAGGACGCCAGGGCGATCCGCCACCTCGAGGTGAAGGTAGAACGAGGAGGAGATGTCGCGGACGATCTCGAGGCTCGTGCGGACGGCATGCACGGGCGCGCGCCCCGAAACGATCGAGACGACATCGCCCAGGACCGCCGTGGCCGTCTCGGTGCCGCCCGCGCCCGGGCCGGACATAGTGATCTCGGTGATCGTGGGCGCCTCGACCATCACGGCGTTGAAAGGGCCCTCCACCGGCGCGAGCGGGTGGCCGCGATACAGAAAACAAGGGAAGACACGGACCGAGAGGCCGCCGTCGATGCGCTCCGCTACCCCGAGGAGCTTCAGCGAGAGGCCCAGTTCCTTCGCGTAGGCGAGGTCGTCGGGTTGGATCGCCTCGATCCCCTCGAAGGAAACGTCGTCGAGGCTGACCGGCGCGTGGAATGCCAGGCGCGCCAGGATCGCCATCTTCGCCGCGGCGTCCGCGCCGTTCACGTCCTCGGTCGGATCGGCCTCCGCGTAGCCAAGCTCCTGCGCCCGGGCGAGCACCTCCTCGTAGGAGGCGCCGGTGGACGCCATCTCGCTGAGGATGAAGTTCGTCGTCCCGTTCACGATCCCGAAGACCTTCGTGATCTCGGTCGCGGCGAGGCTCTCCTGGATCACCCGGATGACTGGGACTACGCCGGCCACCGCCGCCTCGAAGCGGAGCTGCACCCCCTTGGCGCGCGCGGCCTCGAAGAGCTCGTCGCCGTGCTGGGCGATCAGCTGCTTGTTGGCGCTGACGACGTGCTTGCCGGCATCCAGCGCCCGCAGCACGTAGTCGCGCGCCGGCTCGGTGCCGCCGATCACCTCGATCACGATCTCCGAGTCGGCGAGAATCTGGTCGAAGTCGCCCTCCGAGCGACGCAGCACACCGGTCAGCTCGGGCCGCCGGCCGGTCATCGCCGCGATCTCCTCAGCGCGCTCCGAGAGCAGGCTCTCGAAGGCACTGCCGACGGTCCCCCTGCCGAGCAGGCCAATCCGGACGGGGGAGATGGGGTTCATGCGTCCCTCCCCATGAGGTCGTCGTAGGTCTCGCGGCGAACCACCAATCTGGCGTCGCCGTCGCGGCAGATCAGCACGGGGGGCCGCGCCATGCCGTTGTAGTTGCTGGCCATCGCGTGGCCGTAGGCACCCGTAGCCGGCGTGACGAGCACGTCGCCCGGCCTCGGCGAGGCCAGAAGGGCGTCGCGGACGAGGATGTCGCCGGACTCGCAGTGCATCCCTGCGATCGTCGCGGCCGCATCGGGTGGCTCGGCCGCGCGATCCGCGACGATCGCGTCGTAGCGGGCGCCGTAGAGCATCGGCCGCAGGTTGTCGGACATCCCGCCGTCAACCGCGATATACGTGCGCACCCCAGGGATCTGCTTGACGGTCCCCACGGTGTAGGCCGTGATCCCGGCGTTGCCGACCAGCGAGCGGCCAGGCTCGACGAGGATCCGCGGCACACGCTCGAAGACGCGCCTAACGCCCTCCACCTTCACCTGCACGTAGGAGGCGATCGATGGGGGCTCGTCCTCGGCGGTGTAGGCGATGCCGAGGCCCCCGCCGACGTTCAGGATCCGGCACCACTCCGGGTCGGCGAGCTCGGCGAGCGCCTCGATGGCCGCCGCGTAGGGCTCGAGCTCGAAGATTTGCGAGCCGATGTGGGCGTGAAGGCCCACGAGTCGCAGATTCCGCGACCCCAGCACCGCCTGAATCGCCTTCGCGGCCAGCCCGTCCTCGAGGCCGAAGCCGAACTTGGAGTCGATCTGGCCGGTTTGGACATAGGAGTGGGTGGACGGCAGGACGCCGGGCGTGACCCTGATCAACACGTCCTGCGGGCGGTCGACCAGCGCATCGAGTCGCCCGATCTCGCCGAACGAATCGCAGATGACGTGCGCCACGCCGGCGTCCACCGCCTCGCGAAGCTCACGCTCGGTCTTGTTGTTGCCGTGCAGGTAGATCCGCCTCGGCTCGTACGAGGCCCGCAGCGCCATGGCGAGCTCGCCGCCGGAGGCCACGTCAACCGAGAGGCCCTCGTCCCGGAAGATCCGGTAGATCGCCGTGATCGGCGCCGCCTTGCTCGCGTAGATGACCTCGAAGTCGTCGGTATGCGAGCGGAAGGCCTCGAGGTAGGCGCGCGCACGCGCCCGCAGGTCGTCCTCCGCGTAGATGTAGGCAGGCGTCCCAAACTCGCGCGCCAACTCGACGACGTCGCATCCGCCCACCTCGAGGTGGCCGAGGTCGTTGACCCGGCTCCCGAGCGGATAGACGGCCGATCCCTCGACCACGTTGGCTTGCGTCGACGCGCTCATGGACGCGGGATTATCCCCAGCCGCGCGCCGCGAGACTGTCATTTGCGTCGCCGAGCGACGGAAATCGCAGTTTCGGGGGTAGCGTGGCGAGGTTGTGAGCCGGCAGCGGCTTCCAGATGCGATCCAGCCGGCCGAGATCGGCCGCCACTCAGGCAGGCCGTACTGGCTGTGGCTTCCGGAGCCCGATGGCCCAAGGCCGGGGATGCTCATCCTCCACGGCGCGGGCTCGCGCAAGGAGAACCACGGCGACTTCGGTCGCACCTGCGCGGCCGCGGGCTGGGCTGCCCTCGCCTACGACCAGCGGGGGCACGGTGAGTCCGACGACGAGATGAGCCCGGCGGCGCTCGATGACGTGGGCGTCATGGCGGCGTTTCTCGGCGAGCGGGCCGGCGTTGACCCCGCTCGGGTTTGTGCGCGCGGGTCGAGCATGGGCGGGTTCATGGCGATTCATGCCGCCGCGAAGTCCTCGGCAATCGCCGGCGTGATCGCGATCTGCCCCGCGAGCGAACAACAGCTGCTGCGCGGCATGAACGCCCGGGACCTCGAGCTGCGGGCAGGCCCCGCCGCGAAAGCCGCGCTCGCCGAATGGCTGTCGGAGAGCGACATCGCCCGCGCCGTCGAGCGACTGTCCGGTCGCCCGCTGCTGCTCATCCACGCCGAGGGCGACGAGCGGATTCCGGTCGAGCAGTCGCGAGAGCTATACGACCGAGCCGGCGAGCCGCGCAAGCTCATCGCGCTGCCGGGCGGCCACCACCGTTCGGCTCAGCACGACCCCGAGCTGCACGGCGTCGCGCTTCGGTGGCTGGAGCGAAGCCTCGGGATCTAGTTCCCGCCGAGCAGCTCGTTGCCGCCCAGCAGGTTGTTGGAGAGGTCCTTGACGCCGTTGGAGACGTTGTTGCCCAGATTCGGATTGCCGACCACGCCACCCACGTTGTTAAGGGTGTTGTTCACCGTCTGATCGACGGTGTTCGTGAGCCCGCTCGTCGTGTCCTGAAGCGGAAGACCTGTCGTGTCCGAAACGTCCTCGACCAAGCCGGTCGTTGCGCCGCCGTCCGATCCGGTCCCGGGGATTTCGCCGGGGCCGTCGATGCCGGGGCCAAGGGTCCCGCTACCGCCGGCGGTCGGGCCGGTCGTCGTCAACGACGGAATCGACGCCGCGAGGATCGCGCCGCCCACCGGGCTCGCCGCAACGCCACCGGGGGCGCCACCGAGCGCGGCGGCCGCCGTCTCGGGGGCGGTGCCGCCCGGCTGATCGGCCAGCGAAACCTGTCCGGAGGCGTCGTCGCCGCCAAGGGGGAATCCGTCGAAGGCAACTATGGCGCCGATCGAGAGGAACGCCACGACGGCACCGGCGATCAAAGCCCCGGTTGCGCCGGTTCCGGCTAGGTACGCACGCAGGTTGCCCATCCGTGGCAGAGTCACCCGTTTCCCTTCGACGTCGAGATACCCATCATCGCACTATTCACGCCCCCCCAGGCCACCAGTTCCTCTATCGGACAGACGTCAGATGCCTTTAGGAGTCAGGAGAGATAACCCATTGGGTCGACGGGCGTGCCGTTGACGCGGATCTCGAAGTGGAGGTGGTCGCCGAAGCAGAGGCCGGTGCAGCCCACGTAGCCGATCACCTGGCCCTGCTGGACCGAGGCGCCCGAGCTGGTCGCGAACGACGACTGGTGCGCGTAGCAGCTCGATACGCCGCCGCCGTGGTCGACGCAGGTGTAGTTGCCGTAGCCGCCGCTCGAGGCGTCGGACTGCATGAGGATCACGCGCCCCGACGCGGAGGCGTGGATCGGCGTGCCGGCGGGCACGGCGATGTCGATGCCCGGGTGGCAGCTCTCCCAGGCGCGCTGCTCGCAGAACGGCGAGGTGACCGGGCCGCTCACGGGCCAGATGAACCCGCTCGACGACGGCACGGGCGAGGGGCCGGATGGAACTGGCGTGGTCGACTGCGCCGCCTGGATCTGCGCCTGGATCTCGCCCTGGATGTCGCTGATGTCGCCCTCGAGTTCCTCGCCCCTCGTGCGCGTGTCCTCGAGGGCGGCCTCCTTCTGGTCCTGGGCGGCGCTCAGCTCCGCCTGTCGCGCCTCGAGCTGCTCGCGGGTGCGCTCCAGCTCCGCCTTGCGCGCGGCGATCTCGTCGCGGGCCTCCCGGACCTCGATCACCGTCTCGTGCGTCTTGTCGCGCAGGCTGTGGACGTGCTGGACGAGCGCCGTGTCCTGATCCTGGACCGAGGTCAGATACTGGTAGCGCTCCAGCAGGTCGTCGAAGCCGTCGGACTGAAGGATGACCGTGAGCACGTCGGGCTCGTCGGACTTGTAGATCGCGACGAGGCGCTCCTTGAGGATGTCGAGCGAGCGGTGATAGCGGTCGCGCAGCTTGCTCAGGAGCGCGACCGCCTCGTCGAGCTTGGCCTGCACGGCCTCCAGGCGCTCCTGCACCAGGGCCTCGCGGTTGCGCAGCGTCGCAACCTGCCCGGTGAGCTCCTCGACCTCGTCGGAGTAGCGCTCGATCGTTGTCGAGAGCACGCCCTCACGCTGCTCCACCTGCCCGAGCTGCGCCTGCTTCGCGTCGAGCTGCGACTGCAGGTCCTGCGCCGGGGCTCCGGCCGCGACCCCGATCGTGAGGACGAGACAGCCGACGGCGGCCGCGGCAAGCATGCCGCGGCGGCGCTGTGAGGTGGCGTGATCTCGGTTGGTGCTCATTCGCAGTTCGCCTACGGGGTTAGCTGACGGGCTCGCGCTTGCGCGCTAGGCCCGGTCGGCGCCCAATGTGGGTCGGGTGCCTGGGCCATTCGCCCCGCTGGCCAAGGGGTGACCAGTTATGTGGGTCCCCCGCTCCACACGCGATTGTGCGCATGAACTCGGCGATTGGGTCGCCGCAGAGTACCAGCCGCAAGGGCTATTGCAAGCATCCCTTAACAAAGTTGTCAGCCATTATTTCCCCTGCAATTGAACTTGCAAAATCTCGCCCGGATCCGCCGCCTCCTCCATCTGGAGCGTGGTGTGCTCGATCCCGTACGTCGTGCGCAGCAGGAACTCGAGCTCACGGCGGGCACGGTCGCGATCGACGCCTTCCGCCGTCACGACGTGGGCGGCGAGCGCCTCGAAACCCGACGTGACGGTCCACACGTGCAGCTCGTGGACCTGGCTCACCCCCTCCACCCCGCACATGGCCGCTCCGAGCTCATCCACGTTCACGCCCGGCGGCGCGCTTTCCATGAGGACGTCGAAGGGCTCGCGGACGAGCCGCACGGAGGAGGCCAGGATCAGCACCGCGATCGCGATCGAGGCAATTGGGTCAGCGCGCTCCCACCCCGCGATGAGCACCGCGACCGCGGCTGCGATGACCGCAAGGGAGCCCAGCGCGTCGGCGGCGGAGTGCCGCAGGACGGCCTCCAGATTGATGTCGGAGCGTTCGCCCCGAGCCAGCACGAGCGTCGCCCAGGCGTTTCCCGCGAGCCCCACCAATCCCACGACGAGAACCCCGGCGCCGTCGATGCCAGACGGGTCGGACAGGCGGCCGATTGCGGCGATCACGATCACCGCGGCGATCGCGACCAGCGCGAGCCCGTTCACCAGGGCGGCGAGGACCTCGCCGCGGTGGTAGCCAAAGGTGCGCTGCGAGCCCGCGCCGCGGCCGGCGAGCGCCGCGGCCACCAGTCCAAGCGCGATCGCACCGAGGTCGGAGAGGACGTGCCCAGCGTCGGCGAACACCGCCAGCGAGTCGAAGAGGAGCCCGCCCGCGACCCCCACGACCAGAAGGCCCCCGTTGATCGCCAGCGCCGTCCGCATCCGGCGCCGGTTGCCCGCGCGGTGGAGGTCGATCGCGGACGCGTGATCGGGGCTGTGAACATGAGCAGGCGTTATGCCGGCAAGGCTAGAACGGCCGCAGGCCGTTCGCGCGCACGGGCGTTACGCCGAGGTCAGCTGTTCGGCCTGATCAGCCTGAGCCGCCGGCTCGGCGCCGGCGCTCTCGACGATCTCGGCGGCCTCGCGCAGCCGCTCCTGGTAGGAGGCGACCTGCATGCGCGAGATCACCAGGCGCTGGACCTCCGCCGTACCCTCGAAGAGCTCGTAGATCTTGGCGTCGCGGAACCACTTCTCGAGCGGGCACTCGGGAGTCGCCGCGTAGGGGCCCACGAGATCCATGAGCGTCCGTGTGGCCCACACCGCGACCTGACCCGACTTCAGCTTGGACATCGAGCCCTGGCCACCGGTGAGCGGGATGCCGTTACGCCCCATCCACGATGCCCGCTGCACGAGGAGGCGCGCCGCCTCGATCTCGGTGGCCACCTGGGCGAGGACCTGCTGGTTCGCCTGGCGCTCGAGGGGCGGGCGGCCGGCGGTTGAGCTCTCGTCGAGCACGGCCTCGAACGGGTCGGCCGCGTGGGAGCCGTTCCCGAGGTACGCGAGCGTCCACTCGTAGGCAGCCTGCGCGATGCCGAGCGCGGACGCGCCGACCACCGGGCGGGTCAACTCGAAGGTGGCGAGCGCGTTGGAGGCCCGGCCGGAGGACTCGCCCGAGCGGGCGCGCTCGAGCTTTCGCTCCAGCTTGTCCAATCCCCCCAGGAGGTTCTCGAGCGGGATACGACAGTCCTCCAGCACAACCTCGGCGGTGTGCGAGGCCCGGATGCCGATCTTCGTCTCCTTCTTGCCCTGGGAGAGTCCCGGCGTGCCCTTGGGGACGACGAACGAGGCCTGGCCGCGGTGACCGAGCTCGGGATCGACGGTCGCCACGACCACGTGGACGTCGGCGATCCCGCCGTTGCTGATGAAGACCTTCGTCCCGTTCAGGACCCACTCGTCGCCGTCGCGCTTGGCCGTGGTCCGCAGCCCCTTCACGTCCGAGCCGGCCTGTGCCTCGGTGACGGCGTAGGCGCCCAGCTTGATCTCGTCGCCGACGCCGAAGCACTCCGGCACCCACCGAGCGATCTGCTCGGGGGTCCCCGAGGAGGCGAGTCCCGCGGCCGCAAGACTCGAGGCGGAGAGAGCGAGCGCGATTCCAGCGCAGCCCCAGTGCAACTCCTCGGCATAGATCACGCCGAGTTGGCCGTCGGAGTCGGTGCCGAGCCGCTGGAGGTGGTCCATGCCGTGAAGGCCCCACTCGCGCGCGGTCCTCATGACCTCCCAAGGGGTGGACTCCTCGGCGTCGTGCTTCGCGGCGACCGGTCGAATCACCTCGCCGGCGAACTCCCGGCAGTGGGCCTTGAACTCGCGCTGCTCGTCGTTGAGTGCGAAATCCATGGAACCTCCGTCGGGCGCCGAGTCGGGCTGCCCGCGTGATCTCGGTGCGGCGGAGGCCTGCCCCCTCAACCGATTGACTGATCAGTCAATCACCTCGAAGTGTAACCCCCACACACGACGGTTGTCGGGGCCGCGCCTGAGCCTCTACGTTTCCGCGCGACGTGAGGCGCGTCGGCGACTACATCTCGGACCTCTGGTTCTGGCTGCGGGACCATCCGCTGCCCGTGCTCGGGGGGCTCGTCGCCGTCGCCGCCGTGGGTGCCGGGATCTATCTGCTCGTCACCGAGGTCATCAGCGACGAGGAGTCCGCGCGGGCGCCGGCGCCGCAGGCTGTGATTCAGAAGGTCGACTCGGGCGAGGACGAGGCCAACGACCTTGGGTTTCCCGCGTTCGCGACCAAGAACACCACCCGCGTAGCGGGCGCCGATCCGATCGCCGACGCGGCGGCGACCGCGCTCGCCGTGTTCCCCTCGACCGGCGGTATCGAGGGGCCTCGGGCCGTGAGCCTCGTGGACAGCGAGGACTGGGCATCCGCCGTCGCGGCGTCCTCCCTCGTCGCCGGGCCGGTGGGCGCGCCGGTCCTGCTGACCGACGGCGGCGAGATGCCCGACGTCACCGCGTCGGCCCTGCGGGCGCTCGCCCCGCGCGGCTCGGCCGCAACCGACGATCGCCAGGCCTTCCGGATCGGTGCCGCGGCGAAGCCGGAGGGGCTGCGGAGCCTCGACGTGGACGACGGGAACCCGGCGGAGGTCGCTGCCGAGATCGATCGGCTGCGCGGGCGGCTGACCGGCGCCGAGCCCGAGCACATCCTCGTGGTGAGCTCCAACGAGCCCTCCTTCGCGATGCCCGCCGCTGCGTGGGCGGCACGCAGCGGGGATCCGGTGCTCTTCGTCACCCGCAGGTCGGTCCCGAAGCCGACCCTCGACGCGCTGAAGGGCCACGAGGACGTCCCCGTATACGTCCTCGGGCCCACGTCGGTGGTCCCCAAAAAGGTCTTCGATGCGATCAATGACGCAGCGCCCGGGACCAAGAGGGTCGCCGGCCCCGATCCCGTGCAGAGCGCGATTGCGTTCGCCCGCTACACCGACGGCACCTTCGGTTGGAACATCAACGACCCGGGGCACGGATTCGTGATCGCGAGCGCTGACCGGCCCGCGGATGCGGGAGCCGCGTCCCCGCTATCGGCGAGCGGCACGTGGGGGCCGCTGCTGGTGACCGAGGATGGCGCCGAGCTGCCTCCGGCGCTGCGCGGCTACCTGCTCGACGTGAAGCCGGGGTATCTGGGGGATCCGACGCGCGCCTTCTACAACCACGTGTGGATCATCGGTGACCAGGACGCGATCTCGGTGGGGTTCCAGGCGCAGGTCGACGAGCTGGCGGAGTTGGCACAGGTAAAGTCGGGCTCCGGGACGTCGACACTCGGGCCACCGCCCGGCGTGCCGGACGCCGAGTCGCCGAACGAGGCACCCGGCCGGAACCAGAGTTCTAACCAAGGCAATCCCTGAGCGATGAGCGAACGCGAGCGAGAGGATCGGCTGACCGGGCGCGCGATAACGATCGAGGACATCCGCGCGCTCGCCGGGCCTTCCACCCCGCACTTCGCCCTCCAGATCCGCAACCGGATCGCTCGCCTGATCGAGCCGCTCGCCGCCGATGACCCCGCGCGCATCGAGGGTGAGCGCCAGATCGCCCGGCTCACCGATCTCGCCCAGCACTCCGGCGACCCACGCGGCTCTTGAGCGAGAGTCCTGACGCCATCGAGCGGGCGGTCGAGCTACTGCGTCCTGAGTTCGCCGAGCGAGCGGCCGACCCGGCGGCCTCGGCGAACGGATATCTGGATCTTCTCGCCGAGGAGCTGGACTCGACCGGTGTCACCCAGGACCTGATGACCTCGTCGCTCGTCCCGCGGATCTACGAGCGCTATTGGCGACCGGCGCTCGCCCGGGCGATCAAGGGCTTCACCGGCCCTGGAATGGAGGAGGAGGTGCGCATCGCGCGCCTCCTCATGGGCCTCGCCGTGGGCGACGCCGTGCTCGACATCGCCTGCGGTCCGGGGAATTTCACCCGCCGGTTCGGGTCGATCGCCGGCCGCGACGGCCTCGCCGTGGGCATCGACGCCTCCCAGACGATGCTCGCCCGTGGCGCCCAAGAACTGAAACGCGCGGATGCCGAGAACGTCGCGCTGGTCCGCGGCGACGCCACACGGCTCCCGTTCCGCGACGGCACGTTCGACGCGGTGTGCTGCTTCGCCGCCCTGCACCTCTTCGCGGATCCGTTCGGCGCCCTGGATGAGATGCGCCGTGTGCTCGGCGAGCGAGGCCGGATCGCGATCATGACCTCGGTTCGCCGCCAACTCGCCCCGTCGCTCGCCCGCCCCGTCGTCGAGCGCGCGAGCGGGATGCGCCTGTTCGAGGGCGACGAGATCACCGCCGCGCTCGCCGAGCGCGGCTTCACCGGGATCCACCAGCGGCTTGCGGGGATGGTCCAGTTCGTTGGTGGTCGCCTGGGCGGCGAAGCAGCGCCAGCGCCGTAATCGGGAAGACGAGCACCGAAAGCAGGCCCGCGCCGATGAACGCCGCGGAGGTCGCCGCGTCGATCATCCCGAGGTCCTGCCCGATCTGGGTCGCGGCGACGATGAACGGCAGCGAGGTGGCCTGCAGCAGGCCGGCCGCGACCGCGCGCCGCTGCCCGAAGTCGCCGCGGTAGAGCAGTGCCGGGAGGCCGCGGGCGATCACCAGCGCGGCGAGGAACGCCGCGATCGAGGCGATCGTCTTCGCGTCGGCGAACAGGGCGTCGAGGTCGAAGCGGACGCCGCTGGCGACGAAGAACACCGGGATGAAGACCCCGAACCCAACCGCCGCGAGCTTGGCGCGGAACTCGGGGTGGGTCATCTCGTTGTCCATGTCCAAGTGGTTGAGGATCGCCCCCGCCGCGAAGGCCCCGAGGATGAGCTCGAGTCCCAGCTGTTCGGCGAGCGCCACCATTCCGATGAGGAGGACGAACGCGCCGCGGACGCGGATCTCGGCGCTCGTGTCCTGGAGGCGTCGCAGGGCCGCCGAGATGCGCTTGGATCGCTCGGCCCGGGCGACCGTCACAGCCACGATGACCAGCACGCCCACGAAGGTGCCGATGAGGAGCAGCTTCGTGCCCGTGCCGGTCGCCTCGCGCGAGAAGAGCAGCGTCAGCAGCAGCACGGAGGCGAAGTCCGCGATCGAGGCGGCGGCGATCACCAGCTGGCCGAACTGGGATTTCGCCTGCCCGGAGTCCTGCAAGACCGGGACGATCACCCCGAGGGAGGTCGAGGCCAGGATGACGGCGATGAGGATCGGGGAGTCCGCGATCCCGGTGACGTAGAGGAGGAAGGCAGCCGCCAGCGCCAGGACCAGGGAGACGGCGAACCCCTCGGAAGCCTCGCGAAGGAGCTTGCCGCGCAGCGCATGCAGGTCGATCTCAAGCCCCGCGAGGAACAGGAGGAAGGCGAGGCCGACTAGCGACAGCACCTCCACCGGCTCGTCGATCTCCACCCATCCGAGGACGGCGGGGCCGAGGATGATTCCCAGCACGATCTCCAGCACGACCGCCGGGAGCCGAAGCTTCGGCACCAGCCCGAGCGCAAATGGGGCGGCGAAGCCCGCCACCACGACGATCAGCAGGTTGTCGAACGAGATCTCCGGCAAGGCGTGGGCTAAGTACGCCAGGGCGGCCGGTCGTTACGCCGCGAACGCCTCCACTATCCGTCGCTGGTAGTCGGCGATCTCGTGGGGAGAGAGGAAGTAGCTCGGCGGGGTGAGGAAGAGACCGTCGGCCCGCTCGGCCACGGCCTCCACGCGCGCACGCACCTTGTCGAGCGGGCCCGCGGCCGCATAAGCGTCGACCATCTCGTCGGGGACGTGCCCGGGCATGGCCGCGAGGTCCCCGGCCCGGAACGCATCGCCGACGGCGGCCGCCGCCTCGCCGAAGCCGTGCATCTCCCAGAGCGGCATGTAGGTGCGGACGGTCGCGTAGAAGCAGATCGTCTTGCGCGCCGCGTCGTAGGCGGCCTCCTCGTCGTCGTTGATCGCACACGAGATCGTCGGCAGAAAGTCGAGGTCCGAGCGCTGGCGGCCCGAGCGCTTAAGCCCCTGCTCGAAGTTGGCGACCAGCACCTCGTCGAGCCAGCGCAGCGAGCACATCGGATGCCCGATCAGCCCGTCGGCCACATCGCCCGCCATCCGCGCCATCCCCTCCCGGACGGCGGCCGTATAGATCGGCACGCTCTCGCGCGGCGCCGGGTGCGGGCGGATCCAGCCCTTGATGTCAATGTCGTGGTACTCCCCCGCAAAGCGGATCGGCTCCCCCCGGTGCGCCTGGGACATGATTAGGCGCACCGCCTCGATCGTCTCCTTCAGATGCGGCGCAGGTCTTCCGTAATCGACTCCGTGCCAGGTCTCGTTGAGGCGCTTGACGCCCGCCCCCAGGCCGAGGCGGAAGCGCCCGCCCGAGAACTCGTCGACGTCCAGGGCCGAGATCGCGAGGATGAACGGGCTGCGGGTGAACGCCCACGCGATCCCGGTTCCGATCCCGATCCGCTCCGTGATCGCGGCCAGGTGCGTCGCCTGCGTCACCGAGCTGCGGAAGAGCTCCGGAGCCCACACGCACTCGATGCCGGCCGCCTCGGCCGCGCGCGCGTCCTCAGCCAGCTGATCGGCGGTGACGCCGATCGCGGCGACGGAGATGCGGTCGAGGGCGCTTACGGCGTCAGACGCGCTGAATGATGGTGCCCGTGCCGAGGCCCCCGCCGCAGCACATCGTCACCAGGCCTACCTCCTTGTCCGAGCGCTCGAGCTCGTGCAGGAGGGTGGTCATCAGGCGGGCGCCCGTGGAGCCGAGCGGGTGGCCGATGGCGATCGCGCCGCCATTCACGTTCACCCGGTCCATGTCGGGATCCAGCTCGCGGCGCCACGCGGCGACAACGGAGGCGAAGGCCTCATTGATCTCGACCAGGTCGATGTCGTTCATCTCCATCCCGTTTCGCTCCAGGAGCTTCTGGGTCGCGGGGATGGGGCCGGTGAGCATGATCACCGGGTCGACGCCGACGGTGGTCTGGTCGACGATCCTGGCGCGCGGGGTGAGGCCGAGCGCATCGGCCTTCTCGCGAGCCATGACCAGGACGGCGGCCGCGCCGTCGGATACCTGCGAGGAGTTGCCGGCTGTGATCTTGCCGTCCTCCTTGAAAGCCGGCTTCAGCTCGGCGAGCTTCTCGAGGCTCGTGTCGGGCCGGATGCCCTGGTCGGTCGTGAAGGTGTCGCCGTTGACCGAGATCGGGACGATCTCCCGCTCGAAGCGGCCCTCCTCCGTCGCCTTCGCGGCGAGCTGGTGAGAGCGAAGGCCGATCTCGTCGAGCTCGGAGCGAGGAATCTCCCACCGATCGGCGATCATCTCGGCCGAGATCCCCTGCGGGACGAGGTTGTAGCGCTCCATCAGCTCCGGGGTGAAAGCCATCCCGTGCTCCTGCTGGACCGCGAGCCCGTCGGCGAACGAGATGTGGCCCATATGCTCGACGCCGCCGCCAATCGCCACGTCGTGAACGCCCGAGGCGACCAGGGCAGCGGCGAAGTTGATCGCCTGCTGGGCGGAGCCGCACTGCCGGTCGACGGTCGTCGCGGGGGTCTCCTCCGGAAGGCCCGCCTGGAGCCAGGCGTTGCGGCCGACATTGAACGCCTGCTCGCCGAACTGCTGGACGCAGCCCGCGACGACGTCCTCGACCTCGGCCGGATCGATCCCGGCGCGGTCGATCAGCTCCTTGTAGGTGGTGGCGAGAAGCGTCGAGGGATGGGTGTCCTTGTAGTAGCCCTTCTCCTCGTGGCCGCGGCCGACCGGTGTCCGGACCGCCTCGACGATCACTACCTCGCGTCCGCCGAACTTGCCGTTGCTCGCCATGGGATGCCTCCTAAGCCATTCGCGGGAAGAGCAAACGGGACGATACCCGATTCGATTGACTAGTCAGTCAACACCCCGGCCCGCGCCCGCGGGCGTTGGCGGGAAACTCCGGGTATGCCGGAGGAAAGCGCCACACCGAGCGGCGGTGAGCTGGTCCGTTACCGCCGAACGGGCGGAATGGCCGGGCTAGACCAGCGCCTCACCGTCTTCGACGATGGCCGCATCGTGCTGGACGACCGCAAGGCGCGAGGCCGTTCCGAGGTGGTCGCGACCCCGGCCGAGCTTGACGCCCTCAGAGCGGCGATCGACGCCGTGCCCGCCGGCGAGTGGCACGGATGGGCCGGCGCGTTCCTGCGGAGGTCGATGCCGCGCGCTCACGAGGGAATGCGCTTCGAGGTGCGCTGTGAGCGGGGACGCATCGCGGGCCACGCCGGTCGCCATGACGCCGACCTGGCGGCAGTCCTCGGCGAGCTCGACGAGCTTCTCGCCCGCGCCGTACGCGAGCGCCGCGGTTAGCGCCCTTCCCGCTGGGGACTGATAGAACCGCCGCCGAGTGAGTCCGTCCGATGGATACGAGCGGCCCGCGATCGCCGGCAGCGGAACGATCGCCAGCGGTCTCGCGGCGGTGGCCTCGGCCCTGGGCGACGTTCACCTGCTGGCACGCAGCGACGCCTCGGCGTGGCGCGGCGAGGAGAGCGCCCAGGGGAGCGCCGCGAAGATGGACGACGGCGACCCGAGGCGGATCAAGGTCACGACCGACCCGGCCGACCTGAGCGACTGCGATTTCGTCATCGAGGCGATCGTCGAGCACCCCGAGGTGAAGGCCGAACAGCTGCAGATGCTCGGCGAGATCTGCCGCCGGTGCGACCTCGCGACGACGACGTCGTCACTCTCAATCGGAGAGCTGGCATCCGCGAGCGGCTGCGAGGGCCGCCTCTTCGGCCTCCATGTGTTCAACCCGGTCGAGCGGATGGAGCTGGTCGAGCTGTGCTTCCCCGAGGGAATCGGCGACGGGGTTGCCGAGCGTGCCCATGCCTGGTGCGATGCCCTTGGCAAGACCGCGGTGGACGTTCCGGACCAGGCAGGGTTCGTGGTCAACCGGCTGCTCTTTCCCTACCTGTTCGACGCCGTGCGGCTGCTCGAGCGCACCGGCATGGATCCCGAGGACGTCGATACCTGCATGCGACTCGGGGCTGGGCATCCGATGGGGCCGCTCAGCCTTCTTGACTTCGTTGGAATCGACGTCGCGGTGGCGATCGGCGAGAGCCTTCACGCCGAAAGCAGCTCGGAGGCACACGAGGTGCCGGACCGGCTGCGCGAGCTGGCGGCCTCCGAGAAGCTCGGCCGCAAGAGCGGCGCGGGCTTCTTCGAGTACGAGTAGCTGCTCCTACGCCGCCTGTTTGCGCTGCTTGCCGGAGAGGTCCCAGATGACGTCCGCCTCCGAGATCCCCTGGCGCTTCGCGGCCTCGCTGACGTCCTCCCATGGGAGCTGTGCGTCGGGAAGGTCATCCCACCGCGCCAGCTCAAGGGCCTCCAGCGCGCCTCGCAGCGCCGGCCCCAGGTGCTCCTCCGACCGTAGTACCGCCCTGAGTACCTCGAGCTGCTTCTCCGTGAGCCGAACGACGAACATCGCTGCCCCTTCGCTGGTGGACACCCATCTTGCGGCGGGCTGCGCCCGCCTTACACACTGCTTTCGGGGCCAAAGCCCCTCACGCGAATATCTGGGCAACACGCTAAGCGGGCACGCGGACGGACTTGCGCACCCCGCGCACGCGGAAATAGCGGGTCTACGACGCTTGTTCGGGCGGCGGAGCGGCGGGAACGGCGCGGTGCTCGCCCGTGACGATGCGGATGCGCACCGCCACGATGCGGTTCTCCCGCACCGACTCGACGCGAATCTCGTAGCCGTTGGCGGTGATCACGTCGCCGCGCTTCGGCAGGCGCCCCAGTTCCGAGAACACGTACCCGCCGACGGAGTTGAAGGCGTCCGAATCCACCGGGAGCTTGATTCCCGCGTCCTCGAGGTCGCCGATCGGCACGTGGCCGCGCACGTACCAGTCGCCGTCGGTCAGGCGCCGCAGCGAGGTCGCACGCGGGTCGGTCTCATCCTCGATCTCACCCACGACCTCCTCCAGGATGTCCTCGACGGTCACGATCCCGACGGTCCGCCCGTACTCGTCGGAGACGATGCCGAGCGAGGAGCGCTGACGCTGGAGCTCGGCCAACAGGTCGTCGAGGGGCTTCGTCTCGGGGAAGATCGGCACGTCGCGGATCGCGGGCTCGATCGACGCGTCCGCGCCCGCGTTCATGTAGAGGCGGGCGACGCTGTTGTTGTGGACGATGCCGCGAACCTTGTCCGGATTATCGCCCTCGACGACCACGAGCCGGGTATGGCCCGACGAAACGCAGCTCCGCAGCGCCTCCTCGACCGTCTCGTCGGCGTTCACCGTCACGACGGCCGGGATGGGCGTCATGACCTCGCGCGCCTCCTGCTCGTGGAGGTGGAAGACACCCGCGAGGTGCCCGGCCTCACCAAGGTCGAGCGTCCCGCCTGAGGCCGAGCCACGGATCAGCTCCTTCAGGTCCTCAGCGGTGTGCTTCTCCTCGATGTCGCTCGGGCGTACCCCGAACAACCGCAGGATGGCGTTCGCGGCCTGGTTGAGGGTGAACGTGAACGGCGCGCTGGCGACCCGGAACCAGTTCACGGGTCGAACGAGAAACCGAGCCGCCGGCTCGGGCCGCGTGATCGCCAGCATCTTGGGCACCTGCTCACCGACCGTAATGTGGAGCGACGTCGCGATCGCGAACGCAATGGCCACTGAGACCCCGGTGGTTACCCCTTCGTCGAGGTCACCGAAGAGCGGCTCGATCAGGGTGGCAATCGCGGGCTCGCCCAGGAACCCGATCCCGATCGACGCCATGGTGATTCCGAGCTGGCAAGCGGCCAGCACCTCGTCGATCTTGGAGAGCTGCTCGAGCACCTCGTCGAACCCCTGCTGCCCCTCCTTCGTGGCAGCCTCCAGGCGGCTGCGACGGCTGCGCACGAGGGCGAACTCGGCGGCGACGAACATCCCGTTCACCGCGACCAGCAGGAGCAGGGCCACGAGCGCGAGGGCGGTCACTCGGCGCGCCCCGCGTCGTTGGTACTTCGAGGAAGGGGGTCGTCGTCCACTTGGACGGCCAGAAGGTAGCAGGGGTGGCGACCGCTGAAAACGCGTCAGCGCTGCTAGCGTCGCCGCGTGGCCGTGGATATGGACCAAACCCGGGCGCCGTTCCTTGACGCCCTGATCGATTACCGCGACCGCGACCCGGGGCGCTTCAACGTCCCCGGGCACAAGGGAGGGCCGGGGATGGACCCCGGTTTCCTCGCCGCCATGGGTCCCGAGGCGGTGGCGCTCGATATCCCGGCGAGCATCGAGGGAATCGACGTGGGCGAGGACCTCGAGCGAAACCACTTCCAGCACGCGCAGCGGCTCGCGGCCGACGCCTGGGGGGCGCGGCGCAGCTGGTTCCTGGTCAACGGGGGGTCGGGCGGCAACCACGCGACCTGCCTGTCGATCGCGCAGATGGGCGATCGCGTGATCGTTCAGCGCAACGCCCACTCCTCGGCGATCGATGGGATGATCCTCGCCGGCCTGCGTCCGCGCTTCGTCTCCCCCGAGGTCGACGACGAGCTCGGGATCGCGCACTGCCTCGAGCCCGAGACGCTCGAGCGCGCGCTCGCGGAGGAGCCCGAGGCCAGCGCGGTGATGATCACCTCCCCCACCTACTTCGGCGCCGTCGCGGACGTCGCGTCCCTCGCGGAGATCGCGCACGCGGCCGGCGTTCCGCTGGCCGTCGACGAGGCATGGGGTGCCCATCTGCGCTTTTCGGACGACCTGCCCTCCTCCGCGCTCTCGAACGGGGCGGACCTGGTGCTGTCGTCCGTTCACAAGATCGTCGGCAGCCTCACCCAGTCGGCGATCCTCCACCTCGGCGAGGGCGATCGTATCGCCGAGGAGGTCATCGACCGCTCGGTGACGCTGATCGAGTCGACCTCGCCGAACTCCCATCTCACGGCCTCGCTGGACGCCGCCCGGCGGTACGCGGCGACGCGCGGCCCGGAGCTGCTCGCCGAGACGGTCCGGTCGCTCGCCGGCATCCGGGCCAAGGTTCGGGAGATCCCGGGATTGGATGTGCTCGACGACCGGATCGTCGGGCGGCCCGGGGTGTTCGCATACGACCCGCTGCGCCTCGTCATCGACGTGCGGGGAACGGAGGCGACTGGCCACCGGATCGCCTCGCTCATGCGCTCGGACGACGACGTTCACGTCGAGCTTTCCTCGGAGAACGTCGTGGTAGCGGCGTTCGGCCTGGGCGAAAACGTCGCGGAGAGTGGCGAGCGGCTGCTCGCGGCCGTGCGCACGGCGGTCGAGCACGCCGGCGAGGCCGAGGAGCCGATGGGCCCCTTCGCGGAGCCCCCTCCATGGGGGCCGCCTGAGATGCCGCCCCGCGATGCATTCCTCGGCCCGCAGGAGATCGTGCCGTTTGAGGAGGCAGAGGGTCGAATAGCGGCCGAGTCCCTCGCCGCTTATCCGCCCGGGGTTCCCAACGTCCTGCCCGGCGAGCGGCTGAACGGGCCCACGCTCACTTACATCGCGGACTCGATCGCCCACGGCGGCTGGGTCCGCGGCGCCTCCGACCGGAGCCTGCGGACGATCCGGGTGGTGGCGGAATGAGCATCGAGTGGGGCGCCGACTCCGAGCACGGCGTGCTTCGCGACGTCCTGCTCTGCCCGCCCGACAACTTCCGCTGGCAGGCCACGAGCGCGATCACTCGCGCGACGCTGGAGAGCGGGCGCCAGTTCGACCCGCAGGCCGCGGCCGCGCAGCACGCCGAGCTCGTCTCGGCCTACGAGGAAGCCGGCGTCCGCTGCCACTTCCTCGAGCCCGACCCGGCCCTCCCCTACCAGGTGTTCGCCCGCGACTCGAGCGTGATGACGCCGTGGGGGCCGTTCGTTACCGCCCCCAAGCAACCGTGGAGGCGCGGCGAGTACGCGCCGGTCGTGCGCTTCTACGAGGGCGCCGGAATCCCGATCTGGCGGATGGCCTCGGCGGGCGCGATCGAGGGCGGCGACGTGATGATCGTCGAGCCCGGCGCAGTCGTGATCGGGACCGGCGAGGAGCGAACCGAGATCGGGGCGGCACGGCAGCTCGCCGCATGGTTCATCGAGGAGGGCTGGGAGGCGCGAGTCGAGCCGATCCCGGGGGTCTTCGTGCACATCGACGTGCTGATGGCGGTGGTCGCCGAGAGGGTCGCGGCGGTCTGCTCGGAGCATCTCTCGGCGGGGCTCATCCGCTGGCTCGAGGCTCGTCGGTTCGACCTGCTCGAGGTGCCGCCCGAGGACGCCTGGACCCTGGGTGTGAACGCGATCTCGCTCGGGGGCGACCGGGTGCTCACCGGGGCGGGGGCGCGAGCGCTCAACGAGCAGATGGCGGCGCGCGGGCTCGAGCTGCTCACGCCGGAGCTCGAGATGTTCACACTCGGCGGCGGAAGCGCCCACTGCCTGGGCCAGGCGCTGCGGCGCGACCTCGTCGGTTGATGGCTGCGTCTCCCGCGATCGACGCAGCGCGCGTGATCGCGGACCTGCGCGAGCTGGATCGCCGAACCGGCGGCGAAGGCGGCGCGCAGCGCGTCTGCTGGGGGGACGTTTGGCGCGAGGCGCGGGACTTCCTCGGGGAGCTTCTGGCGGAGATCGACCTCGCGCCGGACCGCGATGAGGCCGGGAACCTCTGGGCCTATCTCCCCGGGGAGGCCGACCCGGCGCTGGCGCTCGGCTCGCACACCGACTCGGTGCCGAACGGTGGCTGGCTCGACGGCGCCTACGGCGTGATGGCGGCACTGGGGGTATTGCGCGCGTGGTCCACGGGCGGCGGCAAACCACCGCGGACCCTGGCGCTCGTCGACTGGGCCGACGAGGAGGGGGCCCGCTTTGGCCGCAGCCTCTTCGGCAGCTCCGCGTTCGCGGGGAGCCTTCGTGTGGATGACGTCCGGGAACTGCGGGACGCCGAGGGCGCGGCCCTGCCGGAGGTGCTCGCCGAGAACGACGTCGAGCTCGGCCGCGTCCTCGACGCGGGCTCGCGACGGGGTCGGCTCGCCGCGTACCTCGAGCTTCACATCGAGCAGGGGCCGGTGCTGGAGCGTGAGGGGATTCCGACCGCCGCCGTCGCCGGGTGCGTGGGCATCGAACGTCACCGCTTCCGCATCTCGGGCCAGGCCGCGCATGCCGGCACGACGCCCATGGAACTGCGCCGCGACGCCGGGCTCGCGGCGGCCGACGCCGCGCTTCGGATCGAGGCGATCGGCCGCGAGCACGACGGGATGGCGACCACCGGCGTGCTGCGCCTCGAGCCCGGCATTCCAACAGCGGTGGCCGGCGAGGCCGAGCTCATCGCCGACCTGCGGCAGGCCGACCCCGGCGAGCTCGCGGCGATGCTCACGGAAGTGCGCGCGGTCGTCTCCGATGCCGCCGAGGCCAGGGAGTGCGGCTCGGAGGCCGACGTCATCTGGAGGATCGACCCCATCCCGTTCGACGACGATCTGGTGATCGCGGCTCGCGCCGCGTGCGCGCAGGTCTCGGGGACGGACCGCCAGCTCACCAGCGGCGCCCTTCACGACGCCGCCGAGGTTGCCCGCCTCATGCCGGCGGCGATGGTCTTCTGCCCCTCGATCGACGGGCTGAGCCACGCGAAGGAGGAGAACACCTCCGACGAGGATCTCGCGGCGGGCATCGAGGCGTTCGGCGCGCTCGCGAACCGCCTGCTCGCGAACGGCGAGCCGCTCGCGTAACGAACGCCGGGCGGATAGAACTCCACTGCACTGCCCCGACCGCAAGGAGAGACTGCTGTGACCGAGCTTGCCCCGAAGATCGCCGAGCTGTGCGAAGGCAACGAGACCGACTACTCGGACCTCAAGGCCTTCTTCATCAACTGCACTTTGAAGCGAAGCCCCGAGCCCTCAAACACCCAGGGGCTGATGGACATCTCGATGGAGATGATGCGAAGGGTCGGCGTCGAGGTGGACTGCATCCGCGCGATTGACCACGACATCGCGGTCGGCGTGTGGCCTGACATGACCGAGCACGGCTGGGACTCCGACGAGTGGCCGCAGATCTTCGAGAAGGTGATGGACGCCGACATCCTCGTCCTCGGCATGGCCATCTGGCTGGGCGAGAAGACCTCGGTGGCCACCCATATCGTCGAGCGCCTCTACGGCAACTCCCACCTGCTCAACGACGACGGGCAATACGCCTACTACGGCCGCGCCGGCGGGTGCCTGGTGACCGGGAACGAGGACGGCGTGAAGCACTGTGCGATGAACACGCTGTACTCGCTTCAGCACCTCGGCTACGTGATCCCGCCGCAGGCCGACTCCGGGTGGATCGGCGAGGCCGGGCCCGGCCCGTCGTACCTCGACGAGGGCTCGGGAGGGCCCGAGAACGACTTCGCCAACCGCAACACGGCGTTCATGACGTGGAACCTGCTCCACGTCGCGCGGATGCTCAAGGACGCGGGCGGGATCCCGGCCTACGGCAACCAGCGCTCGGAGTGGGACGCGGGGTGCAAGCCCGCCTGGCCGAATCCCGAGCATCGGTAGCGGGGGCGAGCCGGTCACTACATTGCCTGGCCATGAGCCTTTTCGACACCGTTGCCGCCCTGCCCCTGACAGTCGAGTCGTACGAGCTCACCGAGCACGATCGGGAGTTCGGGGAGTTCACCCGCGGATCGACCGTGATTCACCTTCGCGGGGAGGGCCAGGAGGGGATCGGGGAGGACGTCATCTACGAGGTGCTCGATCACATCGCGCACCGCGACGCCGGCCCCGTCCACGACTTCACCGGCGTGAAGTCGCTGGGCGAGTTCTGCGAGCTCGTGGGCGGGCTGGACCTCTTCCCCACGCCGCCGGAGCGCGAGCCGTCGCGCCACTACCGGCGTTGGGCGTATGAGTCGGCCGCGCTTGATCTCGCCCTCCGCCAGGCGGGCTCGTCGCTCCATGACGTCGTCGGCCGTGATCCAAAGCCGCTCACCTTCGTCTGCTCCACGCGGCTGGGCGGGTTCGGGCCGGATGCCGAGCCCTCGAACACCGAGCCCATTCAGAAGCGGCTGTCGAAATACCCGACGCTCGAGTTCAAGCTCGACCCGGAGAACGACTGGACGCCGGAGCTGATTGCGGAGATCAGGGAGCTCGCGCCGGTGAAGGTGCTGGACCTCAAGGGGCTCTACAGGGGGACGCCGGTGGACGTCGAGACCGATCCGGAGCTCTATCGGCGGGTTGCCGAGACATTCCCGGAGGCCTATCTCGAGGATCCGGATCTGAACGACGCGACCCGCGAGGTCCTCGCGCCGTACGACGAACGCGTCACCTGGGACGCGAATCTGCACTCGCTGGACGATGTGAAGGCGAACGCGCGGAAGGCCGTTAACTCGAAGCCATCGCGGTTCGGCTCGCTGGAGGAGCTGTTCTCCATCTACGAGTACTGCGCGGACAACGGGATCGCGATCTACAGCGGCGGTCAGGGCGAGCTCCAGGTCGGCCGCGGTCAGATCCAGTACCTGGCCTCGCTCTTCCATCCCGATACGCCGAACGACTGCGCGCCATCGGGCTTCAACGACCCGGCGGTCCCGGACGGCATGACGTCGAGCCCGATGGACCCGGCGCCGAGCGCCACCGGTTTTCGGTGGGCCGAATAACCGCTTCGGCCGACCGAACGCTCGCTTCGGCGGACCGAACTCGCGTTCTTCGCTAGCGTCGGCCCCGTAACCCGATCCAGGAGATCCGATGGCCGACCGTTCCTTCCCCGAAGCCCTCAACGCCCAGATCGCCAACGAGTTCGGTGCCGCGATGCAGTACATCGGCGCCGCCGTCTACTACGACGCGGAAACGCTTCCCCGCCTCGCGAGCTTCTTCTACCGCCAGGCGCTCGAGGAGCGCGAGCACGCGATGATGATGGTCCAGTACCTGCTCGACGTCGACGAGGAGGTGAAGATCCCCGACATCAAGGGCCAGCAGACGAGCTTCGACGACGGGGTCGCGCCGGTGAAGATGGCGCTCGAGCAGGAGAGGCGGGTAGGCGAGGAGATCTACGCCCTCTTCGAGCTCGCCCGCGACGTGAAGGACTACCGCGCCGAGCAGTTCATGCAGTGGTTCGTGAAGGAGCAGGTCGAGGAGGTCGCCCTGATGCAGGACCTGCTCAATGTCGTCGAGCGCGCGAAGGACGAGCTCCTGCTTGTCGAGGACTACATCGCGCGCGAGGCGCCCGGCGAGGACGGCGACGACCCGACCGCTCCCCCGCCCGCGGGTGGCGGCGGCTAGCGCCCCGCTTGGCACAGATCACGCGCACGTGCCTGGAGATCAAGGACGCTCGCGAGCTCCGGCCCGCGGCGCGCCCGCCGCTCGACGGGCTCGAGATCGCGCGGGTGCAGCCCGTCGACGGGGCGACGAGCCGGTGGTTCTACCTGCGGGTCGGTGAGCCGCACAACTGGGTCGACCACGCGGAGTGGTCAGCAGCGGAATGGCAGGAGTGGGCCGAGGGGGTGGAGACGTGGGTCGCAGCCGTGGCAGGAGAGCGCGCCGGCTACTACGAGCTGCGCCCGGACGACGGAAGCGTTGAACTCGCGTACTTCGGCCTCCTACCGGAGTCCCAGGGCAAGGGCCTCGGCGGCTACCTGCTCACTCACGCCCTCCAGCGTGGGCTCGCGATCGCGCCGCGCGTCTGGGCCCACACCAATACGCAGGACGCGCCCGGCGCGCTCCCGAACTACCAGGCCCGTGGTCTACGGCCCTTCCGAACCGAGCCGCTGGCCGGCGAAAGCCGCGACGGGCCACAACAATCCTGACTTGATGGTCCTATACACCTACAAGCCCGGATTGTCGACGGCGCTCGCGGCCCACGAGCTCAGGGAGGACGGCTAACTACGGGAGCGACGGGACTCGAACCCGCGGCCTCCGGCGTGACAGGCCG